>Ga0306920_100016014_pt1 | contig 10304 bp, 5 predicted proteins | sample flu12Cox44000170_FD_204666 | JGI IMG/M metagenome (GOLD analysis project Ga0306920, IMG submission 204666) | Lab enrichment of tropical soil microbial communities from Luquillo Experimental Forest, Puerto Rico - flux4day.12C.oxic.44.000.170 (v2)... | ecosystem: Environmental > Terrestrial >...
TCGCGTTCGATGCGCTCGGCGACGATCGTGCGGACGAGAGTGCCCTGGAGCGGCGGGGGGCCGTCGCCCATCAGCTCGAGACGCTGGAGCGGCCACGTGTTGAAGTGGGGCAGCCGGTAACGGCCGCTGTCGGCCGGCAGGTCGTAGCACTCGAGCACGCGCAGCTCGGCCATGAAGGGGTCGCGCACCGCGATGAACTCGAGCGGTGAGGCGATCGCCATCCTGGCGGAGCCGAGGCCAAGCACGAGGCAGGCAGCGTGCAGGGCACGGCGGCGGAGCGCGGGTCCGTGCATGTGGCGCGAGGGTAGGGGCCGGGCCGGGCGGCCGGCAACTTGCCGCAGAAGTTCCGTAGCACCGCCTCCGCCACGGCGCTACACTTGCTGCGAAGGCCGCATCGATAAGGGGGCCCCATGCGCCGGCGCCTCGCCCTGCTCCTCGCGCTGCTCCTCGCGCCCGCCGCTCCACGTGTGACCCACGCCGCGTGGGTGCAGACCGGCAGCCCGCTGTGCACCGTGCCCGACGACCTGAACGTGCCGATCGGGTACCCGGGCATCTTCTGCAACATCCACTGCGGCGGGATCCTCACCGTCTACTGGCAGGACGCGCGCTTCGACTTCGGCAGCATCTACACGGCGAGCGTGGACGACATCCCGCCGCCGGACCCGCAGCCGGTCGAGCCCGGCACGCTGTTCATCCAGCGACCGGGGAAGCAGATCCCCGGCGGCGCGGCGAGCGTTTACACCAAGTGCCTGGCGCAATTCTGCACCGGGCTCGCCACGGTGTTCGTGTGGACCGACGCGCCCGACGCGGCGCCGTCGGTCGTTCGCATGCGGCGTGACGGCGGCGCCGAGATCCGCGACTGGGGCCCCGACGGCGTCATCGTCGCGACCAGCACCGGCTCGCAGCACGACGCGAGCGTGATCCACGATCTCCACGGCGGCGCGATCACGGCGTGGCTCGACGAGACGCCGGATCATCGACTCGCGTACGCACAGAGGCTCGACTCCCTCGGCACGCGCTTGTGGGGGGACGCGGGCGTGCTCGTCGGGTCCGACACGACGGTGCAGACTCGTCCGCTGCTCGCGCCCGATGGCTCGGGCGGCGCTTACGTGCTTCGCGAGGACCTGCGCCGCGGCGTGCGCACGCTGGCGCTGTTCCGGCTGGCGCCCGACGGCACCATCGAAGCCGGTTGGCCCGCAGCGGGCGTGGTGCTGGGCACCGCGCCATTGGAATCTCCGGAGCCGCTGCTCCGCGCGGGCTCCGGCGGCGCCTGGGTCGTGTGGAGCGAACTGGTGACGCTCGCGGACAACAGCGTCGCCACACGACCGTTCGTGTCGTTCGTGGACCTCTCCGGCATGGTGTCCCCGGTCCTGCTCGTGGCCGGCACGCCGGTCGCGAGTGGGCTCGACGGCGATGCGGTCGCCGACGACGCCACGGTGGGCACGGGCGACGACCTGATCGTGGCCTACGAATACACGCAGATCCTGCCCGGACCGTCCGCCACGTCGACCGACCTCTACGCCGCGCGATTCGAGGTCGAGGGGAGCCACCCCGTCGGCTGGCCCGCGGGCGGCCTGCTCGTGTGCGACGCGCCGGGCGTCCAGCGGCAGGCGCGGCTCTTCGGCGGCGGCACGACGTTCTTCGCCTGGACCGACGAGCGTTCGGGCGACGGCGACATCTACGCGCAGGAGCTCCGCAGCGACGGCACGCTCCCGCCCGACTGGCCCGTGAACGGCCTGCTCGTCTGCGGCGTCGCGGGCACGCAGCAGGACCCGGTGATCGGACCCAACACGGTCGGCGGCGGGTTCATCATCTGGCGGGACGGCCGCGACGCGATCACGAATGCTTGGGACCTTTACGGGCAGACCGTGAGCGGCGACGCACGGCTCGACGTCGAGAGGCACGTCTCGACGGTGTTCGCGCTGTCGGCGCCGCGGCCGAATCCGGCGCGCGGTGTGGTGCGGTTCCAGCTCGAGCTGCGCGAGCCGCGCGCCGCGCGCTTCGAGGTGCTCGACGTGGCGGGCCGGCTCGTCCACCGCGAGCAGCTCGCCGCCGCAGCGGGCCCGCGCCAGCTCACGTGGGACCTGCGCACCGACCAGGGCGACCGCGCGCGCCCCGGCTTGTACCTCGTGCGCGTGCGCGCCGGCTCGTTCGAGAAGGCGACGCGGGTGGTGGTGACCGAGTAGTCTTCGTGGATGCTCGCATGAGCCGGGTACGCCGTTCGTGCACGGACGATGACGCGAATCCGAGGTAGCGCCGTCGCCGGTGGCTGTTGACCCGTTTCCCTGCGCTGCGCTACCGTCCGTCCCTCAATTCACAAGGGGTTCCCACGGCCCGGCCTGCGCCGGGCTTTGGTATTGGTGGGTGCCCCAAGGAGGCCCCCCATGCGTCCCGGGAACCCCGAGGCGCTAGCACAGCCCTACGATCCACGCCGCATCGAGCCCGAGCGCTACGCGTTCTGGGAGCGGCTGGGCGTGTTCCAGCCGCGCGCGGATCTCGCCGCGCAGCCCAAGGGCACGGGATCCAAATCCCCGTTCGTCATCGCCATCCCGCCGCCCAACGTGACCGGCTCGCTCACGATGGGCCACGCGCTGGGCGAGTCCGTGCGCGACTGCATCATCCGCTGGCAGCGCATGGAGGGGCGCGAGACGCTCTACATCCCGGGCATGGACCACGCCGGCATCGCCACGCAGAACGTGGTCGAAAAGAAGCTCAAGTCCGAGAAGCGCACGCGCCACCAGCTCGGCCGCGAGGGCTTCCTGAAAGCTGCGTGGGAATGGAAGGAGCAGTACGGCGGGCTCATCTTCCAGCAGGAGCGCCGGCTCGGCATCACGCCCGACTGGACGCGGGAGCGCTTCACGCTCGACGACGGCTACTCGCACGCCGTGCTGCACGTGTTCAAGACGCTCTACGAGCAGGATCTCGTCTACCGCGGGCGCTACATCGTCAACTGGTGCCCGCGCTGCCGCACCGCGCTCTCCGACGAAGAAGTCGACATGGTGGAGACCGACGGCCACCTCTGGTACATCCGCTACCCGTTGAAGGACGGCAACGGCTCGGTGACGGTGGCCACGACGCGCCCCGAGACCATGCTCGGCGACACCGGCGTGGCGGTGAGCGCCAAGGATCCGCGCTACGCGAAGCTGATCGGCGCCACGGCGGTGCTGCCGCTCGTCCGCCGCGAGATCCCGATCGTGGGCGACGAGTCGGTGGACCCCAAGTTCGGCACCGGCGCGGTGAAGGTGACGCCGGCGCACGACCCGAACGACTTCCTGATCGGCAAGCGCCACGACCTGCCCGAGATCGTGGTGATGGACGAGGGCGGCGTCATGAACGACGCCGCCGGCGATTTCCGCGGCCTCGACCGGTTCGCGGCGCGCGAGCGCATCGTCGCGGCGCTCCAGGATGCGGGCTACCTGGAGAAGGTGGAGCCACACCGGCACGCGGTGGGGCATTGCTCGCGCTGCAACGCCGTGATCGAGCCGTACCTCTCCTGGCAGTGGTTCGTGAAGATGGTCCCGCTCGCCGCGGCCGCGATCGAGGCGGCGAAGAAGGGCAAGGTGAAGATGTTCCCGGTGAGGTGGAAGAAGGTCTACCTCAACTGGATGGAGAACATCCGCGACTGGTGCATCTCACGGCAGCTGTGGTGGGGGCACCGGATCCCGGTGTGGTATCGCGGCAGCGAGACGGTCGTGTCGCTGGAGTCGCCGTCGGGCGAGGGCTGGACGCAGGACGAGGACGTGCTCGACACCTGGTTCTCGTCGTGGTTGTGGCCGTTCGCCACGCTCGGCTGGCCGGAGAAGACGCCGGACCTCGAGCGCTACTACCCGAACAGCCTCATGGTGACCGGCAGCGACATCATCTTCTTCTGGGTCGCGCGCATGATCATGGCCGGCTATCACTTCATGGGCGAGGCGCCGTTCGCGCACGTCTACTTCACCAGCATCGTGCGCGACGCCCAGGGCCGGAAGATGAGCAAGTCGCTCGGCAACTCGCCAGACCCGCTGGCGATGATGGAGAAGTACGGCGCCGACAGCGTGCGTTTCTGCATGGTGCAGACGCCCACGGGGCAGGACCTGCTGTTCGACGAGAAACGCCTCGAGAACGGCAAGTTCTTCGCGAACAAACTGTGGAACGCCACGAAGCTCGTGACCATGCGGCTCGGCGACGAGGACCTCTCCGGCGTCAAGGAGTCGCAGCTCCGGCTCTCGCTCGCCGACCGCTGGATCCTGTCGCGGTTCGCGAACGCCGCGAAGGACGTCACGCGGAACTTGAAGACCTACCGCTTCGCCGAGGCCGCGCAGGCGATCTACCACTTCGCGTGGAACGAGTACTGCGACTGGTACCTGGAGATGGCGAAGCCGCGCTGGGCGCTCGCCGAGGGGGCACCCGGCGAAGCCGGGTCCGGCGTGCTGACGCCCGAGCAGCGCGACGACCTGCGCACGGCGCGCTGGGTGAGCTGGCGCGTGCTCGATGGGATCCTCAAGCTGCTGCACCCGTTCATGCCGTTCGTGACCGAGGAGCTGTGGCAGGCGATCCCGCACGACGGCGAGACGCTGGCGCTGGCGGCGTGGCCCAAAGCTCGAAACGCGTGGTTCGACGCTGAGGCGGAGCGCGAGGTGGGTTTCCTCCAGGGCGTGGTGGTGGCGGTGCGCAACCTGCGCGTCGAGTCGAAGATCGCGCCCGGGAAGCCCGTGCCCGTGGTGGTGCGCGGCGCGCGCCCGCAGCTGGACCTCCTCGACCGGCTGTCGTCGCAGGTGAAGCCGCTCGCGCGCATCGACACGCTCCAGCTCTCTCGTGACGGCGGCCGCCCGCCGGTGGCGGCCTCCGCCGTGGTGCAGGGCGCCGAGATCTTCCTGCCGCTCGAGGGCCTCGTGGACCTGGACGAGGAGCGCGCGCGTCTCGCACGCGAGGCGCAGAAGCTGCTCGCCGACCTGGAAGGGGTGAAGAAGAAGCTCCGCAACCAGGACTTCCTGAGGAAGGCGAAGGCGGAGATCGTCCAGAAGGAGAACGACCGCCTCGCCCAGCTCGAGGAGACGCTCGACAAGTTGAAGCGTGCGCAGCAGAGCCTGAGCGCGGTCCGGGAGTAGGCTGCCGGGCCCTCGGGATTCCTGGGGACGGAGCGGCCCCCTCGGTGGTATGAATTCCGCCAGTTCCCCGAGATCGCGAGGCCCCCCGTGTTCCGCTCGACCTGCCGTCGCGCGCTCCTCGCCGCCGGCATCGGCCTCCTGTTCGCGTACAGCGCGGTCGCCACGCCCGCGCCGCCGACGCCCATGCGCATCGGCCCCGGCGGACATCCCGGCACGCCGTCGCGCGATGACTTCCTCACCCGGCGGCTCGAACGGCCGGCATTGACGGCCGCGCGGCTCGTGTCCGACTCGCTGGATGCTCACTGGCTCTCGGGGTTCGGCCTGGCGGTGCCGGACGACTACATCTCGTCGCTGCTCCCGTTCGGGAACGTGCTGGTTGCGGGCGGCGGCTTCCGCAGGATCGGCGGCCTGCAGGCCCCCGGCCTCGCGACCTGGGATGGCGCGCACTGGGCGCTCATCGGCAATTTTCCCGGCAATGCCGTCTTCGATCTCGCGCCCTATCCGGGAGGATTCGTCGCCATCGGACCTTCGTACAACCCCCCGGCGGTATGGCGGTGGACGGGGACGGCGTGGGAGACGTGGGCGATCCCCGGGGCGATCAGTGATCCGATCGCGCTCGCGGTGCTCGGAGACCAGGTGGCGATCGCTAGCAACGGCAACATCGCCGACAGCCTGCACGGCCGAGTGATGCTCAAGACGTCGCAGGGATGGACGACACTCGGTGAGGACTTCGATGAGCAGATCGAATCGCTGGCCTGGTTCCAGGGCCGGCTCTATGTGGGTGGCCGGTTCCGGCACGTCGGCGGCGTGGCGGCCGCGATGGTGGCGGTGTGGGATGGCACGAGCTGGCACGCACTGCCCCAGGAGCTGCCGCACGGCCCATTCGACGGGGTCCGCACGCTTGCGGTCTACCGCGGCGAACTCGTGGCCGCGGGGTCGTTCGCAGACCCCGCGCCGCGGCCCGTTGGGCCGAACTTTTTCGCGCGTTGGGACGGCACGCGCTGGGCGGGCCTTGGCATGGGATCGCCGCAGTACCCGAACCTGACCCGCCTGCGGGTCATCGACAACGACCTCTACGCGCTCGGAACCTTCGCGGTCGGTTATCCCGCGCACGGGATCTCACGCTGGGATGGGGCCACCTGGCACCAGAGCGAGGACGAGCTGCAGGCGTTCGTCTGGGATGTCGCGGTGTTCCACAGCGAATTGCACGCCGGGGGCGCGCTGTCGAACTCCGGCGGGTGGGTGGCGACGCCGCTCGTGCGGCGTGAGGGCGCCGTATGGGAGCCGACGGTCGCCGACCCCGGCGGGCAAGGGCTGCTGGGCTGGTCGGGGCCCGACGTCAACGCGCTCGCGGCGACGGATCAGGGTGTCGTGGCGGGGGGTCGGTTCGACTTCGCCGGCATGCCCGGCGGCTGGCGCCGCTGCTTCGGCGCCGCACTGTGGAACGGTCACGAGTGGGCGCCGCTCGGGTTCGAGGATTGGGCGTTCGCCGAGCCCGGTGCGCTGGTGATCCATAAGGGCGCACTTCACGCGATCGGCTGGTTTTCGAACGACTCGGGCTCCTGCTCGGTCGTGCAGTACACGGGCGCCGGCTGGCGATTCGTGGAGAATGGCTATGGAGGACAGCCCTTCGCCAACGCCTACCGCGGCGTATCCGCATTCGGTGAGCTGTTCATCGGCGGCAACGTGAACAGCTGGGACAGGTTCGGCGGCGTCGCACGCTGGGACGGCTCGACCTGGCGCGGCCTCGGCCGCGGGATCACGCGCGGCTCGTACATCACGGGGATGGTCGAGCACCAGGGAGAGCTGGTGGTATCCGGGTGGTTCCAGGAGGTGGACGGCGTGCCGTGCGCGAACGTCGCCGCGTGGTCGCCGGCATCGGGGTGGCACGCGCTCGGCGGAGGACTGGATGGCACTGTGAACGACTTGCTCTCGCGCGACGGCGTCCTCTACGCGGCGGGGAGCTTCCGGCTGCCGAGCGATCCGTACGTGGGCGCGGGCCTCGCACGCTGGCGCGACGGGCACTGGGAGGCGATGCGCATGCCCGTCAGCGACGCCTACCGACTGGGCTGGTATCGCGACCAGCTGGTCGTGAGCTCGGGTGGATGGATCGCCACGCTCCAGGCCGATGGCACGTGGCGGCCGCTCGGCTCCGGCACGGACGGCGCGATCCTCGCCATGGTCGAGAGCCATGGGAGCCTGTTCGTGGGCGGGTACTTCAGCCGTGCGGGTGCGGCCCCGGCGTACGGCTTCGCCGCGTGGTCGGATGGTCCGGGCGGGCCGCCGGTCGCCGTCGCGCCCGCGATGACGTCGCTCCCGAACCCATTCGCGAAGGGCGTCCACCTGCGCTATGAGCTCCCGGCCGCGGCGCACGCGAAGGTGGAGATGTTCGATCTCGCGGGGCACCGCGTCGACACCGTGTTCGACGGCGCGCAGTCGGCGGGGGCGCAGGACGTGGCGTGGAGCCCGAGCGCGGCGCGGGTCAAGGCCGGCGTCTACTATGCGCGGCTCACGATTGGCGCCAGCACGAGCGTGGTGAGCGTGGTCCGGGTACCCTGAGGGGCATGCGTTCCGCATGGCGCGGCCGGGACGACCTTCCCGGCCGCGCCGCGTTTGCGCGGCGCGAGGGGCCGTGGGCGCGGGAATAACGCCGGCCGGTGCGCGTATGTCGGCTGCCCCGATGAACGTGATGAACGAAAGGAAATCGTCATGACGCGTCGCCTCCCGAGTCTTGCGCTGATCGCCGCACTCGTCCCCGCCGCCGCCTCGGCCGGCCCGTCGCTCACGCTCTACACGTCCGACCTGGGACTCGTGAAGGAGTCGCGCTCGCTCGACTACCGCGGCGGCCGCGACACGCTGCGGCTGGAGGGTGTCTCCAACCGGCTCGACGCCTCGTCGCTGCGGCTCGTGCCCAGCAGCGGCAAGCTCGCGCGGCTCGCGTACCGCTTCGACGTCGCCACCGGCGACGGCCTGCTCGAGAAGGCGATCGGCTCGCGGGTGCGCGTCGTGAGCAAGACCGGCGAGCGCGTCACCGAGGGCACGCTGCTTTCGGCGGACGGGTCGTGGCTCGTGGTGCGCGGCGACGACGGCGCACTGTCGACGTTGTCACGCGAGGCCATGCAGGAGGTTCGGCTCGCGAAGCCCGATGCCGCGCTCTCGCTCAAGCCGGCGATCGAGGCGGTCGTGGACGGCACCAAGCGGGGAAGCGGCAGCGCCGAGCTCCAGTACCTGACCGGCGGCCTGTCGTGGTCGGCCGAGCACACGCTCGTGCGCACGGGCGAGACCACCGCGCAATGGTCGGCGGCGGTGCGCGTGGAGAACACCACCGGGCGCGACTACCGGGACGCGAACGTGAAGCTGATCGCCGGCGACGTCTCGCGCGTGAGCGCGCCCATGCCGATGCCGGAGATGCGCGCGATGAAGGTGAACGCGCTCATGGCGGGCGACGCAGGTGTCGCGCCATCGGAGCAGGCGTTCTCCGACTTCCACCTCTACACGCTGCCGGGCGTGGTGACGCTGCGTGACCGCGAGAGCCAGACGCTCGTGCTCCTGGAGCCGAAGACCGTCGCGGTGAAGCCGCTCTACGTCTATCGCGGCGGCAGCGCGGGCGGCGTGCAGTGGAGGCTCGAGATGGTGAACTCGGCGAAGGACGGCACCGGCGCGCCGCTGCCGGCAGGCCGCGTGCGCTGCTACGCCCCGGACGCCGACAAGGATCTCCAGCTGACCGGCGAGACCACGGTGAAGCACACGGCGGTGGACGAGAAGGTGACGCTCGAGATGGGCTACGCGTTCGACCTGGCCGCCGAGCGCAAGCAGACGAGCGAGCGCCGGGTGAGTGACCGCGAGCGCGAGTACTCGGTCGAGATCAAGCTTCGCAACCGCAAGCCGGTCGACGTGACCATCCGCGTCGAGGAGCCCGCGAACGGCGACATCGATGTCATCAAGTCCTCGATCCCGGTGTCGCGCGAAGAGGCGAACCTGCTCAAGTTCACGGTTCCGGTGGCGGCGGGCAAGGAAGTGTTGCTCACGTACACGGCGCGGCAGCGCTGGTAGCGGCACACCGGGGCCGCGCGAGCGCGTGGCCTCAGCCGACCTTCTTCGCCAGCTTCTCCACGGTCGTTACCTTGCGGATCGTCGTCGGCTGGCCGAGCGCCTTCTCCACCTTCGCGCCGGTCACCTTGCTGTCGCTGAATCGGCCCGCGATGCGCCAGTAGATCTCGCGGCCGTGCACGTGGAGGTGGTCGAAATCGGTCGACATCGCCGCCACCTGCTTGCGTACCGCGACGGAGCACTCGGCCGCCTGGAAACCGATGTACAGCGTCGAGCCGGCCGCCGGCTTCGGGAACGCGCGGTAGGCGACCACGCCGGCCAGCTCGGCGGGCGTGCGCAGGAACGTCACCACCTCGTAGCCGAGCGACTTCTCGAGGTGGGCGCCGATGCGCTTCTCGAGCGCGGTCGCGGATCCGTTCCCCGCCTCGAAGATGACGTTGCCACTGGCGATGAACGTCTCCACGCCGGCGAGCGCGAGCTGCTCGAACAGTTTCTTCAACTTCGCCATCTCGACCGTGTGACCGCCCACGTTGATGGCGCGCAGGAACGCGACGTAGCGAGGCATGAGGCCGGGAATCGTACGATGCGGGACCGCGTTGCGCATGCCGGCACCGCACCACGCGTGCCTCGACCCCCGCCAGCCCCTCGGGTACGCTCGGTGGTCCATGGGCTTCCGTCTCCAGGCTCCGTACCCGCCCGCCGGCGACCAGCCGCAGGCCATCGCTGAACTCGTGGCCGGGCTGCGCGCGGGCCAGCGCCAGCAGACGCTGCTCGGCGTCACGGGCTCGGGCAAGACGTTCACGATCGCCAACGTGCTGGCGCAGTGGGGCCGGCCGGCGCTCGTGATCTCGCACAACAAGACACTGGCGGCACAGCTCTACGGCGAGTTCAAGCAGTTCTTCCCCGACGGCGGCGTGGGCTACTTCATCAGCTACTACGACTACTACCAGCCCGAGGCCTACGTCCCGTCCACGAACACGTACATCGCCAAGGACGCAAGCATCAACGACGACATCGACCGGCTGCGGCTGCAGGCCACGTCGATGCTGCTGGAGCGTGAGGACGTGCTGATCGTGGCGAGCGTCTCGTGCCTGTACGGCTTGGGCACGCCCGAGGACTGGAAGGGCATGCGCATCGACCTGCGCGCGGGGAACACGCTCCGCC
>Ga0306920_100016015_pt1 | contig 10304 bp, 8 predicted proteins | sample flu12Cox44000170_FD_204666 | JGI IMG/M metagenome (GOLD analysis project Ga0306920, IMG submission 204666) | Lab enrichment of tropical soil microbial communities from Luquillo Experimental Forest, Puerto Rico - flux4day.12C.oxic.44.000.170 (v2)... | ecosystem: Environmental > Terrestrial >...
CTTTGACGGCCGGATCGATCATGAAGACATAGAGCACGTTGCCGCCCGCTGCCGGGTCCGGCGACTTGAACACTTTCCAGCTGGCCGCCTGCTGCTTGCGCTCCGGCTTCTCGCTCTTGCTGAGAGCTTCCTTGAGTTTGCCCATCACCGCCTCGAAATCGGCGGTCTTGTCCGGCTTGATGAAGTTGAGCACCATGCCGGCATCCGACGCGAACAACCGTGCGGTTGGTGCCGCCTGGGCCGCCGCCGCGGGAGCGGCCTGAGCAAAAGCGGTGGTTGCCGACAGCGCGCCGACAACGAGTCCGAACACAATCCTGCGAAGCATCGCGGCCTCCTCTGCGAAAGGCGGTTACTTTAGCGTACTTGTTGCTACACGAAAACCGACATCACTTCGTGAGCAAGGAGCATTCCCTCGCGGGTCAGGCTGAGGCGGGATTCCGTACGCCGCAGGCAGCCGGCTTCGAGAAACGGTACGAGATCGGCGCCGAACCGGCGCCAGACGTCCACTCCGTACCGAGTTTGTATGGCATTTACGTCGATTCCGTCAACCAGGCGAAGCCCGGTGAAAAGGGCGTCGCCCAGCCGTTCGTCCGCCGTCAGCATGCGCCGGTCGACGTCGAGCGCGCCTCCACGCCCGACTTCCCCGATATATTCAGCCGTCGAGGAGATGTTCTTCCACCGGACACCGTCCCGTGTGGAGTGCGCGCCGCAGCCGAAGCCAAGCCACTCGCCGTCGGTCCAGTACTTCAGGTTGTGGCGGGACTCCCGGCCCGGTCTGGCGACATTCGAGATTTCGTACTGCCGGTAGCCGGCCCTATCCAGGCGATCCATCGCTCCGAGATACATGGCGGCCACGTCCTCGTCCGGCGCCTGAGACCAGCGCGCGCGCGCCATGTCGTCCTTCAACGGCGCGTTCGGGTACACCTCAAGCATGTAGAGGGAGATGTGTTCAGGACCAAGCGCGATCGCCGCGTCGATCGACTCGAACCACTCGCTCACCCGCTGCTGCGGCAGCCACATCATCAAATCGAGGCTGACGTTGTCGAACCCGGCGGCGCGCGCTTCCCGAAACGCCGCCCGCGCGCGATCGGCGCTATGAAGGCGCGAGAGGCGCCGGAGCTCGTCTTCACGAAACGACTGCACGCCAAAGCTGACGCGATTGACGCCCGCGCTCCGGTACTCGGACAGGCGCGCTTCAGTGACCGACTCGGGGTTTGCTTCCAGCGTGACCTCGCGATCGCGCGCGACATCGAATGCCGACTCACAGGCGGCGATGATCCGGGCGATCTCGGAAGGTTCGAGCAGCGACGGGGTCCCACCGCCGAAGAAGATCGTGTCAGCGGGAAGCTTGTCCACGGCAGACCGCTCGATCTCCGTCACGAGCGCATCGACGTACCGCGATTTGAGATCCGCGTCGAACAGGCCGCGATTGAAATTGCAGTAGTTGCAGATGGCAGAGCAGAACGGGATGTGGACGTACAGACCGAGGCAAGGCATGAGATTGCAGATTTAAGACTTCAGATTTCAGATTCAGGTCTCGCAATTCTTAAATCTGAACTCTTAAATCTGAACTCTCAATGTACTACGAGCTTCCCGCCCGTCCGCCCGGCCATTTCAGATCGGCCTTCCCGTCACGCACGGGATCGCGCAACTGCGCGCGGGCCTGGCGCGTGGCGCGTGACGGGAGCGCCGACTTCTTCCGCATCTTCCAGAGCGTGATCAAGTCGTCGACGCCGCCGTTGACGGGCAGCTCGCGGTAGTCGGCGCCATCCATCTCGATGAAATCGCACATCTCGTGCAGCCGCGACCGCATGCGATGACCGATGCGAAACAGGAGCGAATTCGGGTCGCTGTCGTCGGGCACGTCCAGGTAATTCGAAGTGAACAGCGTCATCCGACGCTCGTTGTATCTCGTATTGACGATGAGGTTCATCGTCTCCTCGACCCATTCCGACGTCTTCTCCGCGCCGAGATCGTCGAGGACCAGCACCTGGGCATTCATCACAGGCCGGAGCACTTCGAGCTCAGTGGTTCGAATCGACGGATCGTAGGTGCTGCGGATCACGCGGAGCAGATCCCGTGTGTCGTAGAACAGACCGCTGGCGCGCGACCGGTCGATGATCGCCTTGAGCACGGCCACCGCGAGGTGCGTCTTGCCGACACCCGGCTGACCGTCGAGAAAGAGGCCGCGCCCCACGAGCTCGCGCGCGGCCGCTCCGTCAAACCGGCCGGGTATGGCCTTGGCCGCTTCGAGCGCGCGCTCGAGCGATTCGTTGTACGCCGAGAAGTTGTCGAACGTGCAGTGCAGGTAGCGTTTCGGAATATTTGCGTCGGCGAGACGATGGGCGCCGACCTGTTCGCGCCAGCAGTCGCAGCGGACGACGCGCCGGACGCGTGTGACTGGATCGTCGATCGGTTTCCAGCCCGTGTCGTCGCAATGCGGACAAGGCATCAGAAAAATATTCTAACGCGTCTCGCTTACTTTTGGCTCTTGACCAGATCGGTCGGCGACGATTTCACAAGCGCGGTGGAGAGCCGCGCTTCCCAGTCGTCCACGCCGCGCGCCATTTCCTTCTTGACGTACGCCATGAACTCGTTCACCTCGTGCTGCATCGCTTCGATCTTGCGGCGCATGTTGAGGATGATTTCCACGCCGGCCAGATTGACGCCCATGTCTCGGGTAAGTGACAGAATGACTTCGAGCTGCTCGAGATCCTCTTCCGAATACAAACGTGTATTGCCATCGGTCCGCGACGGCTTCAACAATCCCTCGCGCTCGTACAGGCGCAGCGTCTGCGCGTGGATGTTGTACTTCTGCGCGACTGCGCTGATCATGTAATACGCTTTGCCGGGCTTCTTCATGGGTTGCCCCGCCTAGTCGTGTCCTTCGTGCCCTTGGTGTTGATTCAGATCCGCTCGAACGTCATCGGCATTAATCCGCCCGAACTCGCGCAACAGCTCTTTCGATCGCTCGTCGAGCAGCTTGGGCAGCACGAGCTGCACCTCCACGACCAGATCGCCGCGGCGGCCGTCGCGCGGTGACGGCACGCCGCGTTCTCGGACGCGGAACCGCTGCCCTGACTGCGTGCCCGGCGGCACGCGGAGACGCGCCGGGCCGTCGGGCGAAGGAACATCGATCTTCGCGCCCAGCGCCGCTTCGTGGACGGCCACCGGGACCGTGACGTGCAAGTCGTCGCCGTCACGCTCGAAAAACGGATGGGCGCGAACGGCGACGTCGACATAAAGATCGCCGGCTTCCCCGCCGTTGCGCCCGGCATGCCCTTTGCCGGGAACGCGGATCCGCGCGCCGTCGGCCAGGCCGGCTGGAACGCTGATCGTCATCGACTCGGTTCGCATCTGATGCTGGTCGCCCCCGCACGCCGGGCAGCGAGTCTGACGCTGCTGACCGGTGCCGCCGCAGTGCAGGCACGGCTTGGAGAACACCATGTGGCCACGAACCGACTTCAGCGCTCCGACACCGTGACAATGCGGGCACGTGGACGGCGTCACGTGAAGCTGGCCAACGCCCCGGCAGGTCGGACAGTATTCCTGCCGCGTGACGGTGATCGTTCGCCGTGTCCCGCTGATCATCTCGTCGAAAGACAGCGCAATCGACTGGTGCAAATCGATGCCGCGCTCCGGCTCGCCCTGCGTGCGCCGCGTGTCACGCTGGTGCAACACGTCGGCGAAGAGGTCGCCGAAGGTCGGCGCGTCGTCGCCATGCACGCTGATCGTGAAATCGAAGCCGTCGAAGCCGAACGTTGGGCCGCTATCCGCCTCCACGCGCGACCCGGTTCGGTCGTACTGTTGACGGCGCTGGACATCGCTCAGCGTCTCGTACGCCTCGGCAATCTGCCGGAACTGCGCGGCAGCCTGCCGATCGCCGGGATTGATGTCGGGGTGATACTTGCGCGCAAGGCGCTTGTACGCCCGCTTGACGTCGGCCAGCGAGGCGCCCCGCTCCACCCCGAGGATCAGATAGAAGTCCACTTCTAAGTTCTAACTTTCGACTTCTAACTTCTACTGCTTGCCCTCGTCCACGACTTCGGCGTCGATCACGTCGCCCTTGGGCTCGCTGGCTCCGCCCGATGCGCCGCCGGCACCGCTTGCGCCGCCGTCGCCCGCCGGACCGGTACCAGCTCCCGCGGCGGCATTTGCAGCCGCGCCCTGTTTGTAGAGCGCCTCAGCGGCCTTGTGCTGCACGCTGGTGAGCTGATCGAGCGCGCGTTGGATTGCGGCGGAGTCGGTGCCTGCATTGGCCTTCTTCACCGCCTCCATCGCTTCCTCGATCGCCTGCTTGTCGCTGGCGCTCAACTTGTCGGCGGTATTCTTGAGCAGCTGCTCGGCTCCGTAGACCTCCTGGTCAGCGCGATTGCGGACCTCGATCTCTTCCTTCCGTTTCTTGTCTTCGTCCGCGTGCGCCTCGGCTTCCTTCATCATGCGGTCGACTTCGTCTTTCGCTAGGCCGCTCGACGCGGTGATGGTGATCTTCTGTTCCTTCCCCGTTCCGAGATCCTTGGCCGAGACGTTGGCGATGCCGTTGGCGTCGATGTCGAACGTGACTTCGATCTGCGGCACGCCGCGAGGCGCCGGCGGCAGTCCTATGAGGTGGAACTTGCCCAGCGTCCGGTTGTCGCGCGCCAGCGAGCGCTCGCCCTGGAGCACGTGCACCTCGACGCTCGTCTGGTTGTCCGAGGCGGTTGAGAAGATCTCGCTCTTGCGCGTGGGAATCGTCGTATTGCGTGGGATGAGCGTCGTCATCACGCCGCCCATCGTCTCGATGCCCAGGGAGAGCGGCGTGACGTCGAGCAGCAGGAGATCCTTCACCTCGCCGGCGAGCACGCCGGCCTGAACGGCCGCGCCGATGGCCACGACTTCGTCGGGGTTCACGCCCTTGTGCGGCTCCCGGTTGAACAGCTCCTTGACGATCGTCTGCACCTTCGGAATGCGCGTCGATCCGCCCACGAGCACGACCTCGTCGATCTTCGACGGATCGAGCCCGGCATCGGCCAGAGCCTGTTTCGTGGGGCCGACCGTGCGCTGGAGCAGATCCTCGACGAGTTGCTCGAACTTCGCCCGTGTCAGCTTCATCTGCAGGTGTTTCGGGCCAGTGGCGTCCGCAGTGATGAACGGCAGGTTGATGTCCGTCTCCATCACGGTGGAGAGTTCCATCTTCGCCTTCTCGGCGGACTCCTTCAGGCGCTGCAGCGCCATCCGGTCCTTGCCGAGGTCGATCCCCTCGGATTTCTTGAACTCCGAGATGATCCAGTCGATGACGCGCTGATCGAGGTTGTCGCCGCCGAGGTGCGTATCGCCGTTGGTCGCCTTCACCTCGACGACGCCTTCGCCCACTTCCAGAATCGAGATGTCGAAGGTGCCGCCGCCGAAGTCGTACACCGCGATCGTTTCGTCTTTCTTCTTGTCCAGGCCGTAGGCCAATGCCGCCGCGGTGGGCTCGTTGACGATGCGCATCACCTCGAGGCCGGCGATTTGTCCGGCATCCTTGGTCGCCTGCCGCTGCGCGTCGTTGAAGTAGGCCGGAACGGTGATGACCGCCTTGCTGACCGACTGACCGAGGTACTCCTCGGCGGCCTGCTTTAGCTTCTGCAGGATCATCGCGGAGATCTCGGGTGGCGAGTATTCCTTGCCCTGCGCGTTCACACGCGCATCGCCGTTGCTGGCGCGCACCACCTGGTACGGCACCATCTTCATCTCCTCATTGACCTCGTCGAACTTTCGGCCCATGAAGCGCTTGATGGAAAACACCGTGTTCTCGGGGTTGGTGACCGCTTGCCGCTTGGCCACCTGGCCTACGAGCCGCTCGCCGGTCTTGGTGAAGGCCACAACCGACGGCGTCAAACGCCCGCCTTCCGGGTTCGTGATCACCACGGGCTCGCCGCCTTCCATGACGGCGACGACTGAGTTGGTGGTGCCGAGATCGATGCCGATGATTTTGCTCATGCGTTACCTCTACGCTGTGCTGATAATCCTCTTAGTATAAAAGTTGAGTGAACCGCTGTAAATCTCGACTGGAACTTTTCACGCTAAGTCACATGCTATACTGCAGTTGCGGTCTGTTTCCTTGGCCCACGTAGTCGTCAAAGTTGCACGCAACGCCGGTTTAGTGGCGCTGTTCATCGTCGCGGCGATGCTCGGCATCCTCAGCGGCGTCATGTTCGCCTACGCCGGCGATTTGCCCCAGGTTTCCGCCCTCGACAACTATTCCCCGAGCACTATCACACGGATCTTCGCGAGCGGCGGCCAGACGATCGGCGAATTCGCCACGCAGCGGCGCGTCGTGGTCGGCTATGACGAGATCAACCCGGTGCTTCGGCAGGCGATCATCGCGACCGAGGATGCGGAGTTCGACCGCCATTTCGGCGTCAACGTCTGGCGCATCTTCGTCGCCGCTGCCACCGACATCATCGAGCGGCGCCGCGCGCAGGGCGCCAGCACACTCACCCAGCAGCTGGCGCGAAACCTGAAGGAACAATTCGGCCTCAACAACGAGAAGTCCTTCGAGCGAAAAATCCGCGAGGCGATTCTCGCGATCCAGATCGAAAAGCGTTACACGAAGAAAGAAATCTTCACGATCTACTGCAACCAGATGTACCTGGGCCACGGCGCCTATGGCGTCGAGGCCGCATCGCGGCTGTACTTCCAGAAGTCGAACAAGCAGCTCACGCTCGACGAGGCGGCGCTCATCGCCGGCATCTTCCAGACGCCCGAACGCCAGAGTCCGTTCGTCGATATGAAGCGGGCGACCAGCCGCCGCAACGTCGTGCTGCAGCGCATGGCCGACGAGCGCTACATCACCCAGGCCGAGGCCGACGCTGCCAAGCAGCGGCCCATCGTCACCCGCGGACAGCCGAATCAACCGCCCGGCATCGCGCCGTACTTCGTCGAAGAGGTGCGCAAACACCTCGAAAAGCAGTACGGCGCAAAGGTGCTGTATGAAAACGGGCTGAACGTCACGACGACCCTCGATGCCCGGCTGCAGGATCTGGCGAACAAGGCGCTCGAGCGCGGACTCCGGGCGTACGACAAGCGCCACGGATGGCGCCATCCGCTCCGGAACGTGATCGAGGAGCGCCACACCATCGACGGATTCAAGTCCGAGCGCTGGACCCGGCCGCTCGCGGCAGGCGACATCGTTCCAGCGGTGGTCGTGACCGCGCCGAAGAACGGCGCCGCGAGGCTGCGCATCGGCAGCGTCCACGCCGACCTCGACAAGGCCGGCTATGCCTGGACCCGCAAGGCGTCGGCCGCGGATCTCGTCAAGCCGGGTGACCTCGTCGATGTGGCGATCGTGAAGGTGGACGCCGCGACCGGGACGCCGACGGTGACGCTGGAGCAATCGCCGCTGGCGGAGGGCGCGATCCTCGCGATCGACAACCACACCGGCCAGATCAAGGCGATGGTGGGCGGCTGGAGCTTCGCCCGCAGCAAGTTCAACCGATCGGTCCAGGCCTATCGTCAGCTCGGGTCGACGTTCAAACCGATCGTCTACACGGCGGCCATCGACAGGGGCTTCACGCCGTCCTCGATCATCGTCGATGCCCCCGTGAGCTACTCGAGCGGCAACGGACAGATCTACAGCCCGAAGAATTACGATCACGAGTTCCTCGGGCCGGTGACACTCCGCTACGCGCTCGAGGAATCGCGGAACATCCCGGCTATCAAGGTCATGGACACGCTGGGGCCGAAGAACGTGATCGAATTCGCGAAGCGCTTCGGCTTCGAAGAGGACTTTCCGCCCTACCTCCCCATCGCGCTCGGCGCCGGCGACGCGACGCTCCTCGACATCACGAGCGCGTACACCACCTTCCCGAACCAGGGCGTGCGGATGAAGCCGTTCTCAGTCCTCAACGTGAAGGACCGCGACGGAAATCTTCTCGAAGAAAATCGCGCTGAGCCGAACGACGTGATTCGCGCCGATACGGCGTTCGTGATGACGAACATGCTGCGTGGCGTGCTGAGCCCGCGCGGGACTGGCGCGAGAGCGACGGCTCTCGCAGCGTCGTGGCCGCTGGCCGGCAAGACCGGGACGGTTGACGACAATACCGATGCGTGGTTCATCGGCTTCGACCCGGACATCACCGTCGGCGTGTGGCTCGGATTCGACGACAAACGCAAGTCGCTCGGCAGCGCCGAACAGGGAGCGTTTGCGGCGCTCCCCATCTGGATGGACTTCATGAAGGCCTACATCGACGGCCGTTCCGACAAGGACGATCCGCCGGAGTTCGCCGCTCCGGGCAATATCGTCTTTCTCGCCGTGGACAAAGGGAACGGCTCGGTGCTGCCGGCCGAAACGCCGGGCGCCATCCGCGAGGCGTTCATCTCAGGCACCCAGCCCGGCGCCAATAGCTTCAACAAGCAACCTTAAAAAGAAGGAACCGCGGAGACCGGAAAGACCGTAGAGAAGTTGTTCTCCGCGATTTCCGCGTGCTCTGCGGTTTCTTCCGATCGCGCAACTTACCGCGCTGACGTCTCTTTCCCCGCCGTGATCGTAACCCGCGCGAGTTTGCCAACGCCGCTCTCCGCCAGCCACAGATTCCCGTTCTTGTCGATGTCCATGTTGCGGACGGTACCGCCGCCACTTGGGATGGGCCACGTCTGGAACTTCTTCGTCTCGGGATTGAAACGCACCAGCACGTTTTTCTGATCGTCACCGGTCTCGACGTACCAAACAGCGCCGTCGGCGGTCACGTCAATGGCGTACGGCATCGACTCGGCGCCTCCTGGCGACCTGAACTCCTCGACCTTGCCGGTCTTCGGATCGAGATGTCCAAGGAAGCCGCGCGCGTAGTCGCCGTACCACACCGTGTCGTCCTTGCCGATGGCGATGCGGCGCGGCCGTGCGTCCTTCGCCGGCAGCGTGAACTCGCGGATGACCATCGTCTTTGGATCGATGCTGCCAATCTTGTTCGAGTTGAACTCGTCGAAGTACGGCACGCCCTTCGAATCGAGACGCACGCCGTACGGGCGTGAGTTGACTGTCGGCGCTTCGATCAGTTTGATGTTGCCCCCCGGCACTTTGGGGTCGAGCGTGCCGACGAAATTTCCGGCCTGCACGGTAAAGAACAGCCGGCCGTCGCGAAGGAACGCGATGGTGTGCGGATCCTTCGCCTTCGGGTTGGGCATCTTGTATTCAGTGACCTTGCCGGTTTTTGCGTCGACCATCCCGATGAGGCCGGCAGCGTTGCCCGTGTACCAGATGTTGCCGTTCGCATCGGGCTGCAGCCCGTGCGGTCCGGAGTTCGGTGTCGGCAGCGGGAACTCCTTGAACTGCTGCGTGGCCGGATCGAATCGCCCAATCGTGCTCGCGCGCTGAGCCGTGTACCAGATCGATCCGTCCGGCGCGACTGCGGGGTCATGCGGGTACGCCGGCTTGCTCGGGGTCATCCATTCGTCGAACTTCACCTGGACGGAGTCGGTGATCGCCGGGCGGGCCTGTGCGAGCGCAACGAGCGCGACGAGCAGGGCGCACATCGAGAAGACTTTCACGCGCATAATGACCTCCAATGATCCGGATTCTAGCGCCGTGCGCGGTCTTTGTGATCGCGCTGCCGATGGCGGTCTCCGCGTTCAAGGAAGGGCCGTATCCCAACGTAACGGGAGGCTTCGGCGAGCAGACGTGCCACCTCTGCCACATCGACAACCCGATCAACGCGCCTGGAGGCACGCTCACCCTCGATGGCGTGCCGGCGTCGTTTACTCCCGATCAGTCCTATCCGATCACGGTGACGATCAGCCGCCAGGGACTGCGCCGCGGCGGCTTCGAGATCGCCGCGCGATTCGCGGGCGGCAAACAAAAAGGGCGGCAGGCGGGCTCGTGGCGACTGCGTGACGCCCGCGCGCAATTGATCCCGGGTGCCGTCGACAAAGCGCTCACGTTCGTTCAGCACAACCAGGCCGGATCGCGAACGACCGTGACCGGCTCGAATGCGTGGACAATCGATTGGACCGCGCCACCGGCGGGATCCGGAGCCGTGCAGTTCAACGTCGCCGCCAATGCGTCGAACAACGACGACTCGCCGCTCGGCGACTACATCTACGTGAAGACCCTCAGAAGTTCGCCGGTCAAACGGTAGCGGTAACACCAACACGAAGGCACGAAGTTCAACAGGAGATCAGAAGATCAGAAGATCTTGAACAGGAGGTCAGAAGGTCAGGAGATTTCATGGTTTGGATTGCATGGCAGCTGCAACGGTCGGGTTCGGCGGCGCCGCGAAGCGGCGGCACGGCACGTCGGCCTGCTCAGCAGGCCGTCCCGCCGAACCCGATTGGACGGTTGGCAGCTG
>Ga0306920_100016016_pt1 | contig 10304 bp, 9 predicted proteins | sample flu12Cox44000170_FD_204666 | JGI IMG/M metagenome (GOLD analysis project Ga0306920, IMG submission 204666) | Lab enrichment of tropical soil microbial communities from Luquillo Experimental Forest, Puerto Rico - flux4day.12C.oxic.44.000.170 (v2)... | ecosystem: Environmental > Terrestrial >...
GAGCACTGTCATGTCTTCGTCCCTTTTGATGACGCGGCGTTTTGCGCCTTTGTTCTGGTGCCAGTTCTTCTCGGCCTTCAGCGACAATTTCATCAAAAGCTCGCTGGTTTTCCTCATTCTGTTTCACATCGGCGGCTCGGTCGGTGCCTCGCTCATCGCGCTTACCGCTGCCGTTTTTATTGCTCCTTACTTCTTTCTTTCGGCGCTCGGAGGAGAACTGGCGGACCGCTATGACAAGGCAAAAGTGGCGCAGCGGCTCAAGTTTTGCGAGATCGGTATAGCGCTTATTGCAGTATTGGGGTTTGCGGTCAGTTCGGTGGCGCTGCTGTTCCTGGTGCTGTTCCTGTTCGGGGTCGTCGCAGCCCTGTTCGGCCCGATCAAGTACGGCATCCTGCCCGACCACCTCGCCCGCTCCGAGCTGCCCGCGGGCAATGCCCTCGTCGAAGGCGCGACATTCATCGCCATTCTCCTGGGCACGATCTGCGGCGGCATTGCCGCCAAGGAGGGCGGCGATGCCGTTCAGTTCTCGCTTCTCATGATCGTGTTCTCGCTGCTGTGCTGGGGTGCGAGCCTTTTGATTCCGCCGACCGGAGAGGGCGCGCCGCATTTGGTCGTGCAGCGCAACGTGCTCGTCTCGACCTTGGGGTTGCTCAACTTCCTGCGCGAAGATTCGCGGCTGTGGTGGGGCGCGCTGGTGACGAGCTGGTTCTGGCTCGTGGGCGCTGTCGCGCTGTCGCTGATGCCGCCCCTCGTCACCAATGCGCTCGGCGGAGATGCGGACGTCGTCACAACTTGCCTTGCGATCTTTACGGTTTCGGTTGCGCTTGGCTCCGGACTCGCTGCCTGGCTCTGCGCCGGACGGCTCGTCCTGCTGCCGACCGTCATCGGTGCCGTGCTACTGGGCGTGTTTGCCGCCGATCTCGGCTGGTCGACCCTTGGCGTCTCGGCGAGTGCCTCCATTTCCGGGTATTTCGCGATGTTTACATCGGCCCGCAATATCCGCTTTGCGGTCGATCTTGCGGGGCTCGCCATCGCGGGCGGTCTCTTCATCGTGCCCACCTTCGCTGCCGTGCAGGCCTGGGCCGGCGCAGACCGGCGCGCGCGCGTCATCGCCGCCGTCAACGTGCTCAATGCCGCCTTCATGGCGGTGAGCAATCTCATCGTGTTCGGCCTGCAGCTCGCCGGCATGACCACGTCACAGCTGTTTCTCGTGCTCGGGCTGGCAAGCCTTGTCGTCGCATATGCAATCGGCCGCACCATGCCAGCAAGCGCATTAAGCGATGCGCTGTCGATCATCTATCGCACGCTCTTTCGAATCGAGGTGAGGGGGATCGAGCACCTCAATAATGCCGGCCCCAATCTCATCATTGCGCTCAATCATGTCAGCTTCCTCGACGCCGGGCTCGCGATGTCGCTGCGCAACCGCAGGCCCGTATTTGCCATCGATGTCTCAATTGCGCGTCATTGGTGGGTCCGGCCGTTTCTGCGGCTCAGTCGGGCAATACCGCTCGATCCGCTCAAGCCGATGGCGCTGCGTACTCTGATCGACGCCGTCAAGGCCGGCGACGCGCTCATCATATTCCCCGAGGGCCGCATCACCGTTACCGGCAGCCTCATGAAAGTCTATGACGGCGCGGCCATGGTTGCAGACAAATCCAATGCCGAAATCGTGCCGGTGCGCATTGAGGGGCTCGAACAAACCCCATTCAGCCGCCTGTCGAAGGCGCAGGTTCGCAGGCGCTGGTTTCCCAAGGTGACGGTCACGGTGCTGGAACCAGTGCGACTGACGGTTGATCCCGAACTCAAGGGCCGCAAGCGGCGGCAGGCAGCCGGCGCAGCCCTATATGGAATTATGTCCGATCTCGTCTTTCGCACGACCTCGACCGACCGCACAGTCTTTGAAGCCGTCGTTCAAGCCGCCGACACCCATGGTCATGGCCGCATCGCCATCGAGGATCCCGTCAGCGGGGCGCTGAGCTACAAACGGCTGCTTACGGCAGCAACCATTCTCGGCGAGAAGCTGATGCCATTGGCGGCGCAAGGCCGTGCAATCGGTGTCATGCTGCCTAATGCGAATGGAGCGGTAGTTACCGTGCTGGCTTTGATGTCGGCGGGGCGGGTCCCCGCCATGATCAATTTTACCGCCGGAGCAGCAAACATCCTCGCAGCATGCAAGGCTGCGGCCATAGACACCGTTCTGACTTCACGGGCATTCATCGAGCGAGGGAAGCTCGGCAACCTGCTCGCCGCGATCGAGAAAGGGGTGAAAATCGTCTATCTCGAGGACATTCGTCCGAGCATCACCTTGGCGGACAAAATAAGGGGTCTGCTTCGCTACAAAAAACCATTGGTCGATCGCAAATCCGACGACTGGGCGGCAATCCTTTTTACATCCGGATCCGAAGGCGTCCCGAAGGGCGTGGTGCTTTCCCACCGCAACATGCTGGCAAATGCCGCACAGGCCGCCGCGCGTATCGATTTTGGCCGTGAAGACAAGGTGTTCAACGTGCTGCCGGTCTTTCACTCATTTGGCCTCACCGTGGGCGTGGTGTTGCCGCTCGTTTCGGGGGTGCGCATCTATCTCTATCCTTCTCCTTTGCACTATCGCACCGTCGCCGAGCTCATCTATGGCGTGAACGCCACAATCATGTTCGGCACGGACACGTTCCTCAACGGGTACGCCCGGGTGGCGCACCCTTATGATTTCCGTTCGCTGCGCTACATCCTTGCCGGCGCCGAGCCTGTGAAGGAGGCAACGCGCCGCGTCTACATGGAAAAGTTCGGCCTGCGCATTCTGGAAGGGTATGGCGTGACCGAAACCGCGCCGGCGCTCGCCCTCAACACGCCGATGTTCAACAAGTTCGGCACGGTCGGCCGCATTCTCCCGGGCATGGAGGCACGGCTGGACAAGGTGGAGGGAGTGGCGGAGGGCGGCAGGCTTTTCGTACGTGGCCCGAATGTCATGCTTGGCTATTTGAGGGTCGAGCACCCGGGGCAGATCGAGCCCCCCAACGAAGGTTGGCACGATACCGGCGATATCGTCACGATTGACCAGCAGGGCTTCGTCACCATCAAGGGGCGCGCGAAGCGCTTTGCCAAGATCGGGGGAGAGATGATCTCGCTCGCTGCGGTGGAAGCGCTCGCCTCCGAGCTATGGCCGGACGCTCTCTCCGCCGTGGTGGCCGTGCCGGATGCCCGCAAAGGCGAGCGGCTTATTCTGGTCACCCAGCAAAAAGGCGCAACCCGCTCCGAATTCCAGATGCTTGCACGGGCAAGGCATGCCTCCGAGCTGATGCTGCCATCGGAGGTCTGGGTGCTTGACAAGCTTCCTCTGCTCGGCTCCGGCAAGGTCGACATGGTTGCCGTCGCCAAGCTTGTCCATGAGCGCTTTCTGGCCGCGCACGAGACGCCCGCGCGGGCGCTTGGCTGAACCCTGCACGATTACGATATCGGCGTTGACGCCTATTCCGCAGCCTGTGTGCGAGGCTTGGCTTTTGCCCAATAGTTGCTTGCTTGCTTGGATTGCTTGAGCGCTTCCTCTGTCTCGAAGCCGGGCGCCATGGAGGCTGCAGTTCCGGCGAGGATCTTGTGGTGCTCGATGTCGAGGGTGCGCAGCCACCGCTGCTGGCCCATGGTCAGCGCGACAAAATAGCCGATCTCGACCAGCTCGGGCTCGCTGAAATGTTTGTGCAGGCGAGCCCAGAACCTGTCGTCGGTGGGGAGATCCCAGGTGATGGCTTCGGCATAAGCGAGCGCCGCCTTCTGGCGCTCGTCATAGCGGCTCGAGCTCTCGAAATTGATGAGGTCGCGGTAATCGTCCTCAATGAGCCCCTGGGCCGCTGCTTTGACCGACCGCTGGTTGCCGCAGAATTCGCAAAGGACGGATCGCGACACATAGATGCGGCAAAGCTCCTTGATGGCGTGATCAGCGACCCCGTTCTTGAAGACGTCCCGCCAACTGTTTGCGAACGACCAGAACACCGCCGGCACATGCGCGCGGACGGCCTGGCTCTCCGGCCGCGGCGTGCCCTCGCGCGCGCACCGGTCAAACTCGGCAAGCATTGCCGCGTCATTGATGCTCGCGGGATCGACGTAACTGATGCGGGGCTTGGCCATCCGATATCCTCCTGGCTTCTCGCCTGGCCGCCATGGCAGAGCGGCAATGATTTGTTCAGCATGCGCTTTCGCTGATCGTGCCCCAGGCGGGGCGTTCGATCAACGCCGCTCGCGGATTATTTACCAAAGTTCTGCGGGCGCGGCAGCATGGGATCGGGCTGAGCATTCGAAACTTTCGGCAATTGCGAATGTCATTGAGCATGATTTCGAAAATCAGTTCCCCGCTTTTCGAAATCATGCACCGACATCAATGGGCAGGAAGTCGTGGTATGCGATTCCCTAATCGTGGTTATAGCGTTCAACGCAATTCATACACGAAGCATCAAACATAGGCTTTCAGCCAATCTTCAGCATAGGGCAAGAAGCCCGCCTCGTTTCACCAAATCAATACGACCCGCGAGCCTATATTCGCCACGACAGCGAAGGCGAGGCCCAAGAAAAAATTGTCGTGCGTCTAAGCACCATGATCATGATCGCCGTAGCGGTTGTCTTTGGCCTGCTTGCCGTGTTCGTCGCGCAGGCTTGGCTGAACAGCCAGGCGGAGATGCGCGCACGCAATCTCGAGGCGCAGAAGAAACCATTGGCGACGCAGACCATCGTGGTGGCGGCGAAGCCGTTGCGCTTCGGGGCGGAGCTCGGGGCGATGTCGCTGCGTGAAATCCCGTGGACACAGGATGCGGTGCCACCTGGTGCCTTCAGCAAGATCTCCGACCTGACCTCGACGCGACGCGTTGTGCTCACGGCGATCGAGGCAAACGAGCCAATCCTCGCATCCAAGATCACCGGCTCGGGCCAGCGAGCGACGCTCTCGGCTGTGCTTGCCGACGGAATGAAGGCGGTCACCATTCGCGTCAATGACGTCGAAGGCGTTGCCGGGTTCGTGCTGCCCGGAGATCACGTCGATGTCGTGCTTACGCGCCAGCAGGACAAGGCAGTGGCGGCCGCCGACGTTGTCTTGCAGAACGTGCGCGTTCTTGCCGTGGACCAGATCGCCGACGAGCGCGCGGAGAAGCCGTCGGTTGCGAAGGCAGTGACGCTGGAAGTTGAAGTGACGGCGGCACAGAAGCTGGCGCTCGCTGCTACCGTCGGCACGCTCTCGCTCGCCTTGCGCAAGGCGGGAGAGGCCACCGCGCTCAATACGCGGCGCATTACGCTGAGCGATTTGCCGAAGAGCAGCACAACGGAAGGCCGCTACTCGACGATTGCGGTGGTGCGCGGCGCCCAGCGATCGGAATATTCCGTACCCAATGAAGGCGACAGGGACCGCGGGCTGGCTTCGGTAGGCGAAAGATAAGGACACTGTTTTGAAACAAGGGCGTTGGACGGGGGAGAAGAGTCGTGAGCGTAAAGAAGGCGCAGAATGTCGCGGCTGGGGGGCGGCGACGGTGGGAGGAAGCAACCAGGAAGCGAGGGGCCGGCCAACATTGCCGGGCTAACGGCCGCCGGCCTCTCGCGACGCTGGTCGCCCTGGCGGCATTGAGCATGGCGGCCGTTGTGGTGCCCCATGCGCCCGGAGGGGCGCAGGAACGCCTGGCTGGCCTGAGCACACAGCGGTCCGTCCAGATAACCTCCGGCAAGACTCAGGACGTGCGCGTCGACGCGCCGTTCAGCGATGTTGTCGTCGGCGATCCTGAAGTGGCGGATGTCACTCCGCTGACCGATCATTCCCTTTCCATCCTGGGCAAGAAGATCGGAACGACGCGCGTGTCGATCTACGGCGAAGGAAAACGGACGGTTGGCATCTTCGATGTCGAGGTCTCCTATGATGTCACGCGCCTTGCGCTCGAGCTCAACCGGATCACCGGGGGCGGACTGCGCGTTTCATCCGTGAACGGCCGGATCATGCTGTCGGGCACGGCGCCCGATGCCGTGACGCTCGATCGGGCTGTCGTAATCGCGCGCCAGTTTGCACCCGACGTGATCAACGCGGTGCAGGTGCTGCAGCCGCAGCAAGTGGTGCTGGAGGTGCGCTTCGTCGAGGCTTCGCGCGAGGCAAGCCGCGAGCTCGGTATTCAGTGGAACAGTTTCGGCAAGAATACGCTCACGAATATCGGTTCTCAGACTGCCGCGCCGCAATTGCCGATAACCACGCCGGGAGGACCTTTTCAGCAGCAGCCTTTGGCCGCTCAGGGCACCCAACTCGGCGGCCCGAATATTCAGGCTTCCCAGCTGCCGATCTCGCCAATCGTCGCGGCCGGCTTGCTCTCGGGCACGGCGCCATTCGGGTTCCTGCTTGGCGCGATGAATCGCGGCGCGTTTTCGGTCGATGTCGCGATCAATGCGCTCGAGCAGAAAGGCCTTATTCGCAGTCTCGCCGAGCCCAATCTCGTCGCGCTCTCAGGCGATACGGCAAGCTTTCTGGCGGGCGGCGAATATCCCATTCCGGTGCCCGGATCGCTCGGAACCGTCACCATCGACTACAAGACCTACGGTAGTCCTTTACGCCGACCGTGCTTAAGGGCGGCGAGATCAACCTGATCATCAAGCCCGAGGTGAGTCAGCTCGATTTTGGTCACACCGTGCAGATCGCCGGCATTGCCATTCCGCCGCTGATCGTCCGGCGAGCCAGCACCACCATCGAGCTGCGTGACGGGCAAAGCTTTGTCATCGGTGGGCTATTGCAGAACATCAGCAGCACGGCCCAGGACCAGTTGCCCTGGCTCGGCGACATCCCCGTGCTCGGCGCGCTGTTCCGCAGCGCGCAGTACAAAAAGAACGAGACCGATCTTGCCATCATCGTTACGCCGCGTCTGGTCCGGCCAACCCGCCCGGGCGACCTGGTCAAGACTCCGCTCGATAACACGCTGCCCTCAAACGACATCGATTTCTTCCTGATGGGCAAACCCGAGGTTTCTCCCGCGGACGCGCGACTTGCCGTCGGGCACCAGCGCCGGTTCGTCGGTCACATCCTCGACATGCGCAAGGAAGGGGCCAACATCGTGCAGGTCAAGGATTGAAGATATGCGCAACTCGCTTTTCACAATCGGCATGATCGCGAGCCTGCTGAGTGCATGCTCCGACATCTACTACGACCGGCGCGAGACGGTCGCATTGGGCGCCGACGATCACATCGCAACCAACATGGCCGAGCAGATGATCGACCCCTGGCCGCGCTACGTCGGCAACAAGAATCTCGCCTTCAACGGCGAGCGAATGCAGGCAGCAGTCGAGTGCTACCGGCATAATCCCCGTGTGATCATTCCGGTCAGCCCCAATACGACCGGCGTTGTGCAGCAGCAGGCGTTGCAGGCGGCCGGCACCACGTGTCCTCCGCTGCAGGCCGTGCCGCAAGCGGCGCCCGCGGCGGCGGTGAAATGATCCGCTCGCGTTGCGGGGCAAACGAGACTGTGGGCGCATGACATGAAAATCGGCCGTGCGAACAGCCCGATGAACAGGACCGAAGTGGTCGTGCTCACCGCCGACCCGGATTTTGCGTCGCAAGCCCGCCAGACCTTCGGCGCCAGCGAGCAGATCACGTTCCGACTTGTTTCGGGAACACTCTCGCTGCTCGAGGGCAGCTTTGAGCCCGCGGGCGCGACGGTCGTGGTCGTCGATCTGGATACAAGCCAGCCGGAGGAGATGCAGGCGCTCGATCGCCTGATGACGCGCATCGGGTCATGGCCTCCGGTAGTAGTGATCACGCAGGCTTTCGATGCGAGCGTGGCGCGCACGCTTTTGCAAATGCGTGTCGCCGATTTCATGGTCAAGCCGGTGCCGCCGGTGGAGCTCGTACGAACCTGCGCCCGCGTCGCGAAATCCGCCAGCCAGCAGGAGACGACCGAGGCGCAGATCTTCACGTTTCTTCCGGCGGTCGGCGGGGCCGGGGTCACCACCCTTGCCGTGCAGAGTGCGATGATGCTGCTCAACAGCGGCCAGCGCGGCAAGTCATCCACCTGCCTGGTCGATCTCGATTTCCAGCACGGCTCCTGCGCTGACTACCTCGACCTCGAGCCGCGTCTCGATCTCGGCGAGATCGAGGGGCGACCCGAGCGTCTCGATCGGCAACTCCTGGAAGTGATGCTCTCGCACCACCCTTCCGGCTTGGCCGTTGTGGCTGCACCCAATCGGCCCGCGGAAATGCGCTCGTTCGATCCCGACGTCGTCACTCGGCTGCTCGATCTCGTCTCGTCGCACTTCAACCATGTCGTCTTCGAAGCCGCGCACCTGGTTCTCATGGACGGACAGCGTGCTGCTTGGCTCGAACAAGCTGTTCATTGTCAGCGAGATGACGGTGCCGGGATTACGCCATGCCAAGCAACTGGTCGAAGCGGTCCGCGAACGGTTGGCCGATGGGCCCCAGCCGCAGGTCGTCATCAATCGATTCGAGCAGCGGCTGTTCTCTTCCGGGCTGCGCAAAGGCGACATCGAGCAAGTGCTCGGCGAATCGTTCGCAGCCTGCATCCCGAATCATTATGGACTCGTGCGCGAGGCGATCGATCGCGGGATTCCGCTCGATGAGGTCAAGCCGGGCAACAAGATCACGCTCGAGCTCAAGCGGCTGATCCTGCCGCAGCCGGTCAAGTCGGGCGAGCCCAAAGACGGCGCCTCCCGCAAGAAGCTCAAGCTCGCCTTTGCACGCAGCTGATCAGGGCGCGGAAAAACAGTTCAGCAGGAAACCAAAATGGCCGGTCGGTTCTCAGCGAAACGCACCGTTCCCCCGGAATTTGTTCCGGCAGAGGAGCCTTCTCCCGCGCTCGAAGGGGTGTCCTGGACCGTCTTTCCCGAGCCCGCACCCGAGACCAGCCTCCAGGTTGCCAATCCGAATCCGCTCCAGAGCGACAAGCTCCTCGACGCCAAGGTCAGGCTTCACCGCCGGCTGATTGAGGAAATCAACCTTCAGGCGCTTGAACGCCTGCCCGAGGAAGAGATCCGGGCCCACATTCAACAGCTCGTCACTCAATACATTCTGGTCGAGCGTCTCGCGCTCAATCAGCAGGAGCTCAACGATTTCGTTTCCGAAATCCTGGACGAAATGACCGGATTAGGTCCGCTCGAGCCCATGCTAAAGGATCCGAGCATCAGCGACATCCTGATCAACGGTCACGAAAGCGTTTATGTGGAGCGCGGCGGCATGCTCGAGCCTTGCGGCGTGCGCTTCAAGGACGAGGCACATCTCCTGCGGATCGTCAACAAGATCGTGTCCGCGGTGGGCCGGCGGGTCGACGAGTCCCATCCGATGTGCGATGCGCGCCTCCTGGACGGCTCCCGCGTCAACGTCGCGGTGCGTCCCATCGGGGTCGACGGACCGCTGGTGTCGATCCGCAAATTCTCCAAGAAGCCGTTCAACCTCAACAAGCTTGTGGAAGTCGGCGCGCTGCGGCCGCAGATGGCCGAGCTGCTCGCCGCCACCGTGAAGGTGCGCGTGACCACCATCATCTCCGGGGGTACCGGTTCGGGCAAAACGACCATGCTCAATGCATTGTCGGCCTTCATCTCGGAAAAGGAACGTCTGCTCACCATCGAAGATGCGGCCGAGCTGCAGTTACAGCAGCCGCATGTCGGGCGAATGGAAACGCGCCCTCCCAATCTGGAGGGAAAGGGAGAAATCAGGCAGCGCGAGCTCGTCAAGAATGCGCTGCGCATGCGACCAGACCGCATCATTCTGGGTGAGTGCCGCGGCGAGGAAGCCTTCGACATGCTCCAGGCAATGAATACGGGGCATGAAGGCTCGATGGCCACTATTCACGCCAATACGCCGCGCGACGCCATTTCCCGTCTTGAACAGATGATCGGCATGGCGGGGTTGCCGATGACGGTGGCTTCCATCCGCGGTCAGATCGCGGCCGCCATTCGCGTCATTGTGCAGCTCCAGCGCCTCTCCGACGGCAAACGCAAGGTAACCAGCATTGCCGAGATAACGGGGCTCGAAGGCGACATCATTCAAATGCAGGAGATCTTCAAGTTCGTTCGCACCGGCACTGCTCCCGACAATTCGGTGATCGGACATTTCCAGGCGACCGGCGTGCGGCCGCGCTTCCTTGCGGATCTGGCAGCCATGGGCATCAAGATTCCCGGCAGTTATTTCGACCCTTCCCAACCGTTGTGACCGGTCATGCCGTTCGAATTCGATGCGATTTATCTGGTCTATCTGCTGGTTGCGGTCTCGGCCGGATTTCTGGTCGAGGGAATTTATCTCCTGTTCTTTTCGGGCGCGTCTTACCGCAGGAGCGTCAACCGCCGTCTGAAGC
>Ga0306920_100016017_pt1 | contig 10303 bp, 9 predicted proteins | sample flu12Cox44000170_FD_204666 | JGI IMG/M metagenome (GOLD analysis project Ga0306920, IMG submission 204666) | Lab enrichment of tropical soil microbial communities from Luquillo Experimental Forest, Puerto Rico - flux4day.12C.oxic.44.000.170 (v2)... | ecosystem: Environmental > Terrestrial >...
GTTCATCACCAATCGGTGCATGTACGCGCTCATGCGCGAGGCATTTCACTTGGTAGAGGCCGGCTACGCCACCGTCGAAGATGTGGACCGGTCCATTCGCAACGACTTCGGCTATTGGATCACCTTCGCCGGCCCTTTCGCTTCATGGACCTCACGGGCATCCCGGCTTACGCGGCTGTTATGCGCGACCTCTTCCCCGAACTCAATTGCTCGAAGGAAGTCCCCACCTTGATGCGCCGGATGGTGGATTCGGGCGCGCAGGGCGTTTCCAACGCCAAAGGCTTTTACCGTTACTCGCCGGTCCAAGCCAGGCGCTGGGAAAAGCTCTTCATGAGGTTCAGCTACGAGATCCGCGCCCTCGCCGAAAAGTATCCCGCGGATGTCGGCGACCACAGGCGCAAATCGTGACGCGCCGGCTTGCGCCACGAAATCCGGCGGGGCAGGCCACCTCTGAAGGGAAAGGAAGCATGCAGGAGACCTTGACGATTGACTTGAAGGCACGGCGCGGCATGTCGCTCCGCTCGTGGTTCTTTCTCTTCAGTTGCAACTTGATGTGGGCCCTGCAATTCACTTGCATCAAGCTAGTCCAGGAGCAGGTGGGGTCGCTGTTCACAGTCTGGGGTCCAATGACACTCGCGACCGTGATGCTCTACCCGCTCATTCGCATGGAGCATGCCACAGGCGAGCGAAGCCGCGGACGCAAGACGAGCGATATCCTGGCTTATTTCTTGCTGGCTCTGCTCGGGGTGTTCCCAGGGCAGGTACTCATCACCTGGGGGACGCGCATGTCGCTGGCGAGCAATGCGGCGCTGCTGATGTTGACCCTTCCTGTTTCGACGGCCTTTCTCGCCTTTGTTTTCCTTGGCGAAAGGATGACAACGATTCGTTGGATCAGCTTCGCGCTAGCCATTGTCGGCGTGCTGCTTTGCTCCGACATTGACTTCCGCAGCCTCAATTTCGGAAGAGGATATCTTTATGGAAATGCCTTGATCTTCGTGGGCACGTTGGGAAGCGCTTTCTATAATTCCTACGGCAAGAAGATGCTGGAGCGCTATTCGCCGATGGAGATGCTCTTTTACACCTATGTGGCCATGTTCGTCATCATGACACCGCTAACTCTCAGCCGGGAAGGGAACGTGTTTGGCGCCGTCCAGCACTTCACGGGCCGTACGTGGATCGGCATGGCCCTGTTGACATTCTTTCACAACTACCTCTCGATGGTTCTGTTCTTGAAGGCCCTCAAGCATCTGGAGGCAATTCAGGCGGCGCTTTCCAACTACCTGATCTCGTTCTTCGGAATTCCGATTGCCACTCTCTGGCTTGGCGAGCGACTGAAGCCCATCGCGATCATGGGTGGAGTGATGGTCCTGGGAAGCACCTTGCTGATCACGCTTTGGCGTGAGAAGGCAACCGCACCGGCAACGGAGAGTTGAAGCGAACACCGCCGGACTGAGTACACCTGCGAAAGCTGTGCAGTTCTGGAGAGACACAGGAGGCTCTGCGAGCATGAGCAATGTTGAAGTAAAACACCCGGAGAAGGAAGTCTCGACCGGCGCCTACTCCGCTGGGGTGCTGATTGATGGATGGCTCTACGTCAGCGGCCAGGGCCCACTCGACTTGAAAACCGGGAATGTCGTTGAGGGGAGCGTCGAGGACCAAACCCGGCTGACCCTCTCTCACATTGGCAAAATCCTCGAGGCCGCGGGCTGTGCGTTTGACGACGTTGTGAAATGCACGTGCCACTTGAGCGATATCCGTGACTTCGAGCGGTTCAATGCCGTTTACGCGCAATTTTTCCCGGGGGTGCGACCGGCACGCACTACCGTGCAATCGGTTCTATGGGGTGGGATCACGGTGCAGATCGACGCCGTGACGCGCGTCCCCCAAAAAGGCAGGCGCCGCTAGACGGAGCAGTTTCGCAGGGATCCCGCCGCAGCGAGTGAACATGATCGTCATTGATGGCCATCTGGACCTTTCTTGGAACGCACTCAACTGGTGCCGCGATTTGACGTTGCCGGTTGAAGAGATACGGCGGGCCGAAGCCGGAATGAAAGAGCAGCATCGCGGGGCGAACACCGTGTGCTTCCCTGAAATGCGCAAGGGCGAGATTGCGATCTCCCTGGCGACGGTCCTGGCGCGCTCGAGTGGCCTCAAGGAGCCACTGCTGGACTACCCCAACCAACAAATCGCTTCCGCCATCGCCAGGGGCCAACTGGCCTATTACCGACTGATGGAAGAGACGGGGCAGTTGCGGATGCTGAGAAAGTGGCAGGATGTCGAGGCTCATCTCGACGAGTGGCGTGCGGGCAGCCGGGATTCGGCACCGCTCGGCTACATCCTCAGCATGGAAGGTGCCGACCCCATCCTCTCCCCGCGGGACTTGTTCCGGTGGTGGGAGGACGGCCTGCGCGTCGTTAGCCTGGCCCACTATGGTGTCAGCGCTTACGCCCACGGTACCGGCACGGCCGGCGGATTGACTCCTCGCGGCATCGATCTTCTGAAAGCCATGGGCGAGGTCGGCATGATCCTGGACGTAACCCACCTGGCAGACGAGGCGTTTGACCATGTCGTGGAACACTTCACGATGCCCGTGCTCGCCAGCCATCACAACTGCCGCGCTCTGGTTCCCGGACAGCGGCAACTCGCCGACGAGCAAATCCGCCGTCTCATCGAGCGAGATTCGGTGATCGGCGCCGCCTTCGATTGCTGGATGTTGCTTCCCGGCTACGTGCCTGGGAAGACCTCTAACTCCCAGATCAAGGTTGAAGCCGTCGTCGATCACATCGACCACGTCTGCCAGCTCGCCGGCAACGCCCGCCACGCCGCCATCGGTAGCGACCTCGACGGCGGATTCGGCAAGGAACAATCGCCTTACGACCTTGAGAGCATCGCCGATCTTCAAAAGGTCGCGAACCTCCTCCGCAAGCGAGCCTACGCCGAATCCGATGTGGAGGCTGTGATGTACGCCAACTGGATCCGCTTTTTCAGAAAGGCCTGGAGCCGTCCGGGCAGTGCTTCGTGAACCGCAATCCCGAAGTTGGATGAAGTGGACGGTGCGCGCTCCCCAGGAGAGTAGGAGTAACGGTCTGGTCGAGGTGTATCAACCGTCTGAGTGCGTAACCTTTCACATGAAGCAAGACAGATTGGCCTTGTTGCCGCCCTCTGTGGCTTTAAGGATAAAACTGCCGTTTGCATGGCTGTGCTTTATTTCATCGTCGTCGTCGTCGGCGAAGAACCCGCTGCAACTCCTACTAGGACCGGAGGTTAACTCGCTTCACGTACGGCTGCGCCCTTTTTATGGAGGGTCTTCGAAGCGACGCAGGCCTGCGCCACCTGTTGCCGGGAGCGGTGCGGGTGCAGTTATGGCGAGTAGCAGTAATCGAAACTATGGGTTCCGAGTAGGACTCAACGACCGAAGGTTCGCTCGTTTTCAAGGTGGTAGTTTCCGCGAACGGCGCAGGATTTCTCGCTCCGCGGTTCATGCGCACTATCGGTGTTGACCCTCGTGATGCACGGCCCTCGCGGCCGTTGATGCTGTTCGTGGGACGAAGCCGCGTTCTATCCAGCCGCATGGTCATGAACACCGGTATTGGACCGATGGGCACGAACCTACGGTTGTCACCGAGGTCGAGCGCGTCGTAAGCGGCCTTTATCGACGACACGTTGATGTTCATCCACTGCACCGGCTTGTCGGTCGCGGTGTAGATCGCGTGGGAATGCCCGATCCGGCAAAGGGCGCGGCACCGATCGCTTACTGGAAACTACACGCGCTCATCGAGGCTGCTTGCCCGAGGGCCGCGCCGGCTGTAGGCGTCGTAGTGGTGGGCCGTACCGGGGCATTAGGGTGCGACTGGAGACGTAGGTTCTCGCCGCAGACACGACCTAAACTACGTTGCCCCAGACTTGACACAAGGCACCACGAGTGAGATAAACAATTTCTCCAACTATTGGAGGCCAACAGGCCTTATTCAAACGTTCTTTCGACATCAGCCTTTCTAGATTGTAAGTTTGCGCTGGGGTTAGGAAAAAGGGAGGACAACTGCCATGATGGGCAGGTTGAGGCTGGGCGTGTGTGTCTTTCTGTCGGCGTTTATTCTGGAAATAGGGGCGATTCCTGCCGTCTCGCAGGAGTCACCGCCCGGTTGCAGGGCACGGTTACGAACACCTCCGGCTCCGTCGTCCCCGGGGTTAACCTGACGGCAGCCAACGTCAGCACGGGCATGGTTACCCCCGTCACGTCCGACGCCCCCGGGTACTACATTTTTCCCTCCCTGGTTGCAGGGACTCCGCACAGCAGCCGGCAAAGCCCCGATTTTCACACCTTCATCATGAATGGATTGATAAGTGGCTAGTCCGCGATGATGACCTGGTGGAGAGGAGAATTATGGTGACGTGCGGTCCCTTTACACGGAGTCACATCGTTCGGGACGTAATCGTATTTCTTAGCCTCGTCGGTGCGGCGACGATGGTTTGCCTCGGCGCTGATTGGGGCCCGAGGAACCTGGCGTTATCCGCGCTGGGGGCGAAAGCCCACACCTGGGAGCCTGGAGTTACAGTCGTTCCCGAGCACGAGCCTTCCAAGGTCAACGATGGCAGTGTACACACCTACTGGGCGGTACGCGCTTCGGATCTTCCCGCCGACATCGGCGTGGAGTGGCCCAACGCACAAAAGATCTCAAGTGTGGTGGTTCGTTATTTTGACGGTCGAATGGTGCGAGGACCAGTCATGGCCAGGACTCAAGAGTGGGCGCGACTTCAATATTGGGATCGAAAGGAATGGAAGGATGTCCAGACCCAGGCGGTTGGACAGGAAACCAGCTCCATCCGGTACTCTTTCGAGCCTGTGACCACGATTCGCCTGCGCCTTGTCTTTACCGAGCCACCTGACCCGGAATCGCGCCGGCTGCCGGACCGCTTGGGAATCTACGTCTGCGAACTCGAAGCCTACCGAGAAATCCCCTTTCAGGTTGTGAACCCGCCGCCGCGCTTGGTGAGAGCAAGGGCCGGACACGAAGGTTCCTATTACAACGAATGGCCCAGCGACAACCCGTACGATCGTGCAGGTCCCCTGGTGGTGGAACCGAAGCTAACCCGGATCGTCACCGATACGCTCACGCCGACTCTGATTGTTGCCGAGAGCCGCTGGGCAAAGCCCCCCTGTGCGGTCGAGAAACCCTCGAAGGCGATCACCGAACTCAAAAATGGCTTTATCCAACTCGAAGTTTCGGCCGGCGGCGGCTTGAAGGAAGTACGACTGACGAACCTCGTCACGGGCGAAAGGGTGGCAACAGCGGACTCCCGACCGTTTCTAATTCGAACTTCCAAAGGCCAGCTGTCTTCGGAAGGGTTCAAAATAGTCGGAGAAGCCGCCTCGGGCTCAGGCGCCGAAGTCAGCCATCTGCGCGTGGACCTGACGTCAGACGCGGTGGACCTGTCCGTTCACTACGAACTGCGCCGCCTGGACCATTTCTATCACAAGTGGGTGACCCTCAAAAACAAAGGTGATTCCGACTTACAAATTCTCGACGTGACAGTTTCTTGCTTGGGATTGCAACGTTTGCTCGATCTATTTGCTGGGCCTGAACTCACCTATCCAATTGCCCGCACGGAAAGAGGCGGGTTCTTTGAGTGCCTGGAAACGGTTTATTGGGACCATCAAGGCGACGCCATGACCTACTACCCGGGCATCACGCTTGCGCCTGGGAACACCTTCGAGAGCGACAAAGCCGTGGTGGGCATTTATCGCAACCGAGGCGAGCAGGTAGAGGGATTCGACCGTGGCGTTCGTGACTGGGTGATCGAGTACCACACGCAGGTGACCCCCTTGCAAAAGGAATTTCCGGACATTTACCTCGAGGGATGGTCGGCCAAGGTGGGAGTTGAGGAGCTTCAGAAGGACCCCGCCTGGACCGAGCAATTCTTTGCTACGGCCCACAAACTGGGTGTCCGTTATATGGATGCGTACGAACCCACCAACCTGGCCCTCCTGATACCTGCCGATCTGACCAAACGGTGGGTTGATCTCGCCAACAAATACGACATCGCCACCGGCTGGTGGAACGACTTTGGCTCCCGCTTCGGTTGGGGATTCATGCCCCCCTACTGGGAGTCCGACCTGTGCAAGCTCTCGCCGGAGGCAGAAAGCTATTTTCGGCAGATCGTTGAATTGGTTCGCAAGTACGACCTTCGAGGATTCCACTGGGCAGATTTTTGGACGGTCTGGCCGTGCGACAAGACTGAACACGGGCACTTAACGGGGAAATACTCCATCTACGCGCAGGGCAAGCGGATGGTGCAGTTTGCCCAGGAAATGCATGAAGCAGCACCGGGACTGATGCTGGGCGCGGACAGCGGGCTCGACAATCCGCAGTACGGCCGATACGCCGACAGCCGGCACCACGGTGGGGGTTATGATGCTGAACCGGCCACGGAGCCTGATATCCATATCGACCGGCTCTACGCAGACATGAATCGCGCCTATCTTTATGGGTTGGCGCACGAGAACCTCTTGCGGCCCTGGTACCATGTCCTTAATTGCGTCAATCATTTTGGGATGGAGAGCCACCTTCATGATCGCGCCGGGTATCGCTATGCTCTCCTAAGTGCCCTGGCTTTGGCGGGCGAGTTGACCTTTGACGACGCTCCGGACAACGTACCCCCAAGCGAAATTCAATTTACGCAATACTGGGAAAAATGGGCAAAGATCAACCAGGACTATCTGAAACAAAATGATAAGCTCTTCGACCGCTCAGTCCATTTTGCAGATATCCTTCAAGGGGACGCGGAGTCTTTGACCGGTTACTCGCACATTCGGGGAGACCGCGGCTTTGTTTTCCTCATCAATCCCGGACCGGCGGAACAAATCGCCGAGCTAACGCTGGCCCTTGGCGCGCCGGATTCCACAAATTTCGAGGTACAAGAAATTTACCCGGGAAGGATGACTCTGCGCGGACCATCGGATGGCTTATATCCTCAGGGTGGTCTCCTGCGCGTGACTGTGCCCGGCAAGCAACTCCGTATTCTCTGGATTGCTCCCGCCTCGACTGCTGACGCCCAACATAACTTCCAGCCCCAGGACGCGCGTGCATCAGGGGCGCGGCGTTACATCGCCAACTGGAGCATTGCAACCACTACTTCCGATACGGCAGCCCTGCACGCCAGCTTCGATTTTCCGCCAAGCGCCCTGGACTACCTCACCAACTCGACACCCGAATCTGCTTGGTCGAAGAACCCCTGGGCGTACGATAAGGCCTATCTGGTGTTCTTGTTGAAGGACGAGACCGTCGAGCAGAATAACCAGTGGGCGCCGGATCAGCTCCTGACGAAAAAGGGAGTAGCGCCTCCAGGAGAACTCAGCCCAACACAGCCTGAGGCGCTCACGGCAATAATCAATGGTGTCCCGAGGACCGTGCATGCTTTCAAGACGCTACGCAACCAGCAGCAGGGCAAGACGCGCTGCTATTTCACAGGTCTCGACAGCGAGACCAAAGCTGGCTCGCCAAATCAGGTGAGCGTCACGCTGCCGATTGAGAGGGGCCTGGTCTTTTCGGGCGCCTACCTCGACTTGCCTGATCAAGTGCCCTTTGGTGAGCACCCGCCGGAGTAGACTTTTGGCGGGGTGATTCGAGGCAACCGATGATAACAAAACCGAACAGTGATGTGGCTCGCGCTAAACCACCCGTCCCGGAGGAAATACCGGTGGGGGTGGTGGGGCTAGGCCTGATGGGCACCAGTATCACTGCCTGCCTGCTAGCCGCCGGCCACCGAGTAATTGGGATTGAGAAGGCACCGAACGCCCGGCGGCTAGTTCGCGGTCGCCTGAAGCGGTTGCTCGAGCAGTCCCGAGAACAAAAACTTCTCCGTGCCGCTCCCGGCCCGATGCTTGAACGCTTCTCCGTTGCAGGGGACTTTAACGAATTGCGCGGCGCCCATCTCGTGATCGAATCCGTTACAGAAGATTTTGCCGAAAAGAAAGAAGCCCTTCGTCGAATGGAACAAGTGATCGCGCGAAACGCCGTGATTGGTACCAATACTTCGGGCATCCCCGTTGCCATACTTCAGAAGGGAACAACCCACCCCGAGCGGATTCTTGGCATTCACTGGGCCGAACCCGCGCACATCACGCGTTTCATGGAGATTGTTTGCGGACCGTCCACTGAGATGCGGTACGCCCAAAAGGTCGTCACCCTAGCGCAGGAATGGGGAAAGGAGCCCTCGCTGCTCAAGCGGGATATCCGCGGGTTCATCACCAATCGTTGCTTCTATGCCCTGCTCCGGGAAGCGTTTTATCTGGTCGAAGCAGGCTACGCCACCGTCGCCGACGTTGACCGCGCTCTCCGCAATGATCTCGGCTACTGGATTACTTTTGCGGGGCCGTTCCGCTTCATGGATATCACCGGAATTCGCGCCTACGGCAAGGTGATGAAAGGGCTGTTTCCGGAGTTGAGTTGCCAAAAACAGGTTCCGCACCTCCTGCGCAGGGTGGTGAGATCGGGTGCGGAAGGCATCTCGAATGCCCGTGGGTTTTACCCCTATTCCCGACGGGAAACTCGGAAGTGGCACGCGAAGTTTTTGCAATTTAGTTATGAAATCCGCGCCTTGGCTGAAAAGTACGCGTCTCTCCACCAGGAGCGAGAGGCCACGCGGAGGAAGCAGTAAGGTCTGTCCCGCATCCGCAGCAGATTGGGTATGGCTCGGGTGCGGTCTCCGTCCGTAGGCTGCAGATTCAGTTGCCGCGCGACGCCACGGCAGAAGACTGGTTTGCGGCCCACACACTCTGATTGCCTCAGCCGCCAAACTCGAACTCGCATCCTGATCGTTTCCGGGGAAGCGGGTAGCCACGTGATGCCGTACTGTCCAAATACTCGATTCCTCTGAAAGCAGAATGGGTTACAGGCGCGGAGTTTCTGGCCAGGCATCGGGATGTGATAGTGGCGGCGGATTTCTTCACCATCGAGGCCTGGACGCGCCGGGGTTTGTCAGGTTTCTGGTGCTCTTCTTCATCGACCTGAGGAGTCGGCGGGTGGAGATCGGTGGAGTCGCCCGGCAAGCGAACGGGCTGTGGATGAGTCAAGTGGCCCGGAACCTCAGTGACGCTGAGGAAGGCTTCCTGACCGGGAAGCGATACTTGATCCATGACCGGGATCCCTTGTTCACGACGGAATTCGTTGAGATCCTGAAGAGCACCGGAGTGCAATCGGTGAAACTGCCACCCGCACCGAACTTGAATGCTCACGCCGAGCGCTTCGTCAGAACCATCAAGGAGTCGTGCCTGGAACGAATGATTCTGTTCGGCGAGGGCTCATTGCGGAAGGCCATCCGCGAATTCGTGGCGGACTACCATCACGAGCGGAATCATCAAGGGCTTGGCAATCGGCTGATCATGCCGGAACAGCTTATCGGACACCGCACGGGAGCCATCCAGCGCCGCCCGCGGTTGGGTGGAATGCTGAACTACTATTATCGTCAGGCGGCTTGAACGCCCTGGAGTATCCAGTAATCCCAACCAGACAGGCGGCCGGATACGATCGTTCGTCGGTTCGTCGCAACGAGGTGACCTGCGATCGTCGCACGGGTCGTAACGGCAAAAAGAGGCAGACGATGGGCCGATAACACGGGCCTCTCAAACGAGAACCAAACCCGACCTCACGTTCCGGGTCTCCGAACTGCCCTTCATTTTAGTTTTTTGGACCAGGGCTCACACTGGCAGAACTAAACCTGACAAAACGCCTCCGGCGAGGACATCAAATGCCACCCCGACCGGGGCTGTTCAAATTTCTACACTTCCGGATGATCGCCATCATATCTATTCTCCCCAATGTCGCGATTGACCGGGTAACGAACCTTCGTCCAGCACGTCGAACGCAAGCCCATCCTTCGGCCCGTACAAGTGCTGACGCCCACAGGATTGGCAGGGTATAGGTTCCAGCGGGGCAGCGTAAAAAGCTATGGTGCCCGGATTGTCTGGTTGCATTTCTTTCAACCGGATGAGCGTTTCGCAGGTCTGGCACTTAACACCAAAGTATTTGGCCACGGCACTGCCTCCGACGCTAAGTCTACCAAGACATCGTAGAGAAATTAAAGAGCCAACTGGCTCTGCCGGTAGGCAGTGCCCCCCTCTGAGAAATGGGGGACGAAGAATATCCATCCGCTCGAATCGGCGGCGACGAATAGCTTAGCTGCCCTAGCTTAGCTAGCTAGCTAGAGATTCCTCCATCTTGCTCACGGAGGATTGCGGAGCCGAGGCCATCTCCACTCGGTATGGAGGCGGCCAGCCCCCTCCCCTGGCCCCACTGCCGCTGTC
>Ga0306920_100016018_pt1 | contig 10303 bp, 7 predicted proteins | sample flu12Cox44000170_FD_204666 | JGI IMG/M metagenome (GOLD analysis project Ga0306920, IMG submission 204666) | Lab enrichment of tropical soil microbial communities from Luquillo Experimental Forest, Puerto Rico - flux4day.12C.oxic.44.000.170 (v2)... | ecosystem: Environmental > Terrestrial >...
TATACGTCTGGCGTATGAGCGATCGACTTCAGGAACTCTCCGTCTTTGTCCGGGCGGCCGAAACCGGCAACCTTTCCAAAGTTGCCCGCGAGTTCGGCCTATCGCAGCCCTCGGTGTCGCGCATAGTGGCGAGCCTGGAGGCTCGCCTCGGCGTGAAGCTGCTACTGCGGACGACCCGCCGGGTTACCCCAACCGACGCCGGGACCGTGTTTCTCGAGCGATCGCGGCGGATCCTCGGCGACCTCGACGAGGCGGCGCATGCGGCGCGCGGCGTCGACAGTCTCCATGGCGTGCTGCGGGTCGTGATGTCCGGGGCGTTTGCGACGCGCGAGGTCATCCCGCGCCTGCCGACTTTCCTCGACCAGCATCCGCGGCTCAAGATCGAGCTGCGCATCTCCGATCGTACGGACGATCTCGTTGCCGAGGGTGTCGACCTCGCGCTGCGCATGGGACCGCTCGCCGCCTCGGCGTTCGGTGCCCGCTTGCTGGCGTCGGCACCGCGCCTCGTCATTGCCTCGCCGGCCTATCTCGCGTCACACGGCATTCCGGAGACGCTCGCCGACTTGTCTACGCATGATTGCATCGTCGGGCCTGGCGTGACCGGTCGCTCTGGCTGGCCCTTCCGGCGCTCGGGTGCATTCGGCTCGGTGTCGGTCGAAGGCAGGGTGCAGGTCGCCTCGGCCGACGGCGTTATGGCGTGTGTGAAGGCCGGGCTCGGCATTGCCGTCGCGTCGCGCTGGATGTGCCAGGCGGAGCTCGAGCGCGGTGAGGTGCGTACCGTCCTCTCCGACTACCCACTGGAGCCGGTCGACGTGCATGCCGTCTATCCAGCTGGCCCGCGTCCGGCGCCCAAGGTGCGCGCGTTCTCGGACTATCTGGCCGCGAAGCTAGGAGAGCCGGTAGGAAATCGGTAGCGGACTCTGGGACTCACGCCTTCCGCCAGCCCGGTGCCGTCGGCCTTTGACGCCGTCATATCCGTTGGCCGCCCCCAGCTCCGCGTCGGCGCCTCGGGCAACGGCGGGGCGAGTCCGCTATGGCCGCTCCGGGGGCATGGGCCGGCATTGCTGTCGGCGGCGCCGAAGGTCCGCAGAGGGTCGAACCTTGCCGGTCGATCTCGATCCCGCGAATGGCCGGTGTCGCGCGCAAAGGTGTCAGCCGACCGCTGGTAGCATAAGATCAGCTCGCCACACCTCGACTGGCGGATGGAGGAGACCGCTGGATTGCGCCAAGCGGCCTCCGCGCTGGGCGTGCTCATTTGACGGTCCACGTGACGACCAGCGAAGATCGCCGTTCCGGGGTCCGCAGGTTGCGATCACGTCAATCACACAATTGCCAATTTTCATTTGGATAATGCTGGCCATCATTTTTAGCGTGACCGTATGCCGTATAATGAGGAGCATGTATGCGAAGCGGGTCGTGCATCTGCGATCAAGCAACCAAAAGGAGAGCGTTTGCTGCTGATTTGCTGCAGATGCAGCAGCGTGCAACAATTGATATAATCTATGGTTGCGACCGCTGGCCTCCACCCTACGGGAGGACCCGTGGCGTAGCGCCACGATCATTCGAGGGCGGTCCGCGACGCTTCCCCCGCTAAATCGGAACCTCGCCCGCGAACGCCCCAATATGCAGGCGGTGCGACGCCTGGTGCGCGCCTCCAACATCGATGTCGTCGTAACCCTCGGCGGCGTCGGGCTGATCAACATGGCGATCATGTGCGTCGCGGCGGTGACCTTTGGCGAAACCGGCTCCGCGGGGGATGCGACGATCGAAAACGCCTACCGCATGCTGGGGCCGATGTTCGGCGGCATCTCCGCGGCCATCTTTATGATCTCGCTGCTGGCTTCGGGCCTGTCGAGCTCGGTCGTTGGCATCATGGCAGGCCAGGTCATCATGCAGAACTTTGTCGATTGGCACATACCGCTCTTGGTGCGCCGGCTGGTTACCATGCTGCCCTTCGGCCCGCGCTGTGGTCTGCCGAGGATAGCTTATCGGGTGCAGGCCGGGTCGAGAGCCGGCAGGCCGGGCGGCAGGCGGCGCGCCTGGGTCGCCTGCTCGAACGCGTAGGCCAGCCGCAGCAGGATCGGCTCGCTCCAGGCGCGGCCGGTAAAGGTGGCCCCGTACGGGTAGTCTGGGGTTTCTTTGTCGCGGATCCCGGCGACGAGGCCGGCCGGCACCTGGACGCTCGGATAGCCGGCCTTGGCGGCGATCGCGGCGCCGGCCATGGCGGGGAACAGCACCGCGTCGAGCCGGTGCTCGTCCATATACGCATCGAGCCCGAGGGTGCGCGAGGCGCGTAGATCCATCTGACGCGCCGACACGTATTCGAGCTCGCTCAAATCACCGCGGGTGGCCTCCGCGGCGAGAAAGATGTCCTGACCGAACCGCAAGGCGCGGTCGGCATGGGCGTTGTTGAACGCAATGATATCGGCGAGGCTTGCAACACCGGCGCCCGCCACCCAGTCGCGCAGATATAAGTTGAGGTCGTGCTTTAATTCGTAGACGAGGACGATCGGCCGGCGAGCCGGCTGGTTCTTCGTTGCGCTCTCCGGGTTGCGGTTGAGGATCGCCATATCGGTGCCGGGGCCGCCGATCCAGCCCTCCGTCGGAATGTTGGCGCGCACAATGCTCGCCCCTTGCTGTTCGAGCACCACGATCGCTTCGCGCATCACCGCGGCGGCGCGCGGCGGCAGCGGGCCGTAATAAGAGTCGTTGGCCGGATCGGAAGGATCACTCGGCACGCCGATCCGTGCGCCTTTGAGACTGTCCTTGTCGAGAAAGCTCGTGTAATCCGCGGGCCGCCGCAGCTCCGCAGTCGCCGCATCGAGCGGGTCGGCGGCGGCAAGCACATTGAGCAGCATCGCCGCTTCAGTGACAGTGCGCGTAAGCGGCCCGGCAGTGTCCTGACTGTGGGCGATCGGGACTATTCCGGCCCGGCTGATCAAGCCGACGGTCGGCTTCACCGTCACGACGCCGTTTTGGCTCGCCGGCGATAAGAGCGATCCGGAGGTTTCGGTGCCGATCGCCGCGGCGGCCAACCCGGCCGCGATGGCAACCGCCGATCCCGAGCTCGATCCGCCCGGCAGGACGACCGGCACGTTCTTATCATCGAGCTCCAAGGCGTAGGGGTTCTTAACCTGGCCACCTAGCGAGCTGTAGCCGGCCGGCATGTCGATTGCGAGGATGTTGGCGAACTCGGTCAAATTCGCCTTGCCAATGATCACCGCTCCCGCCTGGCGCAACAACTTGACAACCGTCGCGTCGTCTTTCGCCCGCGCCCCCTCGAGCGCCAGCGAACCGGCCGTCGTGTGCTGCGTGTCGGCGGTCGCTACATTGTCCTTAATCAGGATCGGGATGCCTTCGAGCGGCCGGCGTTGCGGCGGCTCCCTCGCATCCGATTGGGCAGCGATCGCGGCTGCGTCAGGGTTCACCTCGCGCACAGCGTTTAAGCGCGGGCCGGTTTGGTCATAGGCCGCGATCCGCGCCAGATAAGCTTGCACCAGGCCCGCGGCGGTCGTGTCTCCTGCCGCCAGCGCCTGACGCAGCTCGGCAATCGTCGCGTTCTCGACGCATACGGCTTTCGCCGCACGGGCATCCGAAGCGGCCATTAGCAGCGATAGCGCAACGGTTACGCCACCGCGAAGCGGCGCTCGTGCCACTCGGTCTGCTCCGCGTAGTTCTCGCGGTAGCGGCGGTAGACGCGCTCGTGCCGCTCGAGTTCCGCGGGTCCCAGCTCGCACCCGGGGGATGGCAGCAGATCGAAATGGCCGCCGACGTCGCGCCCTCTGACGAGCAGAGTCGACAACCGATAGGAGCCGGTCGTGCAGACATGCGCCGGGATATAGCTGATACCCAGCCCGACCCGCCGGTGGGGTGCCCGGTTGGGCGCCGAGCGGTGGCGGCACAGCGTGTGATGCAGCGAGAAGCTGCCGGCCGGCAATTCCATTGCCACCACCCCGTCCTGGTCGAAATCCTCCACGATTGCCTGGCCGCCGCCATTAATGCTGTTGGCGAGCCCGAGAGCGGCATGACGGAGTTGCCGCGGCGCTCCGCGCGACGACACGACTTCCATGCAGCCGGCCATGGACGTCGCGTCGGACAGCGCCACCCATGCCGTCACATGCTGCTGAGGGGTCAAGCCGAAATAGGTCGCGTCCTGGTGCCAGGCGGCGAAAACCGGCGAGTTCGGCTCCTTGATAAAGAAGGTGCTCGTATAAACAAGAATGTCCGGGCCGATCAGGCTTTCGACGGCGTCGAGGATCTTTTCATGGCGAACCAGCCCATCGACCCGGGGCATTATAATGTAGCCGGCGGAGCGCCACTTGCGATCGGCATGGGTTAACGGGGTGCCGAGCCAATGCTCGAACCTGGCCGGGCCTGCACGGCATTTGGCAACTACATCGGTCGAAAGCGCCGGCAACGGAAACAGATAACCGTCGTGATGGTAGCGCTCGACTTGCTCGACGGTCAGCATCTGATCAAGCCTTTCGGCACTCTGCGTCAGCGCAGGATTGCGGCAATGTTGCCGCCATCGACAGTCGTGATATCGGCGGTGGTCTTCAGCGCCATCGCATGATGCAAGAAAGCTTGAGCCACATCGTCGGCGGTGACCTCGCGGCCAAGCAGATTGCCAGTCATGTAACGCTGTTCGTCAACGCCGCGCGCCTTGGCGCGGGCGGCAACCAGCTCCGCTGTCAACAGCCCGCTCCTGATGCGGTCGGCATTGACGGCGTTGGACCGAATGCCGTCAGCGCCGTATTCTAGGGCGTACTGACGCACCAGCGCCAGAGTGGCTGCCTTTGGCAGCCCGTATGGACCAAAGTCGGGGCCCGGGTTGACCGCTTGTTTCGACACGTTGAAGAGCAAGCACCCGCCGGTGCCCTGCGCCAGCATGATGCGGACGGCGTTTTGCGCCACCGTCTGGTGGGCGAAAAAGTTCAGCTCGAAACTGCGGCGCAGCATGGCGTCGTCGACCTCGCCGATGCGTCCCTGCCAGGCGGCGCCGGCGTTGGACACGACGATGTCGACACCGCCGAAATGCATCGCCACACGGTCGAAGGCTTGGCGCACCGCTGCCCGATCGGTAACGTCGCACCCTATCCCGAGCGCCGAGCCGCCGACCTTTTTTGCCGCTCCCTGGGCAGCCGCCGCATCGATGTCCATTAGCGCGACCTCGGCCCCCGCCCCGCTCATCGCCCGTGCCGAGGCGAGGCCGATCGTGCCGGCGCCGCCGGTAATGACCGCGATCTGCCCTGCCAAGGCCTTCTCACTGCCCTGGCCGAGCTTGGCTTGCTCCAGGGACCAGTATTCGATATCGAAGAGATCGGCTTCGCCCACTGGTTCGAACCGGCCAACCGCCTCGGCATCGGTTACGGTTTCGACTGTCGATTGGGCGATGTCGGCGGCGATCTGCGCATCTTTGGCGCTGCGTCCGAGCCCAAATAGACCGAGCCCCGGCACTAGTATCACCCTCGGCATCGGGTCCAGTTCTCGTTTCGGCGGGTCTCGCCTTGCGTTGTGCCGAGCGAAATAGGCATGGTACTCGGCGACGAAATGCTCGACCGCGCGATGTGCGGCCGCCTTGAATGAGTCGAGCCGCCCCGCTTCGGGAGGCGGCACGATCAGTGGGTGGTTCTTGGTACGGATCGTATGGTCCGGGGTCGCGACGCCAGCCTGGCCGTAGCGTCCGAGGTCCGCCCCATTCACGTAATTGAGCACCGCGGCGCTCGACCGGAAATCGAGGATAAAGCGCTTATAGGACCCGGAACCCGCTGGATCGGCGATCGCGCACGCGCCGCGCAGGATCGGCGCCACTTCGGTCGCCTCGGCGCGCGCACTCGGCAGCCGCGCGGCCGCGAAGACGCTTCGACGGCCGCGGGCGAGCCGCGCTTCGGCGAGCGAGACAGCGGTGATCATCCGCTCATAGGCCTCTTCGGCGGTGTCGCCAAAGGTAAAGACGCCGTGCTTCAACAGCACGAGCCCCTCGACCGCGGGATCAGCCTCGAAGACCTCTGCGGCTTTCTTGGCAAGGAGAAAGCCGGGCATGATGTAGGGCACAAGACCCATTCGGCGGCCATACAGGTCCCCGCAACGCTCCGCCGCGTCGGGCTGGTCGGCAAGGCTCAGTACCGCCGTCGAATGGGTGTGATCGACATATTTGTGCGGCAGAAATGCGTGCAACAGCGTCTCGACCGAGGGGTTGGGAGCGCCGGGATCCAGCAGGTTGGCGCGCTGTACCCGCACCATCTCCTCATCGGAGAGGACTTCGCGCCCGCGCAATTTGCGCAGCGGGCCGAGCCGCACGGCAGGAAGTCCTGCGGGCTCGATCGCCGCCATATCCCATCCGCTACCCTTGACGCAGAGAGCCTCAACCTCCTCGCCGAGGAGGTCCTTCATTACGGTCTTGACCGAGGTATTGCCGCCGCCGTGCAATACCAGCTTAGGTTCGCCGCCCAATAGGCGAGAGGTGTAGACGCGGAGCGCGAGGTCGTGCCCGACGTCCTCTGTGGCATAACGCTCGATCAGCCGTTCGGCCTCCGCATCCAACCACAGACTCTGCATCCCCGCACCCATTGCTGCCGACGACCGATCGGCAATCAATGCTCCGTCCGACCCCGAGACGCAAGGCTCGGGGCGGCAATCCCGGGGCCCCCCTGATCAGCCGCGACTCGGTTCAGGTCTTCGTGTTGCCTGAGCGGGACGCCCCCGCACGCAGCGGCTTAGTGCTGGAGCTCCAGCACCCGTTTCCTCTGCGCGCCGCCATCGAGTTCGCGGCCATGGGCAAACGGTTCCGTAGTGGAAAACCGGACGGTGGTTTCCGAGGAAATGGCCTCGTAACCCCGCTGCGAACCCAGCCCGCGGAAGGTGCGCATCCATCGTTGATGCCATGGCTGCCGGTCATAGCTGCAAATCATTCCGGCGACCATGTTTTCCCGTGTGCGTCGCAGCACCAACAGGACGTCGGCATGTGTCGTGCGTGGATCGTCGTTAAAAAATTCGATCCGCCAATACCGCTTGCCGCTGACTTCTCTGGCGGCTTGCAGAATGGGTTTCTGCAGCAGCTGCCGCCCTCCGACCGCCTCGATTGCGCCGACCAGGCAATGGCGCCCATGGGCATCGCGCAGCCGTCCCTTGCACCACTGCTGCTCGGTCGCGAGCATGCGCTCCACCGCGCCTAGTTTGGCGATCGGATAATTATCAAAACTGTCTGTTCCGTCGAATGGCATTCTCCGCACCTCCGAGCTGCGCATGTTGCACCGGCCGCCCTAGCCCACCGGGGCGGGGGGCGATTGGTCCTGACTGTTTAACTCGCGGCCTTTGCTGCCATTCCAGTCAGGCCAGGATTTTTCTTCGGAACGCAGCAAAAGTGAAGCGCCGCCGCGTAACAAATTGTTGCACGCGCTCTCTCGCTCAAATAGAGCACAACCCGCCCCGGTGCCTCAACCGAATTTCGGCCGGCGGGGATCTTCTTTGGGCGTCATTCCTCGGTGTAGGCGAACCGTTCGGTGCGGAACAGGCCGCGCTGAAACTCCAGGTAGGCCTGTTTGCTCATCGCGGGCTTGAACTGCGCCAGAATATCCTTCGCCGGCGCAGCGTCTTCGTAGAGCAGGTCGATCGCAGTCATCGCCAACAATTTGGCGGGCGTCAGGTACCCATGCTGCGGCTCATTGATCCGCCAGTCGGCCCCGTGCGCCTTGCCTTCGGCGGCGACGACATACGGGTGAATGACCGGCATCAAATGCGCGAGGTCGCCCATGTCGGTTGAGCCGGTTCGATGCCCGCCGATGTGAAACTCACCCGGCCCGAACAGATTTTCGACATTCGCGCCGAAGATCTGGCCCAGCCGCTCGTCGTTGCGCTGCGGCAGGTAGCCGGGGATCGTGTGGATCTCGACTTCCGCGCCGATCGCCATTGCGCCGGCGCGCAGGCAGCGGTCGACTTTTTTGTTGGCGTCTACAATCGCCTCGAGCGAACCCCCGCGCACAAAGGTCTCCATCGTGACCTCGGCCGGCACGACGCTGACCGCGTCGCCACCCTTCGTGATAATTGGGTGAATCCGGATCGTATCCTTCTCCCAGAACGTCTCGCGCAGAGCCGAGATCGCGTTCATCGCAATTATCGCCGCATTGAGCGCGTTAATGCCGAGCTGCGGCAGGCTGCCGGCATGCGCCGCCCGGCCGACGAAGCGGATGCGCTTTACCAGCGCGCCGTTAGACGAGTTGGCAAGAAAGGCCCGCGTTGTGACGCCGCCCGAGCCGGTATGTATCATCATGGCCAGGTCGACATCGTCGAAATGGCCTTTGGCAACGAGCTCGGGCTTTCCGAGCATGAACTCGATCTCGCCGCGCGCGACACGGGCCGCGCGCTCTTCAACGTCGATGAATTCTTCGGCCGGCACGGCGAAGAAAACGATGTCGCCGGCGAGCTGTGGCGCGACTCCGGCTTCGGTCAGTCCGATTGCCGCGCCCAGCATGCCGGCGATTTGGGCGTTGTGGCCGCAGCTGTGGGCCGCTCCGGTGACCGGGTCGGCAAGGGGGTGCTCCGAGGTTCGCAGGCTGTCGAGTTCGCCGATGAAGGCGAGCCGGGGGCCAGGCGCTCCGCCGGCGAGTCTGCCCTTGACGCCGGTCAGCGCCAGACCCGTTCGCGGTGCAAGCCCCAAAGCACGCATCCGCTGAGCAACCAGAGCGGCGGTCTTTACCTCGTTAAAGCCGGTCTCCGGGTGGCGGAGGATCGTCTCGCCGAGATCGATTATCGCGTCGCCGTGGCGGTCGATGGTCTCGCACACCGCGTGCTTCAACTGCTCTTTGCTGCCCATTTGGATCCTCGGCGCTGGTTGCCGTTCGCAGTCGTATTTTAATTGGCATCATGGGAAAAAGACCAGCCCGCCGTGGAACCGGTTGTAATTTAATTCAAATTAGAGAAGTAGTTTAGATTAAACTTTACAAAATCATCGCTTAGTTCGTTAACCATATTTGAGATTGACTGTTGAGTAAATAATCAGTAAAAACCAACAAAGCCATCGGGCTTTAATCGAATGTTCACTAATGTTGCCGACCGGTGCCGAAAGTCTCTCACATCGGAGCTTCGGACCACGCTGCATTAGTGACCGGTCGTGAGGAGATGACGATGAGCCTCATCTACCCCAATATTGTTCCGGACAACAACCGGCGACTGCCGGATGCACTGACCATCAAGCATGGTCCAGCCCCCCTGCTATCCCGATTTGTCCTCGAGGGCGACAAGGCGGCGCGGCGAATGGGTCTGCGGCTGCGGCTGCGCTATGACTTTGGCGAACTGCTTTATCTCAATCAGCGGGAAGTCGCCCACGGCAACTGGTTCAAGTTGGTCAACATGTACAATCCTGCGTATTGCGACCTGACGCCCGAAAACTCCTATTGGATTTCCGGCGAAAACGAGCAAGGGGACATCGTACTGACACAGGCTGGACGGATCTACTATTGGCCGGAAACGAGCCTGGCGGATGAGGCGCGCTCGATGTTCTATGCGCGCCACGATGAGGGTCAGCCTTGCACGGTGACGGCGCCCGCCGCCCGACGGATCGGCGGAGTCGTGTTTTGTGCCGGATCACATTGGATACGGCCGGATTTTCGCGGCCGGCAGCTCTCCCAGTTACTAGCCCGCTTAGGCCGAGCCTATGCGACGTCGCGTTGGCCGGTGGATTGGGCCATCGCGCTGGTCGCTCCGGTGCTCGTCGCAAAGGGCGTGAGCGCCGGCTACGGCTACAAGCACGCCAGCCACAGCATTTTCTATCCTGGATCGCCTTGGGGCGATCTCGAAGTCGTTCTCGCGTACCTGTCCCAGCCGGAGGCTTATGAGGACATTGCCGAATACCTCGCCAACGAGCTCTCAGCCTCGACGACCGAAGCGGTGTCCCCGGCATTTTCTGTCAGACCCCTAGATGACAAGGTTACCAGTACCTCGTCGGATGGGGTCTTCCACGGAAGCAACAATCTCTCGTAGCGCGTTGTAAAGGTCCCGGGCGGCCGCTTAATCGCAGCCGTTACATAATCGTAACGCGGCTGGCCAGTGCTCGCGACGCTCTTATAGAATTGAGACACCCACTGTCCGTAGTTTTTGTCTGGCTGGTCCGCGACTTTTGCGCCGATCGCGTGCAAATGATAGTCGTCATCGAGCCAGTTGGTATGACCATCTCCAATAAAACGGAAAATTGGTTCCGCATCCGGCGGCTTTACACCCACAATAATTAGACGCGACAACAGGTCCTTTTTGATGGCGAACGAGATCACACTCGGATCGAAATGGCCGAACGACATTCGCCACTTTT
>Ga0306920_100016019_pt1 | contig 10303 bp, 9 predicted proteins | sample flu12Cox44000170_FD_204666 | JGI IMG/M metagenome (GOLD analysis project Ga0306920, IMG submission 204666) | Lab enrichment of tropical soil microbial communities from Luquillo Experimental Forest, Puerto Rico - flux4day.12C.oxic.44.000.170 (v2)... | ecosystem: Environmental > Terrestrial >...
GCCGCCGTGCCGGTCATCCGAGCGCAGGGCATGAAGCCGGGGTGAGCATCGCTCACTCTGACGGTACCTCGCTCTGCGGCAGCGGCTTCGCCTCGCGCGCGGCCGCGGCGCGGCGGCGGCGCAGTTGCGCGAGCCATTGGCGGCCGAACAGCGCGAGCACGACGCCGACGTAGACGGCACCACCGGCCGCGGCGAGCAGCACGAGACCGAAGAGATCGCGCCAGCGGCCCGACCCGGCGAAGAGATCGAGCGCCGGTCCGCGCCCGAGCCACAGCACGAGTGCGAGCACCGCGCCGGCGACAACGAGTTTTCCGATCGCACGGGCAAGCTCGGGATCGCGCCGCAGGTAGCCGGCGCGGACGCCGAACCACAGCACCAGCAAAAAGTTGATCCAGGCGCCGATCGCTGTCGCAAGCGCCAAGCCGACCTGGGCGAGCGGGCCCATCAGCAAGATCTTGAACGCGATGTTCACCGGTACCGCGATCAGCGCGGCCTTGACCGGCGTAATCGTGTCGCCGCGGGCAAAAAACATCGCGACCATGCTGCGCATGAGCACGACGGGCAAAAGGCCGAACGCGTAGGCGGCAAGCGTCGCGCCGGCGGCGGCCGCGTCGGCGGCCGTGAAGGCGCCACGGGTAAACAGCGCACGCAGGATCAGTTCGGGAATCATCAGGAAAGAGACGAGGCCCGGCAGCGAGAGTAGGAGCGTCAACTCGATCGCGCGGCTCTGCGCCTGGCGCGCGCCGTCGACATCGCCCTGGGCGATCCGGCGTGACATTTCCGGCAGTAGCACGGTGCCGACCGCGATGCCGATGACGCCGATGGGGAGCTGGTAGAGACGCTCGGCATAATAAAGTGCGGAGATCGCGCCCGCCGGCAGGAAGCTCGCGATGATGGTGTCGGCGAACATCGCAAGCTGCACGCCGCCCGAACCGATGGTTGCAGGGCCGAGCGCGGCGAAGAAGCGCTTCACGTCGCTATCCCAGGACATGCGGGCAAGCCGCGGCAATTCGCCGAGCCGGCCGATCGCTCCCGCGAGCAGCGCCACTTCGAGCGCGCCGGCGATCAGCACGCCCCAGGCCGCCGCGTGCCCGGCGCTCGGGAAGAAGGCGGCGAGCGCGAGCGTCGCCATCATGGAGAGGCTGAGCAGGATCGGCGCGGCCGCTGCCGCTGCGAACCGGTCGAGCGCGTTGAGGATGCCGCTGTAGAGCGAGACCAAGGTCATTGCCGGCAAATAGGGAAAGGTCACGCGGGTGAGCGCGACCGCGAGCGCAAACCGGCCGGGGTCGCTCTCAAAGCCGGGCGCGAGCACGCGGATCACCGTCGGGGTGAAGGCGACGGCAAGCGCCAGCAGCACGAGCTGAGTGACGAGCAGCAGCGTGAAAATGCGGTCGGCGAACAGCCGCGCCTTGTCAGCGCCGCCCTCGACGCGGATGCGCGCGTAGGCCGGCACGAAGGCGGCGCTGAACGCGCCTTCCGCGAAGATGGCGCGGAAATTATTGGGCAGCCGGAACGCGACCAGAAAGGCGTCCGCGACGGGGCCGGCGCCGAGCACCGCCGCCATCACCACGTCGCGCATGAAGCCGGTGACGCGCGAGACGAGCGTATAGCCGCCGACGGTGAGGATGCGGTCGATCATGGCCGGCGGCGTGCGCTCGTCATCGGGCGCGAGGAATAGGCGCGAATCCGCCGGATAATAGGCGGAACGGCCGTGGATCGTAAGGACGCGATCAGTCGCGACCGCCGGCCGGCCGAACCGCAATCGCTGGCGCGAGAGCCGAAGGCTTTTGGCCTTCCGGCCTCAGAACAGCGCGCTCAACGCGAACACCACCATGGTCAACGCGAAGCCCATTCCCATCAGCATTTGGATCACGAGTTCGTCGACCTGTCGCATAGCTGCCCCCCGCTGTAACCAGGTACGTCATGGGAGCGCTCGAATGGTTAACAAATGGTTAATTTCACAGCGGTTGGCCGGCTTCCGCCGCCGGGTGAATCAATCTGAAAGCAGATCTTTCCCGAGTGTTGCTGAAAAGACTCATTTTCTGTAGCCCAGATGGAGCGACCCGCCTTCGCTCGCTGCGCGAGCTACGGCGGGTTTAAGTCCGCCGAAGCGCCGGAGCCGCGAAGGCGGAAGCGTAATCCGCGACCAGCGGCCCCGCATTTCGCTTAGCTCTATGCGGGCTAGGTATTCGGCCGCAGCAACAGCTTGCCCAGCACCGCGCCGCTCTCGAGCATCTCGTGCGCCCGCGCGGCGTCGGCGAGCGGCAGCACCGCGTGAATGCGCGGATGCAGCTTGCCGGCCGCAAGCATGGCGATAAGCGCGCGCATGCCGGCGCGGCGTTCCTCGACGAGATCATCCCAGGCGTGGATGGTGAAATGCCGGATCGCGGGCGAACGGCCGCGCGCGCGCAAAGTCTGCTCCAGGTCGAGTGGCGCCTTGCCGCCGAGCCCGCCGTAGATGACCAGCACGCCGCAGGGCGCGAGCAGCGCGAGGTTGCGCGGGATTGTCGGGCCGGCGACCGGATCGATGATCGCATCGACGCCGCGGCCGCCGGTGATCTCGCCGACGCGCGCGGCGATGTCTTCGCAGCTGCGGTCGATCACGTGATCGGCCCCGAGGTCGCGGGCGAAACGGCCCTTGCGTTCGCTCCCGGCGACGCCGATCACGACGAGGCCCGCCGCCTTGGCAAGGTCGATCAGCGCGTTGCCCATGCCGCCCGCCGCGGCGTGCACGAGAACGCTCTCGCCTGCCCGCGGCCGCAGCGCGTCGTTGAAAATGTGATAGGCAACCTGATAATTGGCGAGCGCCGCCGCCGCATCGAGGTCGACGCCGTCGGGCAAAACGAAGGTCGCCTCGGCTGGCGTCGCGACGTAAGCAGCGTAATGGCCGCCGCGATGGGGCCGCTCGCGTGCGCTGGTGTAGACGCGCTGGCCAGGCTGCCGATCGGTGACGCCGGGACCGATTTTTTCGATCACGCCGGATATTTCCGTGCCGGGCGTCGCCGGCAGCGGCGGCATATGGCCATAGGTGCCGGCGCGGATCAGCGTATCAGGAATGCCGACGCCGATCGCGTGGGCGCGGATCAGCACTTCGCCCGCCTTCGGCTCGGGGATCGGCACGTCGACACATTGCAGTACGCCGGGCGGCCCGGGCGCGGTGAACCGAATGAGCTGCATGGTCAGCCTTTAATCTTGGCTATCACCTCGGCGCCGAAGCGTTCGATGCGCGCGACCGCCTCCGCGGCGGTGTCGCCGCCGAGCCGCAGCGCCACGTGATCGCAGCCGACGTCTTCGAGCGCGCCCACGTCGTCGATCATGTCGGCCGATGAGCCGGTGAACAGGCGGCGCGCCGAGCCGTCGGCGATCTTGTAAGGCTCCCATTCGAAATAATTCTGCACCAGCAGCGCGACCTCCATGGTTTTCGGATCGCGCCCCGCGGCTTCGCAGGCCTTGTTGACGCGACCGATGCCGGCGGCGAGCCGCGCCGGCGTGTCGAGCGGCATGGTCTGGCTGTTGTTGCCGGGATACCAGGCGGCGGCAAAACGAATGGTGCGGCGGAGCGCAGGCGGGCTCTCGCCGCCGATCCAGATCGGCGGATGCGGCTTCTGCACGGGCTTGGGATAGAACATCACGTCGGAGAAGCTCACGTGCTTGCCGTTGTAGGCGGGCGCGTCCTTGGTCCATAGCTCCTGGAACGCGGCGAGGTATTCATCGGTGACGACGCCGCGCTCCTTGAACGGCGCGTTGAGCAGCGCGAATTCCTCCTTCATCCATCCGGCGCCGGCGCCGAGAATGAGCCGGCCGTTGGAAAGCACGTCGATGGTGGAAATCATTTTCGCGGTCAGCATCGCCGGCCGATGCGGGACCACCATCACGGAGGCAAGCAGCCGCAATCGCTCGGTGCAGCCGGAGAGAAACGCGATCGTCGCCAGCAGGTCGAGGCAGTAGCCCTCCTCGGCGGCGGAAAACGCGCCGCTCGCCGTATAGGGATATTTTGATTTGAGTTTTGAGGGCACAACCACGTGGTCGCTCACCGAAAGGAAGTCGAAGCCGGCGCGCTCGGCCGCGACCGCCACCGCCCGGTAGCTTTCGCGCGTGGAAAACACCCCGCGCGTGACCGTACTCAGTCCGAACTTCATTGCATGCTCCGGGTTATTGTTTCTTATTTGCTTCCGCCTTCACGTCGGCGAATGTTTTCGAGGCGACCAGCATGGCCTCGCGGATGAGCGGAACGCCGACGTAACCGGAGAGATGGAGCAGCACTTCCGTGAGTTCGTCTTCGCTCCAGCCCTGCTTGAGCGCAAAGCGCAAATGAATGTCGAGTTCGGGGTGGCGCCCGCTCACCGCATCCGACACCACGCAGATGAGCGTGCGGGTCTTGAAATCGAGGCCGGGCCGCGCCCACAGCGCGCCGAACACGGTCTCGGTCGCGACGTCGATGAATTTCTTCATCACCGGGTCGCGCGCGTAGGTGCTCTGGTTGGCGGCGAAATCGACGTCCCCGCGCAGCTGGCGGCGGATTTCGACGCCTTTGCGATAAGTCTCGCTCTCGGCCATCGGGCCCTCCTGATGTTCGACGCTTCGCGCGCCGGTATGATGGGGGGAAAGTCTCCCGAGGGCTAGTATCCTGCGAGTTGAGGGTCTTGACGCAAACGCAACGGCCGGATGCTCACGCAATGACACCCAGCATCAGGCAAATGACCGCTGCGGACCGCGAAACGTGGATCCGCCTGCGTGCGGCGCTATGGCCGAACGAGGTCGACGAGGTTCATGTCAAGGACGTGGATGCCTTGCTCAAGGGCGAGACGGGATTCGGATTCGTTGCCGAGGCGGAGGACGGCGCCGCGGTCGGATTCGCCGAAATCTTCATTAGGCCGTTCGCCAACGGTTGCGACAGCCGGCCGGTGCCGTTTCTCGAGGGCATTTGGATCGCGGCGCCGTTCCGACGCCGGGGCATCAGCACGCTGCTCGTCAAGCACATCGAAGACTTCATGGTGGCGCGCGGATTTCACGAAATCGGCTCGGATGCGCTGGTGGAAAATCACGTCTCTCAGGATGCCCACCGCAGCTGGGGCTTTGCCGAGACGGAACGCGTGGTCCACTTTCGCAAGCTCATCGGCGCGAAGTCCTGACGGCACGCGATTCTCCCGATACCGATGAGAAGGATGGCCGATCGCATCGGATCAATTTGTCAGATCGAACTCAGCGCGGCGCGCAGCGCGGCGACGATGCGGTCCTGGGTCGGCTCGTCGAGATAGGCATGCATGGGGAGGCTCAGGACCTCGTCCGCCAGGCGGTCGGTCACCGGCAGGCCGTTGCCGGCGGCGGGATAGTGCCGGTATGCGGCCTGGCGGTGCAGCGGCTTGGGATAATAGACGCCGGCCGGAATGCCCTGCGCGGCGAGCGCCGCCATCACGCGGTCGCGCGCGCCCGCAGCCAGGCGAATGGTGTAGAGCGCCCACACGCTCGTGAGCCCCTCCGGTACGCGCGGAACGATCGCGACGTCGCGCAAGGCCTCGTGGTAACGGCGCGCGATCGCCTCGCGCGCGGCAAGCTCGTCGGCAAATATCTCGAGCTTCTCGATCAGCACCGCGGCCTGAATGGTGTCGAGCCGGCCGTTGATGCCGATGCGCACGTTGTCGTATTTGTCCGCGCCCTGGCCGTGGACGCGCAGGCTGCGCATGAGCGCGGCCAAATCGTCGTCGTCGGTGAACACGGCGCCGCCGTCGCCGTAGCAGGACAAGGGCTTGGACGGAAAGAAACTCGTCGTGGTGACGGGTGCGAGCGTGCCGACGCGGCGGTCGTGATAAACCGCACCGAACGACTGCGCGGCGTCGGCGATCACCACGAGGCCGTGCGCGGCGGCGATCGGCGCGATGGCGTCGTAGGAGGCGGGTAGGCCGAAGAGATCAACCGTCATCACGGCCTTGGGCCTCAAGCCGGCGCGGCGCGCGGCAGACAGCGCAGCTTCGAGGCAAGCCGGGTCGAGGTTGAACGTCGCCGCGTCGACGTCGGCGAACACCGGAGTGGCGCCGACGAGCACGACCGCCTCGGCGCTGGCGCAGAAGGTGAAGGCCGGACAGATCACCGCGTCGCCCGGGCCGATGCCCTTGGCCATCAGTGCAAGCAGCAGCGCATCGGTGCCGCTGGCGCAGCCGAGCGCGTGACGCGCGCCGCAGAACGCCGCGAGCTTTTCTTCGAGCGCCGCGACCTCCGGGCCCATGATGAACTGGCAGTGCGCGAGCACGCGCGCGATCGCCGCGTCGATCCGCGCGTCGAGCCGCCGGCGCTGGGCAGCAACGTCGACGAACGGAATCGGCGCAAAGCGCGGCTGCGGATTCATCGACTGCAACAAATGAAAGTTAACCGGCGACCCGGCGCGGGCCTTTGCGCTGCGGCTCCGCGTGCGCGGGACGCAGGCATCGCATCGCGATCTCGAGGCTCGCGACGCCCTCTTCGCCGGTCACCGCCGGCGTGGTGCCGGAACGCACCGCGGCGACGAACGCGGCGATCTCGGCGCGCAGCGGCTCGGCATGACCGACCGGGAGGTGGCGCATGGAATAGGCGCCGTCCGGCTGGAAGCCGAAACACTCGGTGACCTGGCGGGTGAGCAGATCCGCCATGATGTATTTGCGCCGGGTCGCGACCTGCACGTCGCGCGCCTTGAACGGCGTGAGCCAGTTCGTGTTGATCTGGGCGAGCACGCCGGAAGCGGTGCGGAACTGCAACAGCGCGATGTCCTCGCGCTCGGCGACGGCGCTCGAAAGCTGCGGCTGCACCTCGACGATTTCGGAGTCGGTGAACCACCGGATCAAATCGATGTCGTGCACCGCGAGATCGATCACCACGCCGACGTTCGACATGCGCGGCGGGAACGGACCGACCCGCGTGATCGCGATGGAAAGAATGTCCTCGCCGCGCAGCGCGTCCTTGATCGCCTGCACGGCCGGATTGAAACGCTCGACGTGGCCGATCATCAGGGTGACGCCGGCGCGGCGCGCGGCAGCGACGATGGCGCGGCCCTCGATGATGCTCGAGGCGATCGGCTTTTCGACCAGCACATGGATGCCGCGGCTGATGCAGGCGAGCGCGATCTCCTGATGCACGTGGGTCGGCGCCGCGATGGTGACGGCCTCGACGTCCTGCTCGATCAGACTAGCAAAATCGGGGAACTCGGCGCAGCCGAGCGCCTGCGCCACCGAGCGCGCCTGTGCCCGGTCCGGATCGGCAACGCCCACGAATTCGACGTTAGGAAGCTCGGCAAGCACGCGGGCATGGTTGCTGCCCATGACGCCGACGCCAATGACGCCGACGCGTAGCCGGCGACCGGCGCTCACAATGGCGGCTTGCATCTCGCTCCCCCAGTGCGATTCACCCCGGCCCATTCCCTAGCACGGCGCGCGGGCCGAGGCGACCGCGCCAGCCGACGTCTCGAACACGAATTGAATCAATAGATTACATGACGGTCAGAGCGGATTGTCATTCGCTCGTGCATTTCCTCGCGCGTGAACGGTGGCCGGTGTTTGCCCCATGGCAGACCCTTCCTCATCAGCGCCACGGCGCGATCAATCGCAGCCTGTCGCTCCGCGGAAACCGGCGGGCGGTAAGGTGATACGATCGGCTCGCGACTGGTAATTTTCTTCATCGCCACCATCCGTTAGCAACCTTGCGGCAGTATGAAGCACGGAACCTTTGCCAGGGAACGGAAAGCTTAACGTTTTCGCCGCCATAGCCTTTGACCCCATGCGTCGTAAATCGTACAAAGCACCTGACGTACAACACACATGAATAAGTCGTACCCGTACGCATGAATGTTGCGCCGGCACAATCCTCTATTGCCTCGCCCCAGCCGGGCCTGTCGGGCATTGCCTGCCTGACGGCGATCGCCCGGTACCATGGGCTCGACTACACCGAAGTGCAGCTCATCCTATACGCCGCCCCCGGCCCCGAGGGGATCAAGCCGGCGCATCTCGTTCAAGTTGCACGCAAAATCGACCTCGGCGCCAAGCTCGTCCGGCTCTCGTGGGACCGGCTGCGGCGGCTCGGCCAAGCGCTTCCGGCGATCCTGATCCTGCGCGACGGCGGCGCGGTGGTGCTCTCGGGCATCCGCGACACCGCCGAGGCGCGCGACATCGTCGTGCGCGACCCGCGTGCTCCCCAGGGGTTCCAGTTCTGGGACATCGAGAAGGCGCAGGCCGAGTGGGACGGCCGGGTCGTCCTGGTCAAGCGCAGCTACGCGGTCACCGACGCGAGCCAGCCGTTCAGCCTGCGCTGGTTCATCCCCGAGTTCCTGCGCCAGAAGCGGGCGTTCGTCGACGTCGCCATGGCAGCATTCACGCTGCACGCGCTTGCACTCGCAACGCCGATCTTCTTCCAGCTGATGATCGACAGGGTGGTCGTGCACCGCGTCGAAGCGACGATGACGGTGCTCATCATCGGCGTATTCTGCGCCATCGGGTTCGAGGCCGTGCTCAATTACGCGCGCAGCTACATTTTGCTCTACGCCACCAGCAAGATCGACATGCGGCTCGCCAGCACGATTTTCGTCAAGCTGCTGTCGCTGCCGGTCGATTTTTTCGAGCGTAACCTTGCCGGCGTGATCAGCAAACACATGCAGCAGGATCAGCGCATCCGCGAGTTCCTGTCCGGACGCCTGCTGCTGACGACGCTGGATGCGACCGCGCTCTTCGTCTACGTGCCGATCCTGGCTTATTACAGCGGTATTCTCACCATCATCGTGCTGATCTGCGCGCTGATGGTCGCCGGCATCATCGGCCTGATGACGCGGCCGTTCCGCCGCCGCCTGCAGGACCTCTATCGCGCCGAAGGCGAGCGCCAGGGCCTGCTGATCGAGGCGATCCACGGCATCAACACGGTCAAGTCGCTCGGGCTCGAGCCAGCGCAATCGAAGGCCTGGGACCAGAGCTCGGCCAATTCGGTCGAGCGCCGCATCGAGGTCGGCCGCATCTCGGCGACCGCGCGAACGCTGTCGCAGGGCATCGAGAAGCTGATGACCGTCCTGGTGATCTGGATCGGCGTCACTCTGATCTTCAAGGGCGAACTATCGATCGGCGCGCTGGTGGCGTTTCAGATCCTCGCCGGCCGGGTGATCAGCCCGCTGGTGCAGATCACTGGGCTCATCAACGAGTTCCAGGAAGTCGGGCTGTCGGTGCGCATGCTCGGCAACGTCATGAACACGCCGTCCGAGCCCGGGCTGCAGCGCGGCCTGCGCCCGCCGCTGCGCGGCAAGGTGAGCTTTGACGACGTGACCTTCAACTACGGCACCTCGACGGTGCCGGCACTCGATGGCATCAGCTTCACGGCGGAGCCCGGCCAGGTGGTCGGCATCGTCGGCCGCAGCGGCTCGGGCAAGACCACGCTGGTGCGCCTCGTCCAGGGGCTCTACGCCTCGCAGCGCGGCCTGGTGCGCATCGACGATTACGACATCCGTGAGATGGACAAGGTGCACCTGCGCCGCCACATGGGCGTCGTCCTGCAGGACAGCTTCCTGTTCCGTGGCACGATCAAGGACAACATCGGCTCGGGCAAGTCGGGCGCCACGTTCGAGGAAATCGTCTGGGCCGCGCGCCAGGCCGGCGCGGAAGAGTTCGTCGAGCGCATGCCGCAAGGCTACGACACCGTGCTGGAAGAAGGCGGGGTCAACCTTTCCGGCGGCCAAAAGCAGCGCCTTGCCATCGCGCGCGCCCTGGTGCGCCGCCCCTCGATCCTGTTGTTCGACGAGGCGACGAGCGCGCTCGACCCGGAGAGCGAGGTCATCATCCAGGACAACATGGCGAAGATCGTGGAGGGCAGGACGACGCTCATCGTGTCGCACCGACTCTCGTCGCTGCGCCACTGCGATAAGATTATCGTGCTCGATAAGGGCCAGATCGTCGGCAACGACCCGCACGACAGCCTGTTGGAAAACTGCCTGACGTACCGGCGGCTGTGGGACAAGCAGACTAGATCGTTCCGATGAAGGTTCAGCGCATAAAGCCATCCGGGCGCGCACCGGTCGATCCGGAGGCCGTCAACTTCCAGCCCGACGCGGTGATGATCGAGGAGCGTCCGCTGCCGTGGTTCGCCCGCAGCGTCGTCTACGTTATCGTCTTGCTCGTGATCACGGCGGCGACCTGGGCGTCGCTCTCACAGGTCGACCGGGTTGTGGTCGCGCGCGGCAAGCTCATCACGATCGAGCCGCTCATGACCGTGCAGCCGCTCGAGACCGCGGTGGTGCACTCGATCGGCGTCGGCGTCGGCGACACCGTCAAGGCCGGCCAGATTCTCGCCACTCTCGATCCGA
>Ga0306920_100016021_pt1 | contig 10302 bp, 10 predicted proteins | sample flu12Cox44000170_FD_204666 | JGI IMG/M metagenome (GOLD analysis project Ga0306920, IMG submission 204666) | Lab enrichment of tropical soil microbial communities from Luquillo Experimental Forest, Puerto Rico - flux4day.12C.oxic.44.000.170 (v2)... | ecosystem: Environmental > Terrestrial >...
CTACGTCCCGCCCGGCAGCATCGCCAGAGGGGAAGCGCTGGTCAAAGGCGGAGAGTCCGGAAAGACGGTACCGTGCGCGGCCTGTCACGGCGAGGCGCTGAAAGGCCTCGGCCAAGTCCCGCGGCTCGCGGGACTGCAGCCTCTCTACATCGCGCGACAGCTCTTCGACATGCAATACGGCTCGAGCTCAGGGGGAGCGGCGGCGTTGATGAAGCCTGTGGTCGCCAATCTGTCGGAAGACGACATCATCGCGATTTCATCGTATCTCGGCTCACTGCCTCCGCAGTGAGGAACGTGCCGCCAACGGCAAGATGACGCTTCCTCGCGGGAATACCTGACTGCACCTGGGCGTTCGGCGCTTCGGCGACGACAGCACCTGTGCTAAAATGGCCGCGCGCGCAAAGGTCATATGCGAAACCCGCCAGCGCTTCGGTCGAGCCGCGTGCACCAGCCGGCAAGGAGGAACAGCCATGTCGTTCTACGAAAGAGGCCCCGTTCGCATCCATTACGAGGAGGCCGGTTCCGGCTTCCCGTTGCTGCTCATTGCCGGCGGAGGATTGAACTCGACGATCGCCGGGTTACGCAACCCCTTTAATGTAATCGAGGAGTTCAAGGGAGAGTACCGTTGCATCGCGGCGGACCTGCGCAACGCCAATCCCGGCCAGTCCTCCGGGCCGCTCGAGGTCGACCGTCCCTGGGATACACACACCGATGACCATCTCGGCCTGATGGATCACTTAGGGATCAACAAGTTCATGGTGATGGGGTTCTGCATCGGCGGCCCCTTTATTTGGAACCTCCTGAAACGAGCACCCGATCGTGTCGTCGCCGCCGTACCGGCGCAGCCGGTCGGATTCCGGCCGGAGATGCCGACCCTCCTCTACGACGGCAGCATGAACGGCTGGGGGCCGGAGCTGGTGAAACGCCGGCCCGACATCACGATGGACATGATCCAGAAATATCTGACCAAGATGTATCGCACCAATCCCGACTTCGTCTTGACGGTGACACGCGATTTCGTCCGCAATTGCCAAACGCCGGTACTGATCCTGCCGGACGACGTTCCGGCGCATCCCTACGCCGTCGCCATGGAGTGCGCGATGCTCGCGCCGAAGGCCGAAGTAAGCATGTACCCGTGGAAGGACCCCAAGGAGCGGATTCCCCTGGCGGTGCGCCAGATACGTTCCTTCCTCCGCGCGCATCGGCCTGCTTCTGCTTAGGCGGCGGAGTCCGCAAGACAGGGCGGCAGGCGCCAGTTCTGCCGCTCTGCTCGCCAGAGGTTTTAACTCTGGCACAATTACCCAGCTTCGAATTTCTGCAGAATCAGATAGACTGCCAGTATGCAAGAGCGCCTGAAGAAAATCGTCAAGGCCAAAAAAACCACGAGGGCCAAAAAGCCCACTAAATCAACTACCCTAACACTGGGGCTGGTCGGTTTTGCCAAGATCAGTGCTGTCGAAGGCATCACGCTCCGTTCCTCGACCAAGAAAATGTTCGCCGACTTTGATCGCCGAGGATTGAGCCCGGCCGAGCGGCGGCGCGAGATTTTTGAGAAGCACCTCAAGAAGACTTGACGTGCGGATGTACGACGCGGTTTCCGACTCCTATTGCTATCCCGGAACGACCGTCCTCAAGAATCGCGCTGGCTTGCACACCCAAGCTGACTTGGATTTCTTCGAGGAAGAAGCGACCGCGCAACGCTTCGCCGAGCCCTTGCCGTCAGGTAAACTCGACCTTCGCCACTTGCGCGCCATTCATCGGCACCTGTTTCAGGACGTATATACCTGGGCGGGGGCATTGCGAACGGTGCGGATCTCGAAAGGCGGGAACTCCTTCTGCTACCCTGAGAATTTGGATCACGAGATAAGGCGGCTCTTTGCCGATCTGGCGAGGCAGAAGAATCTTTCTGGCCTTGATGCCGAGTCCTTCGCCGATAAGGCGGCACACTTTCTTGCTGAGTTGAACGCCATCCATCCGTTCCGCGAAGGCAACGGCCGGGCGCAGCTATCGTTTGTGATAATGCTCGCCGATCAGGCCGGACATCCGTTTGCGCTGGAGCGGATCGATCCCAAGGCGATGCTCGATGCGATCATCACCAGCTTTGGTGGCAGCGAGGAGCCGCTTGCCACGTTGATCCGCGGGCTCATCGATTAACTGTCTTCCTATGCCGGTGGTTGGCGTCCCGTCCCGGGACCGGGCACTGCGCTCACGCCGCCAGCGGGTACTCCGCCTCGACCACATAGGGTCCGCCACCGACCGAGGCGCGCGAGGAGTAGAGCACGAAGCGCGGCACCGGGAACGGCATCGAGCGGAACGGCTGATGGCTCGCGAGATAGTCCGCCACCTGCCGGCTCGACACGTCGCGCAACCGGGCGAGCGTGACATGGGGCTTGTACTTGCGTTCGGGCTCGAGCCCGACGCGCTGCATCAGCCGCTCCACGTCGGCCTGCAGCTCGATCAGCGGCCGCACCGGCTGAGCTGCCGCCACCACCGCCCGAGGCCTGTTGCCGCCGAACGAGTCGAGGCCGTCGAACTGCAGGTCGAAGGCCGGCCGCCGGACCCCGCCCAGCATGTAGGCCACCTCGCGCGCCATCACGTCATCCACATCGCCGATGAAGCGCAACGTCACATGATAGTTCTCGGGCTCGACCCAACGGGCGCCGGGCAGGCCGCCGCGCAGCAGCGCCAGGGATTGGCCGACATTGGCGGGGATTTCGAGGGCGGTGAAAAGCCGGGGCATGGGCGGGACGTGAACCGAGGATTCCGCACTGAAATCCGAAAAAGTCTGCGGCTTTTTCGGAATCACGAATCACATGTGTGGATTCGGGCACGCAATGCAACCGCTTCACTGCGTTTTGCGGGCGTCAGTCGTCACCTTGGCCAAGAGCCGCTCGACCGTGGGCAAGATTTTCGCGACGATGACATCGACGCCGGCAGCCGTCGGGTGCAGCCCGTCGCGCTGGTTGAGCTTGGGTTCGGTGGCAACCCCGTCGAGGAAGAACGGATAGAGGATGGCGCCATATGCCTTCGCAAGGTCGGGGTAGATGGCATCGAAGGCGCGCCCATATTCGGGGCCCATATTGCGGGGCGCCAACATGCCGCACAACAGCACGGGAATATGGCGATTGCTGAGCCGGCGCAGCATCGCATCGAGCGCGCCGCGGGTCACCTTGGGATCGAGGCCGCGCAGCGCGTCATTGGCGCCGAGTTCCAAAATGACCGCATCGGTCCCGTCCGGCACCGACCAATCGAGGCGGGCAAGCCCGCCCGAGGTGGTGTCGCCGGACACCCCGGCATTGGCGATGTCCGTGGCGAGGCCTTTGGCGGCGAGCGCACGCTGCAGCTTGACCGGGAACGCTTCATTGGCGGCAAGGCCATACCCGGCGGTGAGGGAATCCCCCAGCGCCACGATCATGACCGGACGGTCGGCGGCCTGCGTCGCGGGTGCTACCAGCAACGCTCCGGCGAGTGTGACAGCGGCGACCCAGCAACCTATCTTCATTCCGGGGGCTACTCCCCCATATGAGCGAAGCGGGCGATTCTTCCAGTTCAGGCGCGGAAACCACATCCACATGGACGATACCTCGGCGGCAGTTCGCCCCCACATACCGGCAATTTCCCTTTCGGGCGTCAATCTTTCGCTCGGCCGGGGCGCCGGGCGGGTTCACATCCTCAAGGACATCGCGCTCAATATAGGGCACGGCGAGGCGGTTGGCCTGGTCGGCCCCTCGGGGTCGGGCAAATCGACGCTGCTGATGGTCATGGCCGGGCTGGAGCGGCCGGATGCCGGTGAGGTGGTCGTCGATGGCGAGGACATCGGCCGGCTCGACGAGGACGCGCTGGCGCGCTTTCGCGGCCGTCGAATCGGGATCGTGTTCCAGTCGTTCCACCTCATCCCGACCATGACGGCGCTGGAGAACGTCGCCACCCCGCTGGAGTTGGCCGGCGCCCGCGACGCCTTTCCTCGCGCTGCCGCCGAACTCGAGACCGTCGGGCTCGGCAGCCGTCTGCGCCATTATCCCGCCCAGCTCTCCGGCGGCGAGCAGCAGCGCGTGGCGCTCGCCCGCGCGCTGGTGGCGGGCCCCGCGATCCTGGTCGCAGACGAGCCGACCGGGAATCTCGACGAGGCCACCGGCCGCCAGATCATCGACCTGATGTTCGCGCGCTACGCCGAACGCGACATGACGCTCGTTCTCGTCACCCATGACCCGTCGCTGGCGGCGCGCTGCGACCGGGTCATCCGGTTGCGCTCCGGGCATATCGAGGAACAGGCGGTGACCGTATGAACACGCGGCCGACGGCCGGGGCCGGCCTGACCTTGCGGCTGGCGCTTCGCGAGTTGCGAGGCGGGCTGCGCGGCTTCTATGTCTTCATCGCCTGCATCGCGCTGGGCGTATTGGCGATCGCCGCAGTGGGATCGTTTGCCCAGAGCCTCGCCGACGGGCTCGCCCACCAAGGCCGCGTGATCCTCGGCGGTGACGAGGCGTTTTCCCTGATCCAACGCGAGGCGTCCCCGGCGGAGCGGGCGTTTCTCGCCGCCAGAGGCGACGTGTCGGCCGTCGCGACCCTGCGCGCGATGGCGCGCACCGCCGACGGGCAGTCGGCCCTGGTGGAGGCGAAGGCGGTCGATGCCTCCTATCCGCTCTACGGCGCCGTGGTCGCGGAGCCGGGTGGCGACGCGACGCCGCTCGCTTCACTGCTGGCGCGGCAAGACGGTGCATTCGGCGCCGTCGTCGATCCCGCACTGCTGACGCGGCTCGGCCTTGCGCCCGGCGCCCGCATCACCCTGGGCACCGCCACCATCGAGCTGCGGGCGGTGCTCGAGAGCGAGCCGGATAAGCTCGCCGGCGGCATCGGGTTCGGACCGCGCCTGCTCATCAGCCAGGATGCGTTGCGCGCCACCGGGTTGCTGCAGCCCGGCAGCCTTGTGCGATGGACCTACCGCTTGCGACTGCCGGCATGGGCTTCGAGCGACGCCGACGCGCAGGCGGTGGTAGACGCGGCGAACGCACAGATGCCGGAGGCCGGCTGGGAAATCCGCAGCCGCAGCAACGCCACCCCGCAGCTCGAGCGCAACATCGAGCGGTTTTCCCAGTATCTCACGTTGGTCGGTCTCACCGCGTTGCTGGTCGGCGGCGTCGGTGTCGCCAATTCCGCCAAGCACTATCTGGACCGCAAGCGTTCGGTGATCGCGACGATGAAATCGCTCGGCGCCACCGGTACCCGGGTGGTCGCCGTCTATTTTGTCGAGGTGCTGCTGCTGGCCGGGATCGGCATCGTCATCGGGCTCGCGCTCGGCGCCGTCCTGCCGTTCGCGGTCGCATCGCTCTTCGGCAACATCATCCCACTGCCGCTGGCGCCGGAGCTCTATCCGGCCCAGCTCGCACTGGCCCTCGCCTATGGCGTGCTGACCGCGACGACCTTTGCGCTGTGGCCGCTCGGGCGCGCCCACGACCTGCCGGTCTCCGCGCTGTTTCGCGACGAGATCGCTCCGGAGCGGCGGCTGCCGCGCCCCGGTTACCTGGTCGGGACGGCGATGGCTGCGGCAGCGCTCGCGGCGCTCGCGGTCGTCGCCGCCTATGACCGCAAGATCGCGGTGATCTTCATCGCCAGCGCCCTCTCGGTGTTCGGACTTCTGCGCCTGATCGCGAGCCTCGTGATGCTGATCGCGCGCCGGGTGCCGCGGCCGCAGTCTACCGTGCTGCGGCTCGCCATCGCCAACATCTACCGGCCCGGCGCGCTGACGCCGACGGTGGTGATCTCGCTCGGTCTCGGGCTTGCTTTGCTCGTCACCATACTCGAGGTCGACGCCAATCTGCGCCAACAATTCGCCGCCGCGCTGCCTGAAAGAGCGCCGTCCTTCTATTTCCTCGACATCCCCAACCAGGACGCCGACCGCTTCGACGATTTCGTGCGCGCGCAGGCGCCGCGTGCCACCCTGGTCCGCGTCCCGATGCTGCGCGGGCGGATCGTGGCCGCGCACGGCACCAAGGCCGAGGACCTCAAGCCCAAGCCCGACGCCGCCTGGGTGCTGCAGAGCGACCGCGGCATCACCTACACGTCCGAACTGCCGATGGGATCGCGGCTCGCGGACGGCGAGTGGTGGGGCAAGGATTATTCCGGCCCGACCCTGGTGTCGTTCGAGAAAAAGGTCGCCGAAGGTCTCGGATTGAAGATCGGCGACGACATCACCGTCAACGTGCTCGGCCGCAACATGACGGCGCGCATCGCCAATCTGCGCACCGTCGACTGGCAGTCGCTCGGCATCAATTTCGTCCTGGTGTTCTCGCCGGGCGCCTTCGCCGGTGCGCCGGTGTCCGACATCGCGACCGTGACCTTCCCCGGCGGCGGCAGCAACGCGGAAGAGACCGCGCTGATGAAAGCCGTGACCGATACCTTCCCCGGGGTCACCGCGATCCGGGTCAAGGAGGCGCTCGACGCCGTCGAGGCCATCGTCACCAATCTCGTGCTCGGCGTGCGGGCGGCGAGCGCGATCACGCTGATCGCGGCCGTCCTGGTGCTCGGCGGCGCACTCGCGGCGGGACACCGCCATCGCGTCTATGATGCCGTCATCCTCAAGACCTTCGGCGCCAGCCGGCGGCAGCTGATGACCGCGTACGCCGTCGAATACCTGCTGCTGGGCGGCGCCACGGTGGTATTCGGCGTCGCCGCTGGATCGATCGCCGGCTGGGGCATCGTGGTCGATTTCATGGCGCTGCCGTTCCATTGGCAGGTGGGGCCCGCGCTCGCGGCCGCCGTCTCCGCGGTCCTCCTCACCGTGGTGTTCGGCCTGATCGGCACTTGGCCGGCGCTCGGCCGCAAGCCGGCGCCGGTGTTGCGCAACCTGTGAGAACTCGCGACAATCAGCCGCGCGCTGTTAAAGCCCGTTCGATCTGGCAATGCGCTCTGCTACCTTCGTTATGTCATAAAGCTCGGCGCAATTTTGAAAAGCTCTGATAAGCGTGGCGGGGACTGCGGAATGGAAGTAGGCATACCTCACAACCCGATCTTGGTCAGCGCCGCCTTGGGGACTTGAGGCATGTCGGACGCAGAGCGCAGCATAGCGGGCCGGCCTTTCAGCGGCGCGATGACGAGCGCCGAGGCGGCGGCCATCGATGCCGGCCTGCGCGGCCACATGCTGAGAATCTATAATTACATGGTCCTCGGTCTGGCGATCACCGGGCTCGCCGCGTTCGGCGTCTATGCGCTCTCGGTCACCGGCGACGTGGCGGCGGCAGCGAAGATCTCTCGCGACGGCATCGACATTCCGTTCCGGCTCGCCGGCCTCAACATGTATTACACGCCGCTGGGCTACACGATGTTCGTCGGCCCGCTGAAATGGCCGATCATCCTGGCGCCGCTAGGCTTGGTGTTTGCGCTCGGTTCCAGCATCGAGCGCATGCGGCCGCGGACGGCGCAGCTGCTGTTCTGGCTCTATGCGGCCCTGTTCGGCCTGTCGCTGGGCTCGATCTTCATGATCTACACCCAGACATCGGTCGTGCGGGTGTTCTTCATCACCGCCGCAGCGTTCGGCGCGCTGTCATTGTGGGGCTACACCACGCAGCGCGACCTTACCGGCGTAGGCTCGTTCCTGATCATGGGCCTGTTCGGTGTCGTCATTGCCGGTGCGGTAAACCTTTTTCTCGCCAGCTCGGCCCTGCAATGGACGATCTCGGTGATCGGCGTACTGGTGTTTTCCGGGCTCACCGCGTGGCACACCCAGCGCCTCAAGAACGAATACATCTACTTCGCGATGGACGGCGCCACCGCACAGCGGTCAGCCGTCATCGGCGCGCTGTCGCTCTATCTCGACTTCGTCAACATGTTCACGATGCTGCTGCAGCTTCTGGGCGAGCGCGAAGATTAGTCTAGCACAGCGAAATCCCGGACGCCGGTCCGGAATTACCGCGCCGGCGGCCTGATACTGGCCCGGGCCGAAGCGACCGGCCGGGTCGCTGCCTCGACCATCGCCGAGGACAAAAGCTTGGCGAGACAGCCGTAGCTCCAATCGTTCATATGAAGCAGGTCGGGCGAGAGGAACGCTTCGAACGGAATGGCGTCCCGGTCGTGCCACCCCCGCATCAGCGCAAACCGTGGAAACAAGTCGACGCTCGCCTGCTTGGCCGCGGCGGAGATGTGCCTGACCATCTCCTCGGCATCGGGCTTGACGGTCACTTTCGGAGCGAATTGCGGATCGATCAGCACCACGTCGGCCCCGATCGCCTTGATGCGCGCGATGCCATCATGCACCAGCCGGTCCACCGGGCCGAGCGGATTGTCCCTGAGCACGGCATTGGTGCCGACCTGCCACAGCACGACGTCGGGATGCGCAGCGGCGACGCTGTCGTCGAAGCGCAACATCATGTCGGCCGCTTCCTCGCCATTGACGCCCCGATTGAGCACGGTGATCGCCTGCTTCGGAAAACTCGCCTTCAACTCGACTTCGAGGCGGCTCGGATAGGAGGCTGCGGGTCCACTTGCGCCGGCCCCTGCCGTCGAGGACGACCCGAGCGCCACGATGGTGACCGAATGACCGGTCGCGATCCGCCGCGCCATGTGCGTGAGCGGATAGGACAGCCGCGTCAGCGAGCCGTTGTCGGCGCAGGCATAGGTCGCGGCCTCAGCGCTGGCCGGAATCGGCGCAAGCCCAGCCGAGGCGGCTGCCAGTGACAAGACGACCGCAATGTGGGCGCGGAAACCCGACGGCGAAAACATATTCAACGAATCTCTTTTTTATCGCCATTTGTCAATTTCGCCGCGTCGACCACGACATTGGCCAGCAGGCGGCCGAGGCAATCATGGACCTGCTCGGCGATGTCGGTTTTTCGCGTTGCAGCATAAAGATCGAAGACGCCGGCCTCGCTCCACCGCTTCATGATCGAAAGGCGATCGAATAGGATGACCTCTCGCTGCAATGCGAGCATATGCATCGCATCTGCGTAAGCACCCACCGCCAGAATGGGTTCGGTGCGCGGGCTGTATTGCATGTTGATAAACACGGTATCGGCGCCGGCCGCCTGCATCGTGTCGATGCCATCATCGAGGGCGAGGCGAAAATCGTCGGGATCGATGCCGCGGATCGCGTCGGCGGTGCCGGTCTGCCAGACCACCACAGCGGGCTTGGCTTCCGCGACGATCCGCGACAACTTGTCCGCCATTTCCTCGGCGCTCTCCCGCGGGCGCGTATAGGTCGTGACTTTGACCGCGACACCGGGCAGCAGCCTGCCCAGGGCCGCCTCGAAGCGGGTTGGATAGGCGAGATTGGCGCCGCCCGGGCCGGCAAGCTCCGAGGAGGCGCTGCCGATCACCACCACATCGAGCCGCTTCTTGGCGATCGCGGCGGCGACATGGGGCATGGCAAAATCAGGCCCTCTCGCGCCGGCGGCGGTTATGCAGCCCTCGGCGTCCTTGGCGTATGCGCCGCCACCGATCAGGGCGCAAACGAGCGCCACGGCCAATGGTTTCATGCCCCTCCTCCCGAGAGGGTAGCAGCACCTGGCGGTCCAGGTCGCGATCCGGGACTTCGTCCTTCTATCCGCTTGTACCACGAAATCAGGGCGGCTGTCGCAACCATTGCGACGATGCCCAGCACACTCACGGCGACCTGCATTCCGATGCCTTCATTGACCTCGACCATGGCGAAATGGCCCGCAAAGGACAGGAATACCCCCAGGCAGAAGATCTCCAGGGAGTGCTGGCCGCACAGGATCGCCGGCCGCAGCCAGATCGAATGCAGGAACGCCCATTGCTGCGGCACCAGGCGAACGGTCAATACGGCGAGCGCCACGAAATGAGCGAAGCGCAGCACGTCCAGATTGGTCTTGTCGATTGGATACATCCAGTCTTCGAGCCATCTGGGCACGAAACGCTCGGCCCCCGGGATGTACCAGGTCAAGGCGATGGCACCGGCGAAGAGGAGATAGACGATCGCGAGGACAAGAGTGGCCCGCGATTGGATCAGGGGTGCGAGGCGCTTCGCCCCGCCGAGCCCACACCATGCGCCGAACACGAAGAGCAGCTGCCAAGCGAACGGGTTGAACACCCAATCGCCGTTCGGATAGGCCGGCAGGTTCCATCCGAAATTCCAGGTCAGGACATAGAGCAGCAAGGAAGCGCCGAGACCGGCCGCAGGCGCCCGCAGCAGCACCCACAGCATGGGCGGAAACCCCGCGAGCAGCACGATGTAGAGCGGCAGCACATCCATGTTGGCCGGCTTGAACTTCAACAGCAGCGCCTGCACCAGCGTGACGTCCGGCTGGCGGAGAAAGTCGAAAATGCCCATTTCCTCGCCATAGAGCGGGT
>Ga0306920_100016022_pt1 | contig 10302 bp, 10 predicted proteins | sample flu12Cox44000170_FD_204666 | JGI IMG/M metagenome (GOLD analysis project Ga0306920, IMG submission 204666) | Lab enrichment of tropical soil microbial communities from Luquillo Experimental Forest, Puerto Rico - flux4day.12C.oxic.44.000.170 (v2)... | ecosystem: Environmental > Terrestrial >...
ACTTGTCGATGGCCGGGTTAGCAGGAAGAGAATCAAACAGGGTCGGCTGGCGCCGTGCCGCCTTTACTCGCGCGGAGTGCGACCGCGGATAAACGCCATTGCTCCATCGAGGGAAAGTGGTTCTTTCTCGTCCGGAGGAGACCCGGAATGCAAAGAGTCCTCCAGTTCCTTGAGAGCGATCTCCAGGGCCTCGCTCGCGATCTGGCTCTGGTAGCTGCCCGGCTTCGCCTGAGAGAGACGGTGCATCCAGGCTTCGTGGTGGGTCCTCAGCTGGCTGGCGTAACGATCCAGCGTCGGAAGGAGCATCCGTTGGCTGCGGAGTCGTTTGTGTATCTGTGGGTGCTGCTTCAGAAGTTCGAGGACCATCGTTTTGTAGTACATACCGGTTTCCTTCGGGATAAGTGGGGCTGTTGGCGTGACGCGCAGGCGTGTCGACCGAGTCGGGCGGGAATTCAAGCAAAAGCTGTTGGCATGAGCGCGGCTTTTCGAATCCAATCAAAAAGCTGGCCCCTAACAATGAGGCAGGATCCGAGGCCAGGGGCTCCGTTCCCGGCTGTTCCTCGTCGCTATGGCGTAATTGCTTATTTTCAAACGCTGTCACATTCCTCCTGTCACACACTGATATTGCACTATTTTCATTCGCTAAGAAAGTTTCTGAGACAAGACTAAGATCGAGCAGACCTCCAGTCTCTTGGAGCTACTTAACGTAGGCGCGGGTCGCCTGGGGAACCTGGGTTACCTGTCTAAAGACCTCGGTTGTGCAGAATCGTCCCCGGTTGTGCGTTTCTGGCGAGCAGCACGCGGCAACGAAAAGACTGCTTGACATGTCGTAATGTACCGATATATTTGATAGTAGGAGTACGACGATGACCGCCACGGCCAAGAACCCGAAAGTGCCCAGGCTCACGCCGCTGGACGCTCTGGAGCAAGCGGCGGAATGCCTCAAGACGCTCGCCCACCCGCACCGGCTGCGGATGGTCCAGATGCTTCTGCGGGGCCGGTACACGGTCGGGGAACTGGCCGAGGCGTGCGGCATCCCCAGCCACATGGCCTCCGAACACCTGCGGCTCATGCAGCGGTGCAGCCTGCTGCGCAACGAGAAAGACGGGCGCAAGGCGTATTACCAGATCGCTGAGCCGCACCTGGCGGACATCATGGCTTGCGTGGAGGGGCGCTTTGGAGTTGGAAAGGGTTGATTTTTTTGGCATGTAAGTATCGTAATATCGGGATTCTACAATCTATGGACACGAAGCCCGGAACGGCAAACAAGGGAGGCAAAGTGATGGAAGTCCTCATTCCTTTGGGCGTTCTCGTGGTCTGGATCATTCTTCAAGCCTGGGTGCTGCCCCGCTTCGGGGTTAAGACCTGACTGAGCGGAGCCTGCAGGCCGAGTTCGGCCCCCGCAAGTGTCAAGGATCACAACCGAGAATCGAGTAATGACGGGAGATCACCATGAGCGTCACAACTATCAGCCCGCAGCAGATTGCCGACCTGTGCAAGGGCAGCACGAGGATCGACCTGCTCGACGTGCGGACACCGGTAGAGTACCGAGAGTTACACATCGCCAACGCCCGCAATGTCCCTATGGATCGACTGGACCCTGTGGCGGTGATGCAGGCCCGCACCGGCTCATCTGAGGAACCGCTTTACCTAATCTGCCGCTCAGGGAGCCGTGGTCGGCAGGCGTGCGAGAAGTTTCTGGCCGCAGGCTTCACGAACATCATCAACGTCGATGGCGGCACCCTGGCGTGCGTGGAAGCGGGCCTGCCCATTGTGCGAGGGCAGAAGATAATCTCCCTGGAGCGGCAGGTGCGCATTGCAGCGGGTGCACTGGTGCTGCTGGCGGTGCTGCTCGGCTGGTTCGTGCATCCGGCCTTTCTCGCTCTTGCGGCCTTCGTCGGGGCCGGATTGGTCTTCGCCGGCATCACCGACACCTGCGGCATGGGCCTGTTGTTGGCCCGGATGCCTTGGAATCAGGTCAAGGATGCCCCAGCCAATAGCTGTGCGACGAAGGAGGTCTACTCATGAAACTGCTCATCGTTGGAGGCGTAGCGGGTGGCGCATCCGCAGCGACCCGCGCCCGTCGCCTCTCGGAAGATGCCCACATCGTCCTGTTCGAGCGGGGGCCGGACGTGTCCTTCGCCAATTGCGGCCTACCCTACTACCTCGGCGGCGAGATCACCGAGCGGGACAAGCTGCTGGTTGTGACGCCGGAGCGCCTGCGCACCCGCTACAAGCTAGACGTGCGGGTGCGCACGTCGGTGGAGGACATCAACAGGGCGGGGAAGAAAGTCCGTGCCCGTGACCTCGTTACGGGGCGAGAGTACGAGGAGAGCTACGACACGTTGATCCTGGCCCCCGGCGCGGCCCCAATCCGCCCGCCGCTGCCCGGCATCGACCTGCCCGGCGTTTTCACGCTGCGGAACCTGCAAGACATGGACCGGATCAAAGCGAGGCTGGACCAGGGAGTGCGGCAGGCGGTTGTCGTAGGGGCCGGCTTCATCGGCCTCGAACTTGTCGAAAACCTCGTCCGTCGTGTCATCACCACCACGGTGGTCGAGTTGCAGGACCAAGTGCTGCCGCCCTTCGACAAGGAGATGACCACCCCCATCGCTCAGGCGTTAGCAGCCAAGGGCGTCTCCTTACTACTCAGCCAGTCCGCCGAGGCGTTCGAGCAGGGTTCGGACGGCCTTACCGTCCGATTGAAGTCGGGTCAGCGATTACCGTCCCAACCGGTCGTCCTGGGGGTAGGCGTGCGCCCGGAGAACAGACTGGCGGTCGAGGCGGGCCTGGAAGTCGGACCTCGTGGCGGCATCCGGGTCAACCAACACCTTCAGACGAGCGACCCGGACATTTATGCGGTCGGAGACGCCATCGAGGTCAGGGACTTTGTGACGGGCGAGCCGACGCAGGTACCCCTGGCAGGTCCCGCCAACCGCCAAGGCCGCACTGCCGCCGACCACATCTTCGGGCTGGACTCCCGCTACCGGGGAACGCAAGGCACGGCCATCGTGCGGGTGTTCGAGCGGACGGCGGCGATGACCGGGGCTTCGGAAAAAGTCCTGCTCCGAGCCCGGCCCTACCGCAAGGTGTATGTCCACCCCACCCATCACGCCAACTACTACCCTGGTGCCGAGGCGATGACGCTCAAGCTGCTCTTCGAGCCGGAGACGGGCCGTGTGCTCGGTGCCCAGGCAGTAGGCGGTGCCGGGGTGGATAAACGGATTGACGTGTTGGCCGTGGCGATCCAGGCCGGCATGACGGTTTTCGATCTTGAGGAGATGGAACTGGCCTACTCGCCACAATACGGGTCGGCCAAGGACCCGATCAATATGGCAGGTTTCGTCGCTGCCGGGTTGTTGCGCGGCGATCACCCGCAGGTTGACGTGGAGGATGTGCTGGCCGCTCCCGCCGGCAGCGGGCCATTCCTAGTGGACGTGCGCACGCCCCAGGAGTTCGAGGCCGGACATATCCCGGAGGCCGTGAATGTCCCGGTGGATGACCTGCGCTCTCGCTTGGTCGAACTTCCCCGCGACCGAGAGGTTGCCGTCTATTGCCAGGTGGGACAACGAGGCTACCTGGCTACACGCATTTTGCAACAGGCCGGGCTTGATGCGGTCAACGTGAGCGGCGGCTACAAGACGTACCAGCTTCTTCATCCGAAAATAGGCGGGGGCCGTTGAGTGGTAGAATCGCGTCGGACGGAGACTGGCCAGCCGGATAGCCAGATCAGGAGGCGACCGTGGGCTTCTTCTCGCAGGTAATCGTCCCTCGCCTTTGTGACTTGCTTTTGAATAAGCCCCTCCTGGCCCGGCACCGGCGAGATTTGCTCGCCAGTGTTCATGGGGACGTTTTGGAGATCGGCTTCGGCACCGGATTAAACCTGCCGTACTACCCCGAACAGGTTCGCAAGATCACCGCCGTCGATCCGAACGTGGGCATGCACCGGCTGGCGCAGAAGCGTGTGCGGCGGGCCAGAATCGAGGTTGACCAACGGCTTCTCAGTGGCGAACGGCTTCCCTTTGAGGACAACCGCTTCGATTGCGCCCTCAGCACGTTTACCCTGTGCAGTATCGACAATGTGAGCCAAGCCCTTATCGAACTGCACCGGGTACTGAAGCCGGGCGGTCGGTTCCTGTTTCTGGAGCACGGCCTCAGCCCGGAGCCGGGAGTGCAGAAATGGCAGCGCCGCCTGAACTGGCTGCAAGTGTGCCTCGCCAATGGCTGTCACCTGGACCGGAACATTCGTGCGCTGGTCACCGCTCAGCCATTCGCTTCCGTGAAGATTGACGAGTTCTATATCGAAAAAACTCCCAAGACGCACGGCTATATGTACCAAGGTGTAGCGGCCAAATGAGCGGTTGTCTGAGGGCTGGATGAGGCTGGCAATAGGTGAAAAGTCCGGATGGAACTGCGAGCTGTCCCCGGTCGCTATTTGTTTCCCAGAATGTAGGCGACTTCCCGCCCCACGTTCCGCCTGGCGGTGCGGACTTGCTGCCCCCCCAGGGTAGATTTAGCAAACCTGGGCCAATGCCGGGCTGTGCTTGCAACGCGCAGCAGTCATTTCAAGAGCAAAGCGAAGTAACTCGCCATCCTGTTCGTGCCACCGTTCTGGTGGGGCGGACAAACGGATGACTCCGTTCTCATAGGCGGTAAGCGCTACCCCGCATTTCTGGAACCGTTCTCGCATCTCCTCTGGGCGCGCCGTTTTCCACCTCGTTGCTTCGTTACGGAGGAGAAGAACCCCAGAACGAAGTTGATCGTGCGCAACAACGGGCAACCATCCAGTGCCCAGAGAAATCTCCTCCAGTTTCCGTGCGATTCCTACAAAGTCGGCAAAGTGGTCCCGGCCGGTGGCTGTCGTGTCCCGTGCCTCTTCGACTGCCGCGGCACATGAAAAAAGAGGCCCGAGGGACACCGTCTCGGTGAACTGCTTCCAGGTTCCTTCCTCGATCCAGGAAGTGAAGTGAAGAAGCGGGTCATCTAGCTCCCCGGATTCCATCATCTCGTCGCAGACCGACTTGACAAAACCCTGGGAACTCTCCCGCCCGCAAAACCCGAGGCCCATCGGCTCGTAAGCGCGAAGCCATTTGTGGCAGCCGGCCAGATAGAAATCGCAGTACCCCAGTTCCAGCTCCGCGGGGGCATGGCAGAAGCCTTGCGCGCCATCCACCACCACGAGCGGGGCCTGGGGCGCGGAGACGAGCGATCGGGCGATCTCGCGCACGGGAAGGCGAATGCCCTCATACGTGACACTGCTCAAGAAGAGGCCATCGCAGCCGTCGTCCTCATAGTACGCCGAAAGGAGCGCTACTATCTCCTCCGGCGAAGCACCGTCGTTGAGGAGGAACTCCCGGAGCGGAGCCTGTTTCACCTCGCCGCCCGTGCGTCGTCCTTCGTTCGCCAGAATTGCTTGGTAGGCCGGCCATTCCAGGTCGGAAAGAAGGACTCGCTTACATCTTCGGAAGAGGAGCCGGGCAGCCAGCCGCATCAGCTCCGCGGTCCGATTGGCGAGAAGGACGGGAAGTCCAGGCAGCGCTCCCGTGAGGGCACGAAGGGATGCCTTCAGCCCGAAAAGCCCGCGCCAGTCCGAAAGTCCGCGAAAGCGTTTCTGCAAGCAGGCGTCCCAGGCGGAGAAGCCGCGGTAAAGGAGCTCGTCAAATCGGACCGAGCAGCCCACCTCTCCGGCAAGGCTGGTAAACGCCATGTTGGCCGCCTGGGCACGAGGGGACATTTTTCCCAGCCGTGCTGTGTCGAGGTATAGCGTCGTTGCCATGAACGCGCTCCCCTTTCCCTTGGGGGTTACCGACGTTCCCGACCCTTCTAATTATAGCATCATTAGTAGCATCATCAATACCAGCATAGCGCGATTGGACGCCTTTTCCGATTGACCGCGCAAGGTGAGCGACGATACCTTCTGGCAAGGAAGGAGAGATGCTTTGGTCAAAAGGAACGAACAGGAACCGAAAGGCAGGATAACGCGTGTGACCATCCGCATGCCGGTGGACCTTCACGCCGCTCTCCTCCAACGAAGAGAGGCGAGTGGGCAGTCGCTCAACGATCTCCTCATTGAGGCCGCTGCCAAGCTCGTAGGCGTCCCCGTACCGGAAATTCCCAAGCGCATCCCGGGTCCTAAGCCCAAGGCACACGATCTGAGAAAGTAGAGTTGATTCGCCCGGTGGGGGGCGCGCGTAGCTGAGCAATCAGGTTTCCGCGATGTCACAGCCGCGACGGGGTGGGGAGTCTACGCTTTGGGCTCAGGGGAATACGGGATACCCTCCAGACGAAGACGTGCGCTCGAAGCGCAATCAGGTTCTCGGCTCGTCCGCGCGCGGATAAAATGCCAAAAGGACCTGAGAAAGGACCAGCAGTTCGTTGTCGTCTTAACGAAATGGGCACTCCAGGCCCGGATCTGTCCCTACCCGCAGATGGTGAACCAGCTCGAACGGATCAAGTCTTTTGCCAGAACGGCAAGCAGACGCCTTGGAATCATCGCCTGGTCCGCGCGATTAACCATTACCATACCTCCAGCTTTTCAGCTCGCTGACAACACCCTGGTGTGCGTGGCTTTGCCCAACCGGCAGGTGTGTTTTACCAGGGAAAAGGACATGCAGCTCCATCTTCGCCTGCTCGAAGCACGGGAGAGGATGGCCGCAGTGGGAGAAGAGGCCGTGTCGATACTGGATCGGATCATCCAGGATTTCAAGCGCCTCCAAGACCTGGAGCGCTCGGCCGCTGTGACCTCCATTTATTAGCCGCGCGGGCGGTCGAATGAGAGGGCGCCCATTCTCAGCCCTCACGCGACGTTCTTAACGCCCCGTTGGGGAAATGTTCGGCCCTGGCGTTCCTGCCTTCTTTTCAGAGTGAGGAGATCGGCGTAAGAAGTCGCGTACAGAGACAGCCTGGCCCAGCGATCGTGGGCCAGCTTGATGTTCGGTTTGTCGAAAAGCAGAATGAAGCGAAGTGTCCGGGACTGCTCATCCAGCTCCTGAATGCCAGTAGCCCGATCACCGTAGATGCCAAAATCGCAGAGGAGATCCGCCTCCCCGCCAACCTCGGACTCCCGCACCAGAGACACCTTAACCCCACGTTCGTGCTGCTCCTCGATCCAGCGCCGGACCTCGGGCACGGGAAGAATTTCTCCGGGTCCCCAGAGTGACGAACCCAGGACGATAATGCGCTCAATCGCCACTCCGCGCTGTGCTGCCTCGAAATTCACGCGCATACTCTGTCTTCCGGGTTGATCCTGCCAGTAACCGCGGCTCTTCACCCACGCCACTGACTTGTACGTTTTCAATGCAGGACTGTGGAGCAGGTCTTCGTACACCGTCCGCCACGTCTCAGTGCTTGAAAACACCACCCTGCCTGAAGCCAGCGAGCGCACCTCCTCCGTAATCGAGGCAAGCTTCAGCAGGGCATACTGCCGAAGAACCGGGTCGATTTGCTTGGCCAAGTCAGACAGGGCCGCTGAAAACTCATCGTACTTCTCGAAAAGCTCGTGCTCCGGGGCGAGTGCCAGCGGGATCTTAAGTTTCTCCAGCAGCGTCGCCTGGCGGTGTTCGCGCTCCGCTTCTTGCTCAATGTAGGAAACGAAAAGCCCGGAAAGTATGCTCAGAGACGCCCCGAGTGCTCCGATCTGGGCCGGGAGGGGCGCAAAGATGCACACAAGGGACATCGCGAGGGAACCAACAACCGAGATGCCGACAAACTTGAAGCTAAGAAGGACTGACCTTTGTGGTGTACCAAACAATTCCTCAGACATAGCTCAGAAGATTACACCGTTCTGCGTATCAAAACAAGCGCTCAAGGATTGGCCCATCTTCGAGGTGACGTGACCCTGCGGACTTGGCTATCCCCCGTCCGGGTCACGTTGTATGGAGAAAGTCGTTCGCCGTGAGCCAGTGGCGGACGGCGGCCTCGACGATCTCTTGTTGCGTGTGGGGCCGTCGGCGCCGGAGTCTCTGTTCAAGAGCCGCCCGGCGGAGTGCTTCAGCTGTGGCAGGCGAAAGCCGCGTCGTGAGCGAAACCAGGAGTGGAGGAAAGTCGCCAGAGTAGGTCCGATCGAGGGTCTCCGGCGCTCGTAGCGGCTCTATGGGTGTCGCCTTTGGTGGGCGCCCCCGGCGCCCGATGCGGGCACTTGATGGCGCTGTCTCTCGGTGGGCGGGCTTCGCCTTGTCCAAGGGCCGGTTGGTCGCCTGAGCTTCTTCAGGTTCCTTTCCGCCCTCGACTACGGCCTCTTCGCCGTGGATGAACGCGAGCTTGTCAGGATTTAATGCCAAAGCACTTCCCATTGAGCGTCTCTTAGCAATTATCACCTCCTTGTTTGAAGAACAATCTGGTTGTGTAGCGGCGGTATCGGGCAGCAATTCCGCAAGAAGTTTTTCCATTTCCTCCGCAGCGTGTTTCGCTTTTCGGATCATTCGTGTCACGACTGTTCCCTGTTGAGCCGCGTCCCGATAAGCCTGAAGATCACGAATTACGTTTGTCGCTACGTTAACGCCCAGCCCAGGAGCTGCGGCCCGCAGCTCCCTGCTGATGGTGTCGCGGGTACGGATCTTGTTAAGCAGTAGTCGGCCAGACGGGCGACCGGAATTGATACCTTGGGCGTAGCGAAGGATGGACATCGCCTGTTGGACGCTTCGAAGGTCAAGGATCGAAGGGGTAATGGGCAAGAGCGCCAGGTCGGCTAGGAGGGTTCGGCTCACGTCATCAAGCCCGCCTGGACCATCACCCACGACAAAATCATGGTTCCTTGCGAGTCCTACAGCCTCTGAGAGGCATTCTTCTGGGGTGGCAGCGGTTCGGACCGTCACAAGGGGCTCCGCCTCGGCGATCCAGCGCGAACTCGAACGCTGTTTGTCCGTGTCGAGCAGGGCAACCTTCGCCCCCTGGTCATGGAGCCAGACGGTCAGGTGAACCGCCAGAGTTGACTTCCCCACTCCGCCCTTGGTGTTTGCAAAGACGATGTTCATGTGATCGACGCTATCGCGGAAGCAAGGCGTCTGGCAAGAGGTAATTCTTGCTTGCAAGCCTGCATTCTTTCCGGGTGGCAATGATGTCAGCCAGAACGTAATCTGCCGTTCCGGCTTGAAAGTCTGGGTACGTGCTGGCTTGCTACCTGCTTTGTCTGCACCATTGCAAATAAGCTTGCAAGCCTGCCGGTCATCCCGCTTTCATGCTGTGAAGAATGGGGCTTGCGTAAGCGTCTCTGCCAAGCATACGGTAGTCCCTGATGCAAGCTTCTTGAGTTTGGAGTGAGGTTAGCCGGACTGAAACACGTTGGCTGGTACCGTGCGCAGGTGCAGGAAAGCCGGCGGCGGGAGTCCGGAGCGGATGCCGTGCGCATGTGCAGACTTTACCGTGCACAGGTGCAGTGAAATACCGTGCGCGAGTGCAGACTTTACCGTGTGCAGGTGCAGTCTTTTGACAAAATGTACCGTGCACGAGTACAGGAATCGGGCCGAAAACGTGAATAGAAACAGGGCCTTGCGCGGCGGTAATCTAAAATGATCAAAATGATCCAAAAGATCAATAACACGAGAGCTTGTTGATGAGTCACTTGGATGGAGGGAGGATTGGAAGCAGAAAAGGCTGAAAGACTACGAGTTCCGCGCTCCGCGATGGCCAGGAAGGGGCTTGGTGCCGACGAAATGAACCTCGCCGAGTTCCCTCTGGCGGTCTTTTCAAGACGGCTCGACGACCGACGGAATACTGCTGAGTTCGAGGACGACATATTCGATGAGGGCGCGAAGCAATTTGTTCGCCGGCGCCTTGTGATTTCGGGAAGCGATCGGTTCGGCCTACCGACTCCGCTGGACACCGACGTGCTGCTCGTTCTCATCCAGCTTACGAAACAGCGAACCAACTTTGAAACCCGGATTCTTGCCTTCTCCCGTTACGAGGTGATTGAACTCCTTCGGTGGAATCACAGCGGTGCATCGTATCATCGACTGGAGGAGACCCTCCAGCGTTGGTCAAGCACCACCCTGTACTATCACGGCGCCTGGTGGGACCGGGCCGTGCGGCGGTGGAAGAGCAAGACCTTCCACGTCATTGAGACGCTCGATCTGAAAAGAAGCGACCGCGGCGGGGCCGAGGAGTCGTCCTGTTCGCTTGCTTGGAACGAAGTCCTCTTCCAAAGCTTTCAGGCAAGTAATCTCAAGGCGCTGGACCTCGACACGTATTTTCAATTGAAGCGCCCGGCCGCGAGGCAGGCCTATCGGTTTCTCGACAAGCGCTTTTATCACAGTTCCCGTCTCGAATTCGACTTGCGCGTGTTCGCCTGCGAGCACGTAGGGCTCA
>Ga0306920_100016023_pt1 | contig 10301 bp, 25 predicted proteins | sample flu12Cox44000170_FD_204666 | JGI IMG/M metagenome (GOLD analysis project Ga0306920, IMG submission 204666) | Lab enrichment of tropical soil microbial communities from Luquillo Experimental Forest, Puerto Rico - flux4day.12C.oxic.44.000.170 (v2)... | ecosystem: Environmental > Terrestrial >...
CGAAAGACTGGGTTGTTGTCTTGTGATCCATTACAAACAGATCGCCGTTGAATCTGACAACCTTGTCAAGGATACCACACAGGACATAAGGTTGGTCCTGTGTTGGACCCCAATCCAGCTCGAAGTTGAACGTGATCTCAACTGCGGGTTTGCCATCCGATAAGATTAAGGTCTTGGCTGGATCGTCCTTGTGTTTCTCTAGGTACCAGATGACTGATCGGACCAGGGTCTTTCTATTGCGTTTCGGGTCATCCGGGTTCCAGTCCTCGAGCCGCATAGTCAACGCACGTATCACGTCGTACAACGCATCGTCGTGAGAGAAGTTTTCAGCCATCAAGATGTCGTAATCTTGCAAACTGCGGTGATACTCAATGCCGAACCTGAGAGCGACGCGATCAGCTTTTGGTGACCACCCATCGAGCTTGTAGTGACGTAGCCTGCCACAGCGCTTGAGCCTGCCGATACAGGTTGCGTCCCAGGCGAACTGAACACCGTTGACGTACTGACTCGGAATAGGTTCTTCTACCTCTAGGACTGACATCAGAACCTCCGCTTAAAACCAGAGGGTTTAACTACTGGTTCTTGTGCTGACTTCGTGAACATCTCCAATGCGGACATAACGTCGGTGTCGGATTGGTCTTTCTTGGCCTTGGCTTTGACACCCTTATAGTTGGCGAGCTCTTGGCGTTGGTACTCGATCAACATCAGGATTTGACTCTCGGTCAGGTCCGGTATTGCGTCTAGTGCTTCATCTATCTCGTCCATAGTTTTCTCCACGCTGATGAAAATTCAAAGACCCATATCATCATCTTCGTAGCTCTTGATGTAGGTTATGTGCTGGCGGATGACATCGCGGATTTTCTCAGTGTAACCTATCGGGTAACGTTCTTTGAACCACTCAACGTCACGGGAATAGAGGTTCAACGTTACTTTGGTTATTGGTTCCAAAACTACTCTCACGATGCACCAGCCATAGTTGGTCGGATTGTTCGGGCAGAACTATAACCATCGAGTCGAGTTCCGGGTTGCCTGACTCGGCCCGAGCCCGATACAGATGTTGGCGGAGCAGAACCCGGTTGTCGACTGTGATGCACAAGCCGAACTCAGACTTGAGAGCCCTTAGCCAAATATCGTCCAGCATATCAGCATGATCCCCAAGCTCAGTGCAACGATGACAATGGCGGCACGGATTTGACGTTCTTGGGCTTCTTGCATGGCTTTGCCTTCTGCTTGCGTTTGTAGTTGACGTGTGGGTTCTCACGTTGAAGCTGCTCCATCATCTTGTCAATGAGGGCCTCAAGGTGGTTACTCGAACCTGACATTAGAACCTCCGTTTGAACTTTACCTGGATTGGTTGAACTGGGACAGACAGATTCAAACCACCGTCAACAACGACCTTGGCTCTTATTTCGGGCGGTGGCACTGTATAAGGCAAAACGTCGTCTTCTTCGAGCGGAACTATGTTGAACTGCCTTGAATCGACGCGTTCTAGTCTGAGCCACCAGCCGTCCTTAAGCAGACGCTTTCGGATGTTCAGTACGTCGTAGACAGACCGCCCGAACATTGGATGACCATCAGGGTAGACCTTCGTGTTGTCAAGGCGATCAACATATCTTGCGTTGTGCAGGCGTTGTCGAAAGTTCGTTGCGTCGTTCTCGGTTGCGAACTGAATCCGCAAGCCGGTGGGGTATTCCGGACCGATCGCCTTTTCCATTAGGTCATAACAGTCCGTATATGCGATCCTGGAAAGGTTTACTGCCATGTGGTTGACTCCGTTGTGATTTCATACGCCGTATCCTTTGATCGAGTTTGGATGACGTACCTGAGATTGAGGTCCTGGTCTTCTTTTGATAGAAGGTGCTGATCGAGGAAATAGACTACATCCCACTCTTTGCCTTTCGCCTTGTGCCCCGTCGTGAGTGTGATCGTGCCTTGCTGCTTGAAGATGTGCTCGGCGTAACTAACGGCTTGCTCAGTGTTGCTGCCCCATGAGGCGAAGACTTTGAGGCACTCGGCGGTGTCCATGGTTGTGGCGGGAGCGTTGGATGTTTGGAGCTTTTCGTCTCGCCATGCGTCGATTTTGAGTAAGAGTGTTTCTCGATTATCAGTTGGTGCACCGATTCGTTTAAGCAGTTTGACGATCTTACCACTGATGTCACTTCCAACAACTTGCACAGACCTTTTCCCTGACAGCAAGGCAAAGGCTGCTTTAAGCAATGGAGCGTTATTTCTACAAATGATTGCTGCCCCTTCCGGTATGGTAGCTGCATCCAGGTCTGACAGCACTTCGTATTTTCCGCCATCTTTGATCCATTTCATGTTGGGACAACGCCAACGTGCAGCTTCGACTATTGCACGAGGGCACCGAAAATTCACGCTGAGCGGATATTCAACCATGTTGAACTTGGTCTTTATCTTGTCAGCTCCACCTGTCTCAGCACCCCGGAAATAGTAAATTGACTGCCATCTGTCTCCCACCGCAACCACCCGGCTTTCTTTGCAGAGTTTGCCGAGCATCGCATGGTTAGCCGGGTCGAGGTCTTGGTCTTCGTCGATGAGAACAAGGGGAAATCTTGGAAATGTACCCCCGAACAATGCGGACATGTATATTTGATCGTCAAAATCAATGAGCCCAGTGTAAGCAGCTGTGATTGAAGTTTTGAGGGCAGAATCGACGATCGACCATGCAAGGGGGGTAAGCTTGTTTTCAAGGCGTGCTTCAAGGCCCGCTCGGTCGCACAAGGGTCTGGCATAAGGTGCGAGCCTTTCTGCCCCTGCGGGGATGTACCCGAGATGACGTGCCATTGAGACTGCTTCTTTGATTTCGGAGTATTGATCCCAGGCATTTTGCTTGTCTCCGCCTTTGAGTTCATCAAACACTGCGGTGATAATTTTGTAGGTTTTGTTCTTATCGAGCACTATTTTTGGTACTACCTTAGCCCATACACCATGGCCGAGTGAATTGAGGGTTTGGGCTTTCGTGCTAAGCTTCAGTGTTGGTTTCGGCTTCTTGGTTGGCACGCCGAACTCGTCTTTTTCCATTCCGAAACCTTTGGCGTCCATCACGCCGAATGCGACGTATAAGGCTGGTCCAGCGTGTTCGGCTTGGATCATTTCCAACGTGGTTGACTTGCCAGAGCCTGGACAAGCCTCGATCAGCAGATTATCTCCTGTGGTTTTGATTGCATCTAAAATCGCGACTTGTTCATCAGTTGGCTTCATCTGTTAGCTGCCTCCAATAGATCAACCAGTAGCTCCGCGTATTCATAAGGCATCAGCTCGAGGCGAACCTTGGACATGCCGGCTCGCTTGGATATACTCATTCGATTACGCAGCATAAGCAGGAGTTCCTCTATTGGAGCCTTCCCATGGCCAGCTGTGTCAGCGTGTGCTGGAGCTTTCTGAACTGCTCGCTTACCCGTAGCCATTGTGTTGCTGCCTCTCTCTTGTCATTTGCGTTGTGAAGATGCGCTATCATCGCTGCGTGTTCTTCCGCGTAGCGAAGGTTTTCCATCAGCTTGGAGTATTCTTCGCCGGTTGTCGGAATGGACATTAGAACCGCCTCTTAAATACTTTAGGAACTTGAGCCATCAGACTCGCTAGCACGTCGGAGAGATCGGGTTCTAGCTTTGTGTGCCTTTCGTTTCGGTAATGTTCGGGCCACTCTGCTGGAATCTCGATATTCATCATTGACGGGTAATTGTGGTGCCACGTGTCCATCAGATCGTCCAGGTTCCACGTCCGGTACGGATACGCTCGGTGACCCGACGTTGGGATTATCCAGATTTCCTCCTCTGTCTCCAGTTTCGACGCTATGTCGAACGCTGGTTGGCCGTCGACTTTGTGCAGGATCAGGTATTTCATCTGGTTCCTCTCGATGCATGAAGAACTTGAATAACCAGCGGAGTTCGGAACAAGCCGCGGTGATTTCGTCCAGCGTGTGGGCCGTGTCGGCAAGCATAACAGCGACCTCAACACGATCGCTGATTAGTTTGTTCTTATTGCCTTTGTTAAGCTCCAACACGGCCCGCCTAAGCCGGTGCATGTCACTCAGAACAACTTCGAGTTCGTTCATTAGAATGGTCTATAGTGATGTGGCTGACCACGACGCATGTTCGTGTTAGGACCACGAACTTTGACTTCCCAGGTCCCAGCTCTTATGGCCGCTCGACGTTCATTCTGGTAATCTGGATTGCGTGCCACGGTCATGGGCTCAGCAACAAACACATCACCTTCTTCTAGGTCCGACTCGCCTGTTAGATCGAAGTCTTTCAGGCTATTTTTAGCCTCTGTGGATGTGAGATATCTCCATATGACTGGGGAGCCGTGAAACCTTATGAAGATGTATTCTTCGGACACGAATGACTTGTCCACATCTGGATGCGACGTTATAGCCCAGTTATGGATGCATTCCTTGCCGTTGCGCTTTTTGCCTCTAGCTATAGCTTCCCAAGACATAGTGTATGGAAACGGGTGTTTAGCCTGTTTTATGTTCGGTCTTAACTCCCTCCACGACTCATACCCAAAAACCTCCATTAGTTTGCTTCTGAGATTTTTTGTGAGCATTTTAGCTCTCCAGTGTAAAACCTTTCATGATGTCCCTGGCGATTAATCGCTCTTGTTCAGAGAATTGGTACTTCTCACCAGCACGGCGAACGAGTTTGAGGTCATATGCTGGGACCTCAGATCGGGCTTTGTGTTCTGGTGATAGTTTGCCCATCAGCCTGAATATCTGCTCGACTTGAGCCTTATATGACCATCCTGTCGGCCCGCCTTGTGCAACTACAAGGCGGTCTATCATGTCATGGATTGCTTCAGATACCTCAGCTTTTGTCATTGCTTGAGCTCCTTCTCGATCGCGTCCATCATTTTTGGCGTGATCTTGCCGTTGAGACTGAAGTGATCATCGATTGTACGTTCGAGCTGGGTTAGATCAGCGTCGAACTCGTGCAGAGTGTTCGACAACTTGGCCAACGCAGCTCGAAGTTCAGTTAACAGACCCATGTTATACCTCCGTTATGGGATATTCCACGCGGTACTTCAACTGCCAATCGGTTGCCTCGTGTTTTAACCTCAGAAGCTCTCGATTGTTTTCGATTTGTGCGGGCCAGAACTTACTCACAAAGCTCTGGCCCGCTGCGGTAAGACCTTCAACTATCCACTTACCGCAAACTGGTTGAACTGGGCGAATCAATAGATCAACACCTGGACCAGGCTTGGCACCGAGAATGCGATAAGCCCGGTCGATCTGTTCTTGGGCCTCTTGAGCCATTGAGTCGATGATGGACTTAAGGCTTGTCAAGATATGGCTCCATAGCCCTCATTTTACTATAAGCCTTCCCGCCTTTCTCACTTTTTATCCTAAGCGTAATCTCGCGTCGCTGATATTTATCTAATCTGACCTTGTGACCTGGAAGTTTGCCTCGACGCTTCGCCGCCTTGTACGCAACGTAGCAGTCGTGGCTGCAAGTCAATAGTCTATCTTCCGGATTATTATCTCCGCACATCATGCATGTGCGTCTTGGTTTGACCCACATTGGCCCGCCCAGTCCGTGCGGCATACACCTCTCCCATTTTGTTCGCTACCCGCTATTATACTCTCTTTTGCACCGATTGTCAAGCTTACATCCCCAACTTTCGTCGTCATTTCTGAAAATAATTTTTGCTCCCTAGATTTGTGCTTTTCCCTGGTAATGATCGGCGCAATTAACCAACAACCAACACAAGATCAATTGCCAGCACAAGCTCGAAGCCCGAATATCAGTCCCGCCGTTTGGAATAGGCGGGTTTCTTCACACAGTCATGATCTTGCGCTGGACAAAACTGGAACAGACCCAGAACGGATCATGATCGGGGGTGCGGCATTTTGTCGCAGGCGAATGGTATTGGGCTACCGTCGGCCGCCATCAAAAAGCCACAATTTGGGCGCAAGATATGGGCAACGTGGAGGTAGCCACATGGACAACGAATACTATCGAGAGGTAATGCGGCTCGGCTTCAATAGGTTAGCGTATTTGCTAGGCCGTCTTCCGCCGAGATATCCTGTACCGTCTACAATCTTCAGCCATGAGGTATTCCATGCGACGCAAGCTAGACATGAAGGCAGTGATGAAGTTGGCCCGCAAGATGGCCCGCGAAATGATCGAGCAAGCCATACTTGAGGAGCACAACGGCGAGGCAATAGGGTTTAGCTCTGCTGAGATCGAAGTGATGGTCAACAAGCTACTCACGAAGAACCAGAATATCGTGTTGATGGCGAAGCGTGAGTGGAAGGCAAAGCAGTCAGGAGATATTGAGGTATCTTCTAGCGGCATTGTGTCGAACCAAGGCGAGCAATGAACAACGTGGCCACGTATGTTCAGGATCACTTGGAGCTATCCCCCTGCGCAGGGTGTCTTTTAATGGAGATGGAAAATGACTGACGTTGACGAGACTGTGACTGGTGGCAATAAAGTCACCATCACCATCAGCAAGGGCCGTTCGGGTTCACTTGTGGCCGAACCCGACAAGGTTACGTCGGAGCCTCACTACATCGAGATTTGGCGACTCGGCTTTCAAGTGCTGGCAAATCGTGGTATGACCAGCATCAAAAAGGAGAACTATAAGACTGAGGCTGAGTTCAAGGCCGCAGTGATGGCAAAGGCGGAAGCTAACCGCGATGCTATCTATGCTGGAACATTCCCGCTGCGAGGAGCAAAGTCCAAGTCTGATAAGGTTCCCGCAGAGATCAAGAAGCTCGCCATGGATATGTGCCGAGTCCTTACTCGTGCTGAGATCAAGCGTAAGGGCTTCAAGGTTTCCATGGTCAAATCCAGCGTGATTACCAAGTACGCGAAAGCTTACTTGGAGGCTAACCCGCAGATGTATGAGAAGGCAGCCAAGCAATTGGAGGAGCAAGAGCAAGAGGCTGCGAATAGCGGTGGCATTGATATCGAAGGCATTGCTGAAGACCCTGATCTGGTCGCCAAGGCTGCGTTGGCGAAGCAGGCGAAAGGCCTCAGTGCTGCCAAGGCTGCAAATGTTGCAGGTCGAGGACGGCCTGGATTGAGGCAGTAACCATCAACAGGAGGTCACTCTAATGGCATGGGTTGTTATGACTGCGGAATGGCCTCCAAATTCAGGAGTAGATAAGATGATTACGGAGGTAGAGATGAAAGAGTTCTTCGCCAAGGTTGTAGACACTGTGAACGATCTATCAACACAGGCAGGCCTTGTGTCGGGCTTGCAACAGCGTGTTGATACATTGGCCGAGACTGTGCGGAACTTGGAGGGCCAGGTCTACAACCTTCAACAGGCGCTGAACGATGCCAATGGCCGTAACCAGCAACTCGAGGAGCAAATCCACGGCATACAGTTCGAGCGCAATCAGGCGGTCGAACATGTTAAGGTGCTGCAAGAAACCATCACTGACGCTGATCACCGCGTGACCGAGCTAAACGCCCAGCTCAAGGCTGAACAGGACGGCCATACGATTACCAGGGCCGATCTTACCGATGCAAGGCGAGCGGTGCAGGAATGGGAGTCGAACTACAACACTACGCGGGATCAGTTGTCGTCTGTCACGGCACAGCGTGACGAATGGCAATCCCGAGCAGATGCCGCCCGTAAGGAAGCGGATGAGTATCGGGCCAAGTTCGATCGAGTTATGTCGATCATGAACCCACCCGAGCTTCGTGCCGTAAGCTGAGGGCTAAATGGGGACCACCGACCTGGCTGGTGGTCCCCATTTTTATGAGGTAGGACCATGACACAGCGAGAAAAGCACTACATGGCGACGATCCTTGATATGGTGGATTGCCATGATGATTTAGCGTTGTTAGAGGTTCAGCAGGTGTTGACTCAAGGCATAAGCTTCGGCGATTATGTCTTCGCAGTCAACCGGCTAATTAACTTGGGTCTGATCTGGGTTGACAGCAATCACGTAGCCCATAGGGTGCGGTCATGACACATCGTGAGGGATGGTACACCGCAAGAAACGCAAAAGAAGCACAAAGAATCGCCAATGACTTAATGGCGGATGGCTACTATGTGTGGGTAGCTCATGGCTGGCATGCTTTTTGGTATATCGAGGCTAGGAAACGGGAGAATATAGAGGAGGCTACCAATGTCGTATCGTAAAATCGGTCCAACGGTCACAGTCTTAATTAACCATCCAACAAACGATAGCACTGAGAAGACGTATCGCAACGTCGCACCTAGCACTAGACTAGATGCCATAATTGATGCTATCGAGGCTCGATACGAATGGACTAGTCTGGTTATCACTATCACTAATAGGCCGAGAGGAGGTTAAAAATGTCATATCGTAAAATCGGCGGACTGCACTTCGTGCGGATGTGGAGAATAGGCTTTTGCTGGTATTGGACCAAGCGTAAGCCTGTCATGTGGAACGAATGGAGGGACTAGCTATGACCGAAAGCGAAAGAATACGGCGCAACGCAATATCAAAGACCGTTCCAATAGCGGAACAAGATCACGCTTGCACATGGTGTAATGAGACTATCTTACGTGGCAGCAAGCACGTCAAGTACGTGATCGGAGAGCATGACAGGCGGGTTACACAAAGGTATCACCCGACTTGTTGGGCGGAAATGGATCATCCGTTCTACCCGGAGTATATGTGATGAGTTACACCAGCAAGGGCATAGCCTACACTTACGTTATACAAAAAGCCGGTACCAGTGCAATGGCTCACATGACAGTGTGGGCAGATAAGCGTGATCTTGCACTGGCGAAGGCAAAGCGGATGCTGGCCGGGTCTAACCTGGTCCTGGTTGGCGAGTGGAAAGGCAATCAGCGGATTTCTGTGCCCACTGGCTACCCTAGTAGCCCAGAGCCGAAATAAACTCACGGGCGGCCTTCCCAAGGCGAAATGGAACAAAACAAAAACCCCCGAGAGATTATCTCGGGGGTTTATTTATTTCAGTGGATAGCTTCAGTGAAACAGCAGCAGGAACAACACAAGTAGCGGACTTATAACAGCAACCCATCCGGCTATCGAGAAACACAAATCTACCGGAAATGGTTGTGTGTCTCGTCCCTTGTGCGGATTTCTATTCCAGCGTCTGTAGGCACAGCCGTTAAGGTATTCCCTCAAGTTTCTGAGGCATTCCTTTGCTGCTTCAACGATTAGAAGCAGTATGATAAACCCTGCTGTGCCTATTACCGTCCACCCGATATTATAAGCTATTTCGTCCATTGGATTATCCTCCGTGGTTATAGATTAATTCGATCACTGGCACCATTGCGTTGGCAATGATAAACCAGGTGATGAAGGTTTCGGCTATTTGTCGCATTGGGGTTGCCCTTATGGTTATGGCCCCTAGTGTTGTGCTAGGGGCCATTGGTTTAGCCGATGATGTAATACGCTGCGAGCATTCCGACCAGTAAGCCTAGCAGTATGGACAGCGTATACTCCAAGGTGTCAAGGTTTAGCATTCGTTACCCTCCTTGACCATGGTTGACATTGGATCGTCTACCAGGCGGCGGTATTCGGCCGCGTTGTCGTCCCAGTAGCCATCGTCATTGTCGAACCATTCCAGCCACAGCGTTGTGCTGATTTCGACCAGTGCTGGCAATCGGTATGCGCCATTCACTAGGTCTGTGTTGCGCTCTCTTGTGTTGCGCATTAGTCGCTCTCTTTCCAGGACAACTTGTCCTTGTTGGCGTCGATGCATTCGCGAATGGCGTCCGCCTTGTCCAGCAGCTTGAGCCATTGGCTGGCATAGAGCACAGTGTAGCCCACCCTGCCAGTCTTGACACCGAGTGTGCCCTTGTACGGTACGCCATCTTTGTTGGCGGTGCCTAGAGCGAATACCTTGATGCCGTTGCCGGACTTGGGCTGTTGCATTGCGCCGATCATTGCGATCAGCTGCTCTTTTGACATGTCTTGAAGGATTGCCATGTTGACTACCTCGTGTCGGTGTTGACTTGACGATGCGAACTTGACATCGATCGGGATTTTTGTCAAGTAACGATTTCGTGATTGTTGATCACGTGTTTGTGTTGGTGCAGTGCAACACGAATTGCTGCGTTGCGGCTGGTATGTCCTAGTATATTAATGATGCCCTATTAAAGCTCTGATATGCCCTGCCTCGCTAGTGTGGCAGAGGGGGTGGCACAGGGGGGCTGTGTATGCCCCTATGTATGTATTAAAAAAAAAAAAATTTTATCCTATAGAGCACACACCCCTAAGGTGGCCCCCCCCCCCCCCCCCCCCCCCCCCCAGGGGGCGGGGGGGAAAAAAAATGGATTTTATGGGGTTAAAGGGCCCAAACCCACCCAAAAAAAAGAGACCAGGT
>Ga0306920_100016024_pt1 | contig 10301 bp, 7 predicted proteins | sample flu12Cox44000170_FD_204666 | JGI IMG/M metagenome (GOLD analysis project Ga0306920, IMG submission 204666) | Lab enrichment of tropical soil microbial communities from Luquillo Experimental Forest, Puerto Rico - flux4day.12C.oxic.44.000.170 (v2)... | ecosystem: Environmental > Terrestrial >...
TCGCCGCCGCTCAGCGGCCTTGTTGGCGATCTCATCGAAATCTCCGGCGCCGTTATCGTCGTCGCGATGCTGACCCTGGCGACCGTCCCGCTCGCTTTTGCACTCAGGAAGGGGAAGGGGTCGGCGCTGTAGGGTGATCAGTGCGGCCACACTCCCCTATGGCTAAATCTTTGAGAATCCCCCAGATTCAAATCCGCCGGGAAGCACTGTAAGGCCGCCGAAGGCCCGTGCCCACCGTCGCTCAATCAAACAAACATTCTGGTGGGCACGGCCGCTACGCGGCCTTAGCTTACCTACGAACTGATAATCGCCGCGCCGCTGCAGATTCCGCGGTCGTAGGTGACCATGCCGTAGCCGGCGACGAGGCCGAGTCGGGCGTCGGTGACGCGGGCGCCGAGCGTCTGGCCGGTGAGCTGGCGGATCGCTTCGACGAGCCCGAGGAATCCGCCGGCGGCGCCGGCCTGGCCGCAGGAGAGCTGGCCGCCGGACGTGTTGAGCGGGCGGGTGCCGTCCGCGGTGAACGTGTTCGCCCGCACGAACGCTGGCGCCTCGCCCTCGCGGCACAGGCCGAGGCCCTCGAACTGCACCATGCTCATCACCGGATAATCGTCGTAGGTCTGCACGAAATCCATGTCGCCCGGTCCGGCGCCGGCCTGGGCGTAAAGCTCGTCGCGATCGAGCGCCCAGCCGCCGCGCAATGCGATGGGATCGTCCGCGAACGCGTTGTGCCGCTCGATCGTGCCGAGCACGCGCGCGAATTTGAGCCCATGCCGGCGCGCAAGATCGGCGCGGATCACCAGAAACGCCTCGGCGCCCGCGCACGGCATCACGCAATCGTAGAGCCGCAGCGGATCGGCGATCATGCGCGCGCCGAGATATTGTTCGAGCGTGAGCGGCGCCTTGAGCACCGCGTGGGGAAATTGCCGCGCGTTGTCGCGCTGCGCGACGCACAGCTTGCCGAAATCTTCCGCCGTCGCGCCGGCAACGCGCATGTAGTGCGCAGTGATCAGCGCGAAGATCATATTCGGCCCGCCGGCGCCGTACGGGTAGGTGGCGTCGCGCGCGAACTGGCTGAAGCTTTCGAGGCTGCGCCGAAACGAGTCCACGTCGTTGGTGTCGCCGGCAAGACAGGCGACGATGTTGGCGTCGCCCGCTTGCACCGCGCGCGCGGCGCGGCGCAGCGCCACGCCGCCGCTCGCCCCGCCCATGGGAATGTGGTCGAGCCAGCGCGGCGACAGCCCCAACTGCTGAGTGAGGCCGACGGCGGTGTCGGGCGCGAGCGTGAAGCTCGAGACCGTGAAGCCGTCGATCGCGTCCTTGCGCAAGCCGGAGGTCTTGATCAGCTCGGCGAGCGCACGCGCCAGGAACCAGTGCGCACCGCGGATCGAGTGGCGCACGTAGGGCACCGTCACCGGCACCGCGAGGGCGACGTCGTCGTAGGGGAGGCGGCTCATGCGGCGGAAGTGGAGCTCTTTCCAGTGGTACGATTGTCATATACCGCTGCCCGAGTGCCAAGGAGAGCATGAATGGCGGGCGTGTCGCACCCGATGCGCGGGCCGAACAAGTTCAAGCTCGGAGTGTTCTCGGCCAACTCCGACGGCGGCCTCGCGCTCACCCGCGTGCCCGAGCGCTGGCCGGCGCACTGGAGCGAGATCGTCGAGGTCGCGCAGATGGCCGACCGCGCCGGCATCGAGTTCTTCATGCCAATCGCGCGCTGGAAAGGTTTCGGCGGCGAGCTCAACAGCCGTGAATGGTCGTTCGAGACCTTCACCTTTGCGGCGGGGCTTGCCGGCGTCACCGAGAAGATTGCGCTGTTCTCGACCGTGCACGTGCCGATGATTCATCCGGTCTATGCGGCGAAGGCGCTCGCGACCATCGACCACGCGACCAACGGGCGGGCGGGCCTCAACATCGTGTGCGGCTGGAACCCGGAGGAATTCGCGCTGTTCGGCCTGCCCATGATCGAGGACCGCTACGCGCAGGGGCTCGAGTGGTTCGAGATCATGTCGCGCATCTACACCGAGGACGCGCCGTTCGATTTCCACGGCCGCTTCTACGGTCTTAAGAACGTGTCGGGAAAGCCGCGGCCGATCCAGCAGCCGCGTCCGGTCACGCTCAATGCCGCCTTCTCGTCGCCAGGCCGCGAGTTCGCCGCCAAGGCGGCGGACTTTCTGTTCACGACCTTCGTCGAGATCGACGGCGGCCGCGCCCACATCGAGGATATGAACGCGCGGGCGGCGCGCGAGGGCCGCAGCATCGGCGTCTACACCACCTGCCACGTGGTGTGCCGGGAGAGCCAGGCGGAGGCGGAGGATTATTACGAGTACTACGCCGTGACCACGGCAGACCACGCGAGCGTCGACTTCTACACCGGGCAGAAGGAGAAATTCTCCGGCTCGCACGAGGCCGAGGCCTACCGCCTGCACCGCAAGCGTTTTGCCGCCGGCGCCGGCACCTATCCGCTGGTCGGCACGCCGCGCCACATCGCCGACGAGATGGTGCGCATGTATGCGGTCGGCTTTGCGGGAACGACCATCTCGTTCGTGAATTTCAAGAATGAGCTGCCGTATTTCATCGACCGCGTGCTGCCGCTCTTGCGCGCGGCCGGATTGCGGGAAGAATGACGGGCTGAATAGCTTATGATGAGAAGCGCGAAGCTCTAGTCCTCATCCCTCCCCCGCGAAGCGGGGGAGGGTGGCGACCCCCGCGAAAGCGGGCGGAGCCGGGTGGGGGCTCTTGCGACAAGGCCGGCATAGCGAGTGATCACCCCACCCGGCCGCGCGCTGCGCGCGCGTCCACCCTCCCCCTCCGGGGGAGGGATAAGACCGAGAGAGCATCATGGCCGACGGACCGAGCAACGTGACGCGGTTTCTCCACGTCAAATTCCGCGCGCCCACCGCGGACACGGCGCAGCTGCTGCCGCTGATGAAGGCGGCACTGCCGATGCTGGAAGCATTGGGTGCGCGCGTGCGGTTGATGCGCAACGCCGACGACCACGCGCAATTCGTGCAGATTATCGAATATCAGATGGATTCGCAGCTCGAAGCGAACCGCCAGAAGGTCGCGAGCGACCCCATGATCCGCAATTACATGCAGGCGTGGCGCGCGGTCTTCCCCGGGCCGATGGAAATGGACGTCTACGAGGACGTGACGGACGGCGGATGAGGGGAAGGGGCGAATAGCGAATAGTGAGTAGTGAATGGTGAGTGGACTATCCACTACTCACCATTCACTACTCGCTATTCACCACTCGCTATCTTACGGAGCTGTCGATGCGTTTTCGAGTGGCTACGCTCAATCTCGAACAGGACCACAAGCGCTGGGACGCGCGCCGTCCGCTGATCCTGGCGGAGATCGGCCGGCTCAAGCCCGACATCCAGGCGTTCAACGAGATCTGCGTGCCGCTCCAGAGCGCGCGCGGGCTGCGCGCGAGCGCCGCGGAGGCAACCGGCATCGATTATGCCCTGGTGCAGCAGACGAAGACGAACAGCCTTTCCGAGGTGGAAGGTGAGGCGCTGCTCACGCGCTTTCCCCTAATTGAGACCGGTAATCTCGACTATCAGGGGCGCGACATGGTTGCGCTGGTCGCGCGGCTGCGCGTCGGCGAGACGCCGATCGACGTCTACGTGACCCATCTCTACAAATCGCGCGGCGACGATTCGCTCCGCCTCTATCAGGTGCAGCAATTGCTGGCGTGGATCGACAGCCGTGAGCGCATGCCCGCGATCGTGTGCGGGGACTTCAACGCGGTACCCACGACGCCGTCAGCCGCCCTGATGGCGAGCCTCTTCCGCCCCACCCAGACCGCAGCGACCGCGTTCACGCCGCTTGCCGATGGCGATGGCGCGGTGACGCATCCGTATTGGCCGCGCATGGACCGCTGCATCGACTACGTCTGGGTGTCGGAGGCAATCGGGATCGCGGCGAGCGGCGTCTGCTTTAATAAGCCGAGCCCTGACGACCCGTCGCTGTGGCCGTCAGATCACGTGGGTGTATGGGCGGATCTGGAACTGACGTGACGGATAAGTTGCCGAATTCGGCCAACGGCCGCAGGCGGCCATCGGGCATTGGTCGAGAATTTCGAAACATTTGCCGAGGCGCGACGGGTGTATCGCCAAGTCGAGCTGCGGAACCGGATCGTTGCCGAGCTCTCGGCGGCGTAGGCGCGGCGTTCTTGCGAACCTCCACACGGACGAGACGACGGCTCGCTGGACCGCCGACTGTTGAACCTGCTCCTCTAAGCGTCGCGCTCGCGGGCTGCATCGGAACGGCGCAATCCAGCGCCGCAGCGTCGCAAGAATGGGAAGGCGCGAGCCAAATCGGCACCGGCTCGGCGTTTGAGTCGATCCACGCGAAGCACGTCCGCCGGCCGGAAGCCGAGGCGGACGCGTTTCTGACGCGCGACGTCAGGCCCGTCCCGCGAGCTTGAGGCCCTTGTCGAGCGCGGCGTAGCTGCGCACCGGGGCCGCCATCAGAAAGCGGTAGCCTTCGGCGAGAATCCGCTCGACATTATTGGCGTCGACGTGCGGATGGCCGACCGGCACGTTGTGCTCCTTGCAGGTTTTGACCACGCGCGCCATCCATTCCAGCACGGTCGGATGCTCGTATTGGCGCGGGTAGCCCAGTTCCTGCGAAAGGTCGCCTTCGCCGATGAGAATTGCGCCGATGCCGGGTACCTCTTTTAGGATTTTCGGCAGGTTTTCGATGCCGCGCATGTCCTCCATCATCAGGATCACGAGGACTTCGCCTTTCGGGTTGAGCGGCCAGACGTCGGCGCGGTCGTAATAGTCCTGCTGCGAGACGCCCCAGTAGCGCACTGCCTGGGTCGGGCCGTCGCCGCGGATGCCGGCCGGCTCGTAGAGCGGCGCAGACTTGAGCCGTGGATAGCGGCACGCAGCGACCGCGTTATAGGCCTCGTCGACCGTGCTGATGTGCGGCCACACGATGCCGTAGACGCCGAGGTCGAGCGCCTGCTTGGCCTGGAACTGCGCCTTCTCGGCGCCGTTCGGCGGCACCCGCACCATGGGCGTGACCGGGGGCGCGACCGAGCCGGAGCGCGCGATCTGGCCGCGGTTGAGCATGTACTGCAGGCTGTCGCGCAGCGCGCGGATGTCCCACGGGTTATGCTCCATCTCGAACACGATGCCGTCGTATTTCGCCGTCGCCATGGCGATCGCGGTCTCGGGATCCGCCTGGCAGAACGACGTGAACGCCGGCTTTCGCGCCGCGAGCGCCTCGATGACTTTGTTCAAACGCGGCAACTCAGGCATATGCTCTTCCCCCCTCGGGCTCGTGAAGTTCCTGGCCACGCGGATGCGAAGCCGCGCACGGCTGTTGAAACCCCTTGTGCGAGGCCGGTCAAGCGCGGGCTCAATGCCTTTCGCTCCCGTGCGGGAAGCGCTACCCTTTCCCCGGCCGAACCCGGGCGGCATTGATCCGAGCTGGCAAGGGCAAATCCAGGATTCTCATCACCTATGTGGTGGAAAAAGGAAAGCCGCTCGCGTCTCGGGCCTGAGCGGTCGCGCATCCTTACTCTAGCCTATCGGTTTGGCGCGGCGGCCGGCGTGCGAGCGCGCGCCGGTGCCGTAGCGCTTTTCATCGGCGCAACGGCCGCGACGCTGCCGTGGTGTTTGTTTGCTTCTGCGGCGGAGAATTTTCCCAACCGTCCCATCACCTTGATCGTGCCTTATCCGGCGGGCGGCGGCGTCGACACCATGGGCCGCATCATCGGGCAAAAACTCTCGGAGGCGCTGGGCGAGCAAGTGGTGATCGAGAACCGCGGCGGCGCCGGCGGGATGCTCGGCACGCGCGCGGCGGTGAAGGCGGCGCCCGACGGCTACACGCTGGTGATGACGCTCACGGGCCTCAGCCTCGGCCCCAATCCCGGCTACGACTTCCGCAAGGACCTGGCGCCGATCGGGCTCATCGCCTCCACGCCGGTCATCGTGGTCGCGCATCCCTCGCTGCCGGCGAAATCGCTCGCGGACGTGATCGCGCTGGCGAAGAAGGACCCCGGCAAGCTCGCGATCGGCACGCCGCCGCCGCCGACCATCAACTACTTCGCGGTCGAGCTGTTCAAGATGATGGCGGGTGTCGATGTGTCGACCATCACCTACAAGGGAACCGGGCCGCTCACCAACGATCTCCTCGGCGGCCACGTCCCGCTCGCCTTCAACACGATACCCCCGACGATCGGCAACATCGAGGCGGGCACGCTGCGCCCACTCGCCGTTACCGCTGCCAGACGCGCGGCGGTCCTCCCCGACGTGCCCACGTCGGCCGAGTCCGGGCTGCCCGGGTTCGAGGCAGGCTTCTATTACGGCATGTCGGCGCCGGCCGGCACACCGCGGCCGACCATCGAGAGGCTCAACGCCGAGCTGCGCCGCATCGTCGAGTCCGAGGAAATGCGCAAGCGGCTCGTCCAGGAAGGGACCGATCCGCAGACCAGCACGCCGGAAGAATACGCCGCCAACCTCGAACGCGAGGAGGCGAAGTGGGCCGCGCTGATCAAGAAGCTCGGGCTGAAGTTTGATTGATCGAGCGCAAGTCTCTCACTACGCCGATCTCCGCCCCTAACCCCTCCCCACAAGTGGGAGGGGAACCTAGAGGCCCTGCCAACATTCAAATTGGATTCGCAGCAACTGCCGCCGTTGCATCTTTGTTTCTAAACACCAATTCCGACGCGAAGGCGAGCGCGTAACACCCCATGGCGATCAGATAGAGCGCCTGGAAGCCGAGATACATCGAATTGTATTCCACGAGCCCGCCCGCGATGGCGCCGAGCAGATTCATGGCCATGATGCCGGAGATGCGTTCCCGCGCCGCGATCAACGTCGAGAACACGATGCCCGAGGACAGGAGCGGCAGGCTGAGCACGATGGTGGTCTCGATGCGGCCGAGCGGGGTCGAAGCGAATCCGCCCGAACGCGCGACGAGCCAGCCGAGAGCGAGCGCGGCGATGAGCATCAGATAAGCGAGTTGAGGACGCCTGATATTAAGCCATTGCACCAGGCAGTTTCCGAGAAACGCCATCACCAAAATTCCGGCAAACACGATGCCGATCACATGCCAGGTGTTCCCGAAGGTGAGACCCATCTCGGTGATCCCCTTGGTCTCGACCAGCATGAAGCCGACGCCGAGGAAGAAGAACGAGAGATGGCTAAAGCGCGGCGCTTCGCCCACGAAGTTTCCGACCAGCAGCACGGAAAGTATGAGAATCTGCACGATCATGATCAGGTATGAAACGGGATAGACGCGCTGCGGCATGTAGAAGAACGGCCAGTCGTCGGTGGAGACGTTGGCCAGCAGCCTCGGGTCGGCGTATTTGGCCGTCACGTCCTTGATACTTGCGCTCAGCAATTTGGCGGAAATCCGCCAGTTCAGATCGTTGGACATGAGAAATGTCGTGCCCGCGTAGCCGGCCTCTATACAGGTCGGGGCACGACCGTCGAACACCTCCTGCAGCATCAGATAGATCTTGCGCCCGAGCCCGTCGGACAGCAGCGTGAAGGAAAGCGAGATGATGCCATCGGGCTTCAACCGGTCGCGCGCTTCGCGCAGGCCCTCGACGGTATAGACGAAGGAATCGAGCCGCGCGCTCGATCCGTGGCTCAGCAGCGTGTGCGAATCGAGCAGGCCGTAGACGATCAGGTCGTATTTGTCCGTCGCCCCGCGCAGGAACGTGCGGGCGTCGTTGTTGGTGGGGTGGACGCGCGGGTTGGCGTAGGGTTTTTCCGGATGGCGTTGCTGCCCGACCATCAGGATCGCCGGATCGATCTCGATCGCGTCGACCCGGCTGGCGCCGGCGCGCAGCGCCGCGGCCACGTCGTTGCCGGTCCCCGAGCCGACCACCGCGACATCGGCCAGCGCCGGATGGACCTTGTAAGGAAAGTCATAGTAATCGCGGCTGTCCTGCGACGACGCCGAGGAATTGCGTTCGGAAAAATCCAGGATGTGCTGATAATAATGACCGGCGGCGCGAATGAGAGTGAGTCCGGTTCCTTGATCGGTACCGATCTCGAGCAACTGATAGGGCGAATAGACCCGGTTCCACAGCGGGTTGATCGGCCACCAGGCGAGCACGATCGTGGCGAGAACGCCGAAAGCCGCTCCCGCGATCAGGGAGGAGGGGCGGCGCAAGTAAAACAGCAGAATGCCGAGGAAACACAGCGCGAACCACACGAGCGGCGGCGCCCACAGGAAGCTCGCGCCCAGCATCAGCAGCACGCCGACGAGGCTGCCTAGCAAGTTGAGCCCGTAGGCGCGGAGGTTCTTGCGGCGCTCCATCAGCCTTCCGCACAGCTGCCCGATCGGCACAAAGCTCAGGGCGGTGAGCAGGAACAAGACGGAGAGTAGCAGAAACAGAAGGATCGCATCAGTCCAGTCACCCTGAAACAGGCCCATGGTGAGCTGCTCGGTAAACGGGCTCGCTCGCAATTCGTGCACACTCATGCGAACAAACAGAACGAAACAGAACTGAGCGGCGAGAAGCGGCATTACCATGAGCAGCGGAATGCGGTTGCGGGCGGCGAGCGCGTAGCCGAGCCCAAGGCCGGCAAAGCATGCCAGCAGGCTGAAGTTTTTGTAGAACGCGAGGAATTCCAGCACCGACGACTGCCAGCGGATCACCGCCAGTTCGAGAAACAGGCTGAGCGCGGCCGCGGTCGCGATGGCAAGATCGACATGCCGCACATCGACGGTGTCGAGGAACTGCGTCTGCGCCGCGGCATTGGCATCGAGGAGCGGTTCGAGCCGGCGCAGCCCATAAAACAGTCCCCAGGTCGCCGCTGCCGCTGCGACCGCGCGCACGAGCGTTTCGAGCAGGAAGGGGGGCGACAGGCCGGTGGCCGCGAGTCGCGCCGCAAGCGTGCTTTCCGGCGGTCCCAGGTTCTCGGCGCCGTAACGCAGGCCCAACGGAAGAATGGCCAGGAGAATGAGAAATGCGCCGAAGCCGACGAGCGCGAGGAGGCGAACCAGCGCCCGTATCATTCCGGATTCGGTTTGCGCGCCGTTGCTGTCGGCGACGGCGTCCACAGTACCCGCAGCGGCCATTTTTGCGATGCCTCATAAAACTCGGCCGTTCAGGACGGCGGGAGCGTACGCGGGCGCAGAAGCCGTTGTCGAGCCGTAGGTTGTTTTTTGCCTAGTGCCGCGAAGCCGAAGTTCGCACCACAATTGGCGCGAGTCCGGTTGCCGGCACTAGAATCATGGCGTTGCTAGTGTCCTGCGATTCCGAAGTTCGCTACGGAGCGTGCCGCAAACTCGGGCGAACTTCGGAATCGGGACACTAGTGCGGAAGCTTCTTGCGCCTTCGCAGCACACTGGTAGGAAACCGTCGAGAGTCGTCCCACCCTGCCGGACCATCACGCATGCCGTATTCGCAATATCTCCCTGAGCACATGGGCGCGATCAAGCTCTTGTCGCCCGGGCCGTTCGTTGCCGGCTCGCACGTCGAGCTTGTGCTCGTTTACACCGCTGGCACTTTCGGCATCGACGATACCGGGATGGTGAAAATCTCGTGGCGCACCACGTCGGATTTCGCCAAGCCCCAGTTCGACAAACCGCGAGCGGCGAATTTCACTACGGTCGAGGCGAGCAACGGCGCCAAACTGGAAGTCTGGTTCGACCGGCTCAACATCCGCCCCTACGCCAACACGCTGCTCATCCGGATCGGCCGCGGCTATTTGCGCGCCGGCGACACGCTCACGATCCGCATGGGTGACCGGCGACATGGCTCGCCCGGGCTGCGCTTGCAGACGAACGTGGAGAGGAACGTCGAGCTGCGCACCGCGGTCGACGCCTTTGCCACCTATGAATTCTGCGAACTGCCGCAGCAGCCCGCGTTCGATCTCGTTGCCGGTCCCGCGGCGCGCTGGAAGGCGATCGTTCCCTCGCTGGCGCTGGTGGGCGAGCCGTTCCGGTTGGCGATCCTCGCCGAGGACATGTGGGGCAATCCGACCGAGGATGCGGCCGGCACCCTCGCGCTCGCGTCTTCGCAGCCGATCGCCGGCTTGCCGCAGGACATCGTCATCCACAAGGGCGACGGCCCGCGGGTGATCGAAAATCTCAGCGCCGCCGCGCCCGGCGACGTCGACATCAGTGTGAGCGCCGAGGGTCGCCTGCTCGCGCGGGCGAACCCGCTGCGCATCGTCGGCGCCGCGCCGCTGCGGCGCTACTGGGCCGATCTTCACGGGCAGAGCGGCGAGACCATCGGGATGGGCACGGCGGAGGAACATTTCCGCTACGCGCGCGACAAGGCCTTCGTCGACATGGTTGGCCACCAGGGTAACGACTTTCAGATC
>Ga0306920_100016026_pt1 | contig 10300 bp, 12 predicted proteins | sample flu12Cox44000170_FD_204666 | JGI IMG/M metagenome (GOLD analysis project Ga0306920, IMG submission 204666) | Lab enrichment of tropical soil microbial communities from Luquillo Experimental Forest, Puerto Rico - flux4day.12C.oxic.44.000.170 (v2)... | ecosystem: Environmental > Terrestrial >...
AGCCGCCGGCGACATCGATCTCCACGGCGCCCGCGACCCCGGCGCCCCGCCAGTCTGCGGCACCTCCCGCGAATGTCGTCGCCACCGTAGCGCCCGCTCCACGGGTCCAGGTGCCTGCGCCTGCGGCCGCACCCGGGCTTCGCCTCGCGCTCGTCATCGGCAACGGCGCCTATGTCAACGCCACGCCGCTGCCCAATCCGCCGAACGACGCTGCGGTGGTGGCTAAAGCTCTGCGTGGAATCGGCTTCGAGGTGATCGAGGGAACCAATCTCGATCGCGCCTGGTGCGCGAATTCCTTCACAAGGCGCCGAGCGCGCGCGTGACCCTGCTCTACTACGCCGGCCACGGCATGCAGGTCGACGGAAGGAATTATCTGATCCCGACCGACGCGAAGCTCGCCGCGCCGAGCGACCTTGCGTTCGAGACGCTCGAACTCGACAAGGTCCTTGCCGGGCTGGACGACGAGGCGCGCGCCAACACCGTCGTGTTCGACGCCTGCCGCGACAATCCTCTCGGCCGCAGCTTCGCCAGCAAGCTCGGCGCGACGCGTTCGGCGGCGATTCCGGCCGGGCTTGCCGGTTACGCGATGGTCGGGACGGGAACCCTCATTGCGTTTGCCACCGCGTCGGGGCAGACCGCGCTTGATGGCAGCGACGGCAACAGCCCGTTCACCTCGGCATTCGTCAAGCACGTGCGCACGCCCGGCATCGAGGTCAATCAGATGCTTACGCGCGTCCGCGTCGAGGTCGCGTCGGCGACCAAGAACCGGCAAGTGCCGTGGGCCAATTCGTCCTTGTTGGGTGAGGTTTATTTCGCCGGCGAGCATTGAGCCGCCGCCGTTCTATCCGTCAGGTTCTGCGATGCCGCGTTGCGCCGCGCGCCCGATCACAGCGGCCGAGGAAGGTTGCACGCGGCCAGCGGTTGAGAACGCTGTCGGTGCCGATCGCGCCATTGGTGCGGATCAACTCGATGCGGAGCTTGGTGTCTTCCTCGCTTAGCGTCATGCCGACCGATGTGCCGAACAGGAAGTCGTGATCCTTTGCCCGCGTGATCACGCCGGCGCAGAAGCCGCGCAGCTCGGGATATTTGTGACAGTCCGGGTTCTTCACCGAGCCTTCCGCGGGGTCGACCAGCAACGTCACCCGTCGCGCCATGCTGTCCTCGAACACGAGATCGCCGCGGCACCGAAGCATCTGCGCGTTCGCAGCGGAGACGAACACCAATGGCATGGCGACCAGCGTGCCGAGATGCCACCGCATTGAAAAACCTCCAGCCGTTGTCAGGTCATCGTATCGCCCGGCGCAGGACTGTCAGCCCCGCGCGGCGACCAGCAGAATCACGATCTCGCAGACCTGCTCGAATGCGCCCAGCACGTCGCCGGTTTGGCCGCCGATCTTGTCGAGTGCGAGCGAACGCATCCCAACAAGGCATATCCCCAGCAGTGCGGCCGCAATCAGCCCCTTGCCGAAGCCGAGTCCGAGCAGGAGCGCAGCAAGCCCCAACAGCGCCGCTGCCGCAACGCTGTCGGCCGGCGGGAGGCCGGCCGCGGCGGAGAGCCCCTCGTGCCGCGTCGGCGGGATCAGAAACATGAGCAGCGGCGGCATCGCCCGCGCGGCCACATGGGCGACGATGAGCGCGGCAGCGACACGTTTTGGCTCTCCGAGGCTGGCAAGGGCGGCCCAGCGCAATCCGAGCGAAAGAATGAGCGCGCAGGCGCCGAAGGTCCCGATCCGACTGTCGCGCATGATGGCAAGGCGCGTTTGCGGCGTGGCGCCGGCGCCGAATGCGTCGAGCGTATCGGCAAGACCGTCCTCGTGCAGGGCCCCGGTCACGATGAGCGTGGCAACGAGGGTCAGTCCTGCGGCCGGCAATGGACCGAGCCCGGCGGCATGCGCCAACGCATAGGCGAGCGCTCCGACGGCGCCCACCACCGCGCCGGCGAGCGGGGCGGCCCAACTGGCACGCGCAAGTTCTTCACCGGAGTTCGCACCGTCGTGACGAAAGGGCAGGCGTGTATAGAAGCCCAGCGCGACGCTGAGATCGTCGGTTATTCTGCCAACCCAATCATTGCCGGCGCGCATATTCCCCAGCCCTTTTCATGCGAGCTTATAGAACCGGCCCACCGCCATTTGCTAGACGATGAAGGCGGTTGCACCTTCCTTTTTCCACTCCGGTGTGAGCTCTGTATTCATGAAATTTGCTTCTTTGCGCGAGTTGGCGGCCGCGTGCCGCGACCTTCCGGCCGGCGATCCCGCGGCTGCCGCCGCGGTTGCGGCGCGCGACCTGACCTTGACCAAGCCCGCCGGCAGCCTTGGCCGCCTCGAGGAGGCGGCGGCGTGGCTCGCGCGCTGGCAGGGGCGAAATCCACCGCGTCTCGGTCGTGTCGACGTCCTGGTTTTCGCAGGAAATCACGGCGTCACTGCCCACGGCGTTTCCGCCTACCCGGCCGCCGTAACCGCACAAATGGTCGCGAACTTCGCGGCGGGCGGTGCGGCCGTCAATCAACTGGCGCGGCTTGCCGATGCGCGCTTACGCGTGCTGCCGCTCTCGCTCGATCGGCCGACGGCGGATTTCACGACCGCATCAGCGATGACCGAGCAGGAGTTCCTCGCGGCCGTCGAGACCGGGTCTGACGCGGTGGTGCCGGACACCGATCTCGTCTGCCTGGGCGAAATGGGAATCGGCAACACCACCGCGGCCGCCGCGCTTGCCGCCGCCCTTTTCGGAGGGGGAGGCGAGCGCTGGGCCGGTCGCGGTACTGGAATGGACGACGCCGGGTTAGCGCGCAAACGCGCCGTGATCGATCGGGCGTTAGCGCGGCATGCGGGATGCCTTGCCGATCCCCTCGCGTGTGCGGCGGCGTTCGGCGGGCGCGAGTTGGCCGCCATTTTGGGCGCGACGTTGGCCGCGCGGCGTCGGCGCATTCCGGTTCTGCTCGACGGATTCGTGTGTACGGCCGCCGTGGCATCGCTCGCCAGACTGTATCCGGATGCGCTCGACCATGTGATGGCCGCCCACGTCTCGGCCGAAGCGGGTCATCGCCACCTGCTCGCGGAACTGGCCCTGCGGCCGCTGCTCGATCTCGACATGCGGCTGGGCGAGGGCTCCGGCGCCGCGGTCGCGGTGCTGCTCTTGCGCGCGGCGCTGGCCTGCCACCTCGGCATGGCGACCTTCGCGCAGGCGGGCGTTGCGGAAAAACCTCCCGAATAAATGGATTTGGTTTCAACAATCAAACTCTGGCGGAACGCGCCATTCCGTGACATTCAAATAGGAACAGACGATTCGGATGGTGCGGGAGACCACTGATGCTCCGGCGCTGGTGCCGGCCGATTCTCTTGAGCGCCTTTTCTCTTCTAACGAATGCCTGCTTTGGCCGACTCACCCCGACATAGCGCGCTACGAATATTTGTACATGAACGGCGCGTTCGTCTCGCCTTACAAGGCTTTCCCGCAGGGTGTCGAGCGGGGCCGCTGGCAATGCTACGACGGCAAAACCGGCGAGACGCTCAATTGCACCTTCGTGCGCGCCGGGTTCGAGCACTTTCAGTATATTTTTCGCGAGCGCGGTTGAGCGCACCTCATCCTACTTGGGCGATGGCATGGAAAAATGTGCCGGTCACCCGACCGCGACGGCCGCCGCTCGGCCCGAGCCGCCGGCGGTCTCCATTCATCAGCTCAGCAAGCGGCGCGTCGTCCGCACCCGCCACCAACGTTGCGTAGTGGAACTCGTGCCCGCGTATACGCGTGCCAGCCGGTCCAATGGCACAGCCGGCCAGAAGTTCCGCCTCGCGGTAGCCGAGATGCAGCCGGCGTACGGCGAAGCTCGTGACATGGCCGAGCAAACCCGCCATCGCATGACGAGCGCCGCTTGCGTCGATGAGGCCCTCGCCCAGAACCATGTACCCGCCGCATTCGCCATGCACCGGGCGCGTCGCCGCAAAGTTCGTCAACCCGCTGCGAAAACGCGCGGCCGTAGCGAGCGTGCCGGCATGCAGCTCCGGATAGCCGCCAGGCAACCAGCAGCAGTCGCAATCATTCGGCGGCGCCTCGTCGGCAAGCGGTGAAAACGGCACGACTTCGGCGCCGGCGCGGCGCCAACCCGCGAGCACATGCGGATACATGAAGCCGAAGGCAGCATCGGCAGCGAGTGCAATGCGATTACCGGGAGGCGGCAGCGCCGTCGCGCTTCCTTGGCCGGCACGGGCAAGGCTAACCGTCGCGCTGCGGGCCACGACGGCATCGATATCCATGTGTCGTCCCGCCATGGCCGCGACAGAGTCGACGAAGGCGCGCAGATGGGAGTGTTCGCTCGCCTGCACCAATCCCAGATGGCGCTCAGGTAGAGTGAGATTGCCGTCGCGCGGCAGCGCACCCAGGATCGGTACGCCCAGCGCCGCAATGGCATCGCTCGCGAGCAGGCGATGCCGTTCGCTGCCGACGCGATTGAGTACGACACCTGCAATGCGAACGGCGGGATGATGGGTAGCGAGGCCCCGGACCAAGGCGGCGGCGGTCTGCGACTGGCCCGAGATGTCGAGCACGAGCAGGACCGGCAAACTAAAGCGCGCCGCGAGGTCGGCGGCAGCGCCGGTATGGCCGACGGGCCCGGCCAGTCCGTCGAACAGCCCCATGGCGCCTTCGATCAGCAAAAACTCGGCATCGCTCGCTAATTCGTTCATCAGCCGATCGAGCAGAGCCGACGGCATCGCCCAGGTATCGAGATTGATGCAGGGATGACCGGCCGCGGCCGTATGGAAACCAGGATCGATGTAGTCGGGACCGGCCTTCGCGGCACGAACGTTAACACCGCGCTGCCGCAGCGCGGCGACGAGCGCCAGCGTAACGATGGTCTTGCCGGCGCCCGAGCGCGGCGCGCTGACGATGAGGCCGCGTGCGCTCATGGCGTTTCGCCGTGGATGCGTTCGCGCATTCTCACGATCTCGCCAACGACGACGATCGCGGGAGGCTCCATTCCGGCCGTGTCCGCTTCGGCCACCACGCGATCGAGGCGGGATACGAGGACGTGCTCCTGTGCCGTCGTTGCTGCCGCGATGATGGCAGCGGGCGTTTCGGGGCTCATCCCACCGCTCAGGAGGGCCGTAACGATCTGGGCCAGGTTGTGCATAGCCATGTAGATCACGAGCGGCTGGCCGGTTCGCGCCAGCGCCGCCCAGTCGAGGCCATGCTCGTCCGCCGCCCCTTGGCCGGTCGCGAAGATCAGCGCCTGGTTGATGTGCCGCATGGTGGCGGGAATGGAAGCCGACGCCAAAGCGGCGAGGCCGGCCGTTACCCCGGGGATGATCCGAAACGGAACGCCGGCGCCGGCCAACGCCAGCGCTTCTTCGCCGCCGCGCCCGAACACGTTGGGATCGCCGCCCTTGAGTCGCAGCACGCGGCGCGCCTCGCGAGCAAGCGCAATAAGCCGTTTGCTGATATCCGCCTGCATGGACGACGGCTTGCCGCCGCGCTTACCGGCGAACTCGAGCGTCGCGCCGGAGCGCGCAAGCGCGAGCACGCGCTTGTCGACTAGCGCGTCGTGCACCACGACGTCGGCCTGCGCCAAGCCTGCGAGCGCGTCGAGCGTGAGCAGCCCGGGATCGCCCGGGCCCGCGCCGGCGAGCCACACGTGCCCCGGCTCGAGTGTTGGGAACGGGCCGCGCAACGCCGCGAGCGCGTCCTGTTTGCTCACAGCCATGGCGCGCTATCCTGTCCGGCGAAGGGAGCCCGTGCGTGCCCGCTGACGACGAGGAATCGCTGGAAGCCGCCCCCGACCGGCCCTTGCGCCGGGGCTGGACCACCGGCACGTGTGCGGCTGCGGCCGCCAAGTCCGCCTATGCAGCGCTTGTTACGGGCGAGTTTCTCGATCCGGTCGAGATCGCCTTGCCACGGGGCGAACGGCCCGCCTTCGCGCTCGCCACGCAGCACAGGGATGAGCGTGCGGCAACGGCCGGCATCATCAAAGATGCGGGCGACGATCCCGACGTGACGCATGGCGCTTTGATTCTCACAACGGTACGGCCCGGCGCGCCGGGCGCAGGCGTCACTTTTCGAGCCGGCGAGGGTGTCGGCACGGTGACGCGTCCGGGTCTGGTGCTGCCGCCGGGCGAGCCGGCGATCAATCCCGTGCCGCGCCGGATGGTCCGTGCGGCGATCGCTGAAGTCGCGGCAGCCAACTCTACGGCCGGCGACGTGGAGGTGGAAATTGCGATTCCCGGCGGTGAAGCGCTTGCGGCCCGCACGGTCAATGCGCGGCTCGGCATCATTGGCGGGCTGTCGATTCTTGGCACAACGGGAATCGTCGTGCCGTATTCCTGCGCGGCCTGGATTCATTCGATCCATCGCGGCATCGACGTGGCGCGGGCAGGCGGTTTCGATCACGTCGCCGGTTCGACCGGCGCGACCTCCGAACAGGCGGTGCGCGCCCTCTATGGTCTTCCCGACGTGGCGCTCATCGACATGGGCGATTTCGTCGGCGGCATGCTCAAATATCTGCGCAACCATCCGATCGCCCGCGTGACGATCGCAGGGGGCGTTGCCAAGATGACGAAGCTTGCGCAGGGCATGCTCGATCTGCATTCGAAACGCGGTGCGGTGGACCTGGGGTGGCTTGCCGCGCTCGCGCGTGTGTCCGGCGGATCGGCCGGCCTTGCCGAACGCATCGCTGTTGCGAACACGGCCGCGCACGCTTTCTCCGACGCGCGCAGCGAAGGCCTCGCGCTGGGCGATGCGGTCGCAGCCGCGGCGTGGCAGACGGCCGCCGGCGTCGTTGCCGATACTGACATCGGCATCGAAATCATTCTGTTCGACCGTGATGGCAAACTCGTCGGCCGCGCTCCGCTGCAGCCCGCTCACGAGGCCGCTCCTTCGCGGAATCGCCGCCGATAGTCCGGATCGTAGAGCGCGCTCTCGCGGAAATCCTGCGCGGCAAGCGCCGGGCTGACGAGGATGATCGCGGAGCGCTCAATTGTTATCGCTGCCAGTTTACTCGCAACGTCGCCAAGAGTTCCCGAAATTATTTGTTGGTCCGGCCAAGTGGCGCGCGCCACCACCGCGACCGGACAGCCGGCGCCGTAAAACGGCGTCAGCTCGGCGACAATTTTTTCGATGGATTGAATTGCCAAGTGGATAACGAGCGTCGCGCCGGTGGCGGCAAAAGCAACGAGGCGCTCGCGCTCGGGCATTCGCGAGGAGCGCCCGGGCGTACGCGTGAGCACCACGCTCTGCGCCATCTCCGGGACCGTCAGCTCGCGGCCGAGCACGGCCGCGGCGGCCGCGAAGGCGGGAACGCCCGGCGTGAGCGTGTAAGGGATGCCGTGACGTTCGAGACGGCGGACTTGCTCCGCGACGGCGCTGAACACCGAAAGATCGCCGGAATGAAGCCGCGCCACGTCCTGCCCGCGCGCATGCGCGGCGAGATATTCGGCTTCGATCTCATCAAGCGTCATCGGCGCGGTGTTGACGAGGCGTGCATCTCGCGGACACCACGCGAGCATCTCGGGCGGCACGATCGAGCCGGCGTAGAGGCATACGGGACAGCGCGCCAAGAGATCGCGCCCACGCACCGTGATGAGGTCGGCCGCGCCGGGCCCCGCGCCGATGAAGTGCACGGTCATCGCTTTGCCTCGCTGGTTGCGAGCGCGCAGGTGGCCGGGCCGACCGCTGTGCGCGCCGCCACGAGCCGCCCGGCAGGGCCTGCCGCGGCGAGCGCCGCGGCTTCCGCCGCCGACGGCACGCCCATAAGCGCAATGACCCGGTCGGATCGCGTGACGGTTCGCGCACCGACGGCTTCCAGCTCCGCCTGAGGAACGAGTACAAGCGGCACGCCGAGATCGTTCGCCGCAGCGGCAATGCCGGCTTCGCTGCTCTTCGTAGCGGGTGCGGCGATCGCGTCGAGCGCATCGGCGCGCAGACCCGCTCGCGACAACGCGGCGATGATCGCGGCGCCGACCTCCCGCGCCGAAGCGCCTTTACGGCAGCCGACCCCGGCAACCATCATTGTTTGGTCCACGCCCATTGCGTCACTGGCAGCGTCGGGCGCCAGCCGGTCATCCCGCCGACCGGCTCGGCCCGGGAGATCGCTACGCGCGCCAGACTGCCGCCAAGGCTTGCGTGCCGCGCCAGCAGCAAAGCTTCGCTTTCCAGCGTGACTGCATTGACCACCAGCCGTCCGCCAGGTCGCAAAGCAGCAACGGCAGTATCGATCACGCCGGCGTCGCTCGCGCCGCCGCCGATGAACACGGCGTCGGGTTGCCGCAGGCCATGCAATGCGCCCGGGGCGGTCCCTTCGATCACCTCCAGCTGGGGGACGCCGAACGCAGCCGCGTTCCGCCGGATTCTTGCCGCGCGATCGGCGCGCGCTTCGATGGCAATCGCTGATAGAGATGGATCGGCCAGCATCCATTCGATGGCGACGGACCCGGCACCGGCGCCGATGTCGCACAACAACTCATGCCGCCGCGGCGCCAATGCGGAGAGGGTGAGCGCGCGGATCTCGCGTTTCGTGAGCTGGCCGTCGTGCTCATAAAGGTCGTCCGCGAGCCCGGGGGCGCGCCCGAGCACGCGTGCGTTTTCCCCGGCCGTCACTTCGATTGCCACCACGTTGAGTGGATCGACGCCGGCAACGTCGAATGCTGCCGCCGGCGCGCTGCGCATGCGCTCACGCGGGCCGCCGAGAGCCTCGAGTATGATGAGCCTCGAGTCGCCGAAGCCGGTCGCCGTGAGTAGTTGCGCGAGCGCCGCCGGCCCCTCGGCGTCGGACGTAAGCGCCAGCACTTTGGCGCCGGGCTGCAGGTGCGGCCGGATGCGATCGATGGCACGCCCATGCAAGGACACCTGGGCGACCTCCGGCAGCGGCCAGCCGAGGCGCGCAGTCGCCAAGCTGAACGCGGACGGCGCCGGCACTACGACGGTCTCGACGGCGTCCACGTGGCGCGCGAGAAGCGAGCCGACGCCGTAGAGGTATGGATCGCCCGATGCGAGCACGCACACTTGCCGGCCGCGATAGGCGAGGACTTCTTCAACGGTGCGATCGAACGGGCTCGGCCACGGTCGCGTCGCGCCGCGGATGAGCGACGTGGCGAGCGCAAGATGGCGCTTGCCGCCAAACACGATCTCCGCTGCCGATATCATCCCGCGCGCGATCGGGCTGAGGCCATCGACGCCGTCCTCGCCGATGCCGACGATGGACAGCCAGCGCCGGGGCGCGGCACTCTCGCGCACTGACTGATCAGCGAACGCCATGCACCGCATCCTCATCCTCGGCGGTACGCTCGAAGCACGCCGGCTCGCGGAACGCCTGCGCGGGCGCGCCGACATGGCGGTCACGCTCTCGCTTGCCGGCCGTACCGCCACCCCGGCTGCGCAGCCGGTGCCGGTCCGGATCGGCGGCTTCGGCGGTGCCGAAGGTCTCGCTGCCTATGTGCGAGCCGAACGCATCGCTGCGCTGATCGATGCAACGCACCCTTACGCCGCCACGATTTCGCAGAACGCGGCACGTGCCGCCGCTGCTGCCGGGGTGCGGCTGCTTGCGCTGCGACGGCCTCCCTGGCAGCAGACGGCAGGCGATCGTTGGACCGAAGTCGCCGATGTGCCTAACGCCGTGCGGGCACTCGGATCCAAACCGCGCCACGTCTTTCTCGCACTCGGCCGCAAGGAACTCGCGCCGTTCGCGTCGGCGCCTCAGCACCATTATCTCGTACGCAGTGTCGATCCGGTCGAGCCGCCGCTTGGCGTGCCATACGCGAGTTATTTGGTTGCGCGTGGCCCGTTCGCGGAACGCGCCGAGCGCGAGCTGCTGCTCGCCCATGGCATCGACGCGATCGTCAGCAAGAACAGCGGGGGGGACGCAACCTACGGTAAGATTGCCGCGGCGCGCGCGCTCGGGATCGAGGTTTTCATGCTGCGCCGTCCACCGCTGCCCGCCGTTCCGAACGTTGCAAGCGTTGAGGAGGCCGCGGCCTGGCTCGGTCATGCGCTTGCCTCCGTTGCCGCCCGCGGCGTGTAGACCAGCGGCCGTCCCGGCCGCGCGATCACGCGCGTGGCACGCGAGCCGACGATGACCAAAGTAGCCATGTCGGCGGCGCTCGCATCGGCGACGTCGAGGCTCGTCACGTCAATCGTCTCTTCGGCCCGGCCGACCGCCCGGCCGAAAATCACCGGGGTCGTTCCCGGCAGATGCCGGCGCAGTCGTTCGAAAGCACTGGCAAGCTGCCACGGCCGCGCGCGCGAGACCGGATTGTAGAAGGCAATGACAAATCCCGTAGTCGCGGCGGCGTCGAGCCGCTGTTCGATGACGTTCCAC
>Ga0306920_100016029_pt1 | contig 10300 bp, 9 predicted proteins | sample flu12Cox44000170_FD_204666 | JGI IMG/M metagenome (GOLD analysis project Ga0306920, IMG submission 204666) | Lab enrichment of tropical soil microbial communities from Luquillo Experimental Forest, Puerto Rico - flux4day.12C.oxic.44.000.170 (v2)... | ecosystem: Environmental > Terrestrial >...
GTTGATCAGCATCAGCCGCAATCTCTGCATCGATCACTACCGCAGCGTTCGGAAGGAGCGGGAGACCATCGATCGCGACGTGGACGCCAACGAGCTGTCGCCGCTCTCGCACGACCCCGGCCCGGTTGCAGCGCTGGAGCAGCAGGATCGCGTCCAGCTGTTGCGGGAGGCGATGTCGGGGCTGCCGGACACGCTGCGGACGGCGGTCCTCATGCGGGACATCCAGGAGCTGTCCTATCAGGAAATCGCCGACAGGCTGCGGCTGCCCGAAGGCACGGTGAAGTCGCGAATCAACCGCGGACGCACCGAGCTCGCCCGCCAGATTCGGAAGCTGCGCGGCGAGGACTTCGGCCAGGGCAGTACGGCGCTTAAGCGCACGGGAGCCAACCAATGAATGTGAAAACGGACCACAGCGGCGGCGTGTCAATCGTCAGGGTGGGTGAGACGCGGTTGATGTATCCGATCCTCTCCGACTTTTCGACCGCCGTCAGCGGTCTGGTCGCGGCCGGACAGAAGCAGATCCTCATCGATCTCACGCCGGTCACCTACGTCGATAGCGCGACCATCGGCTGCCTGATGGACTTGTATCGTCAGGTGCACAACGCCGGCGGACACCTGAAGCTGTCCGGCGTGCAGAAGCGCGTCGAGACGATGCTGACCATGACGGGCGCCCAGAACTTCATCGAGATACACCCGGACGAGCCGGCCGCCGTCAAAAGCTTCGGGGCTTAGCGATGCGTACCATCAAGACGACCAGCGGCGAACCAATCGCGCTCGACGGCGACCTGCTCGCGGTCATGGAAACGCTGTACAGGGAAGTGACCGCCAAACGGGAGTTCGAGCGATCGTTCGAGGATATGGTGAAGGAGATTCACCACCTCATCGACCAGATGGACGATGCGGAGCGCCGGACCTATCTCGCCGAAAGCCTGTTTCTCAATACGGTGAAGTACGAGAACGACAAGCTCGAGGCGTACATGAAAAAGCTGGCGAAGAAATAGCCGGCGCCGGATCTGCTAGTTCGCGAGCCGCGGGGCCGTACCCTTGACCCGATCGGCGAGCGAGAGCGGCACGACATCTGCCGTCGATTCGACGAGACGCCAGGCGCTGGCCTCTTCGAGAATCTTCACGGCGAACTCGGTGTGCAGCGCGTGTCCGGCGCGATGGGCCACGAGGTGGCCGATGACCGGATAGCCGACCAGAGCAAGATCGCCGATGGCATCGAGGATCTTGTGCCTCACGAACTCGTCCTCGAAGCGCAAGGCGTTGTTGAGCACGCCTGTTTCCCCGAGCACAATCGCGTTGTCGAGTGACCCGCCGAGCGCCAGGCCGTTCTGGCGAAGCATTTCCACGTCTTTGAGGAACGTGAACGTGCGGGCAGGCGCGAGCTCCTCGACGAACGATTCCTCGGTAATGCGGAGTGTGCGCGACTGGTGACGAAGCAGGGGGTGGTCGTAGCTGATGCTGTAGGTGACCTTGAAGTGGTCCGACGGATAGAGCGCGATGCGCTTGTCGCCGCGAGACAGCGCGATCGGCCGGACGATCTTCAGGTACTTCCGGGGCGTCTGCAGCCGCTTTACTCCCGCTTCGTGAATCAGGTAGATGAAGGGCGCCGCGCTCCCGTCCATGATCGGCACTTCAGGCGAATTCAGCTCGACGATCACGTTGTCGATGCCGACGCTGACGAGAGCCGCCAGGAGATGCTCGACCGTTTCGACGGAAACCTCGTTCATCGCAAGGCCGGTCGCGAGCTGGATGCCCGCCAGGTTGTTCACCGTGGCTGGCACTTCGTGATTACCCAGATCGGTCCGACGGAAGCGGATGCCGAAGTCCGCGACGGCGGGCTTGAGTGTGAGGTTGACCTTGTTGCCGGAGTGAAGACCGATTCCGACGCAAGAAATCTGACGACGAAGTGTACGCTGTGCGTCCATTAGCCTCTCGGGCGACGGGGGACGTGCACAGAAGAGCTCAGCAAAGACGATGCCCGCGCGGCGTACTGATGGATTGTTGAGGTGATCGTCTTGTGGGACAGCAAGTTACAGACGCCTTTTGAAATCGGCTCGAGAGGGCTCAATAACGTTTGTGGTACGTGGACCACAGGCGCCCAGACCAGAATTGTGGCAATTCTACCACAGGCATTAGCCAGCCATTGGCGGCTCGATACGCGCGAAATCAGGCCTCATGATGTCGGCAAGAAACTTTCCGGTTGCCGACTGCTCCTGCTGCGCCACTTCCTCCGGCGTTCCTGACGCGACAATCCGGCCGCCGCCCGCGCCGCCTTCGGGACCCAGATCGATCACGTGGTCCGCCGACTTGACGACGTCGAGGTTGTGCTCGATGACGACGATGGTGTTGCCCTGATCGACCAGCTTCATGAGCACGTCCAGCAGTTTGCGCGTGTCCTCGAAATGCAATCCGGTCGTCGGCTCGTCCAGGATGTATAGCGTCCGACCCGTGCCGCGCTTCGACAGCTCCTTCGCCAGCTTCACCCGCTGAGCCTCGCCTCCCGACAGCGTCGTCGCCGACTGTCCGAGCGCCACGTAGCCGAGGCCGACGCTCTGCAAAGTCTTCAACTTGTTGGAGATCGCCGGCACGTTCTCGAGAAGCGGCAGCGCCTGATCGACGGTCAGCTCGAGGATGTCGGCGATGGACTTGCCGCGATACTTGATTTCCAGCGTCTCGCGGTTGTAGCGGCGGCCTTTGCATTGCTCGCAGGTCACGTAGACGTTCGGCAGGAAGTGCATCTCGATCGCGATCACGCCGTCGCCCTGGCAGGCCTCGCAGCGGCCGCCCTTGACGTTGAACGAGAAGCGCCCTGCTTTGAACCCGCGCGCTTTGGCCTCTGGCATCCAGGCGAACAGGTCGCGAATGAACGTGAAGAGGCCAGTGTAGGTCGCCGGATTCGATCGCGGCGTCCGACCGATCGGCGATTGATCGATCTCGATGACCTTGTCGATGAGCTCGATCCCCTCGATGCGATCGTGCTCGCCCGGCTCGTCTGCGGCCTTGTACAGGGTCTGCGCCAGCGACTTGTACAAGATGTCGTTGACCAGGGTCGACTTGCCCGATCCGCTGACGCCGGTGACCGCGGTCAACAGCCCTAGCGGGATCCTGACGTCGATGTTCTTCAGGTTGTTCTCGCGCGCTCCGCGAATGACGAGCTCGCCTTTCAACGCCGGCCTCCGCACGGGCGGAACGGGAATCGATCGAGCGCCGGTTACATAGGCACCAGTCAGCGACTCCGGCTCGGATCCCGGCTCAGAACCCTTGGCCATCAACTGCTTTGGCGTGCCCTGGAAGATCACGTGGCCGCCCAGATCGCCCGCGCCCGGACCCAGATCGATGAGGTAATCGGCGACGCGGATGGTCTCCTCGTCGTGCTCGACGACGATGACCGTGTTGCCCAGATCGCGGAGGCGGGACAGCGTGCCGAGCAGCTTCCGGTTATCGCGTTGATGCAGGCCGATCGACGGCTCGTCGAGGACGTACAGCACGCCGGTGAGGTTCGCCCCGATTTGCGTCGCCAGTCTGATGCGCTGTCCCTCGCCGCCCGACAACGTCGCCGCGCTGCGACCGAGACTCAGATAGCCGACGCCGACGTCGTTCAGAAACGTGAGGCGTTCCTGAATTTCCTTGAGGATGCGCTCGGCGATGATCGTCTCGCGATCGGTCAGCTCGAGCCCGTTGAACACGTCCACCGCGGCCGAGATGGGCAGGTTCACGTAATCCGAGATCGTGCGGCCTTTCACCTTGACCGACAGGCTCTGCTGCTTCAAGCGCTGGCCGGAACACGACGGACACGGACGCAGCGTGCGGAACGCGTCGAGCTCGGACTGCTCGGCCCAGCTGCCCTCGTCGAACCGGCGGCGGAGGTTGGGAATCAGTCCCTCGAATCCCTTGCCGGCGCCGAACATCAGCACTTCGCGCGCCTTTCTCGGAAGCCGCGAGAACGGCACGTTCAGGTCGATCCCGAAGTCCCTCGACAAGGCCTGCAGCGCATCCTTCACGAGCTTCCGGTCGCCGCGCACCCACGGGACGATGGCGCCCTCGGCGAGTGACTTGCTCTCGTCCGGCACCACACGGTGCGGATCGAAGTCGATCATCGCGCCAAGGCCCTGGCACTCGGTGCACGCGCCGTGCGGCGAGTTGAACGAGAAGGCGCGCGGGGTCATTTCGGGCATGCTCAACCCGCAGTCGACGCACGCCAGCCGCCGCGAGAACAGCCGATCGCCGCCCTCGAACGTGTTGATGACGACGATGTCGTCAGCGAGGCTGAGGGCGACGTCGACCGACTCGGTCAGCCGGCGCTCCACCCCGCCGCGGACGATGATGCGGTCGACGACCACTTCGATCGTGTGGTTGCGGCGCCGATCGAGCTTGATGTCTTCCTCGAGCGCGCGGAACTGGCCGTCGATACGTGCTTTCGTGTAGCCGCGCACACGGAGCCCGGCCAGCTCCTTCTTGAACTCGCCTTTCCGCCCGCGCACGATCGGCGCGAGCACGTTGATGCGCTCGTCCTGCGGGTACAACATCACCATGTCCACGATGCGTTCGAGCGACTGGCTGGCGATTTCCTTCCCGCAGTTCGGGCAATGCGGGACGCCGATGTTCGCAAACAACAGTCGCAGGTAGTCGTAGATCTCGGTGACGGTCCCGACGGTCGACCGCGGGTTCGAGCCGGTCGTCTTCTGCTCGATCGAGATCGCCGGCGAGAGCCCTTCGATCAGATCGACGTCGGGCTTCTCCATCTGCTCGAGAAACTGCCGGGCATAGGCGGACAGCGACTCGACGTACCGGCGCTGGCCTTCCGCGTAGATGGTGTCGAAGGCCAGCGACGACTTGCCGGACCCCGAGAGCCCCGTGATGACGACGAGCTTGTGCCGGGGGATGTCGACGTCGATGTTCTTGAGATTGTGAACGCGTGCGCCACGCACGCTGATCCATTCGTGGGCCATACGGTTGAGAATTCTGAGGAAATCTGAAACAACTATCGTAACACGATGACCACATCAGAACCATCCGGCACCGAGGCATTTCACGACTTCGAACAGGCCGGCTGGGAGCGCGCCGCCCGGTTCTATGTCGACTCGTTCGGGCCGCTGACGGTCCAGGCCGCGCCGGCGCTCCTGGACGCCGTCCACGCGGGCAGCGGAACGCGCTTCCTGGACGTGGCGTGCGGACCGGGATTCGTCGCCGCGGCAGCAGCCGGACGCGGGGCCGACGTTACCGGCCTTGACTTCGCGAGCGCCATGATCGACGAGGCCAGCCGGCGACACCCCGGCGTCGCGTTTCGTCAGGGTGATGCCGAGGAGCTGTCATTCGAGGACGACAGGTTCGACGCGATCACGATGAACTTCGGCATGCTCCATCTCGCTCGCCCGGACGCCGCGATCGCCGAGGCGCGCCGCGTGCTGCGGCGCGGAGGCCGTTACGCGTTCACCGTGTGGGCGGGACGGATCGTGCCGTCGGATTCGGTATGGCCCTGCGCGCGATTGAACGCTACGGCAACAGCCAGGTTCCGCTGCCGGAAGGCCCGCCATTCTTCCGTTTCAGCGATGCAAACAACACCCGCCAGACGCTCGAAGCTGCGGGTTTCCGGAACGTCGAGATCCGCGAACTGCCGCTCGTCTGGAAGCTGACTTCGGCGGATGAGGCATTCCACGCGTTCACCCAGGGAGGTGTACGCACCGCGGCCGTCCTTCGCGCGCAGACGCCAGCGGCCCTCGCCGCGATTCGTGACGCGATCGGTCGCGACATGGAGACGTACAGGTCGACCGACGGTTACGAGATTCCGATGCCGGCAGTCCTCGCCTCAGCGACAAAATGAGATTCTCTAGATCACCTTCCGCGTTCTCAGTCGCGTTCGCTCATTGGCGTCCAGGCCTGCGTCTTCGAGAACATCGTCCGTATCCGCACCGAGGAGCGGTGCGGCTCGCACCGCTCCTCCTGTTGGAATGACGTGCCTTACGCTCTCGATGCTCGTCATCACGCCGCGTGCGGTGACGTGCGGATCAGCCGCAACCTCGTGAGGCTTATAGATCGTCGTCAGGCAGACATCGGAGTCCGCGAACAACGCGAGCCATTCGTCGCGAGGGCGTGACCGCATGATCTCTCGCACGTCGCGCAGGACACGTGCGCGCTGCTCTCCTTCGGCGTGTTGAAGGGGTATCAGATCTGTCCGTCCGATCCGTTCGCAGAAGCCCGACCAGAATTTCGGCTCGAGCGCGCCCAGCGCGAGCCAGTGCCCGTCAGCCGTCTCATAGATCGTGTAGCACGCATTCGCCAAATCGCCAGTCGTTGGAAACATCGACCAGGCCATGGCGGCTTCATGAATCGAGACGTCCACGACGCTGCCCTGTCCGCTACGATCGCGGTGAATGATCGCCGCGAGGATGCGGAGCGCGGTCGTCATCGCCGCGCCGATGTCTCCGATCAGCGGTCCCGGTAGGGCGGGAGGCCTGAGCAGACCAGCCAGTGCCTGGTAGTTGATGTCGTGAGCCGCCTTCTCGACGTAGGGACCGCTTTGGCCGAACCCGCTGATCGACGCACACACGAGGCGCGGATGCCGAGCGATCAGCGTTGGCGCATCCACGCCGAGACGACGCGCGGTGGACGGCCGGAAGCTGTCCACGAGCACGTCGCTCCGAGCCGCAAGCGCATCAAGAACGGCGGCAGCGTCCGGCGATCGCAGATCGAGCGTGATGCTCCGCTTGTTGCGGTTGAGCGCCTCGAAGTAGGGACTGCGCCCGCTCGCGAGCGGCAGCGTCCGCATGCCGTCGCCGCCGCGCGGATCCTCCACCTTGACGACGTCGGCGCCCAGCTCCGCGAGCAGCAGCGTCGCGTAAGCGCCCGGCAGCAGCCGGGTGAGATCCAGCACGCGCACGCCGTGCAGAGGCAGGAGGACAGGCATCGGCGCGACCGGTCGCTAGGCGCGCCGCAACTTGCTGTGGCGGTACCCGTACAGCAAATAGAACGCGAGGCCGATGATGAGCCACCAGACGAAGCGGACCCACGCGAGCTTCGGCAGGTTCGCCATCAGATACACGCAGAGCGCCGCGCCGACAAGGCCGACGAGATGGACGAACGGCACGCGGAACGGCCGTTCGCGCTCCGGCTCCGCGTGTCGAAGCACGATCACACCCAGGCACACGAGGATGAAGGCGAATAGCGTCCCGATGTTGGTCAGATCGTACGTCTCCGCGGCATCTCCGATGAGCGCCCACACCGCGACGAAGATCCCCGTCACCAGCGTTGTCGCGTACGGGATGTGCGTCCTCGCGTTGACCCTCGAAGCCCACTGGGGGAGCAGGCCGTCTCTCGCCATCGCGAAGAAGATGCGGGGCTGGCCGTACTGGAACACGAGCAGCACGGCCGCCATCGAGAAGATGGCGCCGAGCGCCACGATCTTCGCGAGGCCCTGAAGGCCGGTGGCGGTGAGCGCATACGCGAGGGGATCGGCCGACTTGCCAAGATCGGCGGCCGGCACCATTCCCGTCAGCACCCCGCCGATGATGATGTAAATCAGCGTGCAGACGGCCAGCCCGCCAAGAATGCCGATCGGCAGGTTGCGTTGAGGATTCCGCGTCTCCTCCGCGGCCGTCGAGATGGCGTCGAAGCCGATGTACGCGAAAAAGACGATGGCCGCGCCGTTGCCGATACCGGTGATGCCGTTCGGCGCAAACGGATGGTAGTTGGCGGTGTTGATGTGCGTGAGGCCGCCGACGATGAAGATCGCCAGCACGACCAGCTTGACGGCCACCATGATGTTGTTGGCCGTGGCGCTCTCGCGCGCGCCGCGCAGGAGCAGCCAGGTGATGAACATCACGATGGCGAACGCCGGCACGTTGATCAGAATCGGGATGCCGGCAACGTGCGGAGCCGAATCGAGCAGGCTGCGCACCGCGGGATCGCTGCTGAGGAGCGACGTGCGATAGCCGGTGGAGAGCCACGCCGGCAGATCGATCCAGCCGGCCAGCAGCGACTTGAAGTAGTCCGCCCAGGAAATCGCGACGGCGACGTTGCCGACCGCGTACTCGAGAATCAAGTCCCACCCGATGATCCATGCCACAAGCTCGCCGAGCGTCGCGTACGAGTACGCGTAGGCGCTGCCCGCCTGCGGGATCATCGACGCCAGCTCCGCGTAGCACAGGCCCGCCAGCGCGCAGCACGCGCCGAGGAAGACGAACGAAATCACCAGCGCCGGACCCGCGCCGTAGCGGATGACCTCACCGTTCGGTCCGAGCTGGCCCGCAGCCGCCGACCCGATGGAGCCGAAGATCCCCGCGCCGATCACCGCGCCGATCGCCAGCATGATCAAATCGCCGGCGCCGAGCGACCGCGTCAGGCTCTGATCGCCGTGCGTCTCTTCGACCAACGCGGCAATCGGCTTGCGCTGAAAGAGTTGTGACATGACGCGGGATTGTACTTGAACCCTGACGGGCGATTGGTGTGTCAGGCCGTACGTGAGAGGCGATAGGCGGTCTCGTTGGACGCGACGACCAGTCCGCCGGCATTGTCGAAGGCGACGCCAACGAGACCCGGTCCCGAGAGCACCAGTTCCGGCGTCCCGTTCGACGGCACGCGATAGAGGCCGCTCGAACCGGCGAGCGCCTCCACCACGAACAGCACGCCGTGCGAATTGAAGGCGAGCCCCTGGGGACGGCCGAAGCGGCCGTATTGCGTCGTGACGGTACCGTCCTCCGCGATGCGATACAGCTCGTCGTACGACGACAGTGTGGGTCCCGTCACGTACAGAGCCGCGTCGGGACCATGCGCAAGGTGGAACGCCGCGACGCTCGCGGGCAGCGACGCAAACGTCGTCGCCTGCCCCTCCTGATCGACTTTGAAGATCGTGCCGGAACGATCGCCGACAAAGAGCGTCCCGTCGCTCGAGAATGTCAGCCCGCAGGCGACGCCAAGATGCTGAGCGAACGGCACGGCCTCTCCATCGGGGGACACGCGATAGACAGCGCCTTCGAAGCGGCTCGACACGTACAGACGCCCTTGCGGATCCATCGCCATCGACGTCGGGTTCACGATGCCGGACGAGAAGGGCTCCCGCGTGCCGTTGGGACGCACGCGGAAAATCGAAACGGGCACCTGCTGACCGCGCGTGCCGCTGTACGTCACGTACAGGTTGCCCTCGCGATCGAAGACGGGATTGTCGACCTGATGGAGCCCGGTCGCGAGCGGCGCGGCGATGTCGACCGATGCCGTGTCGCCCGGAGCCGCCGCGAGCCCGACCTCCGTGCGGCCGCTCGGAAGGCCCGAGGGGACGATCACGGACAGCTGCGCGGCCGACGCGTACACGACGCGCGCGGACACACCACCAACGTGGACCTCAGGAAGAGACGGTCGGCCGACGGGAAACCCTGACCCTTCCAAGGTGATGCGCCCGCCTTCGATCGCGCACAGCGGATGAATGGCGGTCACGCGCGGGGACATTTACGTGTCGTCGAGCTCGACGTTCCAGTACAGGTAATCACGCCAGCTTTCCGGCGCGTTTCTGAGACCCACGGTAATGCGAAGGGCTGGAGCGGATTGAGGACGCTTGGGCGGCTTCAAGAGGTGCATGTGGGCTTCCGACGGCGTCCGCCCGCCTTTGCGTCGGTTGCACGTCACGCAGCAGGTGACGATGTTCTCCCAGTCCTTACGGCCGCCCTGGGCGACCGGCACGACGTGATCGAACGTCAACTCGCTCGTGGGGAAACCCTCCCCGCAGTACTGGCATTGATGATCGTCGCGGGCGTAGATGTTGGCGCGCGAAAACGGCACGTAGTCGAACCGCCGCTTGATCTTGATGTATCTCAAGAGGCGAATCACCGACGGCAGCTTGAAACTGATGGAGACCGCGCGGATTTCCCGGTCGTAGACGGAAATGACCTCGACCTTCCCCTGGCACCAAAGCGTCACGGCTTTTTGCCAGTGAACGATCTTCAGAGGTTCATACGACGCGTTCAGGAGAAGCGTCTGTTCCAATCACTATAAATTCTGCCCGACGCCTGTCGAGGTGTCAATCATCTGTCGGCTGTGATACTTACGTCGTGGCGCCGATACTGTGGACGTGCCCGCTCCTGACCGCAACTGGTTCGCGATGGCGACCGTGGCGCTCGCCGCGGCGATCGCGGGGGCGTGCGCGTCGACCGGCGCAACGCCTCGGCCGTTCCCAGTTCCCGGCGGCGCGCGCGCGTCGCACCCCGCACCCGCACCGCCAGCGACACCGGGTCGTCCTGCCGATCCGGCCACGCCTGAGGATGTGCTGAAAGCACCAGTCGGATCGCCGTCGCTGCCGGCTGGGCCG
>Ga0306920_100016030_pt1 | contig 10299 bp, 10 predicted proteins | sample flu12Cox44000170_FD_204666 | JGI IMG/M metagenome (GOLD analysis project Ga0306920, IMG submission 204666) | Lab enrichment of tropical soil microbial communities from Luquillo Experimental Forest, Puerto Rico - flux4day.12C.oxic.44.000.170 (v2)... | ecosystem: Environmental > Terrestrial >...
TTAAAATCCTTTTTATCAACAACATGCCGCGAAAATGAGAGAAACAAACCCAACGGTGATATGTCTAACATTTTCAGCAACTTAGAGCGAAATTAGGCCCGTTTATTTGCGAAATTCAAATGACATTGAGTCGGACGATCCATCAAGGATTTTAAATAAGTTATTTATTTACAACTGCTTAGAAAGAAGTTTTCTAAAACCGGCCTTCGCGCCCCACTGACGAAAGATATCCAATGTCAACGCGCCGGGATTGGACCCCCCAGGATCAGAATTGCCCGGCACTGATGCAGAAATCGGTGAGGCTGCCGCAGGCGGACCCACCCAACGGCTGTCGGGGCACAGTCGGGCAAACAATAGTAAGGGACTAATAATGGCAAGCACATCGAATAGTAGGCGCGGATCGCGTCCGAACGGAAGGGTAGTGTCGCGAGTCGGAAGTTCGGTGAAGAATTCACCAAAAGGCTTCCCCTCTTCATCACTCACCTCCAGATTGAATTCAGGGAATGACAAGCTGCTGGAACAAACTAGCAATGCAGACGATTGAAGTCAAGCGTGCGATCGCTCGCGTCCCTCGTGTGATTTGCTCCTATTTGCTCCTAGTGCTGCGGCGGGAAGCTGTGTGCGGCCGGGAGGGGCTAGCTATGGCTGGCCATCCGAGGGCTCTGAAGCTGTGAAAAGATCGCGGCTTTGCCGCGCGATGCTTCAAAATAACCGGCTGGAACCCCCCTCACCCGGCTCGTTCCACTCGCCACCCTCTCCCCCAAGGGGGCGAGGGCTGCAGTCCGGTTATTTTCATGCCGGGCACAAGCCCTGGTCATACATGACGCTCTTCGTGGAAGCGCCGGAGCAGCCGGAAGAACTTGAGCGAGCGGCGCGCGTCGTCCTGTATCTGGGCCTTGAGGATGGCGGGGTTCTGGAATTTCATTTCGTCGCGCAGCCTGTACAGATACTCGATTTCCATGTCGGTTTGCTCGACCGCACCTTCGAAGTTCAGCAGATAGGTTTCGACGGTGAGCCGGTGATTGTCGCCGAACGTCGGCTTGTGTCCTACGTTGGTGACGGAATCATGGCTTGTGTTCCCCAGCCGGGTTCGCGTGACGTAGACGCCGACCTTGGGCAGCTGTTCTTCCACTGGCGCCAGGTTGAGGGTGGGCACGGTATGTCGGTGTCCAACACCCAGACCGGAGACGATAGGACCGTAGTTTGAGAAAGGCCGTCCCAGTAGCCGGCTGGCGATCGGCACCTGCCCCGCCGAAAGCAGTTCGCGGATGCGAGTACTGGACACCCGCTGGCAGCGCACGTTTACTTCTGGCAGAACCCGAACTTGAAACCCCTCTTGCCGGGCTATGGCCATGAGCACTTCGATGTCACCCGATTGGCGGTAACCGAACCGGAAGTTGGGCCCCACGAGGACCGTGGTGGCCCGCAGGCAGCCGGTTAGAATGTCGCGCACAAATTGGAGTGGCGAAAGACGTGCCAATTCCTTGGTGAAATCCAAAACAACCAGGACGTCGACGCCCAAGCGCTCGATGAGCTCGGCCTTGCGCTCCAGTGGAGTGAGGACCTTGGGCGCGCGGTCGGGCGCCAAAAGCTTGATGGGGTGGGGCTCGAAGGTGACGGCGATGGCGGCTCCATCCCTCGCCCTCGCCGACTCTACCACCTGGCGGAGCAGTTCCTGATGAGCGATGTGCACACCGTCGAAGTTGCCGATGGTCACACTACACGTCGCCGGCAGGTCGCGGACTTCCTCGAGATGGCGGATGAGGCGCATCAGGCTGGTTTACAGTTCACAGTCGACCGTCAAAGAGATGTCCGTACTAAGAACCAAGGGCCAACGACAAACGACCACCGACAAAGGCCAAATGACGTTTTTTACAAATCGAGCACCAAACCATCGTAGGCCAGCCGGACATGGGGAGGTAGCGTGGCGTTGGTCTCTTCGTGTCCTAGTTCGTGAGCGATATGAGTGAAAAACGCCCGGCGAGGTTGCACCCTTTCCACGAGCCCCAGAGACTGTTCGACGCTTGAGTGCGTGGGATGCGGCTTGTGGCGGAGAGCGTCCAGAATAAGCACGTCCAAGTCCTCGAGCAGCGGCAGGGTAGGCTCGGGGATGGCGCTGAAATCGGTCACATAGGCGGCATGGCCAAAGCGGAAGCCCAGGACGGGTAGGTCGCCGTGCACGACGGGTACGGGAATCAGCCGCTCTCCCCAGAGGTCAAAGGGTCCGTCGATGAGTTGAGGGTCGAGCCTGGCGATTCCCCCATAGGCATACGACTGGTCAAAGATGTATTTGTAGACGCGGCGGATGCTCTCCATGGTCCGGCTGTCGGCATAAATGGGAATAGGCACGTGCTGCCGGAAGTAAAAGACGCGGACATCATCCAGTCCGAGGATGTGGTCGGCGTGCTCGTGGGTGAAGACGACGGCGTCCAGCCGTCGCATCCGGGCGCGCAAGGCCTGCTGGCGAAAGTCGGGCGTGGTATCGATGACGACCGCCCGTCCGTCGTACTCTAACAGTACCGAGGGACGGGTTCTCTTGTCTCTGGGATCCGAGGATAGGCAGACGGGGCACTCGCAGGTAAGAGTCGGCACGCCGGTGGAGGTTCCCGTACCCAGGAAGGTCAGTCTCATCGCCGCTTTCGAGCCCCGCGCTTCTCGACTTCGACATAGCTGAGCCGGAGTTCGTAAAGCACGTCCTCCAGGAGGCGGCTCTCTACCGGTGTCAGGTTCCCGCGGGTTTTCTCCTGGAGTACCTCGAGCAGGTCGATGGTGCGGCGAGCACTGACCATGTCGGGCGGAATGCGCTCCCCACTGGGGCCGGGCAGCACTCCCAATTGAAACATCGCCGTGGTACTCAGATACGAAACCAGCGTCTCAAACCCCGAACCTTCAGGTTCAAGGTACTCCTCAGGTTCACGGGTGGCGCTGGTAGGGCTCGAGGCCGCAGCGGGGGTGCGTAGTTCTGATGACCTCTCGCTCGTTTTTTCCTCAGCCCCTTCGCGACGCGTTCCGTCTACGCTGAAGGGACGGCGATCGACAACTTTGAATCCGGAGTCGTGAGCTTTGTCCTCGGGCATGTCATCTCCTCGAAGAGTCAAAGGCGATACGCCAATCGACCCGAGCCGACGGCGTTCCTCGGGTGAGGCACAGCACTTTCACCGGGCCAGCCTTGGCTCTGACTTGAATTTCGAGTTTATCACAGAAGCGTCTTGGAGAGAGGCAATCGTCAGCCTTCTCAGCCTCTTTCGGTGGTTATCTGGCGGAGTTGCCCGGTCTGGTCCGACCGAAATTGATCACCCAGGCAAAGCCACGATTTCTTTGCCGGGCGCGTGGGGGGTGAGCACTTCACGGATTATGTGCTGGCAGACGGCGCAGAAAGGCTGGTCGAGGGACCTAGGGTATGTGCCCATTCCGACCTTGGACCAGCCGCACCAATTCCTGCAGCTCGCTGCTGTTCAGGTCGGACACCGCCCAATACGTCATGCCGGATTGAGTCCAATGGAGCATATTATAGCCTTGCCGCATTACTATCTGCACCGTCTGCTGACCGGAGTTGACCGGAGTCCGTTGACGCAGGCCAAACAAAATTTCACACCAAAGTATAAGACTGATTTCGGCCAGCTCTATTCCCGCGCTCAAAACAAACGCTTCTCGAGAATAAAAGAACGCTGGAATATGTAAGAAAACAAACGAGTAGCGAAATTGTGATCGCCATCAAGGATTGGGACACCCTTCAGCCAAGCTAGGGTCCCGGGGGACTCCCTGCTGCCTCGACGATTTGCGCTGCCAGATGGTTTGAAACTCTGGCTTTGTCGCGCAGGCCCTCAATGTAGGCGGTCTTCAGGACCTGCTCCTTTTCGTTCATCAGCGTCTGCCGAATGCTGTTTTGCACTCTTGGATCAGAGAGGGGGCGCTGGCCGGCATCCTCGCGGCCGAGGATTTTGACGATGTGGTAGCCACCTGAGTCGCGAATGATCCCTGAGACTTGACCTACCTTGAGCGACTGGAGCGCCATAAGGATCTTGCTCTGGGAGGCCAGCGCTGAGGCGGGTATGAAGCCCATGTCACCTCCACCGGAAACCGTATTCGGGTCCTCGGAATAAGCTTGGGCCAGCTTGTCAAAGTCTTCGCCCTTCCGCAGCCGAGCAAAAAGCGCTTTGATTTTGCGTTCAGCCGCCGCCGGCGTCTTCGCATCATCGCTGGCCAAGTTGCGCAGTTGCGGGTCGGGTATCGGTGTCACCAGTATCTGAGCCAGATGGTATTGTGTCTCCGGCACGTTGAAGCTGGCCTTGTTCCTCTCGTAGTACTCGGCAACCTCATTGTCATTCACTGAGACCCTTGAAGTGACCTCCTTGTTGATGAGCTTTTCGACCAGCAGGCTGTCGCTCACCTGCTGGCGCAGGTCGTTGAGTGTCATTCCCTGGTCCTTGAGCTTCTTCTGGAATTCCTCGTCCGAGTAAGGGGTTCGTAGATCGGCCATTCTCTTGTCCACTTCGGCCTCAGACATGTTAACGCCGGCGCGAGAGGCGTGAGCAAGAAGAATCTGATTGTTGATAAGCTCGTTCAGGATATTCAACTTCAGCGATAGCGCCTGTTCCTCCTTGCCGGATTCGGAGGAGGCCGAGGTCAGCCGGCTACGGTAATAGCGTTCCACCTCGTCACGGAAAATAGGCTTCCCGTCGACTTCCGCCCAGATTTGCCGATCCGGGTTTGCCCGGTGTGCGCATGCCCCCCACCACAGCACGCTCCAAACAGGCAGGGCTAGGGCTAGGAGGCAGTTACTCCTCCCGAAACCGTTCCAATCGGGCATGTCGACAGTTTAACCCGCTTTTCCGAGGGACTCTCATCGAGAGTCAGAGAAGCTTTTTTACCGTGACGAACACGAAAGGTTCTGCTAAACTAGTTTATTAGACATTAAGTTTACAGAGTTGTGCGAGGTCCTATGGCGCGCTCTTGCGACATTTGCGGAAAAAGTCCTGCCTCCGGTAATCGGATAAGTCACGCTCACAACGTGACCAGACGCCGTTGGAAGCCCAATCTGAGGCGGGTAAAGGCAACGGTGAATGGAACCCGAGCGACTCTCCTTGCTTGCACCAGTTGCATCCGCTCCGGAAAGGTTGTGAAGTAGGAGCAGGTGCGGACCGGCTCCTTCCCTCATGAAAGCGGGAAGGGCATTTTGGCTGCGTGCCCGAATCGCCTCAAGAGCTCATGACGCGCCGCACCTGGTGGACGCCATCGATCTTCCGCAGTGTCGAGACAATCCTTTCCAGGTGGTGCATGTCTACGATATCCAGGGTGACTTCGATCGATGCCTGGTCGTCGCCGGTGCGAGCTTCGATGTTCTGGATGTTGGAATGGACGTCGTTGATGGCCGCGGTCACATCGGCGAGCAAACCCCGCCGGTCGGCCGTGGCCAGAGTCAGCTTAACCGGATAAAGGCCGTACTTCGGCCCGGTCCACTCCACCTCGATGCGCCGGTCGGCGTCGTAGACAAGGTTCTGGACGTTCGGGCAGGACTTGGAGTGAACGGAAATGCCCTTGCCGCGGGTGATGTAGCCTACTATGGCCTCGCCGCGGACGGGGTTGCAGCACTTCGCCCGGTACACCATCAAGTCGTCGTGGCCGTGCACCTGAATCGCTGCGTCGCGGCCCAAGCCCAGAGCGCGCTTCACCATTCCGCTGAATCGGGCCGGCTGCTCAGCTTCGATGGACGCGGAGGGAATCAGCTTGCTCAGCACCTGACGCGCTGAAAACCTGCCGTATCCCAGACCGGCGTGGAGGTCGTCGGCCGTCTGGCATCCGTAGTGTCGAGAGACGCGCTCGTAATCTTCGACGGCAACATTCTTCAGGGCCAGGTCGTATTTGCGCGCATCTTTCTCCAGTAGCTTCTTGCCAATCTCGATCGCCCGCTTGCGCTCCGCCACATTGATCCAGTGCTTGATTTTGTTGCGCGCCCGCGAGGTCTTCACCAGAGCCAGCCAATCGCGGCTGGGCGTGTGGTTCATCTGGGTGCTAATCTCGACGATGTCGCCGTTGCGGAGGCGGTATTTCAAGGGCACGATGCGCCCATTTACTTTGGCGCCCACACACCGGTGGCCTACCTCGGTGTGAATGGCGTAAGCGAAATCGATGGGCGTGGCATCGCGCGGCAACACAATCACTTTGCCCTTAGGAGTGAAGGTATAGACTTCCTCGGGGTAAAGATCGACCTTGAGCGTGGAGACGAACTCCCCCGGGTCGCGCATCTCGCGTTGCCACTCGACGAGATGGCGAAGCCAGGCGAAGTCCTCCTCCTTCTCCTGCTTTGGCGGTCTGCCGTCCTTGTATTTCCAGTGGGCGGCAATTCCCTCCTCCGCCAGGCGGTGCATCTCCTCAGTCCGGATCTGGACCTCGAACGGCTGGCCGTGGGGTCCGATCACCGAAGTGTGCAGTGACTGGTAGAGATTAGGTCGCGGGATGCCGATGAAGTCCTTAAACCGTCCCGGCACCGGCCGCCAGGTGTTGTGAATCACCCCCAAGGCGGCGTAGCAATCCTTTACCGCGTCCGTAATGATGCGGATGGCCAGCAGATCGTAAACCTGGTCGATCTGGATATGTTGGCGTTGAAGCTTTTGCCAGATGCTGTAGAGGCGCTTCACCCGCCCATCGATGCGCGCTGGAATTTCAAAGGCTCGCATCTTCTCGTTCACCTGGGCACAGACTTGGGCGAGAAATTCCTCGTTGACCTTGCGCCGACTCTCCACCGCCTTCTTCACTTCAGCGAAGGCTTCAGGCTCCAGATAACGGAAGGCCAGGTCTTCGAGCTCTCCGCGCAGCTTGCCCATTCCCAGCCGGTGGGCGATGGGTGCGTAGATCTCCCGGGTCTCGCGCGCGATGCGCTCGCGTTTCTCGGGCGGCAGATGCTCCAGCGTCCGCATGTTGTGGAGCCGGTCCGCCAGCTTTACCATCACCACGCGGATGTCGTCCACCATTGCCAGCACCATCTTGCGCAGATTCTCAGCCTGCCTTTCTTCCGGGCTGACGAACTCGATGCGGCGAATCTTGGTGAGGCCTTCCACAATGTGCGCAACCTCGGCGCCGAATTCCTGGCGTAGTCGCTCGATGGTGGTGGGGGTGTCCTCGACGACGTCGTGCAACATTCCGCCCACCAGGCAGACGACGTCCAGCTTCATATCGGCCAGAACGTTAGCCACTTCCAGCGGGTGGGAGACGTAAGGCTCCCCGGAGAGTCGCTTCTGTGCTTTATGTTCTGCCGCGCAGAACTCGTAGGCCTTGCGGAGCAAGCTCAAATCGTCGCTGGTACGATAGGATTGAACCTTTCTAAGGAGATCTTCGAACTGAATCATAACCGGTATGACTATTCTAGGACAGCGGCGCACGGGGTTTCAAGCGTGCGCTCGCAACAGTCGCAACAGCTCGCAACAGCGGAACGGGTGGGCAGCCCCAAGGAGACCTACAGCGGAAGGGGCAACGAACTCGTGAAGGTTGGGCGTTGGAACTTGGGGCAGGTCCACCGCAGTGCACCCCCAGACTTGCCGTTCGCTCCGCGGCCACAGAGGCGCAAGGCTCACGGACGATCAGACTTCAGTTTGACACTGCCCCCCAGCCTCGACGGATAATGGTCTTTAAGCGGCACCGTACAAAGTGGATCGCAGAAAGTAGGACGACCAACTCGGCGCGAGGACTTCACGCGACTATGCGTATTGTGCTCAAAATCGGAACCAGTCTGATAGCTCCTGGGGGGCGCTTAGACGCGAGGCGCATGCGGTCACTGGTGGACCAGCTTGATCTCACGCACCACGAGTATATCCTTGTCAGTTCCGGGGCCATCGCCTCCGGGATGTCATCGCTGAGAATTACGAAGCGTCCGCGGCAACTGGCGCTTATGCAAGCCTCGGCAGCGGTTGGCCAGAGCCGCCTCATGCACACCTATGAGCGGCTCTTCTTCGGCAAGAAGATCGTAGCTCAACTCCTGCTTTCGAGCGACGACTTCTCCTCGCCAGCTCGCTATAAGAATCTCTGTAACACCTTGAACAAGTTGCTGCGCCTGAAGGTGCTGCCGATCGTGAACGAAAATGACAGCGTGTCGGTCCGCGAGTTGGAAGGGGCCTTTGGTGACAACGACGAGTTGAGCGCGCTGGTCGCATCCGCCGTCCAGGCGGACTGGCTTCTTCTCCTCAGTGACGTGGACGGATTCTATCGCGGGAGTGGGCGCAATGGAAAGCAACAGGTGGCCCGAACGATCCGGCGCATCACACCCGACTTGGAAGCGGCTTGTGATGGGAAGGGACAATTGGGTCGGGGCGGTATGCGGTCGAAGCTTCGCGCCGCCCTGCGGGCCACGGCCTCAGGGATCCATGTCGCTATTGCCAACGGAAAGCATCCGCGGGTCATACCTCTGGCGCTGCAACAGCGGCTCGGGACCTACTTTCCGCCACTGAAGGCCAGATGCTAAGTACTCCTGTGACGTCATCGACCGCGCAACCCCAAAAATCGACGCTGGAAAAACTGCGTCGCGCCAAAGAGGCCGCCGTTAGCGTGGCTCGATTGTCCACCGACGAAAAGAACGCTGTTCTTCGATCCATGGCCGCGCAGCTCGCGGAGAATCAGAAGAGGATTCTCGCCGCCAATCAAATTGACCTGGCCACTGCGGACCTTCGTTCCTCCAGTCGCGATCGACTCCTCTTGAATTCCGAGCGTATGTCCGTTATGGCCGAGGGAGTCCGAACGGTCCTCAATTTACCTGACCCAATCGGCCAGGTGGTAGAAGAATGGATCCGTCCCAACGGCTTGCGCATCCGCAAGGTGCGGGTGCCTTTAGGAGTGGTAGGCGTTATCTACGAGTCGCGGCCTAACGTCACGGTGGACGCCACCGTACTGGCCCTCAAGGCTGGAAACGCCGTCGTGCTGCGCGGTGGACGCGAGGCCACCCACACCAACGAAGCCTTGGTCGAGTCCCTGGTGCAGGCTCCGGGTTTGCCGGCCGGCGCGGTCGAATTGCTCGACTCTCGCTCCCGAGACTCGGTGGACGAACTGATGGGGGCCCGTGGTCTTGTGGACGTCCTCGTGCCGCGAGGAGGGGCCCACCTCATCAACCGCGTTGTCGAGAAGGCTACAGTTCCAGCGATCGAAACTGGCGCCGGCAATTGCCACGTATATGTCGACAGAGCCGCCGATCTCGATGTGGCTGAACGCATAGTTGTGAACGCCAAGACCCAGCGCCCATCAGTGTGCAACGCGGCCGAAAAGCTGCTTGTCCATCGTGACCTTGCCAGCGAATATCTCCCCCGAATCGTGCAAAGACTGCAGTGCGCCGGCGTGGAGGTTCGCGGCGACGAGGAAACGCGGCGTCTTACGCCCGGGCTGCACGTGCTTGCGGCGTGCGATGAAGACTGGCGGATGGAATACCTTGACCTGCGCGTGGCCGTCTATGTGGTCGGCAGCCTCCAACAAGCGATCGATCATATCAACGAATACTCGACCAAGCATTCCGACGCCATCATCACCCGCGATGAAGAGAGTGCCAGGCAGTTTCTGAACCAGGTGGATTCCTCTGCCGTCTATTGGAACGCCTCCACCCGCTTCACGGACGGCGGCGAGTTCGGTTTCGGGGCCGAAATGGGGATCAGCACTCAAAAGCTGCACTGCCGGGGGCCGTTTGGGCTTGTCGAGCTAACATCAACGAAGTATCAGATCTTTGGTTCCGGTCAGGTTCGCACCTGACTTACCTCTAAGCAATGGGTTTCACTGCGGCCGCAGTTGGCCGCCAGGTAAGCTTACTCGTGACCAAGCCTTAGTCAGCAGCAAGTCTCGTCCACGAAATGTGCAGCGCATCCGAAAATCCAAGGGTTGGAAATGCGCTCTGGCTCGCCTGCAGCGACGACCCTCCACGGTCCTACGAGGACCACGGAATGGTCTAATAAATATTGCAAAATCCTCGGAGATGGTGTAAGAAAGTTCTCTGGGTGGTCTATTGTCAAACAGGATACAGGCGGTTAATTCTGTCTTTAACTAGTTAATTATCGAGCGACGCGAGATTTCTTTGCGGCGTTTTCGGCATGCTGTGGCCACCGGAGGGCGCGCCAATCCCATATCTGGGTTGGCTTCTCTCTTGAACTGGACTGCCGGCCGTAAGCCGACCCGGGGGGATCGGGGCGGCAGGACCAAGGCGGCGCGGACTACCGCGCTCTGAACGGGAGGGATAACGAAGCCAAAGGTCTGGAGGAACCAATGCGACCCACACGGACAGTGCGTTTTGGAGCATTCATAGTCGATCTTCGCAGCGGCGAATTGTACAAG
>Ga0306920_100016033_pt1 | contig 10299 bp, 9 predicted proteins | sample flu12Cox44000170_FD_204666 | JGI IMG/M metagenome (GOLD analysis project Ga0306920, IMG submission 204666) | Lab enrichment of tropical soil microbial communities from Luquillo Experimental Forest, Puerto Rico - flux4day.12C.oxic.44.000.170 (v2)... | ecosystem: Environmental > Terrestrial >...
CGACGGGTACGGCGTGGCCGACCAGCCGTGGTTCGTGCTCACCTCGGCGAGCGGGAAGATCCTCTGGAAGCACGACGGCTGGCTGAGCCTGCGGGCGCTGGAGGCCGCGGCACACAAGGCGTGACCCCCCACCCGCCTCCCCTGCCCCCTTCACCCGGCGCTGCCGCGCGAGGGGTCGGGCAGGTCAGCAGTGGGCGAAGGCGGGCATTCGGATCACCGGCCGGCACAGCAGGGCCCTGGCCATCAGGTCGCGGGACTTGACGACGAGTTCCCGTGCGGCGGGTGCCTTGGCACCAGGCACGTGCCGCTGGCTGCCGGGGAAGCCGAACGCGAGGGTGAGGGCACAGGCGACTGCGGTCAGTGCGGCAGGCAGCAACACCATGGCGCGGAGCCGGGCGGCCGGGCGCCGCGCCGACCACCGGAACCAGCTACCGATGCTGGCCAGCCGGTCGGCCACCGGACGCACCGCGACCTGCTCGATCCACGGCATCTTCTCGGTCAGGTTGAGCCGGGTGAAGATCGAGAACAACGAGACGAGACGGGGATCGGATTCGGCGAGCTTGCCCTCGATCGACTCCAAAACGCGCTGTTGACCGGTGGGTAGGCTCATCTGAAAACATCTCCGCTCTGATACCTGTCGCCTGGGTGCCGATGCCGTAGGTGTTCTACGTTACCGGCCGGGAATGCACAGTGACCGGCGGGTTCAACTACTTGTGCACGGCCAGGGTCCCTCCGTCGCGATTACCCAGGGAAACGGGCTTCATCCATGCGGCTACCCCGCGGTGACCGGGGGTGCCGGGTTGGGTTTTCTCTTCTTCGGTGCGATATGCCTACACCGGAATCGCGGCGCCGGACACCAGATGAGCCTGCGGGGAGGCCAGGAACAGGTAGGCCCGGGCGATGTCGGCGACCTTCGGCCAGGCGTCGTGGTCGGCGTCCGGCATGGCCGCCCGGTTGGCCGGTGTGTCGATGATGGTCGGCACCACGCAGTTGACCGTGATGCCGGTGCCCCGTGTCTCATCGGCGGCCATCGCCACCAGGTGCAGCACGCCAAGCTTGCTCACCGAGTAGGCGAACCCCTGGCCCTTCGTCACCTGCGCGGCCCGGCTGGCGGTGTGCACGATCCGGCCCTCGCCGCTGCGCCGCAGTGCCGCCAGCGCGTGCTTGTTCACCAGGGCGGCGCTGACCAGGTTCAGGTTGAGCTGCGTGGTGAGTTCGCCGTGGTCGAGGGCGTCCAGGCGCGTGTGCGGCGCGTAGCCGCCGATCGTGTTGACCACGGCCCAGGGCGGTGGCTGCTGGGTGAACAGGCCCGCGAGCGCGGCGTCGTCCAGCACGTTCACCTCGTGATAGCGGACCCCGTCAAGGCGGTGCCTGGCCGATGGCAGGTGCTTGTCGGCCCCGGCCACCGCCGCGCCGGCCTCGGCGAACGCCGCGGCCAGGCCCCCGCCCAGCGCCCCCGCCGCGCCGAACACGAGCACGGTCCGGCCCGCGTACCCGGAATCTGCCATGGTCACCACTTCCCCGCCTTTCCGGCGTCCGGTCCCTTCCTGGCACCGGGAGCCTCCCGCAGGTCCGGCGTCGGGCCGGCCTGCGCCGCGGTGCGGCGCCTGCGGCGCAGCACGGCCCGGGTGATCCAGGCGGCGGCCAGCACCGCCAGGGCAATGAGCACGTAGAGCGAATAGCGTACGACGTCGGAATAGATCGTGCCGATGTGGTCGCCGGCCAGGTAGCCAAGCGGCGCCCAGAGTGCGACCCACAGGACGGCGCCTATCGTCGTGAAGACCACGAAGCGCCGGAACGTCATCTCGGCGGTCCCCGCGATGATGCCCGCCGCCTGGCGGAGGCCTTCGAAGAACCGCGCGGCGACGACCACCAGGCCGCCGCGGCGCTCGAAGAACCGCTCGGTCTTCTCCAGCCGCTCGGGAGTCAGGAACACGTACTTGCCGAACCGCAGCACCAGCGCGTGGCCGCCGAAGTATCCGATCGCGTAACCGATGCAGTTGCCCACGATCGCCGCGAGCACCGCGATGACACCGACCGCGACGATGTTGAGCCGTCCGGTGCCGGCGTAGACCGACGCCGCGACCAGGATCGTCTCCCCGGGTGCGGGCACTCCGAAGTTCTCCACCAGGATGAGCCCGGCGACCGCCAGGTACCCGTAATTCTCGAGTACCGGTGCCACGGCTCCGAGCAGCCCTGGCAGGGGTGTCGCGGACATCTGCGTGCCTTTCGCTGTTGGCTGCCCCGGCCCGTGACGGGTCCGGTGCGGTGCCAGGATGCCGAAGTTACCCGATACCTCTCTACCAGCCTGCTACGACTCCGGGGTGTAATGGTCCCGGCCCGGTGACGAAGGAACCGGGCCGTAGGCCAGCGGGGGGTTCCGGGGGGTCGCCCCCCCGGGCCAGCAGGGCCCCGATAAAGCCGTGACATGCGGAAGGACGGGCACCATGCAAGCTCCGGGAGCATTCGCCGACATGACCGCGCTGCGCGAATGCTGGCATCCGGTCAGCTTCGCCGCCGAACTCGCCGACCGGCCGGTGCACGCCGACCTGCTCGGCCAGCCGCTGGTCCTGTGGCGCGGGCGGGACGGCCGGCCACGGGCCAACTCCGACCTGTGCGTGCACCGGGGCACGGCGCTGTCCCTCGGCTGGATCAGCGGCGACGAACTGGTCTGCCCCTACCACGGCTGGCGTTACCGTGCCGACGGGCGCTGCGCCGCCATACCCCAGTTGGAGGACCCGTCCCGGGTCCCGCGCAAGGCGCGCATCGGCGCCTTCGGCTGCCAGGAACGGTACGGGCTGATCTGGGTGGCGCTGGCGGAGCCGCGCTGGCCACTGCCCGAGGTGCCGGAACTGGAGGACGGCAGCTGGGTGCTTGTGCCCGCGGGGCCTTACCGCTGGCGCTGCGACGCCGCCCGCCAGGTGGAGAACTTCACCGACTTCGGCCACTTCCCTTGGGTGCACCCGGGGCTGCTCGGGGATCCGGACCGGCCCGTGGTGCCGCGGCACGAGGTCGCCGTCGAGGGCAACGTGCTGCGCTACTCGATCGTCCGGCCCGAGGCGGCCAACACCGACGACTTCCCGGTGTTCGGCAACGAGCAGGCCGGCCCGCCCGAGCGGCGCAGCCGCTACGAGTTGCATCTGCCGTACACGATCGTGCTGCGCCTTGGCTGGGGCGGTGAGCGCGGCATGGTGTACTTCTTCGCCTCCCAGCCGCTGGCCGCCGACCGGTGCGCCGGTTACGTGGTGATCGGCCGTAACTACAATCTCGACCAGCCGGAGCGGGTCATCCAGGAGTTCGAGGACACCATCTTTGGCCAGGACCAGGTGGTGGTGGAGTCGCAGCGGCCCGAGCAGGTGCCCTTCGACCTGGCGGCCGAACTGCACCTGAAGTTCGACGCGGTGGCGGTCGCGTATCGCAAGGCGATGCGCGGCCTCGGCCTGGCCACCAGCGAACCAGTGCCGCACTGAGGCGTGCGGGCGCTAGGAGCCGGCCCGGGCTTCCTCGATGGTCAGTTCCGCCGCGGGGTCGGCTTCCAGCCGTTCCTGCGGGATCGGCACGCCACTGCGGACCGAGTGGCCGTAGGTGCCGTCGTCCAGCCGCTTCAGCGCGCGATCGAGCGCGGCCAGCCGGTCCCGCAGGGTTTCGGCGACGGAGTCGTCGAGGCCCTCGGCGGCCAATGGCTGCGCGGCGTCGGCGGCGTCACCCGTCTCGGCCGACTCGTCCTCGGTCTCCCGGTCCTGCTGGCTCGCCCGCTCGGTGTCCTGTAGCAGGCCTAGCACCTCGGCGCGCTCGGCCAGCAGCCGCTCCCGCGCTTGCTCGTTGTCCATGACCCGCAAGGGTAACCGCCCCGCGAGGGTCCAGCCCGCCAGCCCCCGGGCTGTCCGTCCACACCCCCGATGATCATGGGGATCTGACCCTCCTGAGGGACAGATCCCCATGATCATCAACGGGGAAGGGGGTTTCGTGATCAGGCCGGGGGCTGGGTCAGCGAGAGGACGTTGCCGTCCGGGTCACGGAACCAGGCCACCTGGGCGCCGCCGGGTGCGGTCCACACGCCGGCCGGGTCCTGGCCCATGCCCTCATACCTGACGAAATCCACGCCGTGGCCGGCCAGGCCCGCGATCACCTCGTGGATCGCCGCGACCTCCCAGCCGAACACCGTGAAGGGCGGCGGTGTGAGCTCATCGACCTTGGTCACCCGCAGCGTGATCGGGCCCACCCCGAACACACAGGCGAAGCCGCTGACGTTCTGCACCGGGAGGCCGAGGGCTCCCTCGTAGAACTCGCGTGCCCGGCCCAGGTCGGTGCTTGGCACGAAGGCAACGGGAAGGGCTGATTCCAGCATCCCCCCACCGTAGAAGACCGCTCCGACACCGCGGCGCCCATCGCGGGCAGGATTCCCGCTGGCCGGCGCGGTGATAAGTGCCACAGTGGCGGCCCGACGTGGGCGTGACAGGCTTGGGGCATGCGCTTCAATTCCGCGGATCTTGACTGGGCGGCCGGCATCGTGGGGCGGTGGGTGCCGCCGACACCCCAGTACGTGTGGCCGCTGCTCGCGGAGCATGCCGGCGCCGAGGTCTGGGTCAAGCACGAGAACCACACCCCGACCGGCGCCTTCAAGGTGCGCGGCGGGCTGGTCTACGCCGAGCGGCTCCGGGCCGGGCGGCCCGAGGTCAAGGGCATCGTGTCGGCGACCCGGGGCAACCACGGCCAGAGCCTGGCCTTTGCCGGGCGGGCTGCCGGTATCGGCGTCACGATCGTGGTCCCCGAGGGCAACAGCCCCGACAAGAACGCGGCCATGTGCGGCTTCGGCGCGGAACTGATCGTGCACGGCCGCGACTACCAGTCCTCCCGTGAGCACGCCGCCGAGTTGGGCGCACAGCGCGGGCTGGAGACCGTCCCGCCGTTCCACCCGGATCTGGTGCTCGGCGTGGCCACCTACGCCAGGGAACTGTTCGGCGCCGTCGGCGAGCTGGACGCCGTCTACGTGCCGGTGGGCATGGGCTCGGGCATCTGCGGCATCATGGGCGTGCGCGATCTGCTCGGCCTGCGCACCGAGGTGATCGGGGTGGCCGCGGCGCAGGCCCCGGCTACGGCGCTGTCGTTCGAGGCCGGGCGGGTGGTCACCACGGAGACCTCCCACACGTTCGTGGACGGCGTCGCCACCCGGGTGCCGGACCCCGACGCCGTCGCCACCATCAACGCGGGCGCCGCGCGCGTGCTCACCGTCAGCGAGGACGACGCGGCGCAGGCGATGCGGGTCCTGTTCAGTACCACGCACAACGTCCCCGAGCCCGCGGGGGCGCTGGCCCTGGCGGGCCTGCTCGCCGAGCGCGACCTCATGGCGGGCAAGCGTGTCGCGGTGATCCAGACCGGCGGGAACGCGGACACCGGCCTGCTGCTGCAGGTCCTGGCCGGGCAGACGCCGGACGCCTGAGCTACCCGAGCGGCCCGTTTCCCTGCACCCGGGCAAAGGCCGAGGGGACCGCCGGACGGCGGTCCCCTCGGTGGGCGCCGGGTTACCGGCACCCGAAGGCCCTCAGCGCGGGAGCGTTAGCTCTGCGGGCACGGGTTGGGGATGATGTTCCGGAAATTGTTATAGAAGTTCGCGGCGAAGCCACCTGGCTGCGTGTAGTCCAGCGGCAGCAGCGTGCCGTACTGGCCGTTCTGCCCGAAGTTGCTGATCTCACCGGGGATGTCGTTGCCGAACTGCCAGATGCAGCCACCGCCGCCCTTCTTGGTGTCGGAGAAGAACGGATAGAAGGCCGCTGGCAGGCCCAGGTCGGACTGCGGGGTGAGCGTGCAGCCCGCCCCCGTAGTGGGGTCGCAGGTCCCCTCGACCGCTGGCAAGTCGGCTTCGAATGCCGCCTGACTGTATTGCTGCCCGTTTGTTGTCGGGCTGCTGAACTGGAACGGCGTCGGGTGCACCTTGGTGTTGCCGTCGGCCCAGAGCTTCTGGTATGAGGCGCCGTCGAACCCGGTGTTGGTGAAGGTGCAGCCGGGGACCTTATACAAAGGTGCCTCCTTGGCCGGGAAGCAGAAGAGGTCGTCGCCGTCCGGCGGCGTCGCGTTGACACCCCGCCCCTCGGTGTCACCCTTCGGGCAGACCGTCGGGTTGCCGTTGGGCAGCGCACCGAACTCGGTAGCCGGGATCGGCTTCGGGCCGTTGCAGAACTGGAAGTGGCCGATCTCGCTGTCGAACGCGATGTTGTACGAATGCGCCGCCCAGGTCACCCGCGTCTTCGTGCTCGACGTGCTGTACATCGGGTGGAAGTTGTACGGGATCGCCTTGCAGGACGTGCCGTTGGGGTCGAACCCTATTTGGGCGAACCCGTTAGCCTTGCTGGCCGTCATCGAGCCGCTCTGGCCCGTGCTCAGGTCGTTGATCGTCACCTTCAGGCCGTTTGAGGTGTCGCCGAAGGCCACCTTCAGGTGGTCCCCGGGGTTCATGAACAGGTCCCTGGCGGCGTTCGGTGTGAAGGTCCCCCCGGTCGTGGAGTCAAGTGGGTTCGCCGGGCCGGTGGACTTACCGTTCTTGGTGATGAAGGCGAAGTTGAGGTACTCAAAACCGGCCTTGGCGAGGCAGCCGGGGTTATTCGCCTGGTTGGTCACCGGATTCAGCGACAGGCTGTCGATGTTCATCGCGGCGCACCACATGCGCGGGTCGCAGGAGCTGGCGCCCACGGCCTTCTGCCAGGTCGGCCACTGGATCCAGCCGGGCGGATAGAACTGCATCTCCATGAACGCCTGGCCCACGTGCCTCGGGGAGATGGAGGGCGGCAGGATGTTGCTGTCGCTGTCCGGCGGGCAGGTCTTGACCTGCTCGGGGAAGGACTGCGTGTCGCACATCGCCATGCCGAACCAGTCGGCCCCGCTGAGCTCGAAGGAGTACGACTTGTTGGCCGTGTTGGGGTTGCTCGCCGGGGGCTCGGTCGGCAGCGTCACGTTGTAGCTCATGCGGTTGCCGGAGCCGGGCTTGTGCGAGTAGAAGAGCATCGACGGCTCGTCGTGGCCGACGTAGTGGCCGAACACATCGTCCGACTGTGCGACCTCGGTGCACATCGCCGCCGCCGTCGCGCAGTCGATGTGCGCGTGCTGGCTGGCCGCCGCCGTGTGCGCCATGCGAGTCGCGGCCTGTGAAGCGGTACCGCTGGTTGCCGCGACCGGCGCGATCGCTACCGCAGCCGCCGCGACCACATACATCCAGGACCTGACGGGTTTTCTCATACCCCCAACCTCTCTGTGGACGAAGAGGCCCGGGGCGACGACCGCCACACCTTTTGCACCACATGTCTCCCCTGGGCACTTTGCCTACAATGGCACCCCGTTTTGCACCCGTCCATAGGTTGTTTGCCTCCGCCCGTTCTGGGTCCGCCGTGGATCGGGGCGTCCAGCCGGCATCGCCATTACGGCGATGGCCGGCATAATCGCGGATATGCGTGTGCTGCTGGCCAGCGAGCCCGGCGTGGCGGGCCGGCCGAACGAGGACTTCGCCGCCGCCGTGCCCGGGGCCGTGGTGCTCCTCGACGGAGCCGGATACGAGCCGGAGTCGGGCATCGGCTGCGTGCACGGCATCGCCTGGTACGCGCGCAACCTCGGTGGCCTGCTCGCCGCCGGGGCCTGCGACGACCGGGTACCGCTCGCCGAACTGCTCACCCAGGGGATCGAGCGGGTCAGCCAGATGCACGTGGGCACCTGCGACCTCGGGCACCCCGCCACGCCGGGCGCCACCGTGATCATCGCCCGCCAGTCCGGCGACACGCTGGAATACCTGGTGCTGTGCGACTCGGTACTGGTGCTCCAGGCCCGGGCGGGCGAGCCACGCGCGATCACCGACACCCAGCTCGACGAGACCATGGCCAGGTTCCGGCCGGCCACCAGCCTGCAGCCAGGCACCGCGGAACACGACGCCGCATGGCGGGCCTACACGCGGGAACTGGAGGATGCGCGCAACCAGCCCGGCGGGTACTGGCTCGCGGCCGCGGACCCCGCCGCCGCGGGCCACGCGCTGACCGGCTCGCAGCCGCTGGCCAGCCTGTCGGCCGTGGCGTTGCTCAGCGACGGCGCCAGCCGCCTGGCCGACCGGTTCCACCTGGCCGCCTGGGTTGACGTCTGCGACATTCTTTACCGTGACGGACCATCGGGGCTGATCGAGCGCGTCCGGACGGCCGAGTCCGGCGATCCCCGCGGCGAGCGCTGGCCCCGGGGCAAGATCCACGACGACGCCACCGCCGTCTTCTGGCCGCTCCCGGGCTGAGTTCCGCGGCCGGGGTCAGATGGCCCCGGTTGCCGTATCGCAAATAAAACCGGGCCTGTGCCATCGTGCCTCGGCGGTTGCTGCTACCCGAAGCCCGGCTTACCCGAAGCTAACGTCCTGGCGAAGCCTGGGTGCGCCCGATTCGCCCCCGGGCAGAATCCGTCAGCGGCAAAAGGGAGCGGCGCGCGACTGCGCCAACCGTGTCGATGTCCGGACGTTGCCACAGGTCAGCGAGTACTTCAGCGGGCCCCGCGAGCGATCGTCCGTGCCAGGGGTTTCCCACGCCGGGCACACAGCGGGCAGGATCGACGGCTTCGGAGCCGCGTCCTGACTTAACGTGACTTTAAGCATTAGTCATGCTATAAATCTGGTCCTGTTGCCCCCGCTGAATCGCACAATCGTCCTTGCTGCTGTCGGAGGGGACGGGTCATCCGACAGGGGAAGCAGGTTTATGGGGAACAATCGGCTGGTTCTTGGGCTGCTTGCGCCGTTGCTGGCGTTCATGGTGGTGCCGTCGGCGCTGGTGAGTGCCGGTGTCAGCAACGCTGCCGCCTCGGCGTGCGGGTCCTTGAACCGCCAGAACGGGGCGCTGACCAGGAGCGATGAGCTTTCGAGTGTCTCCTACGTGTCGCCTGCCGAGACTTGGGCAGTGGGCGACGTGGGGGAGGCGCTACGCGCGAATCAGACGCTGATCGAGCAGTACAACGGGTCGGCCTGGTCGGTCGTCCCCTCGCCCGATCAGGGCACCGGGAACAACGCTCTCAACGGCATTTCCATGATCCCCGGTGCGGGATGGGCGGTCGGCTACGCGCAGGTCAGCGGGAAATACCAGCCGCTGGCGCTGGGCTGGGACGGGACGCAGTGGTCGATAGCCCTCACCGGGACTTTCCCCAGCGATGCGCTCTTCACCGGCGTTGACACCCTGGCGGACGGAAGCGCCTGGGCGGCCGGATTCCAGAGAACGGCCGCCGGGACCCGGCAGACGCTGATCGAGCAGGAGTCAGGCGGGACGTGGGCGCCGGTGGCGAGCCCCAACGACGGCACTGCCACGACGGACAACTCGCTCACGGCCATCGCCGGGACGCAGGCGACCGGACTGTGGGCCGTCGGCTGGCGGGAGAGCCCGAGCGGGCTGCAACCGGTCATACTGCGTTACGACACGACCCAGCCGTCGCCCGCGTGGGTCTCGGTGACCGGCGCGGGTGGTGTTCCGGCGCCCGGCACGGTCGACACGGTCCTGACCGGGGTTGACGTGCTGTCGGCCGACGACGTGTGGGCCGTCGGTTACTACTCTGACGGCGGCGTCAACCAGCCACTGGCGCTGCACTGGGATGGGAGCACCTGGAGCAACTCGCCGATTCCCGGCGCCGGGATGCTGCGCAAGGTCCGGGCGCTCGCGCCCGACAACGTGTGGGCGGCTGGCACCGTCTACGACGGCAACACGCAGGTCTACAAGTCGCTCGTGGAGCATTTCGACGGGACGGCCTGGGCGCCTGTGGCTTCGGCCAACGCCCCCGCGGCCGACACCGAGATCATCGGCCTTGCGACCGACCCGGCGGGCTCGAGCATGACCCTGGTGGGCCGGCTGGGCTCCAAGGCGGTCGTCGAACAGGCGAGCTGCCCGTCGGGCCCGCTCTCGCTCGCTCCCGGGAAACTGGAGCCCGTGCCAGCGGTGTCAGCTATCCCGGGTGCTGGCCCTGCGCCGAACCCACCGCCGCCGACAACCCCAGCCACAACCGCCGTCCCGGTGACCATCACCGATCAGGCGCCGGCAGCGGGCATCGACGGCACGCAGGACTGGACGTTCAGCGCGTCCGTTGCCGATTTCAACGGGGATGGCTGGCCGGACATATTTATCGCGCGACATTGGCACCCGGCCAACCTGTGGCTCAACAACCAGGACGGCACGTTCAGCCAGTCCCCCGACGCCTCCTACTTCACCTCGATCAAGGACCGGCACGACTGCCTGGCCGCGGATTTCAACCAATCCCGCATGCAGGACATGTTCTGCAGCGTGGGCGCCGATCGCGGCTCCGCTG
>Ga0306920_100016035_pt1 | contig 10298 bp, 10 predicted proteins | sample flu12Cox44000170_FD_204666 | JGI IMG/M metagenome (GOLD analysis project Ga0306920, IMG submission 204666) | Lab enrichment of tropical soil microbial communities from Luquillo Experimental Forest, Puerto Rico - flux4day.12C.oxic.44.000.170 (v2)... | ecosystem: Environmental > Terrestrial >...
GCCCACCTGGGGTATCTGGAATGTCCCTGAGGCGGAGGTCCGGGTTTTCTCCGAGGAACTTGCCGGCAAAGATGTAATCGAGCTGGGATGTGGTACCGCATATATATCCGCGTGGATGTCGCGGCGCGGCGCCCGCGTCGTAGGGATCGACAACTCCGAGGCTCAGCTTCGTACGGCGCGCCGCTTGCAGCGGCAATACGGACTCGATTTTCCACTTATCCACGGTGACGCCGAAGCGATTGCCTACCCGGACGCGAGCTTCGACTTCGCGATTTCCGAATATGGCGCCTGTCTTTGGGCTGATCCGCAGCGCTGGGTTCCGGAGGCGGGGCGCCTCTTGCGTCCGGGCGGCCACCTTGTCTTCCTTACCAACTCGTTCCTGCTGACTTTGTGCATGCCATCGGAGGACGGCGTGCCAGCGACAGAACGGTTGCTTCGGCCGGCATTCGGGATGTACCGGGTCGAATGGCCCGACAGTTCAGGCGTCGAGTTCCATTTGTCGCATGGCGACTGGATTCGGCTACTGAGGCGTTCGGACCTTGAGATCGAGAATCTGATCGAAATACGGCCTCAGATGGGAGCGTCTTCACGTTTTTCATTCGTCACCGTCGAGTGGGCGCGCAATTGGCCGTGCGAAGAGGTGTGGAAAGCGCGGAAAAGGCATTTCACAAAACGCCCTGCCGCTCTGTGATTTTGGCAATGAACTGCTTTTTGCCCTTCGCTTCTGGCCGGCGAGGGCGCCGCGCTGGCAATGATTGCGGCCTATGTACTGGCGGGTGAGCTTAATAGGACGCCGATCTGTTGCAAATTTTTGAGCGACGGCATAGCTATTTTCGGATTGGTCTAACGTGTCGCCCAACGATGAAAAGAAGAAGCTTTCTCGAGGCTCTGGCCGCAATCCCACTGTTTTCCTCTGTCTGGCGGTACCCGGCAATATCGATGCGAGCTGCCTTGGCGGATTCCACCATAGAGCGTGTCCGTCCATCTGATTCGTCCTGGCCTACAGCGGCAAGCTGGGAAAAGCTGAAGCAGCAAGTAGGGGGGCAACTCATCCCAGTGTCTTCCCCGCTTGCTCCGTGCAAGGACGCACCCGGCAGCGCGGGATGCACAGCGCGCATTGAGGAGATGAAGAACCCCTATTTCATAGGGGAACAGGCGGGCGGCACACAGACATCCGGCTGGCTCGAGGGTTGGACTTCTGCACCGAGCGCCTACGCGGTCGTCGTCCGAAACACCGATGACGTTGTTGCCGCCGTCAACTTCGCCCGCGACAACTATCTGCGGCTCGTTGTGAAAGGTGGCGGCCACAGCTACCAGGGCACATCAAATGCCGCGGATTCGCTACTGATCTGGACTCGGGAAATGAACCAGGTCACTCTGCATGACAGCTTCGTTGCTGAGGGATGCGGGGGCACGTTGCCCCGACTAGCGGTCACGATCGAGGCGGGCGCGCGCTGGCTACCGACGTATAACGAGGTCACTACGAAGGCGGGCCGCTATGTCCAGGGCGGCGGGTGCGCAACCGTCGGTGTCGCCGGACTCATCCAAAGCGGGGGCTTCGGCAGTTTTTCAAAGAATTACGGCTTGGCCGCGGCAAGCCTCCTGCAAGCGGAAATCGTTACCGCAGACGGCAAGGTACTGATCGCCAATGCCTCCATGAATCCGGATCTCTTCTGGGCACTGAAGGGCGGCGGCGGCGGCAGCTTCGGCGTTGTTACAAAGGTGACGCTTGCGACCTACGAGCTCCCGGCGTTCTTCGGAAGGGTCGAGGGCTTGATAAAGGCGAACTCCGACGACGCGTTTCGCAACCTCATTGGAGCGTTCATGCGTTCTACCACGAGAAGCTGTTTAATCGCCATTGGGGCGAGTCGGTCTCCTTCCAGGTCGATAACGCACTGCAGATTAGCATGGCGTTCCAGGGATTGGACGAGTCTCAGGCTGAGGCGGCCTGGATACCGTTTCTGGACTTTCTTGCCGCGTCGCCGCGGGACTTCGTATTGGTGGAAGCACCGAAGGTCCATGCTATTCCTGCCCGGCATTACTGGGATCCAGAATATCGAAAGAGGGTCCTGCCCAAATCGGTGGTGGTCGACAACCGGCCCGGCGCGTCGCCGGACAACATCTCTTGGGCCGGCAACCAGAATGAGGTTAATATTTTCATTTATGGGTACGAATCCTTATGGCTGCCCGCCTCTCTGCTACAGCAGCAAGACCGCCTCGCCGATACGCTATTTGCGAGCACGCGCCATTTTGAGGTCCAATTGCATTTTAATAAAGGGCTTGCCGGTGCGCCTGAAGACAAGATCGCTGCGGCTCGCGACACCGCCATGAATCCCGCGGTCCTGGATGCATTTGCGCTTGTTATCATCGCGAGTGGTGATCCACAAAGCGCGCCGGGTTTGCCGGGCCATGAGCCCGATCTCGCAGCCGGTCGCAAGGCGACAATTGCCATTACTGCCGCCGCAAATGAACTGCGTTCGCCTATGTATCGGAAAGCAATTTCTTCGATCAATCCTGGCAAGAATCCTTCTGGGGACCGAATTATCCGAGATTGCAGGCAGTAAAGGCGAAATATGATCCCATGGGTCTTTTTTTTGTCCACCACGGTGTAGGCAGTGAAGAATGGAGTGCAGACGGCTTTACACGCTTGACATGATAAGAGGTGGCGGCAGGATTCACGGTGCATCGGTATCACGCGATGTGGTCGTTAATGCCGTCTCGAAGCTGATTCTCTCTGGCCTGACAAATAAACGGGAGCAAGTCTGCTTGACCGGATTAATCTGTCTTTTTGTGGATCTCTCATTATTGTTGCAAAACCCGAAGCGATGGATACCGGCTGCTATTGTCGCTGCATTGTTTCTAACGCATGCACTTTGCTCTTATGGCCAGGAACCTCCTAATGACCTGATGCGGCGACAAATCGAAGCGCTCACAACGGGTGATACCGCCGAGATCTTTCGGATTAGGGAATACTCCCTGCAAGTGCAGCTCACACAGAGGTGGACTTCAATAGCCGCCGGGATGTTTAAGGAGGCTTCTGCGAATGTTGATCGGGACAGCGCGTTGCTATTAAGCAAATTAATCTACCGCGGAGCGTTTCAATTTGTGAGGCGAGGTGCTCCTGTACAAAGCGTATACCTGGCAGAAGGGAACCTGAGGAAATTTATCGAAACTGAAATTGAGATCGGAAAGAAGGAAAATACTTCCCGCCCGCCCATCGGTGAAAAAGCCTTCGATCAGGCGAAACATTCGATCTGTCCGTTGTGGCCGTTCTGCTAACTAGGATTTCTTCGGTGCGAGTTCGGCCGCCTGCGACAGGGCCACTAACAGACTCCGCTCGTCGGCTTTTCCGGTACCGGCGATGTCGAAGGCCGTGCCGTGATCGACCGAAGTGCGGATGACTGGCAGGCCGACGGTGATATTTACCCCAGTCTCGATGCCGAGCACCTTCACCGGCCCGTGACCTTGATCGTGATACATTGCTACAACGATGTCAAAGTCGCCGCGACCTGCGCGGAAAAAGAGTGTGTCTGCCGGGAGCGGTCCTTGCACGTCCCAGCCTCGGGCCTGGCAGACGCGCACGGCTGGCTCGATTTTCGACTCTTCTTCGCCGTGCCCGAAGAGGCCATGCTCACCTGCATGTGGATTGATGCCGCAAACACCAATGCGCGGGTGCGCGATTCCGGAGCGCGTCAATGTTTCCTGAGCGCGGGCGATGGTACGCTCGACCAAGCCCGGCTCGATCTTGGCGATGGCGTCGATCAGACCGATATGCGTGGTGACATGGATAACCTTAAGTTTCGGCGTAGAGAGCATCATCGACACCTCCGGTGTGCCCGTTAAGTGCGCGAGAATCTCGGTGTGGCCTGGAAAGATGTGGCCGCCGGCGTGAAGTGCTTCCTTGTTCAGCGGTGCTGTGCAAATGCCGTCGATTTCCCCGGTTTTAGCCAACTCAACGGCGCGAGCCAGGTATTGATATGCCGCATCGCCGCAAATCGGCGAGAGCCGGCCCCAAGGTAATCCTTCAGGAATGAGCTTCAAGTCGATGCAGTCGGCGATGCCAAAGGCAAATTTCGCATCGGAGGGATTATCGATCGCACTCACTTCCAGCCCGGAATCGACGATGCGTCCGGCCTCACGCAGGCGATCCGCGTCGCCAATGACCAGCGGCCTGCAACGGTCGTAAAGATCGGAGTGACCGAGGCTTTTTATGATGATCTCCGGACCGATGCCCGCAGCGTCGCCCATCGTGATGCCAATGATTGGCAGGGAAGTGTCGTTCATAGGTAAGTTACCCGAGTTTCGCAGAGTTAAGAAAATGACGGAGCGCCGTGCGACAGCGCACGAGCGTTTGTGTAGTGCCAAAGGCGCCGGCCTTAGTGACGATAGGCAAGTTGCGCCAGCCCTCCACTATGCCCAGTGGTACCCCTGGCTCGACCTCGCCGACTAGCCGGATGCCGACGGCGCCGGCGATATTAAGCAGGGCGCGCGCGGTCTCGCCGCCGGTGCAGAACAACCCGCCTAGGCGCGGGGCCGATGGCACGACAAATTGCGCGAGCGCCCTGCTCAGAAACGCGCTTTCGCCGAGATTGATCCCTTCGCCGAGGCCGAGCGCGAGGGCGACGTCATCGCCGCTACCGAGCGCTTCGTCCAGCAACCGCGTGCCATCCCGCCAGGGGGTGGAGCCTGGGCCGTCACGCAAAGCCGTGGGCGACAACGTCAGCACATGCACACGGGATTCACCCGCCAGGCTACGCAACTGCTCCCGCGAGACCTGCGATAGGCTGCCGACGATAAGCAACAGCGGTAACCCAATCGCCGGTACGGATCCAGAGCGGGGCGGATTAGGTTCTGGCGAGCTCTGGCGTCTTTCTTCGTTTGCCGGGCGCACAGATTCAAGGTTCGACGCAGGCTCATGCTTTTGTCCCAAGCCGAAAGCCTGCGGCAGGTGACGCGCAAGACCGGCAGAGCCGGCGAAAACCGCGGGTTGAGACAGTTTCGCGGCGGCATCGGCGATAGCAAAGAGGTCGTCCTCCGATTCCGCGTCGCAGATCACGACCTCGACGTCCGCAGCGGCGTGGTTTGCCAGCGCCCCAGCCAGCGTTTCGGCACCGGCGCGAATGGTTCCCAACTCCACACACCTTGCGCGCAACCCTGTGCGGGATCGCAGTAGCGCGGGCACGTCGGCCACGCCACTGATCTTTTCGTTGCGCCAAACCTCACTCTGCTCCAGCGGCACGCCCCGAAGGAACATTCGCCCGCCGCGGGTCGTACGACCGGTTGCCGGGAATGCAGGTGCGACGATGGCGAACGGCAGCTCTGATGCCCTATCGTCGCTGCTTCCGGCACCGGCCAGTAGTCCGGCACTGGAACGACGAGCAGCGGCGATCTCGGCGGCAAAGTTGCCGCGCAGCGTGGAGTCGATCTTTTTGTAGAGCACCTGCACACTACCGCCGGCGCAGAGTTGGCGAACGGCGAGTTCGGTGGCCGCGCCGGCCGCCTCCGGCGATTGGCGACGGGTATCTGCATCGAATGCGATGGCGTCAGCGCCGAGATCAGGTGCCCGTGAGATTTGGCCGAGGACAACAACGGTGTTTAGCCCCGTAGCGGTGCAGGCGATGCCGCAATCCGCCGCGCCGGTCAGGTCGTCGGCAACGATGACGATTGAGGCAGACATAAAGCGGCTCAGTGCAGTTCCCGGCGGGTCGACGTAGAAGGGAACTTAGAGGTGCCGGGCGCGAAGGTGACGATAGTTGCGCCGATGAGCAAGGGGACCCCCATCAAACCGCCAGGGAAATGCTCGGTCGAGCGCATTATAGGGATCTGTTTCATGGCGAGGGGGAACTCAGATACTAGCGCAATGTGATGGGAATTTCACCACAAAGACACAGAGGACACGAAGCTGTTTGGGGTCGCATCTAAAGATTCAAGTATTTGAGGACCCGCTTTGGGCCTATGTTATAACGGCCATCTAGGCGTAGAGCTCATTTCAAAGCTCCTTGGAACGGAGGAAAGGGCGGCGGTCCTTGGGAGAGAAAATCGAATGAACCAGCAGGTGAGAGCGGGATTGGCCCATAGATACATAACAAGACAAAATGGAGTTACTTTAATCCAAAAACGGCCGCCCTTCCAGGGCGAATCTGGGACGGCGGGCTACCCAGGGCTAAAGCACCTGGGCTATTCTGTGGCCCCCCTTCGGGGGGAGGAAAGTTCAGATGGCGTCGCTATGTTGACGCGTACTGGCGGTTGCCGGATGGAGCGAAGCGGAACCCCAGGAATCGGCCAACCATTGCGGCCTCTGGAAATGGAACCAGACACGACTCATCTGCCGCTCCTTCAGAGCGTAACCGATTTTTGTCTATCCCCTGGGGTTCCGCTTCGCTCCATATGCGCTAACTTGAGCGCAAAGTAAGCGAAGCGTCCCCGCTTTGCACACCCAAAACCGTGCAAACCGAGACGGTTCGCCTACCCCGTAGCGCGCTTGTGAGCTATGCACCGACTCAAGTTAGCGCTTATGCCGCTTCGCTCCACCCCGGGCTTCTATCATCCAGGCGCGCCTTCGGCGCTTAAGAGCAAGTGTCTTAGGCCACCATCAAAAACGGGTTAGCAGGTTAGGTGGCGCATGGCATCGGCGAAGACACAGGGCACCGCCTCTGCTGTCATCTTCAGAGGAAGCGAGCATGAAACTAACCGGCTATATGCTAACTGGGCGCGAAGCCGGAATGATCGACTTCCTATCCGCGTTGAAGATTGTTCAGCATTTAGTTGGACCGTGTGATTACCAGCTCTACTCGAAACAGTAAGAGACCGGAATTTCTTCCGGTCTCTTGTCGAAGTTTATGGATTTTGGTTGCTAGTCAGAATGCGTAACGCAGGCCGAAACGAGTTGACAGATAATTGTTCTTCGGGCCATCTACAAGATTAAAACGAACGTCGGAGAATATTCCGATATGCGGCGTGAAGCGGTACTCTAGGCCCCCTCCAAAATCACCTACAACCGCATCCTGAGTGTGGTGGTCGAAGTGAACACCGTTGTCAACAACGTGCGAAAAGGAATGTTCCGAGTTGAATAGCCCACCGACGCCTGCGAATCCGTAGGGAGCCAGGTGCACCGTGGGGCATATGAGATCCAGGGGATAGCGCACGATCACATTGCCGAAGACGCTGGAGCCAAAACGATCGTGGGGAACTTCATTGAAGAAGTCTCCTTCGATGGCAAAGCCAAGGTATTCAAGCGGGAAGTATTGCCCATCAACGCCACCACCCCAGTAGTGGTTTGAAATACCTCGCTCATTGTGGTCGTACGTCCACCCATAGGTTGCGAAGGCGCCAAGGGACCATTCGTTTGCACGGAAGTAGCTTTGCGGTGGCGGCGGAGGTGCAACAACCTGCTTGGAGCTCGTTACGGGTTCACCTGCGAAGGTTGTTACCGTTACCGAGGCAAGTGCCACCATGGCTAAGGCGATTAGTCTTTTCATAGTAGGATATATGTTTCCCGTCATGTATGACGTCTCGCGGTCACGTTCGTTTCAAAATATTTTCTGTAAAGGGCAGAACTAAAAAAAGAATGAACGATTCAGAACGGAGGTTGTCAGGGTCCGCTGGAACCTTAATGAAACTGTATTGTCATCTTGGGTTGAACAAAGTTATCCAATAAGACGGCGGCGCTCGCATTTACGCGAGTAATTAAAGGGTTTATGCATTAACCCGTCGTAAATATTAAGAGTTGTAAGATAAATATAAGCCGCTTGATACGTGGATCTTATGGCGATCGTGTATTCGGGGATTGTCTTAGAAAGCGATGATCGCAAATTGCAACGTTTGGAGATGCCGTTGGATAGTTGGCAGGAACTGAAGTGCTTTTCTTGATGACTGCGTGCTATAGAGGAAAACAAAAGCGGGAAGACGCGACGGCCAAAAATACGATATGAAAAGGGTTACCTGATTGGCAAATCAGGGTGCTACCTGATGCAGCCATAACGGTAGTGAAGAGTTACAGGAGAAGATATTAACGAGCCGGCATTTTCAGAACGGAGCATACCACGAAGGAGTTTTTCCATCAGCGTCCACCGGATGCAGCTTTGCTTTTTTGAATCCCTTTTCGCAGTGCTTGACCACGGCCGTGAATTTCGGAAGCGACATTAGTTGGTACGGCTTTACGAGATACTCTTCTTCTCGGGATCGCGTCGTACTCGAATTGTTTTTTCCACGTGTATACGATTTTTTCCAATATATGCGTCTTCCAATAAAATCGGCAGATGTTTCAGCACAAGATTTGTCCGCCGCTTTGAAGATGATTCTGTTGCGAAGATTGAGAATTGTTACTTCGGCTTTCTCTCTGGTCCCTAGCGCGGGAAAAAAGGAAGTTTTGGATTGGGCAGCCATGATGGTCGTACAATTTGCCTGGCGTATGACGTCGACATTACAATCTGAATCGGAGATGAATCGCTGTGCCTCATCTTGCCAGCAGATCAGGAGGTTGTCTTCATCCGGTCGCCGTCTTCCAGGAGGTCTTGGATCGAATCGCCGAAGTGCGTGGGCGTAGAAGAGAAGCTTGAGGATCGTTGTAACATAACGGCGCTCGGTTTGATACTTTTGGGGCATGGAGAGGCAAATGATTGCGCCGGTGTCGAGCGCTGAGAAATCGAAGGTGTTTTCCTGGGTTCCGAATATTTCGACAATGTCGGGGTTGGTGAAATAGTTCAGGTAGTTGTAAATGGTGGAAATGACTCCGCCGAGCTGTTCAGGGGGTTGGCGAAGGTAGGCATGCAAAAAGTGTTCGTGACAATCCCTGGCGTCCGGGTTTCCCTGCCTCTTCAAAGGCTCGAGGTTCTGGAGCATCGCCTTGAGCAAAGGCTGGGACTGCAGCACCTCGAGAAGGTGGTGCATCGTCGGAACCAGATTCAAAAGGCGAAAGAGCTGAATCCCGCGGCCGATATTTGCGTGCGCCTGCGTCTTGAAGAACCCTTTGTCCTCAGCGCTGGCGCTAAGTGAGGATGCCGTATCAACGATGACTGTTGCATAGGTTGACCATGGGATGGTTGAATCCGAGAGGAGATTGAAGCGAGCGGGAGGGATCCAATCTTCATCGGCATAGTCCGGTCGCGTCTGCAGGAGCAGAAGATCGTCTTGGCGATTATACTTTCTTGCCATCCGAACAAGGGTTTCATAGTAAATGCCTTTTTCGTCACAACAGAGCCCGCCCCAGTCGGATTCGTGGCGAAATACGGAATGCATGAGGGCGTTTATTGCGAATGTCTTTCCTGAGCCTGTGTCTCCGGTGATGAGCCAGCCCCGGCAAAAGTCGTTTCGATTCCAAACGAAACCGCCAAGGGAGGCGGTGGTCATTGCCTTTTTCGAGGTCAGCGGCGCGAAATACCAGCCGACCGGCAAGCTAACGAACAGGGGCAGAAAGCTGATCCACCCAACAACCGGTTCAAACAGCCAGCCGAGCGTCAGGCAGATCGTCCAGAGCAGAAGCAGCGGAACAGAATGAATGTATGAAAATCTTAAGCGGAGCTTGTATCTGCGGATCCAATGGACCGCGGCAGCCGACGCTTTTCCTAACGTCGATTCGTCACCCGCGTATCTTCTATGGTAAATCGTCCGGTTACCATGCTCAATTCTGATGGCAAATCGAGGTACCCTCACGACACCGGCGGAACTCCTGCGAAATATAGGAAGCAAGGATTCGCCCCGGATTTCGAAACCTTCGAATGTCATGAGCCGTATGGGGGTGGCTGACTTGGAGTGATCGGGTAGCCGAAGGAGACTTCCATCGGGACCGAAAATAGTCATCGAATCAAAAGAACGTTCCGTTTCGGGATTCTTTCCTAGTTCGCCTGCAAGGAGAGTATCGGTCGCCAGCATGAAACTAAACAACATATATAAACAGGGTTTTCAATAGTCGTAGCGCGAATGAATAGAACAAACGAGAGGATGCTCCCTTGGAGCGAAGGGAGGCGGTGCCGGAGTTTTGTCCCGAAGGGAAAGGATCACTCAACCCGGTAGCCTTTGTCCCGAAGGGACAACGGGCCTCAGCCCCGGGGTGTCAACCCCACGCAAAAAAACGTCGCAATAAGCGAGGTCGCCCTGAAAGGGGGGCAGATCAAGGATTGGAAACAACGTGCCAGAATGGTGTAATTATTCTATGCTCCACCATTGCGGGATGTCATTCCAGGAAAGGTTTCGCTCATTGCTGGCAAAACATGGTATTGCTTTTGACGAGCCCTATGTATGGGACTAATCCTTCCGAATCTGACGCCCTTTCAGGGCGACTCGCTGCGATGGGAGGTCCC
>Ga0306920_100016036_pt1 | contig 10298 bp, 6 predicted proteins | sample flu12Cox44000170_FD_204666 | JGI IMG/M metagenome (GOLD analysis project Ga0306920, IMG submission 204666) | Lab enrichment of tropical soil microbial communities from Luquillo Experimental Forest, Puerto Rico - flux4day.12C.oxic.44.000.170 (v2)... | ecosystem: Environmental > Terrestrial >...
ATCCCTGGCCACATCCAGCCGTGTCAGGGGGCCGGGATTGACCTTGTTAATGCCGACGTTCCCATTGCTCTGGATGACCAGGCGGTAGGTACTGCTGTCGCCGATGCTGAAGCCCCCGGGTTCCACAAAAGCGCCGCCGGTACCGAGAACCCACTTGTTGGCATTGCCGTTTGCTCGATTGTACAGCTGAATCGCCGTTCCATTGGACGTCGATATATTGTCCTCGAGGGATATTTTGGTTCGAGGGTTGAGAGGTGGACTGGTCGTGCCGATCCCGATCGTCCCGGTCAGTGGATCTTCCGTCATTACGGAATCCGTCAGGGTGAGATCGTCAGCGAATTTGACGATTGTTCCTGGCGTCTGTGTCACCAGTGTCTGTGTCTGGGCTAGAGCCAATCCCATATTCGCCAACGAGATACAAAACGGCACCCATACCAACAACGAGCTGAAACTTTTTCGATTCATCGTGCTACCTCCCGCAATAGTTAGTGAATTGACGCCGGGCTTCTGCGAAGCAAAGACCCGGGCCTTGTTGGAATTGCTCCCCGAGCTACCTGCTAATCGTAAGTTGGTGAAAAAGAGTGCCAGACAGGTCGGAAGCGCTTCAGTCGGGCGCCGAAGGGCGCGCTGGAATTTACGCCGCGCGCCAGTATTTCACGCGCTCCCCGCGACTCGCTCGTACAACCAGGCCCTCGCCAGACGCCATTGCCGGTTGACATTGCGCAGCGACATGTCGAGGGTGGAGGCGACCTCCTCCATCGTCAGTCCTCCGAAGAAACGCAATTCGACGATTCGCGCCTGCCGCGCATCGGCTGTCGCCAGCTCATTGAGAGCCTTATCGATGGAGATCAGGTCAAGCTCGCGCGGCTGGGAGCCAGCCTCGTCCGCGAGCGTGACCATCGTCTTCACCTGGCGCTTCGCGGCATAACGGGCTCGCGCATGATCGACCAGGATCCACCGCATCAGCTGCGAGGCCACGGCGAAGAAGTGAGCGCGATTCTTCCATCCTGGATTCTGTGCGCTGAGGCGAAGGTACGCCTCGTGAACCAGACTGGTGGGTTGAAGAGTCTGACCAGGCTGGACTTGCCGCAGGTAGCGCCTGGCGCGCCGCCGCAGCTCGGCGTAGACCAGCGGGAAGAGTTGGTCCCTCGCGGCGACATCGCCTCGGCTCCAGGCCTCGAGGAGCGCCGTCAACTCTTCGGGCGAGGGTGTCATTGTCCGGAAAGCCTAGAAAATCCACCACCGCCGATCCAGCTTGGGAGTCCTTAATCGACTATGTTACGAGGGGAGTCGCTCCACAGAGGTTGGGGGCTGCAGTGACGCCCGAACACTGGAAACGGGTGAGCGAGCTGTTCGAAGCTGCGGTCGAGCGCGAACCTCTGGCTCGGGCCGCCTTTCTGGCTCGAGCCACCGCGGGCGACCCCGCCCTCGCCGAGGAAGTCCTCCGGCTGCTTGCTTCCGACGAGAAAGCTGGCACTTTCATGAACGCCTCGCCCGGCCTCGCCTCGTCCTCCATCAGCGATGACCATTTGGCGACCTGGCACCGAGCGCTGCGAAAGGAGACTCCCTCAATCGCGACAGATTTGCGGGTGCTCCTCGAGGAGTGCCACGCGCTCGGCGAACAGGAATTTCTCAAAGCGCAGCCCACCGCACCTGATTCTCCGGCGGCGATGATTGGACAGAAAGTCGGGGCCTACTCGCTGGAGGCACCTATCGGCCAGGGCGGAATGGGCACGGTCTGGGTTGCTCGCCGCAGCGATGGTCGTTTTGAGGGTCGCGCGGCAGTGAAATTCTTAAAGCTCGCATTCCTCGGGGGCGCCAGCGAAGAGCGATTCAAACGCGAGGGTAGTGTTCTTGCGCGGCTCGCCCATCCCAACATCGCTCATCTCATCGATGCGGGCGTCTCAGTCGCTGGCCAGCCCTACCTCGTTCTGGAGTATGTCGAAGGGAAACACATCGACGACTATTGCAAACAGCACGCGCTCGACATCCAGGCGCGCATCCGTCTGTTCCTCGACGTGTTGGCGGCGGTTGCGCACGCGCACGCCAACTTGATTGTGCACCGGGATATCAAGCCTTCGAACGTGCTGGTAACCGCCGATGGAAAGGTGAAGCTGCTAGATTTTGGCATCGCCAAGCTGCTCGAGGATGAAACCACACCGGCGGCGGCGACCGCGCTTACCGGCGCAGGGGAAAGGGCGCTGACTCTCGCTTACGCATCGCCGGAACAAGTCACCGGCGGTCCTGTGACCATCGGAACCGATGTCTATGCGCTCGGCGTTCTGCTTTATCTGTTGCTGGCCGAAAAGCACCCTGCGGAGTCTGCGCTCCAGTCTCAGTCGGAGTTAATGAAAGCCATTGTTGATACCCAGCCGCGCCGCCCATCGGACGTGGTCCCATCGACCGACCATCGCAAGCGCGTGCTTCGAGGAGACCTGGACACCATCGTCGCCAAGGCGATGAAGAAGAGCTCCGGAGAACGCTATGCCTCGGTCACCGCGTTCGCCGAGGATCTTCGCCGGTACCTTGGGCACCAGACGATCAGCGCCAGGCCGGATACTCTTGCCTACCGGGCGAAGAAATTCGTCCGTCGTAACCGCCTTGCCGTCGCGCTCGCATCGGCGGCCATTGTCGCCACCGGCGCCGGCCTCGTCGGCACCGTGATCCAGGCGCGCCGCGCGACCAGCGCCGCCGAGCGCGCGCGCATCGAGGCGAGGACCGCAACCGCTGTCAAGGACTTCCTGCTTGGAATCTTCAACTTCAGCTCCAAGCGGCAGCAAGATCCACTGCGGGCGGAGGCGGTAACCGCGCGCGAGCTGCTCGACCGCGGTGCGGCGCGTTTGCTTGCCGATCAGAACTCGGATCCGAAGGTTGCCTTCGAGCTCCTTTCGACGCTGGGGGATCTGTATTGGGACCTCGGCCTCGAAGAGAAGTCGCTGGAGCTCCGTCGGAAGCAGGTCGAGATGGCGCGACTCGCGTTTCCCCGCAACGCTCCGAGCCTCGCCGAAGCGCTCGTATCCTACGCGTACGCCGCTCAGAACACGACGCGCTCCAAGGATTCGCGCGCCTCCTTGGAGGAGGCGGAGCGGATACTCGACGTGAACCGGGACGAGAGGAGTCTGATCCGCGTCCGGGCCAAAATCACACTAGCCGAGTACTGGCGCGAAGGCGGCGGCGACCTTGGCAGAGCGCGCAGCTACGCGGCGAAGGCGATCGAAATCTGTCGCCGCCACCATCCCAATGACCCGCTCTTGATCGAAGTTCTGAGCGAGGCGGCTTCAATTGAACTCCTTTCTCACCACACGGCGGCATCGATCGAGCTTTACAAAGAGGCGATCGAGCTTCATCGCCGCCTGGGTAGGCCAGAGATTGAGCTCACTCGTCCACTGGGTGAGTTGGCCGCGCAAGAAACCAGCTTGTCCCAGTTCGCAGACGCCGAACGTGACTTCAAAGAGGTTATCGCGCTGAGCGCGCGCCTCAACGGCGAGAATCACGTCGAGAGCTTTACTTTCGAGCGGAGCTATGGTGGCTTCCTTAGGACGTTGGGGCGGCTGCGCGAATCGGAAGCGCTGCTGCGCGAGGTCGCAGAGAGGGCGGTCCGCCTCTTGGGTCCTGAGGAGTCGCTGCATGTGCCGTTGGCGCGCTACAGCCTCGCTCGTACGCTTGCGGAGCTTGGCAAGATCGAAGATGCGGAATTGCTGTTGCGCGAGGCAATCGCCGACACAGAAAAAAACCGGCCCAACACTATTCGCCAGGCCATCATGCTCGAGCCTGCCGCACTTCTGCAGTTGCTCATGGGTCGGTACGAGCTCGCTGACCGGATGTTGGCTCAATACCAGTCCATCATGGAGCACGTCGGCCGGGAGGACTCGGCGTACGTGGCGCTGCTTCGCGCCCGGTACCAACTCGCTGTCGGCGAGCCGAGCCAAGTGCTGTCAACTCTTGCGACGGCTACCTTCTCCGAAGGATACGCGCTTCCAAGGTCGATCGTCGCGGACGTGACTCGCGCTCGCGCGCTCCTTGAGCTCGGACGTGCAGAGGAAGCTGAACGTGTCGTGTCGGCAAGCCTCGAACGACTGAGCGCCACTCCCGAAGCGGAGGAGCTCAAGGCAAACAAGGCGGAACTGGTTGTTGCCCACGGGCTAGCGCTCACACGGCTGGATCGGGCGAAGGAAGCCGAGGCACCGTTACGGGATGCGCTCGCGTGGCGCGAAGCCAACATGGACGAAAACAGCCCGATGCTCGCTGAATCGTTGATCGCATTGGCAGAGTGCTACCTATCGCAAGGCAAGCGCGCTCAGGCCCGCTCCTTGGTCGAGCGCGCTCAACGCATTCATCGAAGCCACCCGAACCTGGGCGAGCACCTGCGCTCGCCGCTCCGCAGAGTCGAGCAGCAGCTCTCGGCTCGATGAAGAGACACGCCGACCTCGCCACGAGAGAGTACCGAACTGCGCCGAAGGTTGAACGCAGCGAGAACCAGAATGGCGACAAGGGACATCCACGCTGGTGAATAACCGGAAAAATCGACGATCAATCCGAAGATGGGTGGCGCGAGTGCAATGGCTATCAGATTCAACGTCATTGCAAAGCTGATGGTCCATGCGACGGCGTTCCTCGGTGCCATCTCGGCGACACCTAGCGAGCCATGGTTACGGAACGGATGGCCGCGTCGCACGCCTTCTGCGCGGGTGTGCCTCCGGTGCAAATCAACGTCAAGGTGCGTGGGCCTTGCTGAACGGCGAGTGCTTTCATTCGCACGGGATCGCCCTGGCGTGTGAACGAAAGTTTCACCCACTGGCCATCGAGTAACCCCACTCCAATCGCACCGCGGGACATGTTTTCCACCACGCCCAGGCGAGACCGTTGCTCCTCAATAAGCTTGTCAATCACGGAGTCCAGCCTGGGAACGGGTGGGGCGTTGAGAGTGACGGCGCCGGCCAGTATCGCGCCAGTCTGAGTGTCGTTGGCAACGAACTCTGTCCCCTCTTGGCCTGGCTCCAGCTTCCATGTCGACGCAAGCGTGACTTGCAATCCGAACTCCGCCAAAGAGACAGTGTGGGTGAACGCCATAGGACGGGGCCGAGGTACTCGGGCGGTTGCGTTGATCGCAAAAATAATTCCGGCCGTAGCGGTCAACGCCCCCAATGTCTTCAGCACGATGAGGAGCCGATCTCGACTGATCCCGCGTGCGACGCCGGTGAGGTTGTGTCTGAGAGTGGGCATTTCTCTCTCCTCTTCGGCTCCCCGCCAGACAACGAGCCGTGCGTTAGGAGAATTCGTAGAAGGAAAGAAAAGAGTGCCATTCTCGGACCAGGTCAGCTGCGGCCCGAAGCTTGAGGCCCATCGACGGAACTAAGGATCGTCGCAGCGCACCTCGAGCTCTCGGCTCTATCGTACGTTTCGAGTTAGCATCCGAGCCTTGAAGCGGTGGACACGTTGGCCTTTGCGGCTGCTCGCCGGCGCGGGGGTGCTCCTGGCGCTTACCGTCGCGTTCATCGCTATTGCCATTCATCGGCTGGATGCGCCGTGGCTAAAGCTCCCGTTGCAGCGTTGGATTTCGGGGGTCGCCGGTTTTGAGGTGGATTGGCGCTCAATCCACGTGGATCTCGGATCGGGCGTCAAGCTAGAGGGCCTTGAAGTAATGTCCCCGCTAGCGTTTCGAGATCGGGCGCCGGATCTCTTCAGAGCAGACACGGTGGTTGTCGAAGGCTCGGTCTTCGCCGGCATTCGCGCTGTTCGCATTACCAACGCTGACGTCACCTTAGTCCAAGCAGGAGTTCACGGATCTTGGGAGCGGACAGCGAAGGGCGCTACTGAGCGGGGACAGGGCTTAAGCGCGTCGCTGGCCGCGCTGTTCTCAAAGCCTCCGCCAATACCCGCGGCGTCGCTCGACCGCGGCACGTTTACCTGGATCAACGTGGATCCGGGGCGCCCCATCGAGCGCGTTTCTGTGAGTGGGCTGAGCCTCGACCTTCAAGGGTGGACAGCCACGCTGGGGACGGCTGCCACGCCGGTCCGCCTCGATCTCACGCACCAGTTCGGGGACACCTTACACACGGCAGTGCTGGACGTTCAGGCCGTGGGCAGCGCGGAACGACGCGGTTTGGTGGCAAGCTCGGAGATGAAGGTCGCGCGACAGGACTGGGTGCCTAATCTTTCGGTAGAAAAACTCTTGAGCCTTCACCTCAGGGCGAGGTTCGACACGGCACAGCATCGCATCGCTCTCGATCTGGACGATCTTCAGCTCCTGGACGACGCAGTGACGTTCAAAGGAGCCGCGCTGCTGCCCGATGACCCGACGGCGTTCCCGACGGTACACGACATGGAGGGCGCGGTTGACTTGAAGCGCCTCGCTGCCTTCGTCGCGCCGCTGAAGCTTCCGGTGTCGGTGGACCGGGGCGCGCTTCATTTCCGCGCCAAGAACACGGACGCCATCGATGTCGATGGTCAGGTGGATACCGTCGTTTTTACTGGCGGTGGCGCGAGTGTTTCTTTGGCAGGCGCATCGCTTACCGCAACACTCCAACCACGCGGGCCCCATTTCGTTCGAGCCAAGGTCAATGGTCACTGCATCGTTTCCGCGGCAGGCGCGAAGCCATGGTTCGACCAAGATGTTCGCGTGCACCTCGAAGCCGACCATGTCTCCAAAGACTTCAAGCAAGCGCGCGTTCGAGGAACCGTGGCGGGTCCGTGGGGCGAGCTTTTGGTCGAGGACGAGCACTATACCCACGAGGAAACAGCCCACATTACCTTCCGTCTTCCAAGCCTTGCGGTGGTTCGTCCAGTGCTTCCCAAAATGCCTTGGCCCGTGGATTGGGGTGGCGCCTCTGCCGCGGGAAGTATCGACGTGCGCGCCCAACTTGGATCGGAGCCAGCACGGATTCATCAAAGGTCCGAGATCGTCTTGCAAGACCTCCTGGCGCGGCTCCCAGCAGGGCCTTTGGCTGTGCGTTCGATATCGGCCAACGTGCGCTCGGAGGGAACGGATCGTGATCACCACGCCGAGGTCGGGCTGCGGATGGGTGGCGTCCAGTGGCGAGGGGGTGCGCCCTCGGACCAGGCGTTGGACGCCACCTTGGACTTCGCCGCGGCAACCCCTCGTGTTCACCTGATTCTGAAGACAGATGGCGCGTTCGCGCCCTCCGTGTCTACAGAAGTCCAAGCGCACTTCGACCGAGGCCGCCGCGAACTTGTCTCGGAGCTCACGGCCAGCGCCAGCCATCTGTCGCGTCTTGCTCCTTTTCTCAAAGACGTGCCGTGGGTCGCACGACTCGACTTGACGAAGACGGAAGCCACGCTATCGGGACGCGCGAGGGTCCAAAGCATTTCGCAATTCGAACCACGCCTTTTGGCGCGTGCACGCGGAGATGCCGAGCTTCGGGGAACGATACGAAATGCGCGCTGGCTCGGCGAAGCGCAATCGGCGGCAATCTCTGCGATCCAATTTCAAGCGACGGCAAAGGGCGACAATCAGCAAGCCACGGTGGAGAGTCGTCTCGATGTTCAGAGTGCGGAGTACGCCCTAGAGGAGGACTCCTACCGCACCACGCCCACGTCTCTCAGCGTTTCGGCGGTCTTGAAGAGGAGTTCCGGCGAGGTGAACGCTCACGGTGAGCTTAACGTGGGCCAGGTCCTCGTTGGCAAAAGCTTCGGCTATCCCCTCGAGGGTTTGAAGTTGACCTTTTCGTTGGAGCGTCAAAGGGACGGAGTGATTCATGTCCCCAAGGCCACTCTCGAAAACGCTGCCGCCGGGACGACGCTCGAGCTGCGAGGCGGCCTCGCCCTTCACGAAAGTCCCCCCAAGTTGTCCGCTCAAGGCTTTCTCACACAAGACTTGCTCAAGGTTTGGCGGAATGCGGATGTTTTCTCGGGTCAAGGGCGCGCCGAGCTCCACTTCAGTGTGGAGTCCCCTGACCTTACGGTCTTCAATACGTCGGCGGCACTTACCTTGAACGGCGTTTCCCTTCGCATGCCGCCTTGGGGCCTCACCGCGGAAGGTGTCGACAGTGAAATTCCGTTGGTCTCGACTTTCGCACGCATACCGCGCGGTTGGGCGGTCGTTCGGGGACACCGGCTCAATGCGTACTCCGCACTGCGCTTCTGGGATCAGCATCCGCTGTTCAAACGGCGGAGCTACCTCTCGATTCGGCGGCTGGTGACGCCTCAGCTCACAGTCGAGTCGTTTGCCGGCAACCTCAAGGTGGACCACAATTTGATCTCTCTGGACCAAATGGAGATGTCGGTGCGTGGCGGTCAACTCGCCGGCCAGTGCCTCCTCGACACCGATGTCAACAACCTCCGCGCCAAAACGCAGCTTCGGGCCACGGGAGTCCTATCCTCTAAAGGAGAACCCTTCGACGGGAACGCATCGCTCTTGGTGTCGCTGCACGATCGCAGCGTCGACGGACGGGCGGAGATCCTGCGAATTGGGCGCCAGCACTTGCTCGACCTGCTCGATCTCCAGGATCCACAGCACGTGGCGCCGGCATTCAACCGGGTCCGGACGGCGCTGGCGCTTGGCTATCCGGAGCAAGTGAAGATCACATTTGACCGGGGGTTCGCCAACGTCCACATCGCCTTCGGCGGGATCGCGAAGCTGGTCAAGGTCGACGACTTGCGAGGCATTCCGATGGAGCCGCTGATCGATAAGTACCTAGTGAAGTACGTAAAGGAGGAACCGTGAAGCTCAGACTCGCATCGCTTGGGCTTGCGCTCTCGATGGGTTGCTTGGGCACGCCTCAGCTGATCGTGACGGATCGCGCCACGGCGCTCGAGGCACAAGCGGGCGGTTCGTTTGACGAGGCTGAGCGGAAGCTCATCCGGGCGGGCATCGCGCCGCACCCGGTTCCTTTCACGCCGGAGCAACTGGAAGCGCTCGGAATCCGAACCGAGGACATTTCGAATGCGAGCGAGCTGACCGAGGCAGATCAGGTCGATCGATACCTGCGACAGAGGTGCATCGGCGAGGGAAAGGACGGGCTACTCGTGGAGACGCCAGACGCGTGCACCGGCGCGGCTGACCCGGAGCAGATCACTCAGCTTGTGGAACGCGGAAATCGCGCGCGCACCCAACTGTGGAAATGGATGCGAGATGAGCGGCCTAAGGCCTCCTTGAACGAGGTTCGTCGTGCTTGGAACACCGCGCACCAGGAGGGGCTCGTCTGCGGAGGGTGGCGCCAGAAGGTCGATGGCTCCTGGGAGGCGAAGCCGTGCTGAAGCGGGTCCTGCTGGTCTTCGTGGGCGCGTTTTTTGTCGCCTCCGCTGCACCAGCTCAGGACGACCGACGTAACGGAATTCACGCTCCCTTGCGCCTGACCGCTGGCGCGTCTGATCAACTGTTGGGGCAATTTGCTCCCGACGATCGGACGCTGTACTACGTTTCGACTGCAGAAGCGTCCAGCACCATTTACGTGATGAACGTCACCGAGGGACGCCCCAAGCGCCTATTCGACGAAGGAGCGGACGCGACTTGGCCGCGACCAAGCCCCGACGGGCGGACGCTGCTCTACATCTCCTATCGAGACCACGCAGCTGGCCAGTTGTGCGTGCGAAACCTGCCGTCGGCTGAACGACGCGTCTGCCTCTCGCTTTCGGGCGCAGTCCAAGCGGAGTGGATCGACAGCTCGCGCATCGCGTTGGTCAACCGAAGTTCCCTCCAAGGCAACCTTCAACTCTTCGAAGTCACCGTGGGCTCGGAGCTGGTCCCGAGGCCGCTCGTGACAGGAGATGCGACCAGCCCGGCGGTATCACCCGACGGCCGGTGGCTCGTCTACGTTCCGGTTGAACGCGAGGTGCCAGTCGTCGGCCCGGGCTTTGCGGCTCACGCCACACCGTCGCTCGGACTGCTTCGATTGGGGTCATCCGGGGCGCCAGCAGCGCTCCCAATCAATTTGCCTGGGTTGAGCGCTCAGCCGACCTTTTCGCGCGACGGCCGCTTCTTGTACTTCGTCCAGTTTCTGGCGGACTCGAACCACGACGGCGTGGTCGACGCTTCCGACTCTGGGATTCTCTTTCGGATACCGTTCGCTCCGGACCCCGATGGCACCGAGCCCGAGCAACTGACGGACTCCTCATGGAACTGCCAGTATCCGACAACCTCCAAGACGCGCTTGGTCGCGACTTGCACGCAAAGCGACAACCTCGACGTCTTTGAGCTTCCGCTGGAGGGGGAGATTCCCGAAGACTGGACGGCAGAGCGCGTCCGGCTGGAGCTTGAGCTGGTCGCACGCCGTTCCGAGCAGCTTTTGCTCTACCGAAGACATCTGCGCGATGCCAAAACGCCTGCGGGACGCCACTTC
>Ga0306920_100016040_pt1 | contig 10297 bp, 13 predicted proteins | sample flu12Cox44000170_FD_204666 | JGI IMG/M metagenome (GOLD analysis project Ga0306920, IMG submission 204666) | Lab enrichment of tropical soil microbial communities from Luquillo Experimental Forest, Puerto Rico - flux4day.12C.oxic.44.000.170 (v2)... | ecosystem: Environmental > Terrestrial >...
AATTTTGAGTGAGTTTGCGCTCTCTCGGCGCAGCCCAGCCGTAGACTCCGAAAACCGCTTGCGGCGCGACCGGTTGAGTCATCAATTCAGTTAGCGCCCAGACGAGAGCGTCCGCGCGATCGGGCGAGCCATCGCCGACAAAGCCTTCGCTTGTCATGGCGCAGAGCTGATCCTCTAGATCGTTGAAGGCGCCTGCATGGCGCACGCGGTTTTGTTCGTACAGCGCCGCGATCGGCTCAGCGCGAGCAATCTTGCCGCGCGACGCCGTCACGTCACGATAGGGAATGTTTGGGTCACACGTTCTGATGACATGCTGAATCATCGCGCCGCCAAAATTGCGCTCGCCGATGATGCGATCGGCCCTGAATCTCCGATATGCAGCAACAGCGGTAAATCCTGGAGCAAGATTCGCTTCGTTCTCGAATGTCGAGCCGCGCGTCACCACAACGTCGACGCCTTCGCGCACCCCAAGCTTTTTCAGCAGTCCAATCGGTTGGGGGTCGTGGTGACGAGCCATCGGGGCCTACGGCCAAGGCGGAGTCCCATCATGGCCATGTCCCAAACCGCTTGCGGATTTTCGAATGCCGCAAGCTCATCGAACCAAATCAGGTCATGGTTTGGCCCGCGCAGCCGGTCCGCCTCTTCAGCTGAGAACGTTGTGGCGACGGCACCATTCGCCCAACTCAGGCGCCGCTTTGATGGCTCATAAGTCGGCCGATCGTGACCTGAGCACGCCAGGATTCCAGAGACGCCTTCAACCATGGTATCCCGGCAGTCGGCGCTAGTTGGCGCAATCAGAGCAATGCGCCGCGCGCGTTTCGCTGCGATCTCCTCCAGGACGAAATTCGCGCCGACAAACGTCTTGCCCCATCCCCTCCCGCTCAGGATTAGCCAGCCCGCCCAATCGCCAGGAGGAGGCAATTGGTTCAGCCGTGCTTTCAGGCGCCAATTGTGCGCCAGGGCGTCTTTCAGGTGACCGAACAATCGGAGGTTAGGCTTAGTCAATGGTCCGCCCCTCAATGAGCTTTGGAGCGTCGCCGGACGTGTCGCCTTCCAGAGCTTCCAAGCCTGCCAGGACGGCGCGCATCGCATCAGGGAACGGCGCTAGCGCCTGGACAAGCATTGCCTGCAAGGCGAGGTAGTCGGGGGATTGATAGAAATTGTTCTGAATGTTCGTGATCGTGGCGACCGACTGCAAAGCCTCGCCGGTGAGCTTGCTGATGTCGCGTAGTCCCTCGAACAGGGCCCGGCTCGTGGTTGCGACCATGCCGGCGTCGCCGTGCTCGTCGGCGATCCTGAGCCGGCGCATCAAGATGCCGTTCACGATCCGGTAGCGATCGAGGCTGTCGAGCCCATCATCGGCCGCCTGCTTTGCGAGCTCCTTCAACTTGGCATCGCTCGCGTAGGCGTCGCGCGCGGCGTCGCTGACATGCTTGCGCATATGCCGGTAAACGGCATCGGGTGAGACGCCATACTTCGCCGCGACCGCCTCATTGCCAACGCCGGCGATCTTGGCGCGCTCGATCAGCGCGCGGTCGCCGTGCTGGCAGATCGTGCATGGCCTATGGGCTGGTTTGTAGTTGCGAGGCATCAGGTAAACCGGCGCCAATGGTCCTCGGCGACAGCCTGCGCGGCCTCCGGCGTCGTGGCAAAGCCGCATTGATCGACGTCGGAGCTTTGCTGCGGGCCGCTATAGGTGACGTTCCATTGAATGCCGGCGGTCGGCGCGGCGACCAGATACGAACCAACGTAGGGATCGAAGGCGTCTGCGGTTCTATCCTCGCCGCGACGTTCCCATGTCAGACGATCGGGATATGTCAGGATGGTGGCGGACATGGTGCGGGCGTTCGGAAATTGATTTCGGTCGGCGATGGTTTCGCCAATGTTGGCGCGAATGTGATATAATATAACATCGCATTCGTGCAACGCAGAGCGCACAACTTTCCGCCGGCTGTTGCAGCGATGCCGCACGGGATCGAGGCCGAGGCCGAGCGGGGATCGAGCGCCGGAGATTTGCAGCGATCGCGAGCCCCAGAAACGGGCTGCCCAGTGCGTTATTTCGGGTCGGCCGCACCTGCCTAGCCAAGCCGCAAACGACTCTCCTGAGCCTTCCTATTGGCTTGCTATCGACCGGCTAAAACCTAGCCAAATCGGCCTATTTCCGAGCGTATAGGAAACTGAGCCGAGAAATGTTCGTCGGATCAACGGCCGTCGACCGCCGTTTCCGGTGAGGTTTGTATGGCTCGCTCAACTGTCCGATTTACAGACTCTGGCGCCGTCGGCGCCGACCGCGCCGTTATTGGAGTTCTCCGCCGGATCGGATCTGGACTGTCGATACAATGGCTGATTTACGGACAGTTTCCCCTTGTGTGATTTACGTTACATAAACGCGTTGCTGGGCCGTCGACGGCCGCGCGCGGAGGACGGGATAGCGAGCGGAAATAAACGCCGCTGTTTGCATCATCGCTTGGTCAGATGCTGACGAGAAACCGGCTTCGTCGGGGTGTTGCAGCCCCCGTTAAGTGGTGCCCCATGCGAGCGCTGCTCGCGAGCAAACACTTAGAAATACCGGGGTATTTGCTTTTTGAGCGTGCGTGCATCGCGCGCCCGGAGCGCGAACCTGCCGAACTAGGCCATCGCAACGGCGCTCGTCACGAGGGTCTGACCGCAACGATCGCAGCTCCAAACGTAGGAAACTCTGCCATCGTTCAAGAGTGCTGAGGCTTCCGGCGCCACCATGGGCTCCGAGCAGGACTCACACGTCGGCAACTGTCGCACCCGAGGCCGACAGATAACTTGTGACCGAACTTTGTCGACTGTCCGTAGCATGAGGCCCCCTACCCACCGGGAACTCGGATAGCTTCGCTCCGCCGAATCATTTCCACAAGCGTCTAGTTTGGAACAAGCAAGCCTCTTTGTTGAGTTATCCACAGCTTTGATTGCCGGCCGCTCCACCGGCCGTTCCTGCCCGGGCGCGCCGAAGTTTGCTCTTGCAATGTGTTCAGCGATCATCAGGTGCGGTCAGTGGTCGCAAAGGAGGCGCGACGGCCCCGCATAAGCGAGGTCTATGCCTGCCTTCGGATACACACAGTTCGGCCGCTGCGCTCACAGTATCAAGCGAAAGGCCCGGCTCCGTTCATGCGAACGCAAGCATGCACTAAAATGGAGTTGATACAGTCGCGAACCGCGTAATGGACGCCGCCGTAACAACTCGACCCCTAGGAAAAGAATGAGGTACGAACGCACACAAAAGGGAGGGTACAAACCACCCTCCTTTTGTGCGTCCCGTAACAACCTCTCTTGGCAATAAACCATTGCAATTGCGGGACTTCCGCGCCGCCCGTAACAAAAATCGCGTTCACGTAACACGCGGTACCGCTTTGTTACGGTGGGCGACATTTTCACGATTTTGGCCGTAACACGCCGTCACGGGTTATTCGTCGTCTCCTTCCAATGCTTTCTTACCTTCCTTAGTGAGGACACGGCGGCCCGCGCGCGTCTCCTTGATGAGCTTGGCGCGCTTCAGGCTATCGACGCACCGCTTAGCCTTCATCTTATTCGGCTCGCCGCTGTACAGCTTCCAGCCTGCCTTTTGCGCCAGCCTGTTGAATGATGCCCGCGGGTCGTCCTCAATCAGCGCCAGAATCGCGTTCTCATCCTGCCGCCCGGCTTCGGCGATTTCCTCACGGGCTTGCTCGCCGATATGCTCACATATGACCGTTGGCAGTAACCGGCCGTCGCTGTCCTTCAAGTCCTGGTGCGTCACCGTCTTGATTAGGAAGCTCATCGCTGCAAACTCCGCTCCGCGAAACTTGCCTTGCCAGTGCAATTCCGTGAGCGAGTCGTTCTTGGCGCATGTCAGATTGCCATCCACTTCGTTCAAGAACGTGCCGCCGCCAGCGGGCAACAGGTTATCGGCTGTCGCGTTCTTCACCGGGTGGCAGTTCACAACGACAGCCGGACCGCCCGGAATGATGTCAATCAGGCTGCGCATCAGAAGTGCATGTGCACCCATCTGCGGACGGTTGTTCTCGTCGTCGCCTTCAAAGAAGGCCGGGCCGGTGTCAATAATCACTAACCCAAATTCGCCGCCCAACGCTTCGGCTTCGGCGCGCAGCTTGGTTGCCGAATCCGAAATCTTGAACCGCCCTTCCGTGAAATAGACTCTGATTTCCGCCGGATCGAATCCCATGTGCGGCGCAAGCGCGATCCAGCGCATGCGCACATCCTCCGGGTTCTCGGCTGCCGCATACAGCACGCGGCAACGTTTGGTTTCCTTGCCAGCGAACGTTTCACCTAACGCGGTGCTTGCGGCGAGGCGCAGCGTCACGCAGGTTTTGCCTGAGCCCGTTTGCCCGGTGAGAGAATAGAGAAAGCGCCTCACCAATACGCCAACCACAACATATTCGGGCGGCGCAAGCGCGGCGATAAAGTCCGCGCTGCTCTTGATGAAAGTTCGCTGCGTGTCGTGAGGCTTGGCCGGTTCTGCGGGCGTCCACAACGGCGCAGCGAGACACACCTCGACAAGCCTTGCGGCATTGCCGGAATCGGCGTCGAGCCAATCGGACACGTCGCCCTTATCCGGCAAGTTCGGCAGCCGTACGACGCGGATTGACTTAGCCGTGCCGTGCAATGCCGCCGCTGCCGCAGCGGCCTTCTCACGGCCGGCGTCGTCGACGCGGTCGGCGTCCTTCTCGCCCTCGCAAAGGAACACGCTGGCGTCGGGATACTTGAGCAATTCGCCGAGCCGATAGGGAACGCGCTTCTCTTCGCCAATGCTCCAAATCCAGTCGCCCTTGCCGTCCGGGCGACGCTGGCGAAACGTCTTCGGCTCGAGCCGGCAAACCTGATAGAGCAGCTCACCGTCGGCGTCGCGGTAGTCGTAGGCTTTGACAATGTGCGCCTTGGCCGCCGGTGCCGCGTCCTGCTGCTGCCGTGCCACGACAGCCCGCAAGGCCGCCTGAACGTCAATCGTGTTGCGCGGTGCGCGGCCCTTCGCCTCGAACGCCGGCAATCCTGCCAGCCTGCGCACATGATCCTTGCAAGCAATCGGATCGTCGCCGGCGTGAGAGTGCACCCTGAAACCGTCCGGTGCGTCACGGTCAACCCAAACGGTGAGGCTGCGATCCGAGGGTGAATGTCCGGGGCCGGGAGCGCAAACCTTGTCGCCACGCGCCTCGCCGCCGAGCGCTTGCGCTAAACGTGCTGGATCAATTGGGGTAGCCATATTATATTCGAGATGCTGAGAGTGAGAGTTGAATGGCCGCCGGGTGCGAGACCGGCGGCCACTTGTTTGACTAGTCGATCAAGCCATATTCGCGGTAGACAGCTTTAACTGCCTCGTGACCGGAGATTTGATTGAGCCGACATTTGGCTTGCGCCAGGAGCACGGAAACCAACGAAGGCGCAGACACAGCCGCCAGGATAGATTTCATATCCTCGATGTTGGAGTCCGGCCTGTGCGTATTCGGCAGCCCCTCCATCGCGACGATAGCCGTCGCCAGTGCGTCCGCCACAATCAGTCCATCTCTTCCGGTGATGTGTTTCATTTGCATCACCTCAGAACGACTCGTCCATGTCGTAGGTCGGGCCGTCATAGGGCGGCGGCTCGTGGCTGACAGGACCGCTGGTCCATGCCGTCACCTTGAACTCGGGCACCGGCACCGGCCCGAATTGCTTGTGACGATATGAGCCGGCCACAAGCTCGATCAGCGGAACGCCTAAATGTGCATTGCGCACGTACTGAGCGAGCAGCTTTCCGATTGCGGAGTTGCCGCCCTGGGAGCCGGTGACGAACGTATAAAGCTCGCCCGTCTCGTTATCCTCCAGCGGCAGGTAATATTGCCGCGTCCAGGGATCGCGTGGCTTGCTGTTGTGATCGGTTTCCCAGGTGCTCTGATCGGTGTCGCCAAGGTCGGCACGTTCGGGCAGAACGAAAGTCGGATCGGCGACAAGACCCATACGCTGCTCGGCGACTTTGCCGCCGACGAACTTCGTGTACCCGTGCGCAAGCTGATTCGCGTGGGCGATAAACTCGCGCCCAGCGGGCACCTCGTTGTCACCGGAGAGAAACTGACCTTTCACGAATTTCAGGAGACGCATCTCCTGTAAGATTATTTTGCATTTTCATTTTTCTCATGTTTACCCGCGTGCTGCGGGCGGTTTGGCATCGGCCGGAATGGCCGCTGCATTCTCTTGCGAGAATTTCTGAATACATGCTGCCCATGTGCGCCACGGCAGCACGACCATTGGTTCGGCGTTATTCCTGCGAAGAAACAGCGCGTCGTTTTCGCCAAGCCATTTCTCAAGGGTGACGAAGCTGGCGCCGCCGCGCCTCGCCTTCACTTCGCAAGCAAGCGGCGCTTCATCAGGGAAGGCGTGCACGTCGATGTCGGCACCGTTGCCCTGATAGCGGGCGGCGCCGCTGAGCGGCACGCGTTCGGCATGGACTCCAAGCGCGCGGTGGCGCTCAACAAGCTCGCGTTCGATACGCGCGCCTTTCCTGCGGCGTGCGGCGCTCATTGGCCGATCTTTCGCGGCGTCGGATGGGGCTGTGCGCTTACTTCATCTTGCCACCGGCGCAGTGTGGATATCCGCTCGGCTTTCCATTCCGCGCTCCCCGGCTCAGCGGTGGTGCTGGTCGGCTGCGCCGAGGTGTCGGCGGCCGCGGCGCTCGGTCCGGCATTATCGTCCCATTCGGCGTCGCGACCGACGTGGATTTCATCGTCCTGGTCGGCGAAATCGTGCTGGTAGATTGCTCCGCGCTTCTGAAGTTTCTCGTAGGCTCTCTCAATGGCTCCCAGGCGCCATCGACCATCCAGCACAATGCCCAGTTCCTTTCGGGTCTCCTTCGACGTGATCTGCTTCCAAAATTCAGATTCGCCGATCTCAAGAATCTCTTCGAGGATCGGGTCAATTCCAGACAGATAATTGATCAAGCCCCTGGCAAGCTCCGCCACCTTCGCCGCATCAACATCGCTGCCTGTCGGCAAGTCCGGCGCGGCTGCCTTCTGCGGCGTCTCGGTCTTCTTGTTCTTCAGCGCCGCCACCCTCGCGACCTGAGCCTCCGGCGTCGTCTCCTTCGCCACCTCGAGCAGCGCCGTGCGGTTGTCGTCGAGACCGGCGTCGCGCGCGGCCTGCTTCGCCTCGTCGGAGAGCGAAGCGACCTTGATGGCGCGGTGTGCGTCGTCCTTGCTGATGCCGAGTTCGCGGGACGCGGCATTTACTCCGCCGGGTTGCTGCCCGCGCTTCTTATGTTTATGCGTCGCAACTTGCGACGCATTGCCCGCCTCGGTCTGCTTCGCTGTATTCAACTCGATCCAGCGCGCGACCTGGGTATCGCGCTCCAAAACCGTCAGCTGGGCGCGGTGCAGGTTCTCGGCGATCTCCCAGAGTTCGGCGTCTATATCGTCGTCGCTGAATTCGATGCAGTTGATCTTTTCCCATCCGAGCGACTTCACCGCGGCGAGGCGGTGCGCACCGGCGACAAGCACGTAATTGTCGTCCGTGGTGCCGTCGGCCGATTTACGGTCCGCAAAGTATCTTACCGTGATTGGCGTGCGCAGGCCGATGTCCTTGATGGAGGATGCCAGCGTGGCCACGCTCTCCTGGTCAGGAATGCGGCGCCCGGGAGGGACTTCGATTAAGTCAACGTAGACCTGCTCGACCTGAATCTGGCTGGGGATGTTGGTGCTGGTCATGCTCGCGCCCACTGCGGCAAGTGGCGGGTCCGCTGCAGCCGCACGGCTTCGGCGAAGTGCCTGCTCTCGAATGGACCGGCCGCCGTTTCATCGTCGAAGCCGATCTGGAACAGGCCGTCGTCACGTTCGGTGATGAGCGGCGGCGACGGGATGAATGGTGTGCCTGCCGACGGCGCGGACCGGATCAGACACAGGACCTTGCGGGGGCTGCTCATACCGCAGTCCCCGCGTCGCGCTCGGCGATTTTCGTCTGGATATAGTTGTCGATTTCAGATTCGACGTAGGCGTATCTACCGGGTCCCGTCGGGACGCGCTTCGGAAACTTCCCCGCCTTCTCAAGCCGCCAAAGGTGGGGCTTCGAATATGGGATACACTTGTCTGCCAATGCCTCGTAGGGGATAAGGCGCCGAGTCATTTTTTTTCCTCGCATCGTGATGATTGCAATGCAAGGATAAGAACAGCATCCCGCTATTGGGAGGGTCCAATAAACAGGCCTATGTATCTTGTACCTTTTGGCTGCCTCGCCTTGTGCTTGATCTCATCCCAAAGCCGAGTGAACTTGAACATTGAGACGGGCTTCATTCGCAGCTCGGCTGCGCTAGCGTCGACACCCCGATATCTCCCCGGAAAGTGCATCCTAAGAATTTTTAGCGCTTCGTCACAGGCCGACCGGTTAATCGGCTTCTTATCTGGGCATCGGTTTTTGTAGCCCATACTTCGCCACCGACTAACAATTTCATTTGCGCACACGGCTACAATGTCTTTTTCCTTTTGGGCGAGCCGCTCGTACTTCTGTTCAGTTCTCTCCTTCGGGCGGCCCCGGTTCGGGTACGCCAACTCTTCAAGCACGTCTGCGAGATACAAGCGGAAAGTAAGCGTGATCTCCTTCTCCGACCTAAGAAACTTAACCAAGGCTCTGAGATCCCGCTCTTCCATGTGGGCTCTCATCGCCATGTCCGCCGGCGTCGGCTTCAACGAAAATAGATTGGGCATCACTTGATCGTCGGGCATCACACCCTCGCACGGATCTGGACCACGTTAGTGGGCTGCGGCTGCGTTACTTCCCTTAGTCGCGCTGCCCACAGATCAAGCGCCTCGCGCTTTTCGTCGAGATAGTCGTGCAGGTCGTACACGCCTTTAATGCCTGGGCGAGCATGCGCCAGCACCGCCTCGCGCGCTTCCTCCGTCACCTTCAACCGCGAGAGCCGGCTCCGCACTGTGCGCCGAATATCGTGGTTCACGAAGGGCAGCAACTCAACGGATGCCGGATCATCTCCCCGCATGCGTGCCAGAGCGCGCAACGTTAGCAACATTCGGCGGTCTAGACGTTCCTTAATCTTGCTGCCCATCCAAACCGCGCTCTCGCCATTGGTAGTGGAGAATAGGTAGGTCCCGCCGTTGAACCTAGGGATGTCCTTTAACACTGCTGCGAGCGCATCAGTGATCGGGACAGCATGAGCGCGGGCCTGCTTCTTCCCGGCGTTCTTGCCCTTCATGCGTTCGGCTGAAATGACCCATATGCCGTTATGTTTGAACTCAGGCCAAGACGCATCGGCCGCCTCATTGAGCCGCAGGCCCGTAAGAATGAGAACGCGGTAAACGTGACCGTGAGGGTAGGGCATCCGCGATGCTGCACGCCAGAACGCGAAGATTTCGTCGTCGGTGAGAGTGCGATCCCGCGCACCCTTCATTTCGCCGATTGTTTCGAGAACGCGCAGACCCTCGCACGGTGACGTAGTGAGTCCATAACTGCGCTGGGCAATCACCCATCGGAAGAAACGCTTGAGCAGTGCTAGTAGATTGCGGGCGGCATTGCATTCTGTCCATCGTGTGCGCCGAGCATTTTCCTCGATAACTTGCTCCTTACTATCGTAATAACATCTGTATCGGTGATGGACGCGATCGGTTTGCTTGCCCACGTCGGCAGAAGATCGCGGCGGATCTCGCGCTCGACCGCGCTCCCGCGTCGCTCGCCGGAAAGCTTTTGACGGATGAAATCATCGGCGACAGCGGCAAAGGTGAATGCCTGCTGTCGCAATCTCTCCTGCCGTTCCTTTTCCTCCTCCACAACCGGGTCAATGCCCTGCGCAACCAATGAACGCCACCTGCGCGCCTTGTCCCGCGCTGCGGTCAGGCTGATATCGGCGCAGTTGCCGATCTCGCGCCGCGACGGAGTCGAGCTTCCGGGATATCGAATGCGGAGGATAAAAGTTTTGTGGCCCTTGTCGGTGACGCGCACACCGAAGCCGGGGACCTGCGCATCCATGACTTGGTACCGTTCGTCTTTCCGGGCCTTCTTCAGACCGGCGATCAGGGTAGGGGTGAGATTCTTCCGGTGATCTGTCTTCGGCATGGTCGGGGCCACTTGGGGGCCACAAGAAAGCGCAAAGCAATGCGACCCAATGAAAGGATTTGATTAGGTATGCTAGAAGGAAGGCTAACGAATCTAACTACTTATGCCGCTGGCTGCAACGTATTGCAACGCAATGAACTAGTTATACAGCTGACTCTTAATCAGCGGGTCCCAGGTTCGAGCCCTGGTGCGCCCACCACACAGAAGCCCAACCAGAATTAGGTATTTCTGACGGTTTTCGGAC
>Ga0306920_100016041_pt1 | contig 10297 bp, 9 predicted proteins | sample flu12Cox44000170_FD_204666 | JGI IMG/M metagenome (GOLD analysis project Ga0306920, IMG submission 204666) | Lab enrichment of tropical soil microbial communities from Luquillo Experimental Forest, Puerto Rico - flux4day.12C.oxic.44.000.170 (v2)... | ecosystem: Environmental > Terrestrial >...
GGCGAATCTGGTCTGGATTCTTGTTCGCCGTGGCGGTGGTTCCCGGCTACTTCCTGTTTTTTGCAAGATTTCCAATCACGAGAAACGTGCCATGGGCGAGTTGGCTGATGTTCGCCGCGGCCGGGGCGCTGTTGTGGGCAGGCGTGGGCAGGGCTTTCACGACCCCGCAAGTGTACCGCGGAAAGGTGGTTGGCCCGATTCTTGCTTTGCTGAGTTTGGGGGCTGTGGGACTTTTCGCGTATGTAACGTTGTATGCTTCGCGCCAGTTGCCCGCAGCGGTGGGTGCGCCTGCGGTTGGGGACAAGGCGCCAGAATTTGCGCTTGCCGACACAAGAGGAAGAATGGTGGCGCTATCCATGCTACTCTCCGAGCCGATGCCGGGAATGCAACCGGCAAAACCACGAGGAGTGCTTTTGGTTTTCTATCGGGGATATTGGTGACCGTTCTGTAACTCCGAGTTACGGGGTATCGAGGAGAGTTTGAGTGAGCTGGAACGGCGGGGCGTGCGGCCGGTAGCAATCAGCGTGGACTCGCCGGAAGAATCCTCGGCGCTGTGCAAGAAAGTTGGATACACGTACACGTTTCTGTCGGACCCAAAAGCGGAAGTGATTCGCCGCTACAGCCTGCTGCACCAGGGCGCCGGCCTGGACGGGAAGGACATCGCCCGTCCGGCGGAATTTCTGGTGGACTCCTCGGGTGTAGTGCGCTGGCGGAACCTGACCGAAGATTTTCGCGTACGGGCAACTCCTGAAGAGGTCTTAAAAGGCGCGCAGGTCCTTCCCTAGGATTGGAAGTCAGTTGGCTTCCTGCGACCGTACAGCCTTTGACGCCCTCCGACGACGCGACCTAGAATGACCGCCACACGGACCTAGAACCGCTCATCGGGCAAACCATTTTTCGTTACCGCATCATCGCCAAGCTTGGCGGTGGTGGAATGGGTGTCGTCCTCAAAGCTCCGGACGCCCGCCTCGACCGCTTCGTTGCCCTCAAATTTCTTCCTCCCGATGTCGCCAACGACCCGAAAGCTCTCGCCCGCTTCCGGCGCGAAGCCAAAGCCGCCTCGAGGCTGAATCATCCCAATATCTGCACGATTCATGAAATTGGTGAGGAGAATGGCCGGCCTCGGCCTGGGATACGGGGATCGGTACTAACCGGGCAAGGTGCATCAACTCTTTCGAGTGCTACTCCCCGGGATCTGAATCCGCCGGGTCACCGATGAATACCTGACACGATCACCGCATCTCGTCCGGTCCTTTTTCGCATCGCGCACAAACTCCCGTGGCCGTTCGCCGCGCTCGAGCAGTCATTGGACGACTCTCGACCCAACGTCTCCGCTCGCACCCGTGACAAGAGACCCCGACCATAACAGTGGCCTACTGTGACCCAGCTCGAAGCGACTCTACCCGCATCACATACCAGATGCGGAAAACGATAAAAACAAAAACGCTAAGAGCTAGAATGGCGGTGTTAGTCTCCATTCCAGCAAAGAGGGCCGATGCTTCGGGCAACAAATCCTGAGCCACACAAAACAGAAGAGTAATGATGGTAATCAGCATGAACGGCCTCGCCGAGGCTCGTCTCTTTCGAGCCTCTCTTAACCAGAAGATCGCAAATGGTGGACCAAGATGACCAAGATTGGAAAAACTCCTATCTGCCTGTTCTTCCAATAACATAGTGGTGCCCTCTATCGTCGCCGGCTACGAAATCGCAAACTTGGATCGTGAATTCACAATATTCACAAGCCTTGCTAGACTCGTCTCATGTCTGAAGCGGCCAGTGCGCGTTTACAAGCGGCTCCGCAACGCTTCGCTCTGATGCTCCGAACGTGGGAAGCCGTGAGCGCTGAGCGCGAGCTGCACGGCGTGTTGGCAGCGCTAGCCGAAGTGCTGGTCCCCGCGATGCCGTTCGATGCAATTGCGATTGTCGATTTCAGTCAAGGTTTGGCTGAACACGAAACACACCGAATGATGGCGCTACATGTCGTCGGGTTTCCTCGCGTTGAGGGGGAAACGCCCGAACAGCTTGCCAAGAGAACAGAACCGTACTGGCACCCGCTCAGCGAGGTGCGCCCCCTCATCCCTTACCCAAATTATTCGGACAAGGGACTCCTGACAGGCGAACCGTTCGCCAGTGACGATCTCTTGCAAAAGGATGGGTGGTACCAGCATGAGTTCTACCTGGCCCGAGGAGGCGTGCGATCGTATGCCGCCGTCCCTCTCGTGGCAAGAGGACGAGTGCTTGGAGTGGCAACTTTCACGCGTACCGAGCAGCGGGCCTTCCCGGCTGAAGAATTGTCGATACTCCGCGACGTAGGCCGGGCACTATCTGTCGCAACCGCTAATGCCCTCGCTAATGAAGAAATTCGCAAGCTGCGCGAACAACTCGAGGCGGAGAATATTTCGCTGCGGACACAACTGGGCCAGGCGCCTTGGTTTGAAGAGATACTCGCGCACTCAGCGGCCCTGAAGCATGTGCTGGAAACCATCGAGCAGGTCGCAACAACAGATGCCACCGTCTTGATCACGGGAGAAACGGGGACGGGCAAAGAACTGGTCGCCCGAGCTATTCACCGGCGCTCCCCGCGCGCCCGTGGGCCCTTCATCAAGGTAAATTGCGCGGCAATTCCAGACACCCTGCTGGCTTCAGAGTTGTTCGGCCACGAGCGTGGTGCATTTACAGGAGCAGTCGAACGACGCAAAGGGCGCTTCGAGCAGGCACATGGAGGAACGCTTTTTCTCGATGAGATCGGCGAGCTACCGCAGGAGATGCAAGTCTTGCTTTTGCGCGTGCTGCAAGAGCGCGAATTCGAGCGCCTAGGCGGCACACAGACGCTGCAGGTCGACGTGCGCCTGGTTGCCGCAACCAACCGCGAGTTGGCCGAGGACGTGCACGGAGGAAGATTTCGAAGCGATTTGTACTATCGATTGAACGTCTTTCCGGTCCATGTACCAGCGCTGCGTGAGCGGCCCGAAGACATTCCGCTGCTGGTCGCACACTTTGCGGAAAAGTATGGGACGCGGTTTGGTCGCAAGATTTCCCGGATTGACCGCCAGACCTTGGATTTACTGCAGTCACATTCCTGGCCAGGAAACGTGAGAGAGCTCGAGAATGTGGTCGAGCGTGCGGTGATTCTTTCGCGCGGCGGCGCGTTGCATTTAGATACGGCGATGCTCACCGCAGCGAAAGGCAACTCCACCGAGCAAGCCAGTTCGGAAGAACGGCAAGCGATTGAGGCAGCTCTGACGGCGTCACGCGGAAAAGTGGCTGGCGAGAGTGGAGCCGCGAAAAAGCTAGGCGTTCCAGCTTCGACCCTAGAGTTTCGCATCAAGAGGCTCGGTATCGACAAATTCCGTTTTCGCCAGCGCTAGCCCGCCAATAGTTCCTTCCGGTTTTTCCCGCCATCCTCTCGGAATGGGTGCAAAGGTTCATTGCACGGCGTAGCGTTGCATCGGGAATTTAGCACTAGGATGCGACAGCGCAACGTTCGAGCGATGGCACAGGGATCCGCTTACCAAATCGGCTGTTGATTCTGCCGACTGGAGGAGCGACTCTGGTTCAGGTCTCTGACGTAGTTGATGATTGGCTCTAAAATCCTACTGCAAATAACGACCTAGCCTGATTTCAGCAGAGCGAACACGAGCGTGTCGCCAAGCCATTTTTCGTAACGAAACGAGAGGCCGGGCTGATTAGGCTGTTAGAGGACGACGACTTGAGTGAGGATCTGGATGCCCGCCTTAGCAGCGGAATAGGGCTGCGTGGTGCTACGGCGGTTGCCCCCGACTTTGTCCGGGAAAAGGAACGCCTTCGAACGCAACCGTGAGCGCATACCCAACGCCCAACAAGATTCTCTAAAGGAGATTCATCCGTTAAAGAGACTTGGCACACCGGAAGACGTGGCGGGAGCTGCTCTCTTCCTTGCTTCCGACGAAGCATCTTGGGTCACTGGAGTTGTGTTGGACGTAGCCTACGGAGCGGTCATGGTCTAGTCCTGTGCGCGCACGGATCTAACACCGAGCGTCGCAAATGCCAACCGCGGCTGGAAGCTTGACAGAGCCGACATTGCTAGAGATGTTTAATTGACCTATAAATAACGCATGTTGAATTGAATCCCTGGAGGATAACTCTCGAGTTGCCCATTACCCGGACGCAAGTCCTAACAGGCGCGCTAAAGCGGCCGTGGCGGGCATTTCGATGAGCAACGGAGTACAAGGCCATGTGGCTACATCTGGGCGAAAAGTTGAGGCGATTGTCCAGGACAAAGCCGGGCGGGTTCCAATGCGGTGGTCTTCAGAAGACTCACCACCAGCGACTAGTGGTTAGCGATATGAAGCAGCTTGGATGTTATACAGCTCCGAGTAATGACCGTTCCTGGCCATTAGCTCATCGTGCGAGCCGACTTCCACCAGCCGCGCGCCATCCATCACGAGGATTATGTCGGCCATACGCACCGTCGAGAAGCGGTGCGAGACAAGGATGGTGATGCGCCCGCTATCGTTCTCCCGGTTGCCACGCGCTGCTGCAGCATAGCGCTCAAACAATGCGTGTTCGGTCTCCGCGTCCAGCGCGGCGGTCGGCTCATCCAGGATGAGCAACAGTGGCTCGTCGCGCATGAACCCGCGTGCGAGCGCGAGTTTCTGCCACTGCCCGAACGACAGCTCGACTCCTCCCGGCCAAGTGGGACCCAGCTGCGTTTCTAGGCCCGCTGTCAAACGCGTAATTACATCCACTGCTCCGGCGCGATCGACTGCCGCAACCACTGCGTGTTCGTCGTCGAGTCGAGGTACATCGCCTAGTCCAACGGTATGCCTGGCTCGGAATTCAAACCGGAAAAAATCTTGGAAAGCGCCTGCGAGGCGCTGGCGCCACTCGCTGGCTGGCACGCGTGCCAGCGGTGTGTCGTCCAGGAAAATCGAACCTGACGTTGGTTCGTACATTTTCGAAAGTAGCTTGACGAGCGTGGTCTTGCCAGCGCCATTCTCGCCGACGATCGCCACGACTGTGCCTGCACGCAGTGTTACCGATACGTCGTCCAACACCACTCGCGACGTCCCGGGATACGTGAACGACACATGCTCCACCCGAATGCCTCTTCGGAATGCACTCGGAACCGGCTGATCCCCCGATGCCGCGACTGCGGCCGCGTAGTCCTCAAGCCAAGCCAGCCGACGCGAGCCGTCCATCCAGAATCCTCGCAGGAATCCAAGCTCGCCAACGGTTGCTCCAATGTACGCGGAAAGCCGCGCGCCCGCCGCCAGCACCAGCAGAACTTGACTCGCCGAGGAATGAAGCCCGGACGAGACGAACACTACTGCGCCGACGTACGCAGAGCCGAAAATCGCCCAAGCCCCAGCGTGCCAGAATGCGGATCCCCACCGCGCAGAAGCCACCCGACTGTACCAATATTCCCAAGCGGCCCTCCGGTCCATCGCCAGGCGGTCTCCGATGCCGGTGACACGCACTTCTTTTCCAGGAGAAGCCGTCGTCGCCATGTTGAACAAATGACGTGCCAGCCGGATCGCTTGCGCTCCGCTCTCCTGCGCGGACCTTTCGACCTCGGGGCGCCAAGTCGATGTCCAGACGGTCGGGATCGCACACACGGCGAGCAAGAGAAGCGCGGGGTGAATGGAAGCTAACAACGCCAACGTGACGCTCAGGCGCAGAATCCAGCCGAACATGGAAAACACCGCCAAGTACATGTGGTCCAGCACGAACACTTGATTGCGCAGCATCGACAAGCGGTCGAGATACTCGGGGCGCTCCTGGTGCTCGATGGTGGCGATGGATGCCTGCAGCCTCGCCACGTGGGCCTCCAAGGCAATCGTGACCTTGTCGCGAAACCGTCGCTGCACGCGGGTGCTGACCGTGCGGAGAAACCACGTTGCCGCCGCCGATATGCCAATCCCAATCGCCGCTCCTTCCACGAGCCCGGAATGGTGCTCCAACACGCCTTTGCCAAGCAGCATCAGCCACAAAGCCAGAAGCGCGTCGGGCAGTGCGGCGAGTTGGGACAGCACGAGCGACGCCAACATCATCCGCGGCTCGTGCTGGTACCCCAGCTTGCACAGCCGCCACATGGAGGACAGCGCGGGGGGGAGCGGCGCAATCCCTTGGCCTCGATTAGGAGAGGACGTCATACGTCGTGCCCTCCTCGTCGGTTGGAACACTGAAACGCTCGGCCTGCAGATCGAACATCGTTCGGTAGCGCCCGCCAAGCGCAATCAGCTCGTCGTGTGTACCGAGCTCAATCACACGGCCATGTTCGAGGACGCAAATGCGATCGGCATGCCGGACGGTGGAGAATCGATGTGAAATCAGGATGGTGGTGCAGTGCCGCGTCGCCGCCAGAAGGCGGTCGAAAATCTCCGCTTCGCCACGCACGTCGAGCTGAGCGGTGGGTTCGTCGAGCAGCACCACGCCCGCGCCCATTGTAACCGCCGACAATGCCCGCGCCAGGGCTACCCGCTGCCATTGTCCGCCAGAGAGATCTGTGCCGCCTTCATATCCGCGCGCAAGAACTGTGTCGAGCGATGCCAGTTTTCCCGCACCAGCCGATTCCAGCGCGGCTCGCACGACATCGTCTGGGGCGCCTGCGGGCGCGACATTGTCGCGCAAAGGCAGTTCAAGGCGGATGAAGTCCTGGAACGTGGCGGCGATGCGGGAGCGCCATGACGTGAGATCGAACTCGCGAAGATCGGTGCCGTCGATCTCAATCCTGCCGGACTGCGGGTCGTAGAGCCGGCACAGCAATTTTGCGATGGTTGTTTTGCCGGCGCCGTTTTGCCCCACGATGGCGAGTGACGACCCCGCTGGAATCGTCAGATCGAAATGCTCCAGAACGGGCGCGGTGCCTCCCGTAAGGTAGGAAAACGTCACGTCGCGCAGTCGAATCTCGTGCGCGCTTCTCCTGTCCACCGCGCGGCTTCCAGACTGCAGCGCGCCAGCAGGACGCATGGCTGGCTCGAGTCGCAGCACAGCAGTGACCGGAGCAGCGGCCCCGTCGAGCGCCCAACTGAATCCGCCGAACGCAATCATCGAAACGCCGACGGCGCTTTGCATGTACACCACAGCGGCCGCCAGAGTGATTCGCCCGTTTGCGGCGCTGCTTGCCAACGCCCAGAACACCGTGATATTCGCGCCGACTACCAGAAGCAAGCTCCAGATCAACGGCCGCTCGCGCAATCGTGTGGCAGCGTACTGCAGCTCGTGCAAACGAGTCCGTCTCGCAACGAAACGCTCCATGGTCCAGCCGACGAGTCCAAACAGCCGCAGTTCCTTGCTTGCGGGCGGATCCACGGCAAGCCGATAAGCGTAGTCGGCATCACGCTGCGCGCCGCGCACTTCTTCGGTGTTGCGGTCGCGCCAGACAGCGCTTTCCCGCAGAAGCCAATGCGTGGCCGCCCAGGCTCCCGCGAGCAAGATTGGCGCCCACCGCGCATATCCGGCAAGGATCACGGCACAGGCAATGCCGCCGACCATCTCCACCATGCCGCTGGCGATAAAATCCATGGAAATAGTCAGAGGCGGGCCGGTCATTCCGAGGTCGAAGTCGCGCGCCGCGGTCAAGTCGCTCGTCAAATTTGGATCTTCCAGATGGCCGATCCCGGGAGGGCGCACACACGCCTCCGTGAGTCGGTCGTAAAGCCAAGCAGCCGCACGGTCGCCCAGATTGGCGCTTACCGCCTGATGAATCGGGCTGAGTATTTGAAGGAGGACAAAAATTGTGCCAACAAGCGCGAGCGGACCCGCCAGAGAATCGCCGCTTTGCACGGCGCCGACAAGAACACCCATGGCAATGGCAAATGCCGCGGGCAGTGCACCTCGGAGCAGAAGAACAAGCCACCACGCGAGGGCAAGGCCAGGAGCTGCCTTTGGTAGGACACTAAAGAACTTCCATTCCCTGCGTTCGGTCAACCGTTGCAACATTCCCGCCATTCTGACTCAAAAAAGCTGCCTTTGCACAAATCCTCTGTAAAGAATTCAGTGCTAGAAGAAACACAATGAATCGTGCGCTACGCGAGATTACCGCAGATTCTCGGCAAGCCTTGCATTTACCAGGGCTGGGCAAGGTTAGCCCGTCGCTCGGGCCGATTATCCAAGTTGCCAGAAATACCGCGTGTCCATTTCACCCAGTGCTGATCCGGGATAGGATTGGCGAGACAGATGGCAAGGACTCTTTAGTACGACCGTTGGGCAAACAACAGGGTTTTGCAAACGGTTTCTGCTCTCAGGCCCGAGCAATTCACTCGTGATCTGGGTGGAAGCTTTCGTTCGGTACGAGATACGCTCGTGCATATCATCGGCGGCGAATGGGGTTGGCTTACCTATTGGAAGGCGTCGACCCATAGCGCCGCATTCCTGGCGGATTTGTGGGATCGACACGACGCCCTATTCCATCCGGACGCATTTCCCGACGTGGCGGCGGTACGCTTGAAGTGGCAGGAAGTAGAGAGAGAACAGACGGAGTTCGTAAATTCCGCCTTGAGGAAGGTGCTTCCTATTCGTGCCGCACAACTCAGTTTGGCGCACTCGATGCAACATCTGGCCAACCACTCCACCTATCATCGAGGCCAAGTGGCGTTGATGATGCGACAGCTTCGCGCCGAGGCATCGACCACCGATTTCCACCTGTTTTTGGTCGAAGCCTCACGTGCCTCCGCGACCGGACTAGCCTTCCAGTAGGCTACTTGTGATCGCCCGACGTGTTTGCCTCCATGCTCCCCACTGGATGGCCGGCTTGAAATAGTCGTAACCGGGCAGGGGCCTGGTAAAAGTCCGCACGCGGCTTGGATCTAGGCGGCAGAGTGACTGGCCCAGTTGCTGGCAACCACGTTGGCGCAAAGCAAAACGAAATCCGTAAAGAAGCTCCTTTCACCTATGTTTTGCCGCGCTCGCCGTCACCTGTAACCGCCCGCCGAGAGGGAAAGGACACCGCCAAGGTAGGGGACTCCACGGTCCTCGCGGCAACCGATTAGCCGACTCCTGGAGTTAGGCTTGTCTATTGATGTCAGAAGAGCGCCCAGACGAGAACCCTCTATATCTGTTGACAGATATTTAGCCTTTTAGCTTAATATTATCATGAGCAATCCGAAATCGAAACCGCGGGTTGACGTGTATGAATCGGTATTCTCCGCCTTGGCGCACGCCGCGAGACGCCGAGTGCTGCTTACGATCTATTTCGCCGGCGGCTCCATGACGGCTGGCGAAATTGCAGCCATCTTCGAGCACTCGTGGCAAACGACTACGCGGCATCTTCGAGTTCTTGAACGGGCGGGCCTTCTGACCCATGAAAAGCGAGGCCGCACGCGCATATATCGCATCCGGCGCAAACGACTTGAACTGGTTCGCGACTGGCTTGCTCACTTTTCCAGAAACAGCAGACATTGAGGAGAACCAGCGATGAAAGCCAAACAAAAAAGAAAAGGCACTCGGCTAAAGCAGTCGAATCGCGACCCAGCTATGGACGTTCCGCAATTCTTCCGGCTGAACGTCGAAGTCGGAGATCTGCAATCGGCGATTTCGTTCTATACAAGCCTGATGGGCATCCAAGGGCGCAAACAGGCCGGTTCGCGGTGCTACTTCGAGTGTGGCCCCGTGACTTTACAGGTGCTTGACGTTTCGTCAGAACGCCAGCCGCACCCTGCGCCGAAGTCGCTTTACTTCACCGTGAACAATCTCGAGGAGGTCTACGAACGAGCCAAATTCCTGAAATGCCTTTCAGCGGAAGATGTCCATGAAGCGCCGGGCAGCGGCATCGTGGTTCGGCCGTGGGGAGAGCGGTCCTTTTATGTCCAAGATCCCTGGAAGAATCCACTATGTTTTGTCGAGGAGGGAACAGTTTACACAGGGTAGGGGCTTCTCCGTCCGACACGGGCGGCGATAAGTTCTGATTAGCTGGCGAAACCTCTCTTTTTTTATGTTGCGTCTGCAACACTATTATGTTGCAATAGCAACATGGAGGTACCCATGAGCGAGATCCTGGAAGCAATCTTCCATAGGAGAGCAGTCAAGGCCTTTGACTCGGTCGAAATTCCACAAGCACTGCGCGAACAAATCCTCGATGCGGCCCGCCATGCCCCATCTAGTTTCAACATGCAACCGTACCGATTCTTTTGGGTCCAATCGTCGGGGAGAAAGGCAAGCGTCGCGAAACTCTGCCTTGGACAGATGCCAGCGGAAACCGCATCGGTGCTGGTGGTTGCAGTGGCCGACATCGGGTCGCTGGCAGCGACCTCCCAAGCCCAATCAGAGTGGATGCGCAGGAACGGCTTCAGCGACGCCAAAGTCCGAGACTACGAGC
>Ga0306920_100016044_pt1 | contig 10296 bp, 14 predicted proteins | sample flu12Cox44000170_FD_204666 | JGI IMG/M metagenome (GOLD analysis project Ga0306920, IMG submission 204666) | Lab enrichment of tropical soil microbial communities from Luquillo Experimental Forest, Puerto Rico - flux4day.12C.oxic.44.000.170 (v2)... | ecosystem: Environmental > Terrestrial >...
CCGAGCACATCGCCACGGCAAGGCGGATGCGTTCCGACGGTCACACTGCCAAGGCCATCGCCAAGTATCTTGGCGTTTCTCGTGCGACGTTATACCGATACCTGAGCGAGAACGACCCTGTCTAAAAACCAATTCCCCAGGAATCCAACGCATCTGAGATCAGGCCGTCCCGTCCCGCCTCAAAGCTAAAAACAATGGATTCCTTAGTTGGGTCCTCCCAGGGCAGACGGACATGCCACCTCGAACTGTGTGCAGAATTTTGGGCCACCTATTGGAGAGTTCCATAAATGGATGGTCATCGCCAGTTGATCCGCCCGGACCCTCTCAGGTATGGCGGCTTGACGGTGGTTATGGATTTTGAAGAATCACCACACTGACAGATGTGGTGCCGTGGGATGCTCGATTCGCTAACACCGGCTCCACGTCGATGGAGGAATTAATGGCCAACGTCATTTCTCTTTTGGAAGGCTTTGTAAATTTCCTGTTTTCACTCTCGTTGCCGCAGTCTCCGGCGGCATTCCTTGAGGACCGCGCGGCGGTGGTGAGCCACCACCGTATTACGGTCATAGACAATGACTTTCGAGGCTGACAGTTTCACCCGCAGCCGATGGCCGATGAAGCGGGCTGAAACACTGTATTGGTTGCAGCGCACCATGACCTGGGCGTAGCGGTCCACCCGCGGCGTGAGCGTCAGGGTAGTGTCGAACGGCTCAGCGGGCAACGGTCGCAGTAGCATCTTTTCGAACACCCAGTCATGACCAACACTGTTGGCGCGGTTGCCGATACGGCAGGCGTCATCGACGTCATCGGCGGCTTCCAGTATCGCGTTGAGCTCCTCAACCGAGTCGACGACGGGGATGTGTTTTGCAAGTCAGCTAGCAAAGCCCTATTGTGAAAAGCATTGGACCACAGCGTCGGGTATGTCGAAGCAGTCGTGCTGCGACCGTGCTCGATCGCACGGTCGCAGCAGGACCAATTGACAACCAGATTCCGCTACTCAGTGCGCGCCTACTCAACGGAAGTCTGCGTCGTGGCCAGCGCGACATTGCGTTGGCTCGACCCATGGCGGCTCAAGAGCGTCTCGTGGTAGGTCGTGCCTCGGCTCATTCCCACCAACCGGGCGATGGGCCGCCGTGTGAGACCGTAGGCGATCAGGTCGCCGATGCGGGGGGACAACGCCTCGCCCAGCAGCAACGCGTTGGCAGGTAGTGGCAATACGACGCGTCGTTTTCCACGGCGCACCGCAGCGACCGTTGCGCGTCCGACATTTTCGGATGTGACCGGTGTCATATGGCGGAACGGCGGAGGCAACTCTGCCTCGTCCACGTCAATCAAGAAGTCGGTTGCACTGAGCGCGGGATGAATAACCGAAACACGGATATTGGTGCCGGCCAGCTCCTGGCGGAGCGCGTCAGAGAATGCCGAGACCCCATGCATCACAATCGCGTAGGAGCCGAAGCGAGCGAAGGCTTTACGCCCCATCACCGATGACATGTTGACGATCGTGCCCGACCGCTGTTGGCGAAGAATCGGAAGCACGCGTTGCGTAACGTCGATCATTCCGAAAAGGCTTGCCTTAAGGGTTTGATGGACATTGTCTTCAAACTCCGGCGAGTCGACACCGCCTACCTTCCCGATTCCGGCATTGTTCACCAGCACGTCGATCCGGCCGAACCGGTCCATCGCCGTGTCCACCAACGCTTTCACCGCCGCTTTGGAGGTCACATCTGTCGGCACCGACAGCGCATCTGCGCCGAGAGCGCGAACCTCATTCTGTACCTGAGCAAGCTGGTCGGCCGATCGCGCCGCAAGTACCAGCCGTGCTCCCTCCCGGGCGAAGGCTAGTGCGACGTCTCTGCCGATCCCGCGTGATGCGCCGGTGACTAGAACCACCGTGTTCTCAAAATGCCTCTTCATTTGTCTTTCTGCCTTTCTTACTTGATGTAGACATAAGCTGTGCTATTGCTTGACGGTTCGTCGATTCGGCGGACGCCTGTCCGTTCGCCAACCAGACACACCGATCGCACAAACATCGGCGCCCGCCGTTGTCCTAGAAACAACCTCTTCCCGAATGACTGTGTTGGAAAGCCCACCTCCCGTCGGGGAGCCGTATATCGCGCGGAGCCCGCATGTGTTCCTCGGCGCGAAGCCATGTCTGTGCTGGGAGGAATCGCTCGTCATTCCAGCTCGCCGATCGCACCCGTATCCGTCCCCGCCAGTTGTTCATGATGGCGGCGTGAACGGGCCAACGGATGAAGCGGCGCAAATCGGCTCGGCTGTCCCAGATGGAAAGCGATCCGCCGCGCCACTCGGCGGCCTTGCCCCACAGCCATAGCCCGACCGCTCCGCGCATGATCGGCCAACTTTCCGCCAGCTTCATGCCCCGTTCGGCGACCTGCTGCCAATCTTTGGCGGAATCGGTGTGAAAGTCGGTGAAACTCACCACGACCGGGGATTGGGTCCCGTCGGAGGGTCCCGGGAGCCAGTCCGTGCTGATGAGGCTGGTGCCGGGTGTGATCAGCGGCTGGCCAGCCGCGCTCGACTCGCTAGAGGATGAACGTCGATCGTCACCACTGGCCTGGATGTCGCCGAAGGACGTTGTCGTCATGGGTTTCTCCTAAGTCACATCGCTGATTTGTCAGCCGATTGCTCGCGCCACGCCCTGGATGGCTCGCAACCGCCCGTCGGTGAGGGCGGCGCTGAGGTTGTTGGCCTTCCGTGCAAAGTCGGGGACGAAGGCGTGCAGCCCGAGCGGGCTGGGAGGCAGCGCGAGGATCGTGTGCATCAACGCGCTCGCCTGATCGGTCAGATCGTTCCACTGGTCGATCGCGAACCCCGATGACTCCACGGCAGCGCGCAACGCCTCGGACGTGACCAGGTGACTGATGGCGGGTTCGTCGGCCCACGGCAGCGGGAAGTCGAGTTCGCCACGCCCGCCACTGGTGATGTCCCAGATCGCCAGCACGCCCCCGCCGGCCAACACCCGGCGGGCCTCCCGGTACAGGCCGGCCTTGTCGGCCACGTTCATCTGGACGTGCTGGCTGAACACGACCCGAAACGCGCGATCGGCGAAGGGCATGTCGGTGACATCCGCCCGGCGAACGGTGATCCGCTCGCCAAGTCCGACAAGGCGATTGAGCCAACGGGCGGTGTCGCAGTACTCGTCGGTCAGGTCCACCGCGGTCACCGTGCAGCCGCACCGGTCGGCGACGTAGCGCGCGGTACCGCCGACCCCGCTGCCCGCGTCGAGCACCTCGTCCTCGCTGGTGATCCCGGCGAGCTCCACCAGTTGGCTGGTGGCGATGCGGCCCATCGTGTGGAAGTCCTCGAGCATCCCGAGGTCTGCGGGCTGCAGGTGGTCCAGGTCTAGTCCCGCGCTTATCAGGGCCCGCTCGATGTTGTGCCGAGAGAGCCCGGTCGAGTACTGGGCATCGATCTGGTTAGTGGTCATGTCTGGCCTTCCGGTTGGGGCAGCCCGCGGATCGGGGTCTGTCAGATCTGTTCGAGCTCAACGGGGACCGGCACGCCCAGCAGCCGCAGCAGGGCGGCGAGTTTGGCGTCCAGCTGCGCGCCCACCTCGGTGATGCGCGGGTCACCGAAGCTGGCGAATCTGCTCGACGGTTGATCGATGCTGAGGTGCACGGCGCCGTCGGTGTCTTCGTAGATCGCGGTGCGCAAAGGCGCATAGAGCATCACGCCGGGATGGTGGCGGTACATCGTCTCCGCGATCACGTTGTTGCCCATCATGTAGGTGATGGCGCGGGTGGAATGGCCCACGAGGGCCATCATCGGCGTGGGGTCAAACGTCCAGAAGTTGACGAACGAGTGCGGCGCATGTTCGGCGGTGTACCGCTGAACGCGCGCCAGCTCGCGCGACTCGATCACTTCGGTGAACTCCGCGAAGTCGATTGTCGGTACCAGAGATTCGAAGCGCTGGCGCAGGTCGTCGAATGTGTCGTCGGTGTCGATCACGAAGCGGTTGACGAGGTGAGGAATTGTCTTGGTCATTTCATGCTCCAACAGGTGTAGCGATGGATGAGCTTCCGGTGGTTGCTGCGAGCGTGCGAGTCACCGCGAGCTTGCGCAGCGACAGCACGTGCAGGGCCACCGCGAGCGGCACCACGGTGGTGGGGATCAATACGAGCGGAAGCAGCCCGATCTGTGCGGTGGACGGCGACAGTGACAGCACGTGCGCGACGCCGGGTGCCGCGGTGACACCGATAACGGTCGCGACGGCCAGATCGAGGAGGCCGAGGATGTTGAACCAGACCGCCCGGCGGCCGACGACGCCGCGCGCGAGGCTGCGCGCGACATAGATGGCCTCCAAACCGATTGCGATATCGCCCAGCCCGGCAGGGAGGGCGAACACGGCCGGCAGCTTGCCCAGCGCCATCACAATCAGGAAGGTCACACCTTCCACCCGAAAGATCTGTGGCACCGTCAGCCGCCACAGCGCGTCCGGCTGACCCAGGATGCGCGACACCGCGGGGACACGGCTCGCTAGCAGCACCGCCGCGATGGACACGGTCATCGCCGCGGGTAGCCACGGCTGGGCCTTGGCCGGCGCGAACCGGTACACGCCGGCGTCGGCGAGCGCCGCGCTCGCCAAAACCCAACTCGCCCAGGCGGTCCCGGCGACGACGGCCACTGTGGTGCCGACGCGGCGGCGAAAACCGGCGGCGGGGGCGCCACGTAACAGCAGGACGCATACGGTCGCGGTGGTGCCGACCAATCCGACCAGCACGATCGCCCATACATAGATCGACTGTGTGCCCATGAACCTCTCCAATCTGAGCTATCGTTGTCGAACACTAGGTTTGTTTCCGAACATGGTGTTCAATCGAAGTGAGGTGGCGGAAATTCCGTCAACAACCATCGGAGGCGAGATGGCCAGAACTGAACACCAACGCCAAGTTGTTCGGAACTCAGCAGATCGTGGCGCGGTGTCTCGCGATCGGCGGGTCAGGCGCACACGCAAGTTGCTCCACGACGCGTTCCTCGAGCTGGTCATCGAGAAGGGCTACGAGAAGACCACAATCCAGGACATCCTGGATCGCGCTGACGTCGGCCGGTCAACGTTCTACGTCCACTACCGAGACAAAGAAGCGCTGCTGACGGCGAGTTTCGATGGAATGCGCGATCAGCTGGAGGGCGAACTCGCCGAGATCCCGGCGACGAGTGTCATCGATGTCACCCTTCCGGCGGCACTGCTCTTCGAGCATGCGTATCGAAATCAACGCGTGTACCGCGCCCTGTGTGGCCGCCAGGGCGGGGCCCTGGTTCAGCGCTATCTGCGCCGGCTGATCGGCGACCTACTGCGCAAGCATCTGCGGCCGCCGTTCACGCAGACCGGCACGGGCGTGCCCGCCGACGTTGCCGCCGAGTTCTACGCCTCCGCCGCGTTGGGCCTGCTGGTGTGGTGGATCGACCACGAATTCCGCAACGGGCCGATGTGGTTGACTTCGACATACCGCGCGCTGGCAGCACCCGGCCAGACGGTGATTGCGCGATGACCGTCGATGACGCCGGATGTCTGGATAATCGGCGGCCCTTGGACCTAGGCGGCAGTACCGCCACGTGACAGCAGTCCCGCGTTTTGGCCCGGCCATTCGTGGGTACGACCGCAGCAGCCAGTGCTGTGTCGGGTAGCTTGACGTGCTACAGCGCCCCAGTTCCGGCGGTCAGCGAGTTCGACAGCCGCGCGCGATGGATCGTGCGACGCAAACGGCTCACCCGTAACGACGGAGGGGTGCTCGACGTGGACACTGTGCTTGGCGTCTCTGTCACGCGCATCGCCGCTGAACTCCTTCTACTCGATCTGAGTAAAGAAAGTTCTCACGTGCGACACGGTGTCGCGCATACCGAGTGAACTCGCGGATTGGAGGCCGGTTATGCCGGGTGCGTAGTTCTCGGTCAGTGTTCCAGATCGATCCCCGCCCTGGCGTGCGTCGACGGGTCTTGTCCGTTGGGGTGCGAAGCCCAGGGTGAAAGCCTTCAGAATCTGCCCATGGCGTGCACTACGGAGTAGACGCTTGTGCTTGGCCAGTTCGGCCGCGGCGTCATTCACGGAATATCCGGGCGTGCTGCCGGGCGGCTGCTGTGCGGGGGACGCCGCGTCGCTCATCTCACCTCCAGTCATGGGTGTCGATGATTCGCGCCGACCGCGGCCATGCGCAACCCCTCCGCTGGAGGGCCGACGCCCAACTGTGCCGCGTCAGACCGATCGCCCTACCTTCGGTGGCAGCCCCGGGGCCAAATCACACCGCCCGGGTTCTAGCGGTGGTTGCAACACCTGATCTTTCAGGAGTTGTAGGTGACGGATTCGTCTCAACGTCAAAAACCCGGGCCTGGCAAACCGTTGACAGCCCAGCGCGAACTCTACTTTCGCCTGATGAAACAGGGACTGAACAATTCTGAGGCGTGTCGGCTGCTCGGGATTCACCGCAAGACCGGCCAGCGATGGCGGCACGGGCGACGTCACCGCGCCAGGGGCCGCGAGTACTACTACCGGCCGATCACCGCGCCACCGCCCACGGTGTCGGCGAGGTTCTTGTCGTAGGACGAACGCGTGCGCATTGCCGACCTGCATCGCCTGGGCTGGTCGAAACGCGCGATCGCGCGCAAGCTGGGCCGTGATCCATCCACGATCAGCCGGGAACTGCGCCGCAACGCCGATCCCACCACCGGCTCCTACCGGCCGTTCACCGCACACCGGCGCGCCCTGGGCCGCCGTCCGCGACCACGACCGGCCAAGTTGGCCGCCGATATTGAGCTGCGCACAATGGTGCAACAGCTGCTGGACCGGCGGTGGAGTCCCGAACAGATCGGCCACGAACTGCGCACCCGCTTCCCGGACCAGCCGGAGAGGCATCTGGTGCCCGAAACCATCTATCAGGCGATCTACGTGCAAGGCCGCGGCGGATTACGCCGTGAACTCCACCGCGCCCTGCGCACCGGCCGCGCCATGCGCCGGCCACGGCGCAGCACAACCGCGTTGCCGACCGGCACGATTCCCGGGATGGTCATGATAAGCGAGCGCCCCGCCGAGGTCGCCGACCGAGCCATACCCGGCCATTGGGAGGGCGACCTTATCGTCGGCGCCAGCCACGGTTCGGTGATCGGCACCCTGGTGGAACGCTCGACCCGGTACGTGATGCTGCTGCACCTGCCCAACGGGGGCAACGCCGCCGCAGTCCGCGACGCGCTGATCACCACCCTGGGCACCCTGCCCACCCAGCTGCGGCGCTCACTGACCTGGGATCAGGGCAAAGAGATGGCCCGCCACCGCGAATTCAGCCTCGCCACCGACGTCGCGGTGTACTTCTGCGACCCGCACTCACCATGGCAACGGGGATCGAATGAGAACACCAACGGGTTGCTGCGCCAGTACTTTCCCAAGGGCACCGACCTGTCGGTACACACCGCCGGCGATCTCCGCTGTCGCGGCCGAACTCAACACCCGACCCCGCAAAACACTGGACTGGCAAACACCGGCCCAACGCCTCGATAAGCTACTCGCACAAGCTCATTGACCACTAGTGTTGCGACGACCGCTAAAATTCGCCCCGCCATCCCGGGGCCACTTCGAGTTGACATCGCGAGCTACTTCCCATCCTTGCGAATTGTTTGCTGTAGAGGCACGACATTCCAGAACTGAGATGAGCCTCGACTGTCGGAGTTCTGTCATCTGTTCTGTCATCCGGCCATACCTGCGGGTAGGAAATCAGAAGAAGTCCGAACACGTTTCCCTGGAGGCCCTACATTTTCCCGGCCCTACAAAAACCTGCCAGATCCGGCAGGTTCGTCCTACTCAGTGCCGCAGGGATATTCGCTCACTATGGAATCTTCCCAGTGGAACCCTCACCCACAGTGCGTTTTTCACCCGCACCACGCACCACGACCAGGGCAATGGCGCGCGAAAGGTGGGGATCGTTCCAAGGACAGGTACCACTTTTCGTTTGGCGAAGTTTTCAACATTTTCTCCGCACAGAAAGGAAAGAACTTTTGAAGTTCCGCGAGCCAAAAAGGGGGTCACACCGCCCTATCTCAAAGCCGGAGGTCGTCGGTAATTCTGCGTAAAGCATTTCCCCACAACACTTATAGGCTTTTCCAAAACCGTAGAGGTTTCACAATGAACGACAAGATCAAGACCCAGGCCCAGGTTGGAGTCCCCTATACCGAATTGCTCCCTCCGCACGAGCAGCGGGTGGACGAGGAGACATGAACCCAGCTGACCAGCGCCCTCGTTTCCGGCCGCGATACCGCGGCACGCGGGAAGAGCTGGCTGAGATCGATGCCGCCTTCATGTACGTCTGCCGAGATGAGCGGCCGAAGAAGACCACCATCAGACACGTCTTCTACCGCGCGGTTGGAAAAGGTGTGGTGCCCAAGACCGACAAAGCGGACAAGACCAAGGAGTGGCGAGGACGAACCGCCCCAAGCGGCTCCGATCTGGTTGAGCGTCGGATCAAGGAGCTGCGTGACAATGGGACGCTGCCCTACGAGTGGATTGCCGACACCTCCCGTACCAGGACAACTACCGGTGGCGGCTCCCGGCATCTTGGTGACACCCTGGATGACATCCCCCACTATCGGGACATGTGGGCCAATCAGCCTCGCTACGTTGAGGTTTGGATCGGCAAGGAGTCCATCGACAGTGTGGTGAGCGACATTCTCGCCCGATGGGATGTCGGGATCACGCCCACCAGTGGCTTCAGTTCGATCACCCAAAAATACGACGTAGCAAGGGAAATCGAGCGTCGTGCTGCTGGGCGACCAGTTACAATCCTGTGGATCGATGACTGTGATCCCAGTGCTGAGACAGGCTACGAGTCGATCAAGAGGGACTTGAAGAAGTGGGCACCGAATGTGAAATTTACCTTCGTCCAGGTGGCGATCAGCAAGAAGCAGCGCGACAACAGAAACCGTCGGTTTCGTGGACGGCGCTATGAGCTGCAGACTCGTCCAACCAAGGACTCCACCCATGGGACGACAGAGGAGTTCGGCCCCTCCATTGAGGTCGATGCGATGCCTTCCGACGTACTCCGGGGGCTGCTGGCCGACGGTCTGGCCGAGCTGATCGACCACGACGCCTGGGAAGAGATGCTGGCGGTCCAGGAACGCGAGCAGGAGCGTCTGAACAGGGGAGTCGCCGATCTGCGCGACGAACTGCACGCCGAGGGATGGTTCTGATGACCAAGGCCAACATCGATACGGAGAACCGATGACCACCCAAGCCACCATGCCCGAACACTGCCGACATGGGGCCACATCCGGGGTCAGGCTGATAGGGAGTCAGTGGACGCGTGACGACCCGGTGAGGGTGCGCCCGAGTCCGACTACGGGTTAAACCGAAGAGCCGTTTACCCATCGGCCGTTATTGCACACCAACAGATAGTTGTTGTCTTGCGACAAACCCCAAACGTTTGTACCGCATGCGGTGCCAGCGTCGTGGTGCTCAATACCTTGCGGCAACCCTGGCAAGATAAACCAAGTATGGGTCGGTCCGTCACAGACTAGAAGCCTGTCACCCGCAGGGTTGCCAGGAGCGTTGTGACTGATCCTGCCCACGTCCGAGCAGGGTTCGCCGAAACCGTCGGCTTGCGCAAGACTCGCTAGCTGTAGCTGGCCCGCCAGGCAACTGCACAGGGTGAACGATGCTCCGAGTACTCGTTTCATCACGATTTGCCCCTCGCGGCGCTACTGCTAAACGACATGCTAGCGACTCCGAATCATATTGTGAGGCATTCGTCAGAGCGAACTGCCTGGCATTTTCAAGCCGGGCTTTTTGGTCGGCCTCCATCTGTAGGGCCTCGTTGATGAGATCGCGCAGTGTTCTGCTGCAGCGAGCGTGGATCTCCAGGAATGGATGGGCGACCGCCACTGGCGCGCAGTTCTTAACCTTCAGTGGATCAGCTAGCGTTGAGCGTTGGGCAACAGACACGCTCCTACCTCGCACATCGGCGGAATACGGCCTGCATGATCACGCATGCGCGCCTATACCGAAATAGTTCGATAACCGGACAGGTCGGGGAAAGCCGACGGCGATTCCGTTTCCCCACGACCAACTGTCCCGAAAGTATGTTCCGATATTTCTCTTGAGCTCAACCGGTCAGCGCATCACGCCGGGTGGTTGATGATGTGATGTGTGGAGGCTGGGATGGGTGTGGGTCCGGTCGGATTCAGTGTTGAGCAGCAGAATCTGTTGTGGGTGATGTGGCGCCGTGGTGATTCGATCCGGGCGATGGAGCGCACGCTGGGTGAGACGCTTCCTCGGATCCGGCGGTTCCTGCGGCA
>Ga0306920_100016045_pt1 | contig 10295 bp, 11 predicted proteins | sample flu12Cox44000170_FD_204666 | JGI IMG/M metagenome (GOLD analysis project Ga0306920, IMG submission 204666) | Lab enrichment of tropical soil microbial communities from Luquillo Experimental Forest, Puerto Rico - flux4day.12C.oxic.44.000.170 (v2)... | ecosystem: Environmental > Terrestrial >...
GTCCGCAACCCTATCGACTGGGCCGCCGCAGGCTCGCGGGGCGAGCACATCCACCATGTCGTCGACGATCTCGGCCGCTTTCTGGGCGATATTTGCCATGGAAGCGAACGAGACGTCGCTTGAAAACACCATCGCGATGATCACCTCCGCGCCATGGCTGTCGCCGATACCATCCGCGCTAAATTGATCGAGCGGTTCACTCCGGTGCGGCTCGAAATCACTGACGAGTCGCACCGTCACGCCGGACACCCAGGCGCGCGGCCCGAGGGGGAGACGCATTTTTCAGTCACGATCGTCTCGGCGGCTTTTATTGGTCGGAACCGGGTCGTCCGGCAACGCCTCGTCTATCAGACGCTAGCCGCCGAGTTAGCGACGCGCGTTCACGCGCTGTCGCTGACCACGCTCGCCCCGGAAGAGGACGATCGCTAAAGCCGGTTACGCAGCCGCAGCGAGGAAATCCCGGAGCTCATCCCGCGGCGCATCCTTCATGACGAACGCATCGCCGATCCGCCGCGGCAGAATGAGGGTGATCCGGCCATCGCGTACCTTCTTGTCCTTGCTCATGTGCGCGAGCAAGCGATCGGCGGGTATCCCCGCCAATCCGATCGTCGAGAGCCGTGTCGGCAACCCCATCTCGTCGAGATGACCCCGCACCCGCGCCGCCTCCTCCGGCGTGGCGAGACCCATGCGCGCCGCAAAGTCGAAGGCCAAAACCATGCCGAGCCCAACCGCCTCGCCGTGCAGCAGCTGCGAACTGAACCCGGTCTCGGTCTCCAGGGCGTGTCCGAAGGTGTGACCGAAATTTAATAGTGCGCGATCGCCTTCCTCGCGTTCGTCGGCGGCGACGATGTCGGCCTTCATCGCGCAGCTCGTCATCACCGCCTGGCGCAGCGGGGCTGGCGCCAAGTCACAGACCGCGCCGCCCTCGGCCTCGAGCCAAGTGAAGAACGCGGCATCGCGAATCAGCCCGTATTTGGCAATTTCCGCATAGCCCGCGAGCAGCTCGCGGCGCGGCAAGGTCGTCAAGGCGGACATGTCGGCAAGGACCAACCGAGGCTGATAGAAGGCGCCTATCAGATTCTTGCCGGTCCGGGTGTTGATCCCGGTCTTGCCGCCGACCGAGCTGTCGACCTGGGCCAGCAATGTCGTCGGGATCTGCACGAAATCGATCCCGCGCAGCAATGTCGCCGCGGCAAAGCCGGTAACGTCGCCGACGACCCCACCGCCAAGCGCCACCAGCATCGTCCCGCGCTCGATGCCGAACCCCAGGATCTCTTCCGCCAGCCGGCCAAAATGGTCGAGATTCTTGGTCTCCTCGCCCGGCGGCAGCAGCACTGTGTGATGGGTGATCCCGGCTTCGCTGAGGCTATCGCGCAGCTCGGGCAGGCAATTCCGGGCGACGGTCTCGTCGGAAACGATCACCACCTGGCGGCGGCGCAGCAGCGGCTCGATCTCGCGGCCGGCGCGCCCAATCAGCCGCGGCCCGACGAGAATTTCATAGGCGCGATCACCGAGCTCGACCCGCAGCCTCTCGACTTCGTCGGTCATTTTTTACTTTCCGTTTGCGGCGGCGTTGTCGCGAGAGAGCACTCGGCGAGGGCCGCGATTGCACGCGTCACCGTCAACTCCGGGGAGCCCTCACCGCTTTCGACGATAACATCTGCTTCACGATAGACCGGATAGCGCCGCTCGATCAGCTCGCCAAGGACCGTTCTGGCATCTCCGTTTTTCAACAGCGGCCGATTATTGCGGCGTGACACCCGCGATACCAGAACGTCGAGATCCGCGCGCAGCCATAATGAGACGCCGCGGCGCTCGATCACCCCTCGGGTCGTCTCGTCCATAAATGCGCCGCCCCCGGTGGCCAACACATGAACCGGCTGGGCGAGCAGCCGAGTGATGACCCGGCGCTCCCCGTCGCGGAACACCTGCTCCCCGCGATTGGCAAAAATCTCCTCGATGCTCTCGCCGGCGGCCATTTCGATCTCATGATCCGAATCGAAGAACGGCAGGTTGAGCCGGGCTGCGAGGCGACGACCGATCTTGGATTTCCCCGCGCCCATCAGGCCGACCAGAACGATGGTCCGACATGGGACGAATCGGCGCGCCGGAGCGGCTCGCCGCTGCGTTGCCATCGCCGCTATCTCCACTCGGATATCCTCCGCGATCGCCGCTCTTTGTTCCCGGTGCATCAGAAGGGTACTAGCATATCCTGCAGCCCGGTCGTCAATCGGCACACACCGCGATCCGACGATCGGCAACGGGAAATAAGAGTTTGGGGCATGGGGAAGGTCACCATCGCGTTCGTGCTCGTGATCGCCCTGCTGCTGATCGGCGGCGGGGTTTTCCTCGCGCTGTGGAACCCGCCGGCACCCTCCGCGCCGGTCGAAAAGGTCCTGCCCGATGCGCGCTTCCCCAAGTGACCGGCCAGCGGAGCCGACACTCGCCCGGCCATGCGCTCGCCGAGGGGCACGGGAGGCGGCGTCGAAACATCTCGAGGCTTTTCTCGAGATGTTAGCCGCCGAGCGTGGCGCGGCACCCCTAACTCTCGCTGCCTACCGCAACGATCTTTCCGATCTCGCCGGGTTTCTCGTTGCCCGAGGGTTGCCGCTTGAGGCTGCCGACACAGCAGCTCTGCATGCTTATCTTGCGTCGGCGACAGGAGTGGCGTCCCGAACGCTCGCCCGTCGCATTTCGGCCATGCGCCAGTTCTACAAATTCCTCGTGATCGACGGCATTCGACGCGATGACCCGGCGGTCGATTTCGAAACGCCGGCTCTCGGCCGCCCGTTGCCAAAGATCCTGTCGGAGAACGAGGTCGCTAGCCTAATCGCCGCCGCTCGCGCCGAAGCCGGAGTTGAAGGAGATCGCCTGGTCTGCCTCCTCGAGCTGCTTTACGCCACTGGCTTGCGCATATCAGAGCTGGTCACATTGCCGCTCGCTGCGGCTCAGCGTGACCCGCGGTTTCTCATGGTAACCGGCAAGGGTGGCAGAGAGCGCGTAGTGCCGCTGAGCGAACCGAGCCGCGCCGCACTTGCCGCCTACGTTAAATGTCGCGATCACTTTCTGACCGGCTCGCGACCCTCGCGCTGGCTCTTCCCGTCACGCGGCCAAACCGGTCATTTGACGCGGCAGCGCGCGGGGCAGCTGTTGAAGCAGCTGGCGGTCGAGGCTGGCCTCGACCCGGCACGCCTGTCGCCGCATGTGCTGCGCCATGCCTTTGCCAGCCATCTCCTGGACCACGGTGCCGATCTGAGGAGCGTCCAGCAGATGCTGGGACACGCCGACATCGCCACGACGCAGATCTACACGCATGTCCTCAGCGACCGGCTGCGAAAGTTGGTGGAAACCGCGCACCCGCTCGCGCGCCGCAAATGATGCGGCACTTCCTGGATTTCGAACGGCCGATTGCGGAGCTCGAAGGCAAGATCGAAGAGCTGCGCCACCTCTCGACCACTAGCGCGATCAACATCGCCGACGAGGTCGGGCGCCTCGAAAATACCGCCAACCGATTGCTCCGCCAGACCTACGCGCGATTGACGCCGTGGCAGAAGGTGCAAGTGGCGCGGCACCCCGAACGGCCGCATTGCCTGGATTACATCAGCGGGCTGATCACCGAGTTCGTGCCGCTTGCCGGCGATCGCGCATTCGCCGAAGACGCGGCGGTCATCGGCGGCATTGGCCGCTTTCGCGGGCGTAGTATTTTGGTTCTTGGCACCGAGAAGGGCGCCGACACGCCGGCGAGGCTGCGCCACAATTTCGGCATGGCGAGACCAGAAGGCTATCGCAAGGCGCGCCGCTTAATGCGCCTTGCCGACCGATTTGGTCTCCCGGTCCTAACCTTTGTCGACACTAACGGCGCCTTTCCCGGGGTTGACGCCGAGGCGCGCGGCCAAGCCGAGGCGATCGCGCGCGCGATTGAAACATGTCTCGACATCAAGGTTCCTCTCGTCGCCTCGGTCATCGGCGAAGGCGGGTCGGGCGGTGCCATCGCGCTCGCTGCCGGCAACACCGTTTTGATGCTGGAGCATGCAATCTATTCGGTGATCCCTCCCGAAGGCTGCTCGGCAATTCTGTGGCGGGACGGCGAGCACGCCCAGGAAGCGGCGGAAGCGCTGCGGCTGACCGCCCAGGATCTCCTGCGGCTGGGGGTGGTTGACCAAATCGTTCCGGAGCCGCTCGGCGGCGCGCACCGGCTGCCAAAGGAGGCCGTCGAGCAGCTCGGCGGCGCGATCGACGAAGCATTGCGCCCGCTGGTCGGCGTCGACGGCACTGTGTTGCGCAGCCAGCGCCGCGAAAAGTTTCTCGCGATGGGGCAGCGCGGGCTCTGAGCGCCGGTCCGGAATGAGCCAACCCCGGCGCCGGGCACCCATACGGCAGCTGACAATTTTTCGGCCACGGCTGTGCAGACGAGCCGGGGACCGCCGAGCAAAAACAACGTAAATCGCAAGCGCATACCCAAAGATTCTCGCTCGCCATCCGGAATAGCTCGTCAGATCAACAGGTTAATAACAAAGCGAGGCGCTAAAAAAACAACGTAATCTGAGCCGCATATCAACGAAAACTGCACGGCCCTGAGGGAGCAAGAACAACGAAAGCGGGCGGGGTCTTCGGGCATGCCCTCGGCTCCGGCGGGCCGGGGTCATTGACCGGCCGTGCCCCCTACCCACATCTAGCGCGGCGCCCCGGGAACTCCCCTGGCCCGCGCGGCCACCGGCGCTGATGCTGTTGGTGAGGCATTCATGACACCCCAGGAAAACGAGCTGATCACGACCCTGCTCACGCGCCTGAAAAGCGCCGGTGGTCAACCCAAGGACCCCGAGGCCGAGGCGCTGATTCGCAAAGCGATGACCGAGCAGCCGGATGCCCCCTACTATCTTGCCCAGACCGTGCTGATCCAGGATCTGAGCCTGCATAACGCGCAGAACCGGATCACCGACCTGGAGAAGCAGCTCGCCGATGCACAGCAGGCGGCCAAGCCGACCACGACGAGTTTTCTCGGCGGCTTATTTGGCTCGCATCAACCGGCTCCGGCGGCTGGCGGCGGCGCGCCCGCTGGGCCGTGGACGCGATCGCCTCAGGTGGCAGCCGCCCCGCCGGCGCAGCCCTATAGCCAGGGCGGCTATACGCAGCCAGGCTCCGGGCAGCCGATGCCCGGTGGCGGAGGCTTTATGGGCGGCGGTATCGGCGGTGCCATGGGTGGCGGCGGCTTTCTGCGTTCGGCAGCGGCAACCGCGGCCGGGGTTGCAGGCGGCGCGCTATTGTTCCAGGGCATCTCGTCGCTGTTTGGCAACCATTACGCCGGTGGCCTGATGGGGGCGGGGATGACACCGGGTCTCGGCGAGACCGTCGTCAACAACTACTACGGCAGCGATCCCGGCAGCGATTTCTCGGGCGGCGACCCCGGTGCCGGCAGCGATTATGCGAGTGCCGGTTTCGATCCCGGCGGGTCGGGAAGCGATCAGGACTATTCGAGCTCGGATTACAGCTCCGATCAGGATTTCAGCTCGGATCAGGACTTCAGCGGCGGAGATTTCGGCGGCGGCGATAACATTTCCTGCTGACGCTCCACGTTTTTTGGCGCCCTCCGGTGTGAGTCAATAGATCCCTAGGTGCTGGCGCAGCTCGATACTGTCGCGCTTCAACTCCGCCGCCGGCGCGTCAACGACGACTCGCCCGCTGTTGAGAATGACGATGTCGTCGGCTACGTCAAACACCAGCTTGGCGTTCTGCTCCACCAGCACGATCGAGAGCCCTTGCTCCTTGAGCCGGCGGATCGTCGTCATCACCTCGGCCACAATCTGCGGCGCCAACCCCTCCGACGGCTCGTCCATCAGGAGGACCCGCGGGTTCGCCATCAGCGCGCGGCAGATCGCCAGCATCTGCTGCTCGCCGCCGGACAAGGTGCCGGCAAACTGCTCGCGGCGCTCGCGGAGCCGCGGGAAGGCGCTGAACACCGTCTCGAGGGTCCACGCCAACGGCAGGCCGCCCCTCGGCTTGCGGGCGGCTACGGCAAGGTTCTCGCGCACCGTGAGGTTGCGGAAGATGCGACGTCCTTGCGGCACCAGCGCGACACCCTGCGCGGCGATCGTCTCGGGTGGCCAGCCGGCAACTTGTGTGCCGTAGATCGTCACGGTTCCGCGGCGCGGCGGCAAGAGGCCGACGGTCACGCTGATGCTCGTCGTCTTGCCGGCGCCGTTGCGCCCGAGCAGACCGAGCAGGCGCCCGGCGCCGCAGCGAAACGAAACCCCGTGCAGCACGTGGCTGTCGCCATAAAAGGCGTCGATACCGGCGAGCACGAGGGCGTCACTCGCCAAGATAGATCTCCCTGGTGCGCGGGTCCGACACGACCTCGGCGCGGGTCCCCTCGACCACCACCCTGCCAAAATGCAGCACCGTGATGCGCTCGGCAAAGTCGAGCGCCACATCCATGTTGTGCTCGATCATCATGACGGTGACGTCGCGTGGGATCGCCGCCAGCAGCTCCTGCACGTCGCGGCGCTCGTCGATCGAGAGCCCGGCAAACGGCTCGTCGAGCAGCAGGATTCTGGGGCTTTGCGCCAAGGCCATCGCGATCTCGACGCGGCGGCGCTCGCCATAGGCGGTCTGGCCGAGGGGCCGGTCGGCGAGATCGTCGAGCCCGACCCGTTCGAGCGCTGTGCGAGCGTCGGCGGCCAGCGCCTCTTGGCGGTCGAGCCTGACGAGCGGGTTCCAGCGCAACGGCGACCGGCCGAGGAGCGAGAGCGTGACGTTGCGCAGCAGCGTTTCGCCCGGAAACAGGGTGATGATCTGATAGGTGCGCGCGAGGCCAAGATGGGCCCGCCGCCGGCTCGGGATGTGGGTAAGCTCGAGGCCGAACAGGCGGATCGAGCCCCGGTCAGGGCGCAATTCGCCGGTGATCAGGTTGAACAAGGTGGTCTTGCCGGCGCCGTTGGGGCCGATGATCAGACGGCGCTCGCCCGGCTCGACCGCCAGGCTCACCGCGGCGGTGACGCGCAGACCGCCAAACGACTTTTCGAGGTCGTCGAGCACCAAGGCACTCATGCGCCGCTCTGCTGGCGGGCCCGGCGGGCGGGCTCGCCGTCGCGCGGGTAGAACCGGCCGGCAGCCCAGCCCCCTAGCCGCACCGAGCCCGGCACCAATCCTTCCGGCATGAAGATGACGATCACGACAAAGATCGCGCCCAGAACCAGGTTCCAGCGCGCGATATAAGCACTCGCCACATTCTTCATGATGACGACGAGCGCCGCCCCGGCAACCGGTCCGAGCAGTGTCGCGGTGCCGCCGGCGATCACCATCAGCAGCGCCTCGGCCAAGGCACCCAGCGCCACCACCTGGGGGCTGACGAACTGGTTGTAATAGAGAAACAGCATGCCGGCGACACCGCTCCACAGTCCGGAGAACAAAAAGGCCAGAAAACGGATCATCCAGACGTGATAGCCGAGCGCGTTCATCCGCCGCGGCTGGTCACGGGTGCCGCGCAGGCTGGCGCCGAAGGGCGAGCCGACAAAAATCGCGATCGTCGCGAGAGCGGCGACAAACACCAGGAGCGTCGCCCAGTAAAAGCCCGCCGCCGTAGCCAGCGACAACCCGAACGGGCTCGGCCGGGTAGCGATCGAGACGCCGTTGTCCCCGTTGGTGATGCTGATCCAACGGTAGGCGACACCCCAGACGATCTGCCCCAAGGCGACGGTGATCATGACAAAGCCGAGCCCGGTGCCGCGCAACGCCAGTACCGCAAAGACGGCGGCGGCGGCGACGGTGACCGCCAGCGCGCCGAGGATGCCGAGGAAGTGACCGGCACCCCCATTGATGAAGATCGCCCCGGCATAGGCGGCGATGCCGAAGAGGCCGGCATGGCCGAGCGAGACGAGCCCGCCATAGCCGACCAGCAGGTTGAGCCCGAGCGCGAAAACCGCATAGAGCAGGATCTGCGCGGCGATGTTGACGTAATAGTCGTTGGCGACCCAGAACGGCAGCGCCGCCAGCCCGACAAGAGAGAGAGCGAGGGCCAGCCGCCTCAAGCTGCCGCTCTGCCGAACAGACCTTGCGGCCGCAGCACCAGGACGACCAGCATCGGCAGGAACAGCACGACATAGGCCAGCTCCGGCAGCATCGCCTGACCAAAATTGTACAGAAAACCGACGACAAAGCTGCCGACAAAGGAGCCGACGAGGCTGCCCGAGCCGCCGAGGATCACCACCACCAGCGCGAGCGGCAGCATGTCCTGGTCGAGACCGGGATAGACCGACAGGATCGGACCACCGATGACCCCGGCGAAGCCGGCGAGGCCGGCGCCCAGACAGAAGACGACCGTGAAAAGACGCGAGACGCGAATGCCGACAACCCGTGCCATGGCCGGGTCGTCGACACCGGCGCGGATCATCGCGCCCAGACGGGTCCGGTCGATCAACGCCCACAGTCCCGCGGCGATGATCACGGCAACCGCGATGACGGCGAGGCGATAGGTCGGAAAGGCGGCCGTTGCGATGCGAGTGGCGCCCCGCAGAGCCGGCGGGGTCGCGATCTCGATCGGGTCGCCGCCCCAGCCCATCAGGCAGAGATCGGCGATCATGAAGGACAAGCCGAGCGTCACCAGCACCTGCGCCAGCTCGGCACCCGGCAGCCGGCGCAGCAATAGCCGTTCGATCAGACCGCCGAGGATCGCCACCCCGATGCCGGCCGCGATCGCCGCCGGCCAAAAACCGAAGCCCATGGCAATCAGGCTTGTTCCGAAATAAGCCCCGAGCATGAACAGCGAGCCATGCGTCAGATTAGGGATGCGCATTAGCCCGAAAATCAACGAGAAGCCGGCGGACAACAGAAACAGCAAGCCGCCAAAGGCGATGCTGTTGCCGGCCAACACCAGCCAGAGGTTCATCGAAGCGTGTTTGTGCGAGGCGGATACCCGATCAACGCCCTCATCGTCATTCCTACGGATGCGCAGAGCCGTCTAAGGAAACCAGATACGGTCGCGAGGCTACCGTTCTGCTCAGACAGTGATCCAGGACCAGCCCCTCTCCACCCTTCAGGGGGGAGAGGGAGGGGCCCGCCACTCAGCGGTGGGAGGGTGAGGTGGGTGACGCCACTAGGCGGCTGGTCGGCCCCCCTCACCCTGCCCTCTCCCCCCGGCCAGCGGGGGGAGTGGATAAAACACAGCCCATTAGTCAATTCGTCCCCACTCTCTCAGCTCTTCAGCGGCGGGTAATCGCGCGAATAGACTGGCTGCGCCAGAAACCACTTCTCGTCATAGGTCCAGAACTGGCTGACATTCGGGTAGGTCTTGATCGTCGCGTTAACGAGCTTGCCGTCCCTCTTCTCGCAGCGGCGGATGAAGATGTTGCCAACGACATTGCCTAAATCGTCGAAGTGCAACGGCCCGCGCGGCGTGTCGTCGAGCGACACTGCACGCAGCGCCTTGATCAGCGCGTCCTTGTCATCGGTCTTGCCGCCGGTTTTCTCGAGTGCCGCCTCGGCCACCATGCCGTTGATGTAGAGGCTGGCGACGGCGAGACCGGGGACGTTTTGGTAGTCGCGGGCCATCGCAGCGACGAGCTTTTTGTTGCTCGGGCTATCAAAGTCCGAGGTATAGGGCGAGGCCGAGATCAGACCGATGGCCTCGTCGCCAAAGCTCTTTAAGAGCGCATCGTCACCGGCGCCCTCGCCGCCGAACAGCGGCAATTTGAGGCCGGCGTCCTTGTACTGCTGCATGAATTTGCCCGGGTTGGCGCCGGCAAAGCCCTGGACCACCGCGTCGCCATCGCCGAGCTGCACCAAATAGGGCGTGTAGTCGGGGGTGACGAGCGGCGGCCATAATTTTTTTACGACCCGACCACCCGCGTCTTCGAAGACCCTTTGAAACCCGCCCATCTGCTCGTAACCGAAAGCGAAATCATCGGAGACCGTGATCACCGTCTTGTATTTCAGTTCTGTCGCCGCGAAGTCGGCCAGGGGATGCATTGCCTGCGCCGAGGTGGCCGAGGCACGGACAAAATACGGGTTGGGTTTGCGCTGGGTCATGTCCTCGGCGGCGGCGAGGCTCAGGATCGGCACCTTCTTCCCGGCGACATAGCTGCTGATCGCGAGCAATTCGAACGCCGCCAATGGGCCAAAGATCAAGTCGACATTGTCGCGCTCGATCAGCTCCTGCGCCTTGGTCTTGGCCCCGGCCGGATTGCCGCCGGTGTCGGCGACCAGCAGCTTGATCTTGCGACCGGCCATCGTGTGGTTCGCGTCTTTTAGGAAGAGGGTTGTGCCCTGCTCCATCTGGATGCCGGCCGGAGCAAGGGGTCCGG
>Ga0306920_100016046_pt1 | contig 10295 bp, 7 predicted proteins | sample flu12Cox44000170_FD_204666 | JGI IMG/M metagenome (GOLD analysis project Ga0306920, IMG submission 204666) | Lab enrichment of tropical soil microbial communities from Luquillo Experimental Forest, Puerto Rico - flux4day.12C.oxic.44.000.170 (v2)... | ecosystem: Environmental > Terrestrial >...
AAATGGCGGGGTCGGTGCCGTTGCGGACCCAGCCGTCGGGCGTGCCGTTGGTCTGGTCCAGGTTAGACCCGAGCTCGAACCTGGGATTGGGCCAGAAGTTGTTCGTCAGCAGCGCAACGGGTGGCGGGGCCACTGCCGCGACAGCAACAGACAGGTCGTCAATGAGCATCACCCCGAAAGTGGTCTCCGGGCCACCAGACACGAGGGCGGCGCGAAGTTTCACCGCACCAGGTGGGACCAGCACTTGTTCGTTGCGCCTGGTGAACCCGGAACCAACAATCGCTCCCTGCCAACCGGCGCTATTATCGGAGGTGGTTTTAAAGTCTGTCGACTGAATATAGTTATTCGTCGAGCCGAGGAAGGAAAGGGTCAGGCGCATTTGGCCATTTGTGACGCTATAAAGTTCGAACCATTGTACATTCAAAGCAGCGCCGGGGCTGGCATTTGCGGGAAGCACGAGGTCCGAATCCCATTCACCATAATGTGGAATACTGCCGCTATGATTGACCATGAGGGCATGGTCAGTGCTGACGTAGTTATTGGTAGTAACCTGACAGATGGTTGGATCACTGCCGTTGCGAACCCATCCGGCGGGTGTGCCGTTGGCCAGGTCCAGGTTGGTGCCCGATTCGAACGATGAATTGGGCCAAATGTTATTGGTAAGCACTGCTGGAACGGGCGCGCGCGCCAGATACAAGTCGTCCACCACGAGCAGACCGGTCGTGGCAACGGCACCGCCGGATACGATTCCAACGCTGAGCGTCACTGCGCCAATGGGAACGACGAGGGATTGATTGGTCTGGGTGAAGGTGGAAGTGGCGATGCTTCCCTGCCAGCCCGGGCTGTCACCTGAGACGACAAACTGGCCTGCGCTAATGGGGTTGTTGTCGACATCCAGGAACACTACCGCTACACGCATTTCGCCCCCTTGAATGCTGTACATCTGCAAATATTGAATGTTGATCGTGTCGCCCGCTTGCACCAGGCCCGCCAGACTGATGTAAGAATCCCATTCACCATAATTGTTTGGGTCGTTGTCGTTGACCATGATCGCGTTGGTCGAGTCGTTCAAAAGGACCGGCGTGACCTGGTCAATGTTGGTGTCGCTGCCGTTGCGGACCCAGCCGGTTGGTGTGCCGCTCCCATCTGGAGCATCGAGATTGGTGCCGCTTTCGAACGAGGAATTCGGCCAGAAATTATTGGGAAGGCTCAGGCTGAATGCCAGGTTGGCGGTCAGCAGCAGCACGGCTGCTCCCACGAGTCTGAATTTATGTTTCATAACGGGTTGTTTGTTGTTCCCTTGATCCTGCAATGGGTTGCGATCAAGCTGCACGCCAAAAATCGTACACGCCGCGATCCAGTATGCAACTGCCAAGGATACCGCTAATGTTGTTCTGAATCGAAGGTTATGGGAACTGCGAATCTGAAGGGTTTCCAACGTCTGCAAATCACATAAACCCAGACGGGGTCTCCTGGATTCATCCCATCACCAGCACGATCCTAAACCCAATCCCATGACTGCGCGCTCCCTGCGCCGCGCCATTCCTGTAGGAGGATAGCAAATGGTCTGGCCCACTGAAATTCCACGATCCACCTCGCAACACGCGCAGCCCCGCACGCCCTGTGGCGCCACGCGCGGGTTCCCGATGGGACGCTCCATCCAAAAAGTCCTCGCACCATTCCCAAACATTCCCACCCAGATCAAACAGCCCCTGCGCATTCGCCGCGAAGCTTCCCACCGGGCTCGTAAAATCGAATGAATCAGCGCCTGCCGACGGATCGTAATTGCCAGCCCCTTTCGGCGGTGGCCATGCGGTTCCCCATGGGTATTCCATCTTCAGCCGCTTCCCTTTGTCCTGCGGTGTCCCATTGCGTTCGCGGGCCCCTATCCCCACCGCCCAACTCCACTCCGCATCCGTTGGCAACCGATAATGGGCAGCTATCGGCAACTTCCTCTCCTCTCGTTCTTTCTGCGTTAACCAGGTACAAAATCGAGTTGCGTCATCCCAACTCACCTTGACCACGGGATGCGTGGCCATCTGCGCAAAACCCGGATTCTTCCACGACACATCCACGTCGCTGACCGCACCGGCGTAGACCTGATAATCCCGAACTCTCGTTTCCCAGACGGAAAACAACACCGACGCCCCCTCCACCGAAACAAACCTCATCCCCAAACTATTTGTGCGCGTCTCTTGGGAATGCGGGCGCGCCCCGGGCGGACCATGCTCGTCCCGGGACGGCCGGGCCTGGGTGCGCTGGCGCGCCGCTGGTTTAATGCTAATCATCGAATCAGCCTTCGGTTCCAGGGCTCTCCGCAGCCGCTGATACGCAAGATTGATCCGCGTCATCTTGTGATGAGCCCTGGAAGCCCCTACCTGCCCGTCCTTCCTCCGATCCGGGTGCCATAACAGCGCTAGTTCCCGATAGGAAATCCTCACCTCCTGAAGACTCGCTCCCTGCTCCAAGTCGAGCTCTCCGTAATCATCCGCGAGGTTTGGGGTCCTCATCTGGTATGGTCTGTTCCGTAGAGCTCCATCATCAGCGTCTGGGGCGGAGCGTTAAAGCCGACCGAACATGTTGGGAAGAGGAGGCTGTCAGCTTTGGACCATTGCTCTGAAATGTAAGCACCATAATATTGCCCGAGTTGTTCACCTTCACCGTCTCCGATTTCATATCGATCTGCAATATACGGACGGGTCCAGCTTCCTCACCCTCTTTCAGGATGCAAGACTCCTCCTTTTGCTGTTGCAGAGCCTTTTGCGGAAACTTCAGTTTCAGCAGGGCCAACTTCCAGCCCAGGCCGGACCTGGAAGTACGCGCAAAATTTTGCGAGGCAATCCACCCACCCTATAGAGCTTTTCACCCCATTTGATTTGCGATCGAATCGAGGGTTGGGATTAACTTCGAGCGCGGGTCGGACCCGGAAGATTCAGTGCAGTATCTCCCAACTCTTCCACCGGCCCGCGTTTTGCCATGTTCATAGCGTGGTCGTAGCCGTTCTTCGCAAAAGCGGCACCGGTAATTGGAAACCGTTTGAGAAAGTTGACCAGCAGTGAGGCGTTTTAAGACGCACTTTCTTGGCGGTCTTTTGAATCCTGCTCCTTCAACAAGTTCAGAAAGTTTTCACCAGTCAGAGCCAGGCGATGTTCCAGCTTTTGGGTGCAATCACAATTGCAGCAAGCCCACGGTTCGGTCCCGTTAGCATCACGGCAATTTTTGCGCGCGTGCGCATCTCTGATTTGGAGGAGATTAAAATACTCCTCCCAGTAAAGCCGTTCCTCTTGCAGGGGAGTCGGGCAAAAGCAGACTTCCACCCAGGTGCAAACTCCATCATTTGCGATACGGGCCTTGGCCATGTCGTCCAGGTACTCATCACCCGCCACGGAACCTTGGCCGAGCGTGCCCGATTCGATAGCCGCCAGAAGAGCCTTCTCCTTGCCCGGCCTCACCTTCGCTTTGACTATGTAACGCATACTTAGGAATACGTTAGCGCAAAAAAACTATGTATGCGACGAGAGGAGTTGCCGGTTTCGGCATTCATTCGCAACACCACCGCGGTCACCGCCTGAAACCGCCCTCCACCTGAACATTCGAGAGCCGGGGTGAACCTCGACCGTTTCGACCTCGCCTGAGCTAATCGGCATCGAGTCCGCCTGCATTGGTATTCGAAAGCCGCGATCGCGCAACGGCCTCGGCCAAGTCGACCGTCACCCGCTGCCACCTTCTCACGTCAATGTCAGGATTGATTTGAAGAGAATTTAGACCCGTAGCCAGCCGCGAAACGCTCTGGAGCTGTAGTAAGATTCTGCGCCGTTGTTACCCACAAAGACTCGGCCGTAGCGGCGATTACAATAGAGCGCGCCGCCGAGCTTTCTAATATCAGCAGGTGTTTTCACCCAACTCGACGTCTTTGCATCGAAATCACCAAGTTTCTGCAGCTCCAGATATTGTACTTCGGTTAAAAGCTCAATGCCCATGGCCGCTGCCACATCGAGTGCGCTATTTTTGGGTTTAGCTTCCTTCCTTGCGTCCAGCGCATCTCGATCGTAACAAAGGCTCCTGCGGTCTTTGGGAGTTTCGGCTGAACAATCAAAAAAAATGTACTCACTCGTCTTTTTTTCATGAGCAACAACATCCGGTTCGCCGCCGGTTCTTTCCATCTCATTGAGCGACCACAATTTTTCAGGATTGGCTTGCAGCTTCGCTTGCACTTTTGCCCATTCAAGACCCTTGTGACGGTTCATGTTTTTCTCGAACCGGGCTTTCAACGCTGTGAGCAGCTTTTCACGTTGTTCTGGTGACAAGTCCTTCTGATTGATCTTTGTCATGAGGTGTTATTTCAATTTGCTTACGAAGTCTCGTAATGGTTATCCGAGCCGATTCACTGACTGTCTGGTTATTATGCCACTTTCACTTTCACTTTGTGGTTCTTCAGCCGGGAGCGGTTAAGCCTGGCGATGATGGCGTTGGAGTGCTCGGAGGCAACGTCGACGAACAGATGCCGATCGCGGATGTCGACGGTGCCGACAACGCTGGCAGGCAGACCGGTTTCGCCCGAAATCGCTTGGACGACATCCACCGGCGCGACGCCCATTTCACGGCCGAGATTCATGTAGAGCCTTGTCTTGTGGGGTGGGGTGCGGCGGCTATGTTTCGTTGGGAGGCGAGCGACGGGAGCCTTCCGGTGCGGAGCCGCTTGCCTCGGCGGTTCGACGGGAATGATGTTCACGGGTGAGGCTTGGGTGGCCTGGCTGAGCTGCGAGATGGGGCTATCCATGGCGGGCGGGACGCCTGCCGTTGAGCGAGGGCTAGATTCGGAGCCCCCTTGCGCGGGGCTTGAGGAGGGCGGCCACGGTTTGCGCGGGTCGCGCTCGAACTCTCGAGGCTTTCTGTTATCAAAGGGTTTCCGACCTACCCTTTCGTCGCCGAGACGAGTGCGGAAATCTTCGCGGCGCTCTTCGCGCTCGCGTCGCCCTCGCTCGAAGGGGGATCGGTCAGTTTGCGCAGGCATTTGTTCCCGCGTCGGCTGGACTGCCGGAGCGGCCTGACCGGTCTGCAGGTGATGAAGCAAGGCGGAGGCGATATCGGTCGAGGAGAAGCCCTCTTCGAGGAGGCGCTCGATGAGATGGTCCTGTCGCTTGAATTCACCGCCGCGCAGGGTGTTGCGAAGCTTGTCGAGGAAGACGTTGGCGCGGGCTTCTTCGACCTCAGCTGCGGTGGGCGGCTTGCCGCGCTGCATTTTTACGCGGGTGAACCGCTCGATCTGCTGGATTTGAAAGAGTTCGCGGCCGGACGCGAAAGTGATGGCGCGGCCGCTGCGGCCGGCGCGGCCGGTGCGGCCGATGCGATGCAGGTAATCCTCGGCGTCGTAAGGCAAGTCGTAGTTGAACACGACCTGGACGTTCTCGACGTCGATGCCACGGGCGGCGACGTCGGTGGCGACGAGGAACTCGAGGCCGGAGCGGCGGAACTTGTTCATCACGCGGTCGCGCATGCCCTGGCTCATGTCGCCATGCAACCGGTCGGCGGAGTAGCCCTGGGCGTTGAGGTGGTCGACGAGGTCGTCGACCATGCGTTTGGTGTTACAAAAAATGATGCCGAGCTGGAGGTCGTGCAGATCGATGAGCCGGGTGAGCAGCTCGACTTTGAACCGGCGGTCGACCTCGTAGTAGACCTGCTCCACCGTCGGGACGGTCAGTTCCTTGCGTTGAATCTGGATATGCCGCGGGTCGCGGGAGTATTTGCGGATCAGCTCCTGGATTGGCCGGGGGATGGTGGCCGAAAAGAAGACGGTCTGCCGTTGCTGCGGCACCCCCTGGAGAATGACTTCCATATCCTCCTGGAAGCCCATGTCGAGCATGACGTCGGCCTCGTCGAGCACGACCATTTTGACCTGGTCGAGGCGGAGGGTGCCACGGCGCATGTGGTCCATGACGCGGCCCGGGGTGCCGATGACGACCTGGGAGCCATGGCGCAGGCCCTCGAACTGCCGTTCATACGACTGGCCGCCGTAAATGGGGAGCGCGCGAATGCCGCGTTTGAAGGCGGCGAGCTTGTGGAGTTCTTCGGAGACCTGCACCGCCAGTTCGCGCGTGGGACATAGGATGAGGACCTGCACCGCGCGCAGATGGGGGTCGACCTTTTCAATGGCCGGCACGCCGAACGCGGCGGTTTTGCCCGAGCCGGTTTGGGATTGGCCGACGACATCACCGCCGGCCAGCAGCACGGGGATGGCTTCGGCCTGAATAGGCGAGGCCTGCTCAAAACCCAGTTTGTCGATGGCTTTCAGCAGTTCGGCGGAAAGGCCCAATTCAGAAAATAGTTTGGTTGTCATTAGCTACAATACATCGATACCACCTGATCAGTGTATCAGTGCAGGCAAATCCCGCATTATTGGGGGTGGAGGAAGCGACTGGTTTGGTTGAAGCCGGGTGCTCTTCGTCGGGTTTACCACGCCTTCGATGCCAGGAGTACCATCATTGGCCACCACCAAACGATTTTGCCCTCTTCGTTTTCGAGACAAAGGGCTGCTTTTATATGCTCCGACGCCCTGGCCACCGCTTCGAGAACCTTCTTGCGGTTCTCTTCCGGAGTCGCGGCCGTTTCGAAGTACCAGCTGAGGTCTGGTTGCTTGCGTGGTTGCAGCTCGGAACGAACTACCTTCAGACCGGATTCGTTGGCTAAGTCCTCCCATGCCTTGCGTGAGAGCAACCGGCCATGGCTGGGGTCGCGCCACTTCTCCAGGCAATGCAGCCATTCCTCGGTTTCCGGATCATCGTCCGGCACGGTGCCATCAATTAGCAGGAAATGCCCGCCCGGCTTTAGAACGCGCGCTGTTTCCTGAACGAATCTTTGCGGTGAACTGAAGTGATGCGGGGCGACGCGCACCGTCAGTAGATCGAAAGAGCCATCGTCAAAGGGCATTTCCTCGGCCGGGAACAGCCGAGTCTCAATGCTAAAGCCAGCTTCCATGCAGAGTTTTTCCGCGTTTTCCAACATGCGAGGAGCGATGTCACCCGCGGTTACTTTCCATCCATGACGGGCAAGCCAGAGAGCCGTATGACCTCCGCCCGTGGCCACGTCAAGAGCGGTACCGCCGGAAGGCACCAACACCCCGCGGAGGCCCAACTCCACGTCCTGGGTGTCGGCGAGAATATGCGACTTGCCATAACGATCGCTCTGCCGATTGAACTGCGCAGCCGATGCCAACTGCTTTGAGTCCAGTGAATTCTTGTCTTCAAACACTCTTGATTCCTCAACTCTAAATCCATCCCGCCCATCCATTCGCACTAGAAACAATTGGTCGAATCCTTCGCTGAAAAATGGCATCTCAAAGGTCTTGTTGGCACGTCGAAGGCCCGGTTCAGGGATCCGCTCAGTCGAATTACGACGTGCGTTACGCTGAATCGCAGCGGCCAAATCCGAATCGAAGACATAGCCGCAGATTCTGAAACCAGCCTCCTTGGCAGGACCGATGTAGGCCGCACGGTTTGCACGCGTGAGGTTCATTTTATCCACCACGAACGGAGTCTTTCCCTCGAGACATGCTCGGACAAGTAGTTCTTTGCGGCGCTTTGTCTTCAACATGTCGCCGCTGATGCGGATGTGTGTTCGGAAGAATCGCTCCAGGTAGAAGCTCGATTTTCCTGTGGCTTGAATGCCGATGAACAAAACCATTTCCATGAGATCTATTTCCAGGAAGTCAGTTGCTGCCAACCGTTACGTTCCAAGCCAGTTCGCTTTCCTGCTCAATGCGGATGGGCACAGATAGAAACCGCTGGATGACTTCGGCATTGGTGGTTGTGTGCATAGACGGCTTGGTAGTACGGAACGAGCCGCCACCTGCCAGCGCCATCGGAATCAAAAGTTGGTCAGCGAGGTGTTCGTCCACCGGGACATTCGACTCGACCCATGCGTTGGCCGCTTCGACTGCTGCTTTGGCGACTTCCTCTGCAGGACGGCTGCGTTCACCGAAACTTGTGAACACCTCGGTGACATGCTCGGCTTCGAACGCTAATACCACGGCGTTTCCGGGGCCTAAGGGATAGGGGATGTTTTCAACCCCACATTCCTCGGCCCGCCACTTGAGTTCCTCGCGGATCACAGTCAACTCCCGCTCCGCGACGCTTTCAGGCAACTTCGAATTCCAAATCGTGGCCTTCCTGGTTCGGATTGCGCCTCGATCCAGCAGATCGAAGCGGGCCAGTTTTTTGACCGGCTCGATTTTGGCGTCGAATCGCCCACCCCCGGCGGGAAAGAAACCAGGGCGCGTGAGTTCCAACTCCACAGAGGGTCCCATGCGATAAATCAGCGGCATGAAACACTTCTGCAGGAAATCGAACGGAGGCGCCATCGGATTGTGCGTTCCTCCTTCCAACGTCAGCGTGCTATGAGTCAAGGCGGTCAACAGGGCTGGCAGGACGGTTTGCAAGACCAGCGTGGCGCTCCCGGCGCTACCCACCGCGAATCGGTAATTGCCGGGCGTAGTCGGCCCGGGTTTGAACTCCAGCGTTTGGGACCCAAGAGAGGCGCCTGTCACCTCAGCGCAACCCACCGTCTTGGCCGCCTCAACCGACGTCAGGTGCTGCTTCAGCAAACCAGGCTTCTGGCGCTTGGCTCGAATTCGCTCCATGCGGAAAGGCTGACTGGTGACCAGAGACAGCGCCAAAGACGTGCGCAGAATCTGGCCGCCGCCTTCACCCTGAGAGCCGTCAATGGTTATCATGGCCCTAAAACTTCATAGTGCCTTCTGCCAAGGGCGTGACATAGCCGCCGACATCGATGCCGTCGCATCCGGCCTCTCCCCGCAGTTGTACATACAGCCGGCTGCGGCGCTGCATTTTGGTGCCTTGCTCGCTTACGAACCGTGTTCCAGCCGCGCGGGAAACGAGACCATGCTTGAGCATGAACACGGCTAGTGGACCGGTTGAGCTTCCGGTCGCCGGGTCTTCGGCAACTCCGTGCTCGGGCGCAAACATGCGGGAATAGGCGCCTTCCGGGGTGGGGGCAAACACAAAAACGCACAGCGGCTCCGAGTTTTCGCCGTTGAGCTTTCTAACCGTTGCCGAGCCGAGGCTGTCGAGCCAGGCCCGGTCCACCGCTTCCTTATCTTTAACACCGATGAAGACCGTCGGATTACCGGCGCTGAGGAGTTGGGGTGCGGCAGGGAGCAAGTCGCTGACCTGGAGTCCGAGGACCTTCGCACAAACAGTGCGGTCGTAAAGCTTGCCTTCGTGGATGGGAGGAGTGCGCAGCCAAATGAATGGCCGCCGCCCCTTCTCCACGCGAATCGGGACGGGGCCCACTTTTTCATCCAACACAAAGTGTTCGGTGGTTGCGGGCACGATACCCTCTTCGATCAGGACGAAGCTGGTGCCGATAGTTGGATGGCCGGCAAAGAGCATTTCCCTGGTCGGAGTGAAAATTCGCACGCCAACGGCACAGTCGGGCCGGCTTGAGGGAACGACAAAGGTCGTCTCGGACAAGTTCAGCTCGCGGGCGATTTTCTGCATGTGTTGGGTATCGAGGCCGGCCGCATCAGGGAACACCGCCAGGGCGTTGCCCTCCAACGGCACGTCGGTAAAGACATCCACGATTCTGTAGCGATAGTCGTTCATGCGCACTTGGTCTTCGGTTCTACAAATTTCAGTCTTCCGGCCGCTCTCCAGAGGGCGCCATCTTCACCAATTTCGGGTCGAACTGGCCCAGGATGGTCACGAGATCCTTTTGGGCGGCCATGACTTCGTGGATGTTCTTGTAGACCATCGGCACCTCGTCCAGGCCGGCTGAGATCAGGGTCACACCTTTCTCACGCAAGAAGGCGTTCACCTTCTTCCACTCAAAAGTCTTGGTCGCCTGCGTGCGGCTCATCACGCGGCCCGCACCGTGGGAAGCCGAGTTCAGTGATTCCGGGTTGCCCTTGCCACTGACAACAAAGCCGGGCGATGCCATGGAACCAGGGATGATACCCAACGTACCCTGACCAGCCGGAGTAGCGCCCTTGCGGTGCACGACGACCTCCCTCTCCACGCCATTGATCACGTGGCGCTCTTTCCACGCGAAGTTGTGATGGTTTTCCAGGTCCAGCAGCACTTCGGCGCCAAGGTTTGCGGCCACGTGTTTGTGGATGAGCGAGTGATTTGCAGCGGCGTAGCGGCCCATCAATTCCATCGCTTCCCAATACTCCTGACCTTCCTGGGAATCCAAAGATAACCAGGCCAGCCGCTTCAACTCGCTCGGCAGATCCGGGAATTGGCTGAACGCGAGCTTGCTGTAGTGATCGCATACGGCTG
>Ga0306920_100016048_pt1 | contig 10294 bp, 9 predicted proteins | sample flu12Cox44000170_FD_204666 | JGI IMG/M metagenome (GOLD analysis project Ga0306920, IMG submission 204666) | Lab enrichment of tropical soil microbial communities from Luquillo Experimental Forest, Puerto Rico - flux4day.12C.oxic.44.000.170 (v2)... | ecosystem: Environmental > Terrestrial >...
TCAGGGTGCCCAGCCCCATGTGGCCCCACTGGCCCTCGTGGTTGCGGAAGGCGATCACGGCATCGATGGTCAGGACCACGTTGAGCACCAGCGCGATCCAGAAGAAGTACCGGTGCAGGTTCTGCAGGATCAGCGGGAACCTGGTCTCGCCGGTGTACTTCGCGTGCGGTTCGCGCACCGCGCAGGCCGCGGGCGCGCGCCAGAAGGACCGGTAGTAGGCCTTCCGGTAGTAGTAGCAGGTGAGCCGGAAGCCCGTCGGGACGCCGAGGATGATGATCGCCGGGGACAGCCAGGTCAGCCACGGAATCCAGTTGAACCCGGACTCCGGCGTGCAGGTGGTCGCCAGGCAGGGGGAGTACAGCGGCGAGATGTAGGGCTTCCAGAAGTAGTCCGCGTTCACCAGCGAGGCCCAGGTGAGATAGATCACCGCTATGGTGAGGGCGCCTCCGTTGATGGCGGGCTGCCGCCACCACGGGTCCTTGCGCAGGGTCCGTTCCGCTATGCGCGCCCTGTCTCTGGCTGGCGCCTCTGTGGCCTGTGTCATTGACGAATCTCCGCCCGGGTGATGCCGCCGCATGGATGCGGGTGAACCCTATTCCACAGGTGTACCACCGCGTGGCTCGGGATCCCGTTTCGATAGCTGTGAACCCGGGCACACCTAGCCCTTTGCGCAGGAAATCCACCTGCAATGTGAGCAGTTTCTCAGCGGCTCTTCTTGCTAGACGCCCAGCGCGCGGCGGAGGAACTCCACTTGGAGGGTGAGCAGGTTCTCCGCGGCTCTGGTAGCCGATGCCCACCGCGCGGCGGAGGAAGTCCACCTGCAATGTGAGCAGTTTCTCGGCGGCTCTGCTTGTTAGATGCCCAGCGCGCGGCGCAGGAAGTCCACTTGGAGGGTGAGTAGGTTCTCGGCGACCTCTTCCTGGGGGGTCATATGCGTGACGCCGGACAGCGGCAGCACGCTGTGCGGCCGCCCGGCCGCCAGCAGCGCCGAGGAAAGCCGCAGCGTATGCGCGGCCACCACGTTGTCGTCGGCCAGCCCGTGGATGATCAGCAGCGGCCGCTGGAGTTTGGCCGCGTCGCCCAGCAGCGAGCTGCGCTCGTAGGCCGAACCATTCTTCCCGGGATACCCCAGATAGCGCTCGGTGTAATGCGTGTCATACAGCCGCCAGTCGGTGACCGGGGCGCCGGCCACCGCGGCGTGGAATACGTCGGGGCGGCGCAGCACCGCGAGCGCAGCCAGGAACCCGCCAAACGACCAGCCCCGGATGGCCACCTGCCCGGTGTCCAGGTCGGCGCACCGGGCCGCGGCCGCCTCCAGCGCCGCCACCTGGTCCTCAAGCACCGGCCCGGCCAGGTCCCCGGCCACCGCACGGTCCCAGCCCGGCCCGCGCCCCGGCGTGCCGCGGCCGTCCGCCACCACCACGGCGAACCCCTGCTCGGCGAACCACTGCGGGTCGGCGAACGCGCTCTGCGCGGCGACCACCCGCTGCATGTGCGGCCCGCCGTAGGGGTCCATGAGCACCGGCAGCTTCCCCGACCCCGGCTCGTGCCAGGACGGCAGCACCAGCGCGGTGCGGATCCCCCGTTCGCCCGCGCTGAACAGGTCGGGGCGCGGCGTGGGCCCCGTAGGGTTTTCGGCGAGTGACGTGACCGTGATTTTTTCTCCGGGACGATTCTCCGTGCGCACGGTTATCGCCACGCCGGGCGCCGCCAGTGACCGGTGCAGGATCACGGTGGTCCCGCCAGTGCGCCGGCCAGTGCTTACCCCGGGTTCCGTGGTGACCTTGGCCAGGCCTCGCGGGCCATAGGCCCACAAGGCAACCTCCGTCGGATCCTCGTCCGACGCGGAGAACAGCACAGTATCGCCGTCGATATCCGCTACCCCGCGCACCTGGAGGCCCGCCGGGGTGACCGGTGCCGCGGTGCCGCCGGCGAGTTCCGCAGGCGCGGCCACCAGCAACCGCCGGGCGCCTTCGGAATCCGCCGTCCACACGATCCGGCCGTCGCCGGTCCAGCCGGGCACACCGGCCACGATGTCGACCCAGTGCTCGTCGGTGTCCTCCCGCAGCACCGCGGTGGTGCCACGCGCCGGGTCGGCGGACAGCAGGCGCATCCGGCGCTGATCCCGGCTCTGCACCACGATCAGTGCCCCGGCCTCGGCCCAGTCCACCGTCACCAGGTAAGGGAACGCGGCCCAGTCCCACTCGACGGGCACCGTGGTGCCATCGAGCCCCGCCAGGATCAGCGACACGTCCGCGTTCGGCGTTCCCGCCGCCGGGTAGCCCACCTCGCGCGGTGCGCGGCCGGGGTTGGCCGGGTCCGCGATGTGCCACCGCTGGACCGGCGTCTCGTCCACCCTGGCCACGAGCACGGCCGTCCCGTCGGGCGCCCACCAGTAGCCCCGGGTGCGGCCCATCTCCTCGGCGGCCACGAACTCGGCCAGGCCGAACATGACCCCGGGCTCACCGTCCGGCCCGATGAGCAGGGCATCCAGTGAGCTGTCCAGCGTGACCAGGCGGACAGTGCCATCGCAGACATAAGCCACCCGCTGACCTGTGGGATCGGGCCGCGGATCGAACGCCCCGGGGCGCGCCGGGATCGCGCGCGGTGGGGCGGCGCCGGCCGCCAGGCCCGCCACCCACACCTGCCCGGCCACCGTGAACGCCGCGATGCTGAGCGTGGCGTCACAGGCGAACGCGACGATGCCCGCGGCCTGCTCGCGGACCCGCTCCCGGCGTGCCTTCTCCTGCTCGGTCTCCGCGGCTTCCGCGCCGCCGAGCGCGGCCGGATCCGCTACCAGCCGCTCGGCGCCCGTCTTGGTATCAAGCACCCACAAGCACGTGACCGGGTCGTCGCCGCCCTTGCTGCGCAGGAACGCCACCTGATCCCCGGAGGGGGAAATCTGGAACGAGCGGGGCATGCCGAGCGTGAAATGCCGGGTCCTGGCCTGCTGCCGCGGGAAGCTTTCCGTCATGGCCGTCAGTGTGTCATTAGCTACCGTGGGATCCCATGAGCGGGCGCACGGACAGTCACCGGCTGCTGCTGGTGCACGCCCATCCCGACGACGAGTCGATCGGCACAGGGGCCACCATCGCCCGGTACGCCGCGGAGGGTGCCCAGGTCACGCTGGTCACCTGCACGCGCGGGGAACTCGGTGAGGTCATACCGCCCGAGCTTGCTTATCTGGCCACCGGCGGCGACCGCCTGGGGGAGTACCGGATCACCGAACTGGCCGCCGCCTGCGCCGCACTTGGCATCGGTGACCAGCGGTTCCTCGGCGGGCCCGGCCGGTGGCGCGACTCGGGAATGATGGGCCTGCCGGCCAACGACAGCCCGGACTGCTTCTGGCAGGCCGACCTTGCCACGGCAGCGGCCGAGCTGGCTAAGGTCATCGTGGATGTCCGCCCGCAGGTGGTGGTCACCTACGACGCGAACGGCTTCTACGGCCACCCCGACCACATCCAGGCACACCGGGTGACTGCGGAAGCAATCGTCAGGGCGGCCCGCCCGGAGCAGGGCCAGCCATGGCAGGTCGCCAAGTTCTACGCCACCGCGATGCCGCGGTCGGTGGCGCAGGCATGGGACCTGCCCCCGGTGTACGTGCCCGACGACCAGGTGACCACGGAGATCGACGGCACCGCCTACCTGGCGGCCAAGACCGCCGCGCTGCGCGCGCACGCCACCCAGATCGCAGTGAAGGGGGATAGCGAAGGGGGAACGAGCGGTGCGGGCCGTTTCGCCCTGGCCGACGGCCGCTGGCAGGCAGTGCTCGGGAAAGAGTTCTACACGCTGCTGGCCTGGGGGGGCGACCCCCCTGGAACCCCCCGGGGCGCCGATGGCGCCTGGCCGGCAAGCCGGCAGGCCCCATCGGGCGAGCTGGCCTGGGGGGGCGACCCCCCTGGAACCCCCCGGGGCCCCGCCCGCCTCCCCATTCCCCCTTCACTCGCCTGGCCGGCAAGCCGGCAGGCCCCATCGCGCGAGCTGGCCTGGGGGAGTGACCCCGGCTCCTCCCGCGTGGTGCACGGGACCAGGGAACACGACCTTTTCGCCAGGCTGGATGGCCGGTGAGTACCGGCAGCCCAGTTGGCCCGGGGCGTCCGTATAGCCTGCTCTGCGTGGAAGCTGGGCAGACGGGTCAACGCCGCGACCGGGGCGCGGTGCCGGCCTACGTCGCGCTGTTTCTGCTCGGGGTCATGCAGGGGCTGGTCGGGTGCTTCCAGTTCAGCCACACCCTGGCGGGCGTCCCGGTGATGTCGCTGGCCTTCTGCGCGCTCATCCTGGTGACGTGCGTGGCGGGCGCGCTGGGGATGGGCACGGCACTGGGCGGTGTGCTGCCCGCGATCGGCTGGCTGGCGACGTCGTTCGTGCTGACCCTGCCGAGCGCGGGGGGCAGCGTCATCGTCACCAACACCACCGCGGGCAAGTGGTACCTCTACGGCGGCGCGGCCTGCGCGGCGATGGGGATCGTGGTCAGCTTCGGCCTGAGGCTGCGGCGGCCCGGTGTTGATCGGCAGCGGGGAGTGGACGTGTGAGCGAGGTTGACCAGGCAGCATTCCGGCGTGCCGCGGGCCAGTTCGCCAGCGGCATCGTGGTCGCGACGACCAGCCTGGACGGGGTCAGCCACGCGATGACCGCGACCGCGTTCACCGCCGTGTCCATGGAGCCGCTGCTGATCTTGATGTGCGCGGAGAAGATCGCGCGGTTCCACGACGCGGTGCTCGCCGCGGGAACCTGGGCGATCTCCGTGCTCGGCGAGGACGGGGAGAAGACCGCCGCCTGGCTGGCGACCCGCGGCCGGCCGCTGGAGGGCCAGCTCGACGCGATCCGCCATCACGCCGGGCCGGTCACCGGCGCGCCGATCCTCGACGACGCCCTCGCCGCGATGGAGTGCCGCACCACGGCCGTGCACGACGGCGGCGACCACAGCATCGTGGTCGGGGAGGTCATCGGGGTTTCCGAGCCCCGGCCCGGTGGCGGCCCGCTGATCCACTACGCGAGCCGCTACCGCACCCTCAAGAACTCCTGACCACGTCCTCGACCTGGTCCAGGGCCCAGTCCAGCTCCTCCTTGCTGATCGTCAGCGGCGGGGCGAGCCTGATCGTGGTGCCGTGGGTGTCCTTGGCGAGCACGCGGCGCGCGGCGAGGCGCTCGCACACCTGCCGGCCGGACAGCGACGCGAACTCCACGCCGGCCCACAGCCCGCGGCCACGGACCTCGGTGACCACGTCCCCAGGCAGCGCGGCCAGCCGGTGGTGCATGTGCGTGCCGAGCTTGGCCGACCGCTCCTGGAACTCCCCGGTGCCCAGCATCGCGATGACCTCACGCCCGACCGCGCAGGCCAGCGGGTTACCGCCGAACGTGGAACCGTGCTGGCCCGGCTTGAACACGCCGAGCACCTCACGGGAGGACACCACCGCGGATAGCGGCACGATGCCGCCGCCGAGCGCCTTGCCCAGCAGGTACATGTCGGGAACCACACCGTCGTGCTCGCAGGCGAACGTGGTCCCCGTCCTGCCGAGCCCGGACTGGATCTCGTCGGCGATCATCAGCGCGCCGTGCGCCGAGCACAGCTCCCTGACCTTGGCCAGGTAGCCGGGCGGCGGCGCGACGACCCCGGCCTCGCCCTGGATCGGCTCGATCAGCACGCCGGCCACGTTGGGGCCCATCGCCGCGGCCAGCGCATCGGCGTCGCCGTAGGGGATGACGCGGAAGCCCGGGGTGTAGGGGCCGTAGGAGCCGCGCGCGTCCGGGTCGGTGGAGAAGCTGACGATCGTGGTGGTGCGGCCGTGGAAGTTGCCCTCGAAGGCGATGATGACCGCATCCCCTTCGGGCACTCCCTTGACCTCGTAGCCCCACTTGCGGGCCGTCTTGATGGCCGTCTCCACCGCCTCGGCGCCGGTGTTCATCGGCAGCACCATGTCCATTCCGGCGAGTTCGGCGAGTTCCGCGCAGAACAGCCCGAACTGGTCATGGTCGAAGGCGCGGCTCACCAGCGTCACCCGGTCGAGCTGGTGCCGGGCTGCCGCGACGAGCCGCGGGTGGAGATGCCCGAAGTTGATCGCCGAGTACGCGGCGAGCATGTCCAGGTACCGGTGGCCCTCGACGTCGGTGACCCAGGCGCCCTCGGCAGCCGAGATCACCACGGGGAGCGGGTGGTAGTTGTGCGCGCTGTGGGCGTCGGACAGAGCCCTCAGGTCGCTGGTCGTGGCGGGCGTGGTCACTAACGTCGCCTCCTTCCGGGATTAGGCCTGATCAGACACAGCCTAGGAGGCAGTAGGAGGAATGACAGAGAGCGAAACGCTGCGAGTTGCTGCCAGTTTGTTGCAGTTTTGCGTGATCGAGCAGCGATTTGTTGCGCGGCTTAGCGGCCGACCTCCCGGGCCAGGTCCAAGCCGAGGAACCGGTCGGCGTAGGCAAACGTCTCGAACTTGGATCCGTCGGGAATCACCTGGTCAGCGGCGAGCGCGGCCAGGGTGCGCAGCGCCGCCGGGGTGTCCAGGTCGTCGTCGAGTGCGTCGAGGAAGTCGCCGGTGTATTGCGCGCACATCGGCTTGCTGGGAGACAGGGCCCAGTGATTGACCAGCGTGCGCCAGTGCCGTAGCACCTCGCCGGCGGCCTTCAGGTCATCCGGGGTGAGATCGGCGTCCGCCCGGTAGGGCCGCTGCATGAGCGCGAGCCGCAGCGCGAGCGGGTCCACGCCAGAGGAGTCCACCGGGCCTGCCGCGCCCGGCGCCACGCGGTGGGCCGGGGAACCCGCGGGCTCTCCCGCGAGGGCGACCGCCACGTCGAGCGGTTCCGGCGGGCCGGCCGTGACGCCGGACGGATGCACGTTCAGCGCCATCCAGTCGGCCCGGGCAGGGCCGGACACGCTGGCACGGAGGTGGTGCCGTTCGGCGACCCGGGAGATCAGGTCGGCGAGCAGGCAGGGCCGCGGCTGGTCCGGGGCCGCCACCCAGACGGTCAGCACGCCGGGCCGGGCCGGCCGGACGGGTGTGGTCTGTGCGTTGTCGGAACCTGGAAGCTGAAGCACGCCTCCAGACTATGGATGCGGCGTCTTGACCACACTCCAGCTCGTGCCGTTCCAGGCCTCCGCCAGCGTCAGCTCGTTACCGATGCCGGCGAAGTCACCGACCGCCATGCAACCCGATGGGCTGGTGCACGCGACGCCGCGAAGCTCGTTGGCCGACGAACCGGGATCGGGAGTTCTGATGATGCTCCAGCTCGTCCCGTTCCAGGCTTCGGCCAGGTTGAACGAGGACTCGCCGGTAGGGTCGGTCCACGAGCCCACGCCCATGCACGCCGCCACGGCGGGGCAGGAGACGCTGCCGAAGCTGGCCACGCCGAAGCCGCGCGGGTTCGGGCTGGTGAGCAGCTTCCATCCGGCGCCGTTCCATTGCTCGGCCAGCGTCACCTCAAAGATGTTCGGCGTCTCGTGCGCGCCCACGGCGATGCACGCCGCCGCGGATGCGCAGGCTACGCCGCCGAACCCGGCGCTCCGGCCGGGAGCCGGCGTGGCCCGGATCTGCCACGCGGCCCCGTTCCATTGCTCGGCAAGGGTGAGCGAGGCTCCGGTGCCGTTGTTGAAATTGGAGAACCCGGCCGCCATGCAGGCGCTGGGGCCAGTGCAGGACACCGTGTTGAGCGCGGTACCGCCGGGAGTCCGCGGCGTGCCCACCACCGTCCACGTGGTGCCATTCCACCGCTCGGCCAGGGTGAACATGGTGTCGTTCTGTGGCGTGCCCACGTTGCCTACCGCCATGCAATCCGATCCGCTGGTGCACGAGACGCCGTTCAGGGTGGCGCCGGTATGGGCCATCTTGGGTGTGGGCACGGCCTGCCACCTGGTCCCGTTCCAGGATTCGGCGAACGGGTGCTGGATGGTGACGCCGGGCGGCACCTCGACCTGGGTCTGGCCCACCGCCATGCAACTGGTGCTGCTGGCGCACGACACCGAGCTCAGCAGCTCGCCCCCGCCTGGGTGGCGTGGTGCCGGGGTAGGCAGGACCGTCCAGGTGCTGCCGTTCCAGTGTTCGGCCAGCGGGAAGTTCTGAAAACCGGATGTTCCCGGGATCTGGCCGAGAAACCAGCCCGCGGCCATACAGTCGTTGGCGGCGGGGCAAGAGACCGAGTTAAGGCTTGCGTTGATCACTTGCTGCGAGGCGGAGGCGCCGGCCGGCCCGGCCAGCGCCAGGGGAGCCGCCAGCGCTGGGAGCGTAAGCGTGCGTAGTAAGAGGTGGAGCCTGTTTCCTGTCACGGCGATCCTCCGGTCGTGAGGCATCCGTGGTACCTGTGGCCGCATAACGGCCAGCCGGCCGGTGGTGGTTCAACGCGAGCTGGAGTTTGACCGAGGTATTACGCAAGCCGGGCGACCGCGGCGTCGACGCGTTCGTCGGTGGCGGTCAGCGCGACCCGGATGTGGCCGCGGCCCGCCGGGCCGTAGAACTCGCCGGGGGCCACGAGGATGCCCGCGCCGGCGAGCGCCTCGACCGAGTCCCAGCAGTCCACGCCGGGCCGGGTGGCCCACAGGTACAGGCCCGCCTCGGAATGCTCGATCAGCCAGCCGGCCTGCTCGAGCGCCGCCCGCAGCCGGGCGCGCCGCGCCGCGTAGCGGGCCCGCTGCTCGTCGGCATCGGAGTCGTCGTCGAGCGCGGCCACCATGGCCGCCTGGACCGGGGCGGGCATCATCAGGCCCGCGTGCCGGCGGACCTCGAGCAGTTCCGCGACCAGTGCGGGGTCCCCGGTCAGGAAGCCGGCCCGGTAGCCGGCCAGGTTCGAGCGCTTGGACAGCGAGTACACCGCGAGCAGGCCGTGCGCGGACCCGCCGCTGACCCCCGGGTGCAGCACCGACACCGGCTCGGCGTCCCAGGCCAGGCCGAGATAGCACTCGTCGGACGCGAGGACAGCGTCCCGCTCTCTGGCCCAGTCGGCCATCTTGCGCAGGTGCGCTTCGGGCAGCACCCGCCCCGTCGGGTTGGCCGGGGAGTTCACCCAGACCAGCCGGACCCGCTCCGGGCCGAGCGACGCGAGCCCGTCGGCCGCCACCGCACGGGCGCCGGCCAGGCGGGCCCCTATCTCATAGGTGGGGTAGGCCAGTTCCGGGTACACCACGGTGTCGCGGGCCCCGCAGCCGAGCAAGGCCGGCAGCGACGCGATGACCTCCTTGGTCCCGATGACCGGCAGCACCGCGTCCGGATCCACCGATACCCCGTGCCGGCGCGCCAGCCATCGGGCCGCCGCCTCGCGGAGCTGGGGGGTGCCGGCCACCTGCGGATAGCCGGGTGAGTCCGCGGCCCCGGCGAGCGCCGCCTGGACCCTGGGCGGGACCGGGTCGACGGGGGTCCCGATCGACAGGTCCACGATCCCGCCCGGATGCGCTTCCGCCTGCTTCCGGTACGGACCGAGCCGGTCCCATGGAAAGGTGGGCAGGCGGGTTGCGGGCCTCAGTCGTGCTCCTGAGGCGGAAGGGCCGCCACAATCGGGTGGTCCTTGTGGATCTTGCCAACCTTGGCGGCACCGCCCGGGGAGCCGAGATCTTCAAAGAACTCCACGTTGGCCTTGTAGAAGTCCTTCCACTGGTCCGGTGTGTCGTCCTCGTAGAAGATCGCCTCAACAGGGCAAACCGGCTCGCAGGCGCCGCAGTCGACGCATTCGTCCGGGTGGATATAGAGCATGCGCTCGCCCTCATAGATGCAGTCGACCGGGCATTCCTCTATGCAGGACTTGTCGAGCAGGTCGACGCAGGGCTGCGCGATGATGTAGGTCACGTCGGAACTCCTCTTCCGGCTATGTCCCCATGGGGTAGCTCCCAGTATTGCCGTTCCGGCGGGTTGGCGTGTCCGCACGATAGCGCTGAGAGCACAGCTATCCCCTAAGGGACCCGGCGAGACCGCAGGCTATCAGCTAGCGGACACCGACCCGGCGGGACCACCCGGGTCCTTGACCCATCCGGTGTGGCCCGACGGCGCGGGCCAGCGGAAGCCCGCATAGCGCACGTCGTGCAGCCGGTACTTCCCCGCATGGGTCACCAGCCAGGCGGCCACCGCCCAGCCCAGGCTGGGCTGTGGGGCCTGGACCAGCAGGGACGGTGCGTCGCCGCCGGAGGCGGATCGGCTGGCAGCGAGCGGCCCGAACGCCTTGACGATCGCCCGGCGGGCGGGGGTGAGCTTCGCCGCGCCGTGGTGCCCGGCCGGCCAGCACCAGACCGCCCGCGGCGCCCCGGCGAAGGCGGTCGTCAGGTGCGCCGCCAGCCCCTGGTACTGCTCGTAGGCGGAGCCGTCCGCGCTATGCTGCACCG
>Ga0306920_100016051_pt1 | contig 10294 bp, 7 predicted proteins | sample flu12Cox44000170_FD_204666 | JGI IMG/M metagenome (GOLD analysis project Ga0306920, IMG submission 204666) | Lab enrichment of tropical soil microbial communities from Luquillo Experimental Forest, Puerto Rico - flux4day.12C.oxic.44.000.170 (v2)... | ecosystem: Environmental > Terrestrial >...
AGCAGCGTCTTGCCGTCGCAAACTACGCTTTCGCGCAACCCGCTCCACAAAACGCGCTCGAAAACGTACTGCCCCGCGCCGTTGGCATAAATCGTCCGAGCCGGACGCGTAAGCGACGGATTGCCCGGAATCGTAATCGATTGCCAGCCCGCCGACCGCGCTTTGTCGATCAGCGCCTTCGCGGCCGGATCGATTTTGCCCTGAACCGGCCGAGTCCCTTTCGCTTCCGCCTGCAGCACGGCTTGAATATCCGCCGCGGAAGTATTCAAGCCGGGCGCGTAAATCGTCAAGTCGTGGAAAAGCGCCTGATCGCCCGTGAAGATCGGGCGATGATATAACAGCGATTGCGGATGCGCCCGTCGCCCGTAAATGGCACGCTTGTAGTCCATTTCCACATAGGGATCATCCAGGTCGGACCCCTCAAGCCAGTCCGATCCCAGCGCTCTCTTCCAGCCGAGATCAAGGCGTTCTTTGTCCCAGAGGTCGCCGGCCCTGAATTCACCAAGCGGATCTTTTTTCAGCACCGGCCAGATGGTCTGCAGATTGATCTGCCTGTGATACGTCCAGCCACCGAAGTTCTTGTAGTCCCCCCCGCCGTCAAGGAGAGAGTAACGACTCAGCAGATAGGAATTATCATCGAACCAAACCTTCCCCTTCGTGTCTTTGGTAACTTTGCCGAGGTCCAATGGATCGAGAAACATGATCGTATTGCTGGTCCCGTCACGGAATGGCCGATCAAACCATTTGAATTTCCCCACCACCCGGCCATTCTCCCTCATGTACTCGAAACCAGGCCGCCGCGGATCGATCCGCAGCAACAGCCTATCTTCCAGCATGGCTTCATTTTGTTGCTTCATGCCCAGGGCCCGAAAGTAATTGTTAATGGCGTCCCGGTGACGGGGCGCCAAATCTAGTAGTGCCTCCTTGCGTTCGCGGCTGGGCAAGGCACCCCAGGTTTCCGCCAGTTCGCGAACCATGCCCTGAATTCGTCCGCCTTCGGTCCTTGTCCACGTTCGCAAGCCTCCAAGAAACACTTCTCCCTCTTCGGAAAGCTCATCAATCAGTCCATACGCTCCAGAGTACAGGGCGCCGACGTTGTAGCAGCGGCTGCCGTATGTGTAGCTTTCATGCGGATGCCGCAAGACACGCGGCGGAATGCGCACCAGGATGGTTTGCAGCACTTGGGCGACGGTTTTTTTGCCGTCGTCCTTGGCGGGTGCCGGATTTTGAACCACCTGATTGCCTGGCTCGTAAACGATGGGAATGCGCTCCGGGCAGGGGTACATGGCCCAGTGGTCCTTGCGGCCACGGTCCACCTTGAAGCGCTCGTAGTCGGCATCCGTTTCCAGCACCAGAAGCGACGTGAACGGCGACATCACGTAAGACGCCTTGCTCAACTCGATGATGCGCTGCTTGTTCTTTTCAGCCCCATCGGCCTGGAGGCGGTCGAGCTCGAGCTTGGCCCAGGCCCGTGGCAGATAACCGGCATCGCCCGCGATGTTCCGGACATCCAGCGTCCGCGAGAAGCGTTTGCCGTCAACCCGGCCGGTGATGGTGATTTGTTTCGGCAAAGCTGCTCCTTCGTCGAGCCGTGTGATGGCGCAGATTTCCTCCCCTTGCGACAGCATGGTGGTTTCGCTGAGGAATGTTGCCTTACCGGCCTTATCGGCCACGCGCACATCCAGAAGCCGCGGCGTGTTCAAAGTGGCCAGGAGATCGAAACCGTGCCAGGCTAGTGATTCATCCGGATTGACTTGCCGATAATATCCCGCGGTGCGCTCCGCAGCCAATTTCATGAAGCTCCGGTTCCAGCGCTTGCCGACTCCCAGCCCGATGTAGCGCGTTCCAGTCGGAATCCGATCCACGAGCACTTCGTCGCGGTTTTCGCCCAGGCTGGCCAGCCCGGCGCCCAGGTGAACCAGGTGCGGGTTCTCGACTGATTCCAGATGCGGCTTGGCGGCCTTGAGCGCATTCTCAAAATCCAGGGCCCCGACCAGGTGCGTGCTTTCCAGGAACTTGACGGCTTCTTCGATATTCGTGGGCGTTGCCGGCCGGGCTTTCTGGTCGAACGAGCGCACCCGCGTATTGGCCGTCAGCAACACAAACGTGTCGTCATGCTCCGCATTGAGCAGCAGATAGCGGACCAGATCAATCTGAGCCCGAGCGATCAGCGGATCGCGATTGGCCGAGGATTCAAAGAGGATCACCCACTCGCGCCGTTGCCGTTGGGCCTTGCCGGCCAATTCCGGACGATAGCGAACCATCAGATACTTTGCCTTGTCATGCGTGAATTCCGAAAAGCGCGCGCTCCCGCGCTCGTGCGCTCCCGCGCTCTGCTGCATTTCGATACTAACATCGCGGTCCGGCTTGATGTCCGTTTCCCGGGCGGTCAAGACGGTATTGTCACCGACTTTGGTGATGCTCATGTTCGGCTCGGCGGCCAGGTTCAACTTGGCCCCGCCGCGGATGGTGGCCTGGAACGACCACTCCCGGACCAAGGCCATGTTGCTGCCCCCCGGAAAGCGATAGCGCGTGCTGCTGTAAAGGTCCGACAGCCTTTGCGTGTAGCTGAGGATGATGCGTTTTTCCTTGCGGCCTTCCAGCGGGAAGACGCGCATTTTGAAAGTGGTGCCATCGACCCATTCGAGCAAGGCCGGATCGCGGCGAGTGTGCATGATGGTTTCGAAGACGGTGCGGGCGTGTTCGCGCTCGGCCATGCCGCCTTCCATGAGCCGGCATTGGCCGTTCTCCTCGACGTACATCGCCAGGCGCGACAGCGTGGCATCGGCCGGCAGCGGGAAATAGAAGGTTCCTTCCAGCCGGCTCCATTCGTTGTTGAAATAGGTTTGATCGATGGTGGTGCGGGCGAAACCGTCTTCGATATGAACATCGATGTGATATTTGCGCAGGCTCAGTTGCACTTCCTGGCCGTTGGGATCGATAGCCAACAGGGCGCCGCCGGCATGCTTGCTGGCCGGCACGAGCGGGGCATCCGCGGCGGTCATCAATGGCCGGGTCCAGTCCAGCAGATGCGAGGCGCGCGGCGCCGGCTGGACCGTGCTTTCACCCGGCTCAATTTGCTGGCCGGTCTGGATGACTTTCCCGCTGATTTGCACTTTCCCTTGAGTGACGACAACGCCGGTGCCCGTCTCCATTGCCCTGACAGCGAAGTGCGTACCCAAAGCGGCGACTTCCTTTGCGGGCGTTTTGACCACAAAGGTTTCCTTCCCGGGCGCGACTTCCAGGTACACTTCACCCTTGGTTAGAACCAATCGTCGCGCGGCAGTTTGTTCCGCTTCGGTGTTCTGATTCAAATACAGGATGGAGCCATCCGTGAGAGTGAGACGGCGACGTTCGCCGGCCTTGGTGGTTAGCCGTTCGCCGATTGCCAGCGGTTTGGCCTGGGGCAGGGCAGGGCGGGCTCGCGGAGTCAAACCGCCTTGAGGATCGAGGACTGAGGATGGAGGATTGAGGATAGCGGTTTTCGATCCTCGATCCTCGATCCTCGATCCTCGATCCTCGAAGCGCTTTCCCGGATGATTGCGGGCATAAATCACCAGGCCGCAAATGGCGACGCAAGCCGCCGCCGCCATGCCCCAACCCAGCCGCCGGCGCAGGGCGCGATAGCGGTTGGCCTCGCTGGCCGGCTGGCCCGGCTGTTTTTCCGCCAGCTCCTTGCCAACGCTGCACAGATATTCGGTTACCGTCTGTGCAAACACCGGATCGGGCGTCTCCGGCTTGTACGCCGCACTCAAAAGACGCTCGATATTCTGCTCGGCAATGTCGTTTTCGGTGGGGGTCATGGGAACCTCAATTTGAATAGGATGTTATTTGTTATTTGTTACTTGTTATTTGTCACAAATAACCAACTTCCACAAATAACCAATAACGAATAACAAGTAACACTCAACACATTTCCATTTCCAGATTCCGCGCCAGGGCCAGGAAGGTGGCCCGGAAGGCCTGGCGGGCGCGGGTCAGTTGCGATTCCGCCGCCTTCTCACTGATGTTCCAGTCGCCGGCCAGGTCGCGGACACTCTTGCCCTTGACGTATTTGCCTTCCAGCGCGGTGCGGTAATGGTCGGGAAGCTGGGACATGGTGGCGTTCACCAGCTCGCGCGTCTCCTCGCGCTCCAACAAATCCGCGGCAAAAGGTTCCGATTCAAGACGGGCGAAGACGGCCAGCAGCTCCCGGTCCATGTTGGCCCACAAGGTTTCCAGCGACACGGCCGACTTCTCCCGGCTCAGAGTCCGATGAATCTCGTTGCGGGCCAGGCCGGTGAGCCAGGGAAAAATATTGTTGCCCGCGCGCCGGGGATCGTATTGCCGCAAATCGCGCAAGGCTCGGAACAGGGTTTCCTGCACGACTTCTTCGCACAGATGGCGATTGCGGCCGACGCGATAGAAGCAAAAGCGGTACAGAGGCTGCAAAGCGGACCCCGCCAGCCCCGTGATGGCGTTGGCATCGCCCCGCAAGGCCCGGTCCCGCCAGGCCGCGTCGAAAATGGTGTCCAAGCGCTAGCCTCCACTGCCGCCTCTTTTCTGCGCCCGCCACCATATCCTAATGGTTTATGTGTTGACGCTGGGAGAATCCTTTGGCGTGCGATTAAGACTCATTACCTCCAGTCACCTGGCATAGAGGCATAAAGGAGGCCGCGCAATGAATCGATTTTGAGGGTCAATGATGTGCTGGACATAACACCATGTCACGACGTGCGTTGTGGAGTATGCCATCGATGCCATTGTTCGCAAAATTCGTTGCGCGGGGGTGTGTGGGGGGGTGGCAACGCAACGAATTTTTTTTTTTGAATCTTATTTCTACCGCCTTTGCAAACCACCCAGCATGCCCAGTCTTTGGGGGCCGTCATTTGGGTTTGACTGATTCATGCTTTGCGCTAGAATTGCGCTAGGAACCCCGGTCAGGGATGGCCGGGCGCCTTTCGGAAGAGGTCCGGACATGTGGTACTTCAACCCGGAACATCCCCTGCGGCGTTTGTTTGCGGGTCTGACGGAGCAAACCTTCATTGAAACCCTGGGCATGGGCGACCCGGCCCTGGTGGATTACCTTTCCCTGCTGCTGTCGCGCTTCATTCACATCGATTCGCTGCACCGTTTGAAGGATGCCCAGGGAAAGCGATTGGAGGAGGTGGCCGAGATGCTGCTCCAGGTCCAGGCCATGCCCAGCCAGGGCCGCACCTGCCGCGAAGTCCACCGCCACATCGGCGACTTCACTCTTTTCTGGACGGGGGTTTATCCGGAAGCCTTGAAGCGGCTGCGCTCGGTCCTCACGAAAGATCATTTCATCGATTACTGCGAACAGGGCAAGCGCTCCTACTACATCGCCAGCACCTACGAGGACGATCCTTATCGGGAGGAAGCTCCGGTGCTGCGGCGGCTGAGCGAACATTTCGAGTTGTGCGCTTACGGTCTCGGCCGAGTGCGCCTGGAATGGGAACGCTCGCGGAAATCTCCCGTTAATCCATAATCGTTTTCCTTTTTAATTCTCAATTTGCAATTGCTAATTGGCAATTGTCAATTGTCAATGATGGACTTCCGAAGATTGCAAATTGACAATTGACAATTAGCAATTGCAAATTGGTTTAGATTGCTACCGTCCAACAAACCAAGGCCTGGCGGTGCTATCCGTTTTGAGGAAGCGCAGCAGGTGTTCGGCCACCTTTTGCCGGCCGGACATGGCGGGATGGGTTCCGTCCTTGGCGAAATCCCTTTCCTCGTAAAACAGACCGTCGGCATTCTTGGTGGTGCCGTTCGCCCACAGGTACGGTCCCCAACTCAGCCACGGAGCCTTGACCTTGCCGTTCTTGGGATCGTAATTCAATTCCGTTTCTCCCTTGATCTGGTCCTCGATCAGCCATTTCACGGAAAAACCGGATTCGTAGGCATACGGTTCCGGATTGAGCTTGGTGGTGGCGTAGCCGGCGTAGGTTCTACACGACAAGTAAACGATCTGGATGTTGGGATAACGTGAGTGTAGGACCTGAACGATCCTGGCCAGCCGGGTCTGCAGAGTTTTGGCGTATTCGGGGAATCCCTGATCCGGGCCGGGATCGGCTTGCTTGATCCAGGCGATCTGGACCTGGGCAGGCGTGGCGCCGGCAGCGCGAAGCCGGCGGTTGGTTTCGGCCCAGTATTTTTGTCCTGAGCCGCCGTCGTTGGGGTCCATAATCCGGCCGGCGGACATGCCTCCCTGGGCGCAATCCACAACCAATACTTTTGGATTCTTGTCCCGGTCGGCGTTGGCCAACTCCACGAACTCGGAAAAGACATTGGTGGTATTGCTCATGCCCACGGAGATCAGGACGATCTTGCCGTCTGGACTGGGTTTGCCTTTGGCATCCAGGGGGACAATTTTCTTGGCCCGTGCCAGGCCGGCCGCCTCGTGAACGCTGGGCCGCTGGTTTTTCCCCTCCGGATACAGGCCGCCCATGAATCCGTGGTATTTTCCCGTGCCCAAGTCGGGCAGCGGTTTCAGCTTCGAGGTATCGACTTTATCCAGCAACTTGCCGCGGTCCGGAGCGTCGCCAAACTTCAAGCCAATCAGCACTTCTTGACCGTCTCGCGATACTGCTTTGAACATCACCTTGGCGCCCGGCACGAAGGCCTTGTTCTTGAGCAGTTCGCGAATCGGCTTCTTGGGCAAATCAAATATCTGGGTAGAATCGGTGAGAAGGAAATCCTTGTCTTTGCCCTCGACGGTTATGGTGACGGTGATTTTCTCATTCGTGACGTCGATTTGTTTGATGACGCCTTTGGAAATGCCCGCTGGTTTGCCTCCCAGCCCATCGGCAACGCGGAGGCCGAGCAGAACCATGCGTCGGTCTTTCTCGACGGCCTTGAACATGACGGGGGCGCCGGGGCGGAAGCTCTTGTTCTTGAGGCCATCGCTGATTTCCTGGCCCGGCCCCGTCATGATCTTCGTTTCCGGCGTCACCAGGTAATCCTTGTCTTCGCCTTTCACAGTAATGGTCAGGACGCCCTTGCCGGCATCGACTTTTTTGATGGTGCCGCGCTGGATGCCGTCTTGGGCCAGGGTTGCAGCGACAAGCACCAAACCCAAGCCAATTGCAAAAGAAGTACGCCGCATAGAGGTGCTCCTTCCAGAGAGGATCAATTTGTTATGGGTTAGAGGTTTATTATCACCCACCTGTTCCCGCAAGTCGAGAAATTGATTATTAGCCCGCAGCGTAAGCAAGGATAATCAGATCCTTGCTGGCGCTGCGGGCCAACAAGGGTAAAATGGCGAAGGCGAATAAAATCTCCGGGGCGCCAACACCTTGCCGGGATTGGTGTTTTATCCTTGTGTACACAACGGTTGGACTCGTGCTTAAAGCCGATGAGCAAGTCCTGATCGAGAGTGCCCAGCAGGGCGAGCGCGAGGCGTTCGCCGGTCTGGTGACGCACTACTGGGACCGTCTGTACCGCTGGCTGTATCACCTGACCCACGATCAACATCTGGCGGAAGACCTGGTGCAGGAGAGTTTTCTCAAGGCGTTTCGGGCCCTGGCATCGTTTCAGGCGGGGACGAATTTTCAGGCCTGGCTGTTTCGCATCGCCCACAATGCCCTGGCCAACCAGCGGCGCGGCAGCCGCAAGGTGCGCGAGCCTTTTCCCGACCAGGTGCCCTCTGTTGGGGCCGGGCCGCTGGAGCAGGTCATGAGCCGCGAGGCCCTGCAGCAACTGACCCGGGCTGTCGGTCGGTTGCCTAGCGATTTTCGCGGCGCCTTTTTGCTGCGGGTCGAGGAGCAACTGTCCTTCCGGGAAATTGCCGAGGTTTTGAATATTACCGAAGAGACCGCCCGCTGGCGCGTGTTCAAGGCCAGGCAAAAACTCATGGAAGTCATGGAACCTTTTCTGGATAAAGAACTATGAATTGCTCGCAATGCCAGCGCCTGCTTCTGGAAGATCAGGCCGGGCCCGAAGTGGAAGCCCACCTGGCCGAATGCATGGCGTGCCGGCAATGGCACAAGATGCTCTTGCAGATTGAAAGCCACGTGCCGCTCTTGCCGGTGCCGCCTTCGCCGCGCAAATTGCAGTTGCAAGAGGAGCTGATTCACGGCCCAGAGACGATTCCCTTTCCCACACCAGCGCCGCCGTCCCGGCTCAGCCGCAATCGCTGGCGTAAGCTGGCGATCGGTACGAGCGGCCTGGCCGCCGCGGGCGTGTTAATTGCATGCGGCATCTTCTTGGGCAACATGTTGTCGCCGCCCGGGAAAAAGACAGAGCCTGTGGTGAAAAACGCATCGGAAAGCGACAAGACGCTGGCCGGCAAACTGCTCGAGTTGGACATGAAACTCGCCCAGTCCGATAGTCCACGAGAGCGAGTGGAGACCTTGGCGAAACTGGCCAAGAACCTGGAAGGCGAAAGTCGCTCGCTGGCCCAGGTTGCCGGACCCAAGGATCTGCAAACTCTGGCCAAACTGTACACCAAAGTGGTGGAGGAGGGCCTGGTCCAGCGCGCCCGGAAATTGCCGGCTGCCCAGCGGCGTCAAGTTCTCGATCCGATCCTGGGCCAATTGATGCTGGCCAAGACGGAGGCGGAGCAAATGGCCCAGAAAGCGCCGCCGGAGAGTGCCGTTCCTTTTCAGACCATCGCCGCCGCCTCCCGCAATGGCGACTTGCAATTGCGAAAATTGATGGAGCAGACGCCATGAAATATTTCCTGTCGGCAACGCTCCTGGCCCTGTCCGGCCTGGCCCTGGCCACGGATTGGCCTGGGGAATCGGAGGAACGGCTGCGGCAGGTTCAGCGCGACCTGCAATTGATCCAAACCCTGGTGGACCAGGGCCTGAACCTGGCCGCGGAAGAGGATCCCATCGTGCGCGCGCGAACGTGCAATGATCTGGCAGGCGCCCTGGTTCAGGAAATTCAAAAGGCGGCCGAGACGAAGGACGAAAAACGCGCTGCCCACCTGGGAGGTTATCTGAAGACCGTGCTGGTTCGCGGTGTGGCCGAAAACCTGGACCTGGCCCGCAGAGACCTGCCGCAGGATTCGCCACGGCAGCAGGAATTACAATCCATCAGCATTCAGACCGTGCGCGTCACCCAGCCGGTCGCCGATGAAAAATACCAGGTGGACCCGAATTATCAGATCATGCTGCCCGCGCTGGATGCGGTCAACCAGGGCCGCCGGGCCGTTGACAATGCTCTCAAAGGAAAAGCCAAGGGCAAAGGAAAGAGCAAGGGGAACGGAAAGGGGAAAGCAAAAAGTTAGCAGATCTTTTTCCTGCCAACGAAAAAACAGCCGAGTTGTTATACACGCTAGATGCAACAGCCTGCTCAGCCTCGTTGCCGATAACCGCCGTAACAATATCCGTAAACAACTCATTTTTGGGGGGACAAGTCATGTTGCAGGCAAGGTGCGCGCGTGCCGGGCTCGGTTTGCCAATGGTCCTCGTGGTCCTGACGTTTTGGGCCGTTCCGGGGTTTGCCCGTTCCCAAGGGCCGACTGGAGCAGCCAACTCCGCACTTGTCGGTGAAATCAGAACTCTGGTGGACATCATCGGCCAGGCGATGCAGCAAGATGCCGCCAACCCGATGATGAACCATTTGAATCAGGCGCTGCACCAATTCCTTTTGGCCCTGGAAGGGAAAGGCGGCCATGGGCATCTTGGCAAGAAAGGCCATCGTCATGGCCAGGGCAATGGCCTTGGCACGGTTGCCGCCATTCAGGGCAATCCGTCGAATTTCAGTGCTGACATGATTGTTCTGACGGTTCGCCTTGTCTTTCAGGGCAATAACACCAAGCAAAACACCGCCGTGAAGCAAGCCTCCAAGACCAGTGTTTCTGCTCCTGCGAAACAAGCCGCCGTCGAGAACGTCGTCATCGTTTCCATTTCCGGCAACAGCTCAGGCCGAAACGCCAAAGTCCAATCGAAAACGAACTTGGCCGCAGCAAATTGCAGGGGGATGAAGTGCAAGAGCGGCTCCGTACAGGTCACAACGAACGGCGGCAAAACCCAAACCGGACTTGCGACCGGTATGAACCTGGCGTCGGCAAATAAGACGGGCAACAAGAGCAGTTCCGCTCGCAACCAGAGGGTGGCCGGAAATAGCAGGAGTAGCTCTAGCTCAGGAAGCAGCGTGGCGGCGGGGCAGCGCGGCAAAAAACGATGACCCAAGCGGCGCCTTCCTCATTTCTTCGGAGGTCCCTCGCGGAACTGGAATCGCGGATCGGGCGCTTCATCACCGGGCGAACGCCGGCTAACAAGCCGCAGCAACCGCCGGTCCGTGGGTTTTTGCACGCGGTTGGTCCACCAGCGTGCCAGATTATAGA
>Ga0306920_100016052_pt1 | contig 10294 bp, 6 predicted proteins | sample flu12Cox44000170_FD_204666 | JGI IMG/M metagenome (GOLD analysis project Ga0306920, IMG submission 204666) | Lab enrichment of tropical soil microbial communities from Luquillo Experimental Forest, Puerto Rico - flux4day.12C.oxic.44.000.170 (v2)... | ecosystem: Environmental > Terrestrial >...
GTGTGGCGGCGTTGTTCGTGCGGCGCGCGGGGCCGCTCGCCGACGTCGCGGGCGAATTCGCGTATCACCTGCTGCCGGCCGGGATCGTTCCGGTCGCGATGCTGGATCGCTGCGCGGCCGATTCACTCCTACGCCGCCGGCTCGAGGCCGAGCTCGAACGCGCGATCGCCGGCTCGCCCTGGAACGGACGCGCGCGGCTCCTGATCGCGCCGCTGTACATGATGGACGGCCGGCTCGCCGACGCGCACGCGACGCTCGATCGCGCGATCGCCGACAATCCGTACATGTTCCACCTGCGCGCGGCGCGCGGCGAGGTGGAGCTCGCCGAGCGCCGCTACGCGGACGCCGAAGCGGATTTCAGGCGGGAGCGCGCGCTGTCAGGCCCGAGCGCCTATCTCGACCAGGCAATCGAGCGAAGCCGCGCCGGCCCGGGTCGCTAGGCCGCCTTCCGCTTCGCACACTGCGCGAGCGCGGCGCCGACCTTCGTCACCTCGTGCCGCAGCTGATCCAGCGTTTCGGTCGCGTGGGCGAACTCCCCGCTCCGGACGAGCTTGGGCTCGCCGGCGCGGTGCGGAACCGTGCTCGCGGCGGGCCACGTCGCACGTCAGTGCCAATTTTTCTTACAGATTAGTTCTGCTAAACGGTTGCCCTGCCAGAATCAGGATTTTCAGAAAACTGCAAAGTATTGCCATCGGATGGCACAAGGGACCCGGGATCGGTGTTCATCTCTTTAAGCAGTGCCGCTCACACGAACCGAGGGGAGGTGAGTGACGGGTCCATAGCGGCGCTGCGGTCGCGTCGGGCCGCATGCCCTGCCCGGAGAGCGGGGCTCTTGCCGAATCGTCGTCACGCAACGGCTCTGCAATCACGCCGACACGAGGAAGGAGATGGAATCATGCGTCAACTCCTGAAGGTCGCTCTCTACGGGATTATCGCGGTGCTCCTCGCCGCGACCGCAGTCGTGTACCAGCAGTACCGCAAGACCGCGGCGGAACTGTCCACCACCCAGTCCGCGGAAGAAACCGCCCGCGCGAATTACACCGAGGCGTTCAACGCGATCTCCGAGATTCAGGACAGCCTGAACGCCATCGCGGTCGGGTCCGGGAACCTCCGCCTCAAGGAGCAGAGCGAGACCCCGACTCAGCGCCTCACCGAGCCCAGTCGGCGCGAAGCGCTCGAGAGCATCGCGATGCTGAACCAGAGCATCGAGCACACCAAGGAGAAGATCTCGCAGCTCGAGGTGGCGCTGAAGAAGAGCAATACGAAGATCGCCGGGATGGAACGGGTGATCACGAACCTCAAGCAGACGGTCGCCGAGCGCGAGAGTCAGATCGCCGAGCTGAACGGGCGCGTGGATGCACTGCAGACGCAGGTCACCGGGCTCGAGGGCACGGTGCAGGAAAAGGATCAGGCGCTCGAGGATCGGCGGAAAGAGCTGGCCGAGGTCAGCTACGTGATCGGAACCAAGAAGACGCTGTCCAGCTCCGGCATCATCGAGGCGAAGGGTGGCTTGCTGGGTCTGGGCAAGACCGTCGAAGTGACCGGGAAGTATGACGACAATCTCTTCACCACGATCGACACCGACGCCCAGACCGTGATCGAGGCTCCGGTGGACAAGATTGAAAAGGTCAAGGTCCTGAGCGGGCAGTCGCCGTCGAGTTATCAGCTCGTGGTCGAAGACGGCCATGTCGCGCTTCACATCACCGACCCCAAGGAGTTCCGGAAGGTGAAGCACGTGGTCATCATGACCGCATAGCGAAGCGGGCAGTCAGACTCGCTGCAGCCGGGGCCCCCGGACGACTCTCCGGGGGCCTCCGGCTTTGCGGGGGCCGCGCACGCGGCGCTGGCCGGGCGGCACGCCAGGCGCTAGATTCCCGCGCATGCTGCTCCATCTGTCCCCGGGAATCACGCCGGTCCATCGCCGCATCCTGCTCGTCACCTGGCTCGGCTGGACCGCGGTGTTCTTCACGCTGATCAGCTTCTTCCAGCTCTCGCTGCTCTACCGCGGCGAGCTCGGGCTCGACGACAACGGAGTCAAGGCGATCAAGTCCGTGGCGCTCGCGATGACCGGAGTCGGCGGCATCGCGCTCGGCCTCTTCGCGGATCACGCCGGGCGCAAGGCCGCGATGACGACCGCGATCCTCGTCTACGCGCTCGGCGCGGCCGCCGCCTCGCTCGCGCACTCGCTGCTCTGGCTCGAGCTGTGCGCGGGGCTCTCGGGCATCGGGATCGGCGGCCAGTGGGCGGCCGGCCAGACGCTGCTCGCCGAGACCGTGCCGCCGCGCCTGCGCGGGCGGTTCGGCGCGCTCGCACAGACCGGCGCGCCGATCGGGCTCGGGCTCGCGACGCTCGTCGCGACCCGGATCGCGCCGGCGATCGGATGGCGGACCTCGTTCCTGATCGCCGCCGCCCCGGTCGTCCTCGCCGCCGCGATTCCGCTCGCGATCCCGGAGTCCGATCTGTGGCGGACGCACCGGGCGGCGCCGGATGCGCGCTCGCGATTCCGCGCGCTCGCGAGCCCGGGCGTGCGCGGGACGTTCGCGATCGCGTTCGTCCTCACGCTTTTCAACATGGCGAACTACTGGCTCACCACGTCGTGGCTCCCCGAGTTCCTCGGCCGCCAGTGGCAGCTCGGCATCCAGAAGACCGGCGCATGGACGCTGGTGTTCGTCGCCGGCTCGCTGATCGGCTACCTGCTGTTCGGCCTCCTGTCGGACCGCTGGGGCCGGCGCCGGATGTTCACGCTGTTCTCGCTCGTCATGGCGCTCGGACTCGCGATGATCACGGTGTTCCAGCGCGCGATCCAGGAGCGCCCCGAGATCGTGCTGCTCTTCCTCTTCATCGCCGGCCTCGGCACCGGCACCTGGGCCGGCTTCGGCCCGCTGTTCGCGGAGCTGTTTCCGACCCGCGTGCGCAACACCGCCTCCGGCACCTGCATGAACGTGGCGCGCAGCGCGCAGTTCGCGGCGCCGCTGCTCGTGGTCGCGGTCGGCGGCGCGGCGCTGTCGCGCGGCGTCGCGCTCGCCGCGGGATTCGCCGTGCTCGCAGGCGCCTGGGTGTGGCTGCTGCCCGAGACGCGCGGGCGGGCGGTCGCGTGAGCGGCGCGATGATCCCGATCGCGGACATTCGCGCCGCCGCCGCGCGCCTGCGCGGCGAGATCCATCGCACGCCGATCTTCCCGGCGCGCATCCTCGGCGCGCCGCTCGGCCTCGAGCTCTCGCTCAAGTGCGAGAGCTTCCAGAAGACCGGATCGTTCAAGGCGCGCGGCGCGCTGAACAAGGTGCGCAGCCTGGACGAGAAGGAGCGCGCGCGCGGGCTCATCACGGTCTCGGCCGGCAACCACGCGCAGGCGGTGGCGTGGGCGGCGCGCCGCGTCGGTGCGCCGTGCGCGGTCGTGATGCCGGAGGGCGCGCCGCGCTCCAAGATGGAGGCGGTGAAGGGCTACGGCGCCGAGATCATCCTGCATCCGGACCGTGCGACGCTGTTCGACAAGCTGAACGAGGAGCGCGAGAAGCGCGGCGCGACGTTCGTGCATCCGTTCGATGATCCGGTCGTGCTGGCCGGCGCGGGCACCGTGGGCCTCGAGATCGCCGAGGACGCCGCGGATCTCGACGCGGTGGTGATCCCGGTCGGCGGCGGCGGCCTGATGGGCGGCACGTCGAGCGCGCTCGAGCAGCTGCGTCCCAACGTGCGCGTGATTGCGGTCGAGCTCGCCGCGGGGCCGGGATTCGGGCCGGCGCGCGCGGCCGGCAAGCCGGTGCCGGTGCCGCGGCCCGCGGACACCGTCGCGGACGGCATGACGCCGCCGTTCGTCGGGGCGCTGCCGCTCGCGATCTCGGAAGCGTGCGTGGACGAGTTCGTCACCGTGACGGAGAGCGCGATCTGCGAGGCGATGGCGATGCTGTTCTCGCGCGCGAAGCTCTACGTCGAGGGCTCGGGCGCGGCAGCGGTCGCCGCGCTGCGCTCGGGCGCCGTGCAGCTGCCGCGCGGCGCGCGTGTCGTCGCGATCGTCTCGGGCGGCAACGTGGATCCCGAGCGCGCGCTCGCCGTGATGGCGGCGGTGGGAGCCGGGGCGTGAGCGTCCGCGTGCTGACCGCCGCGGACGTCGAGCGGCTGCTGCCGATGGGCGAGGCGATCGGCGTCATGGAGGAGGTGTTCCGCACGCTCGCGAAAGGGGACGCGGTGCAGCCGCTGCGCTCGATGGTGTGGCTCCCGGACCGCCGCGGGCTGCTCGGGCTCATGCCGGCCTATCTCGGATCGCCGAACGCCATCGGTCTCAAGGTCGTGACCGTGATGCCCGGGAATCACGGCACGCCGTTCGACTCGCACCAGGGCGCGGTGCTCGTGTTCGAGACCCGGAACGGCGCGCTCGAGGCGGTCGTGGACGCGACCGCGATCACCGCGATCCGCACCGCCGCGGTGAGCGGGCTCGCCACGCGGCTGCTCGCGCGCGAGGACGCCGGCGACCTCGCGCTGATCGGGTCCGGAACCCAGGCGCGCACGCATCTCGAGGCGATGCGCGCGGTGCGGCCGCTGTGTCGCGTGCGGGTGTGGAGCGCGAACGCCGATCACGCGCGCGCGTTCGCCGCCCGCGAGGGCGGGCGCGGCGGGCCCGCGATCGAGGCCGTGCCGACCGCGCGCGACGCGGTCTTCGGCGCGGACCTCATCTGTACGGTGACCGCGGCGAAGCAGCCGGTCGTCGAGGGCGAGTGGATCGCCGAAGGCGCGCACGTGAACGCGGTCGGCGCATGCTTTCCGAACGCGCGTGAGCTGGACACGCGCGCGGTGGCGCGCGCGCGGCTCGTCGTCGATCGCCGCGAATCGACGCTCGCCGAGGCCGGCGATTTCCTGATCCCGAAACAGCAGGGGGCGTTCGCGGACGATCACATCGCGGCCGAGCTCGGCGAGATCGTGACCGGTGCGAAGCGCGGGCGGCGGAGCGCGGACGAGATCACGCTCTTCAAGTCGCTCGGGCTCGCCGTCGAGGATCTCGCAGCGGCGCACTTCGTCGCCGCGCGCGCGCGCGACGCGGCGGAGGGCGCGTCGATCGAGCTCGGCGGACGGCGTCATTCCTGACCCGCCCGCAGCGCTCGGCAGGCTCTGCGCCTTCATGATAATCTGCGTTTTTCGAGAACTTTAGCGGCTCCGATCGGGGTCCGCCCTGCGGGCGGATCACGCGCGGAGCGGAGTGGCCATGGGCAGACGCCTCGATTTCTTCCAGGGCGCGAACGCCGCCTACATCGACGAGCAGTATCGCCGCTTCCGCGCGGACCCGGACTCGGTCCCCGAGGAGTGGGCGCTGTTCTTCGCCGGGTTCGACCTCGCCGCCGCGCCGGGTCGCGCGTCCGGGGGCGAGCCGGCCGGCGGCGTTTTCGCGCTCGTCAACGCGTACCGCCAATTCGGCCATCTCGCCGCCCGGCTCGACCCGCTCGGCGAGGCGGCGGACGCGCACCCGTTGCTCGATCCATCGCGCTACGGGCTCACGGAGGCCGATCTCGATCGCGAGTTCCCGGGCCACCCGTTCCGCGGCCCGGCAGGCCCGAAGCTCTCCGATCTCGTCGCCGCGCTGCGCGAGACGTACAGCGGGACGTTCGCGGTCGAGTACGCCGCGATCCCCGAGGCCGAGCGCCGCGCGTGGCTCGAGGAGCGCATGGAGCGCAGCCACAACCGCCCGGCGCTGCCGGCCGAGGAGCGGCTCCGCATCCTCGAGCGCCTGACCATCGCGGACCGTTTCGAGGAGTTCCTGCACGTCCGCTTCCCGGGCCAGAAGCGCTTCTCGCTCGAGGGCGGCGGCACGCTCGTGCCGATGGTGCTCGCGCTGATCGCGCGCGCCGCCGAAATGGACGTGCGCCAGATCGTGATCGGCATGCCGCACCGCGGCCGGCTGAACGTGCTCGCGAACGTGATGAGGAAGCCGCTCGATGTGATCTTCGCCGAGTTCGAATCCAACTTCGCGCCCGAGCACGTGCAGGGGCACGGCGACGTGAAGTACCACCTCGGCTATTCCTCGAACTGGACCGCGCCGGGCGCCTCGCTGGTGCATCTCGATTTGTACTTCAATCCCAGCCACCTCGAGTTCGTGAACCCAGTCGTGCTCGGGGCGCTGCGCGCGCGGCAGGACGCGATGCGCGACACGCGCCGCTCCGGCGGGATCCCGGTCCTGATCCACGGCGACGCCGCGTTCGCGGGCGAGGGCATCGTGGCCGAGACGCTGGCGCTCGCCCAGCTCGAGCACTACCAGACCGGCGGCACGGTGCACGTCGTGCTGAACAACCAGGTCGGTTTCACGACCGATCCCTCCGACGGTCGCGCCACGCGCTACCCGACCGACATCGCACGCATGAGCGGCGCGCCGGTGTTCCACGTCAACGGGGACGATCCGGAAGCCGCCGTGCACGCCATCGCGCTCGCGCTCGAGTACCGCGCCGCGTTCCAGCAGGACGCGTTCGTCGATCTCGTGTGCTATCGCAAGCACGGACACAACGAGCTCGACGATCCGACGTTCACGCAGCCCGTCATGTACGCGAGGATCGCGCGTCACGTCCCGGCGGCGCGGCAGTACGCGGACCGCCTGATCGCGGAAGGCGTGCTGGACGAGGCGCGCCTCGAGGCCATGGAGAGCGCGATCGCGACGCGCCTCGACGAGGCGCACACGCGCGCGCGCGGCGCCGCGGGCGCCGAGACGGAGGCCGCGCCGAGCGGCATGTGGCAGGGCTTCGAGTGGGCGGGCGAGGACTGGAGCGCCGAGACGCGCGTCGCGGAGAACGCGCTGCGCGGGATCGCGCAGGCCGCTGCGCGCCTGCCCGAGACGTTCCATCCGCACCCCAAGGTCGCGAAGCTGCTCGAGAGCCGGATCGAGATGCTGGCGCAGGACCGCGTCGATTGGGGCTGCGCCGAGGTGCTCGCGATCGGCTCGCTCCTCATCGAGGGCCAGGGCGTGCGGCTCAGCGGGCAGGACACCGGGCGCGGCACGTTCAGCCACCGCCACGGCGTGCTGAGCGACGCGCAGAGCGGTGAGCGGTACGTGCCGCTCCAGCACCTCTCGCCCGATCAGGGGACGTTCGAGATCTTCGATACGCCGCTCAGCGAGGCGGCGGCGCTCGGGTTCGAGTACGGCTACAGCACCGCCGACCCGCGTCCGCTCGTGATCTGGGAGGCGCAGTACGGCGACTTCGTGAACGTCGCGCAGGTGTACGTGGACCAGTTCCTCGCCAGCGCCGAATCGAAATGGCGCCGCATGTCGGGCCTGACGCTGATGCTGCCGCACGGCTACGAGGGCCAGGGGCCGGAGCACTCGAGCGCGCGGCTCGAGCGCTTCCTCGAGCTATGCGCGGACGGCAACCTGCAGGTCTGCAATCTCACCACGCCCGCGCAGCTTTTCCACGCGCTGCGTCGCCAGCTGCACCGCCCGTTCCGGAAGCCGCTCGTGCTGATGAGCCCGAAGAGCCTGCTCCGGCATCGCCTCGCCGTTTCGCCGATGTCGGAGTTCAGCCACGGCGGGTTTCACGCGACATTCGACGATTCCACGATCGGGGACGTGGCCGCGGTCGAGCGCATCCTGCTCGTGAGCGGGAAGTTCCACTACGCGCTGCTCGAGGCGCGCGGTGCGCTGGCGATGGCCGCGCGTGACCGCGTCGCGCTGGTGCGGATCGAACAGCTCTATCCGTTCCCGCACGCCGAGCTGACCGCGATCCTCGGCCGCTACCCGGCGGCGCGCGACGTGCGCTGGGTGCAGGAGGAGCCGGAGAACATGGGAGCGTGGCGCGCGCTGCGTCACCGCTTCGAGCGCGCGCTGCCGGCGGGCGCTTCGCTCGCCGTGATTTCGCGTCCCGCCGCGCCGACACCGGCGAGCGGCTACTACCCGATGCACGTCGAGCAGGAGCAGGCGCTGATCGAGCGCGCGTTCGCGGGCCTGGACGGCGCGGCCGCGCGCCGCCGCGATCCCGCGGAGCCCCGCGCCGCGACGCGCAGCGGCGAGACGTCCTCGCGCGCGGGGCGGGCGGAGTGAGCCACGAGATCGTGGTGCCGCGGCTTGCCGAGTCGATCTCGGAAGCGGTGCTGGTCGAGTGGCTGAAGGCGGATGGAGCGGTCGTCAAGCGCGACGAGCCGGTCGCGACGCTCGAGACCGACAAGGCCGCGGTCGAGATCGCGGCGGATCAAGCCGGGACGCTCCATCACGTGAGCCGCGCCGGCGACACCGTGCGCGTCGGCCAGTCCATCGCGCGCATCGACGGCGCCGGGCCGGATGCTGCGCCTGCGCCGCGCACCGCGGCCGGCCGCGCGCCCGCACCCGCACCCGCGGGGGCGCAGCGCGCCGGCGCTGCGGCCGCTTCGCCGAAGCCCGCCGCCGCGCCGGCCGCGAGCGCCGCGCCGCCGAAGCCCGCTGTGAGCGCGCCGCCAGCGCCGGTGCCCGCTGCGCCGCCCACCCCGCGCGCCGCGGCGCCCGCCGCGCCGCCCGCCGGGCCCGCGGTGCGCCGGATGCTCGAGGAGCATGAGCTCGATGCGTCCGAGATCGAAGCGACCGGGCCGCGCAGCCGGCTGCTCAAGGAGGACTTGCAGCGTCATCTCGAATCCGCGCCGCCCACGCCCGCAGCCGCGCCAGCATCCGCTGCGCCGCTTCCGCCCGCTGCGCCCGAGCCCGGAGAGGAGGAGCGGGTGGTGCCGATGTCGCGGATCCGGCTGCGCATCGCGGAGCGCCTGGTGCGCGCGCAGCACACCGCGGCGATCCTCACTACGTTCAACGAGATCGACATGAGCGCCGTGCTCGAGCTGCGCGCGCGGCACCAGGAGGCGTTCGAGAAGAAGCACGGCGTGCGGCTCGGATTCATGAGCCTGTTCGCGCGCGCGACGATCCTCGCGCTCGCCGAGCTGCCCGAGCTCAACGCGGAGATCCGCGGCACCGACATCGTCTACCGCGGGCGCGTGCACCTCGGCGTCGCGGTCGGCACGCCGCGCGGGCTCGTCGTGCCGGTGGTGCGCGGCGCCGACGCGCTCGGCTTCGCCGGCATCGAGCGCGAGATCGCGCGCCTCGCCACGCGCGCCCGCGACGGCTCGCTCACGCCCGAGGAGCTCTCGGGCGGCACGTTCACGATCTCGAACGGCGGCGTGTACGGCAGCCTGCTCTCGACCCCGATCCTGAACCCGCCGCAGAGCGGCATTCTCGGCATGCACAAGATCGAGAAGCGCCCGATCGCAGTTGGGGAGACGGTCGTGGTGCATCCGATGATGTACGTCGCCCTTTCCTACGACCACCGGATCGTGGACGGCGAGCAGGCGGTGACGTTCCTGGTTCGAATCAAGGAGCGGCTCGAGGATCCCGAGCGCATGCTGCTCGGCGTATGAGCGATTCACTGGACCTCGTCGTCATCGGCTCCGGGCCGGGCGGATACGTCGCGGCGATCCGCGCCGCGCAGCTCGGCATGAAGACCGCCTGCGTCGAGAGGTATCCGATCCTGGGCGGCACCTGCCTCAACGTCGGCTGCATCCCGAGCAAGGCGCTGCTGGATTCCAGCGAGCACTTCGCGCTCGTCAAGGATGGCCTCGCGGCGCACGGCATCCGCGCCACCGCCGAGCTCGACCTGGGAACGATGATGAAGCGCAAGGACGCGGTGGTGCGCACGCTGACGAGCGGCGTCGACTTCCTGTTCAGGAAGAACGGCGTGGAGCGCGTTCAGGGCACGGCCCGCCTCGCGGGCGGCGGGCGGGTGGAGGTCACGGCGGAGGGTGCGCCGGTGCGCACGCTCGAGGCGAAGCGGGCCCTGATCGCGACCGGGAGCAAGCCGATCGCGCTGCCCGGCATCGCGTACGACGACGAGCGCATCGTGCACTCGACCGCGGCGCTCGCGCTCGGCGAGGTCCCGCGCCGCCTGGTCGTGATCGGGGCGGGCGCGATCGGGCTCGAGCTCGGCTCGGTGTGGCGGCGGCTCGGCAGCGACGTCACGGTGGTCGAGCGTGAGGATCGCGCCGTGCCCGGCATGGACCGCCAGAGCGGCGCGCTGCTCAAGCGGGCGCTCGAGAAGCAGGGCATCCGGTTCCAGTTCGGCGCCTCGGTGTCGCGCGCCGAGCGGCGCGGCGCGGTCGTCGCGGTCACGGTCGCCGGGACGGAGGGCGAGCGCGAGATCGAATGCGACGTGCTGCTGGTCGCGGTGGGGCGGCGACCATTTGCGGACGGGCTCGGGGCGCGCGAGGCGGGAGTCGAGCTCGATGCACGCGGGCGCATCGTCGTGGATTCACATTATCGAACGCGCGTCCCGGAGCTGTTCGCGATCGGCGACGTGATCGCAGGACCCATGCT
>Ga0306920_100016053_pt1 | contig 10294 bp, 9 predicted proteins | sample flu12Cox44000170_FD_204666 | JGI IMG/M metagenome (GOLD analysis project Ga0306920, IMG submission 204666) | Lab enrichment of tropical soil microbial communities from Luquillo Experimental Forest, Puerto Rico - flux4day.12C.oxic.44.000.170 (v2)... | ecosystem: Environmental > Terrestrial >...
GCCTGGACATTGGCGAACAGGTACGGGTCGGCGATGAAAGCCCGCGCCGCCGAGACGGCATCGCATTGGCCGGATTCGATCGCCGATGCCATCCCTGCGGCGGTGTGAAACCCGCCGACGCAGATCACCGGAATAGCGAGCCGCGACGTGAACCGTTGGGCCTGGGGAAGATTGAATCCTTCCCCGCCGGGAGCCAGGCGTTCGGCGGCGCGTTCGATCACGGGTGCCGCACCGAGCAGGGCGAGCCGGCGCCGACGGGTCATCTTGGTGCCCGAGCCCTCCAGCACTTGGCCTCTGATGAACCCCTTGTAGTGGCCCAGGATCATGCCGGGCCAGGATTCGTAATGCCCTCGTGAGATCTCGACGGCGTCGACGCCCTCGTCGGCCATGACCTCGGCGACGCGCACGAGTTCCGCGGTGGTGGCGCCCTTGCGCAGCGGCAGCATGTCGGTGCCGTTCATCTTCAGCAGAACGGGGTAGTCATCGCCGACCCTGGTGCGAATCGCCTGATACACCTCGCGGAGCAGGCGCGTGCGGTTATCGAGGCTGCCGCCGTAGCGGTCGCTGCGGCGGTTGGTGTGCGGCGTGAGGAATTGGCCGAGCAGGTAGCCATGCGCGGCATGGATCTGCACACCGTCGAACCCGGCGCTTTGTGCGCGCGCGGCCGCAGCAGCGAAACTTTCTATCAGCGTCGGGATCTCGCTAGCGCGGAGCGATCTTGGCTTGGTGCCATACAGTGGCTCGCGCACCGATGACGCTGAGACCGTGGGCTGGCCGGGGACGGCGGACTCGGCCATCTGCCGACCGCCGTGGTTGAGCTGGGCGATGAGCAGACTGCCGCCGCTGTGGGCCAACTGCACCCAGTCCCGCAGGCCGGGCAGCTTGTCGTCAGCGTCGATGCCCGCCTGTCGCCCAGCCGACTTGGCCTGCAGGGATACATACAGGTTGCCGGTCACGATCAACGGTGTGCCCGCGGCCACCATCGGCTCGTAGAACGCCAGGAGTTCGTCGGTGACGAAACCGTCGTCGGTGGCCCGGGTTTCGCTGGTCGCTGACTTGTACAGTCGGCCGGGTACGAGAAGCGACCCGATCCGCAGCGGACGCAGCAGCGTGCTCGGTGGTGAAGTCATGTCTGTTTCCAGTCTCCTTGAAAACGCGGGCATTATCCCAACAGGGTCGTCGGTTTCGGGTCATCTCCGACAGTGCGTGCTGCATCTCGGCCTGCACACGCGCGGCGTAATCCGCGGGGTCCTCACCGTCGGCGGCCGGTATGGCGGCTAGGGCGCGGGTGTGTAGCTTGGTGGGCAGCGGCAGGCAGGGCAGGATGCCGACGGCGCCGACGCTGACGCCCCATGACAGAGAGACCGAGATCGGTGCCGCCTTGACCCGCAGCAGCCTTGTCGAGACGTGTTGCGCGAGCAAGTCTTTCACCGCTGGACATGACGAACGGCGATTCACCCGTTCCGACGGTGACGACGGGCACGATCGGCACGTTGTTCTCGATGGCCAGGCTGGCGAATCCACTGCGCCCGCCGAACACGATCCGGTTGCGGTCCTGCCATGACTTGGCCGCATCCAGGTCACCGCCGGGAAAGACCAGCACGTTGTGTCCATCGGCGAGGGCCTCTTCGGCGCTGCTGCGGGCGGCGGGCCGGGCACCCAACGGTTCGATGAATCGCCCCACACCTACGGTCCAGGCGAGCTGATCGGTGAGGACGGTCAGCGGGCGATCGAGTTCCAGCTGCTCGAGCGCGGCGCCCGTGGCAAAGACGTTGAGGTTCGAAGATCCCGCGGAATCCGTGGTTGGCGACAAAGAGCACCAGACCGTCGAAGGTCGACGCATCGGCATTGACGTCGAGGCGGTTGTAACGGCGCACGAAGTCAATTCCTCGGAGGCGGAACGCGAACGCGGCTGTGGTGAGAACATCGGGGACCTCGGTGTCGGGTGCAGTCGTGGCGGCGTCTTCTTCGACTGCGTCCAACAAGGCGTCGGCTAGTTGCTCAACATGGTTTTTCTCGGTCATACGGCCGGCGTCCTTTCCGCAGTGAGGTCGAGTGCGATGTCGACCAGCATGTCCTCCTGGCCGCCGACCATGCCCCGCCGGCCTGCCTCCTCGAGCAGGGTCCGCGCGTCCAGACAATAACGGGCGGCGATGGATTCGGCGTGGCGCAGGAAGCTGGAGTACACCCCGGCGTAGCCCAGTGTCAACGTCTCGCGGTCGACGCGGACCGGCCGGTCCTGCAAGGGGCGGACGATGTCGTCGGCGGCGTCCTGCAGGGCGTGCAAGTCGCAGCCGTGATGCCAGCCCATCCGGTCGGCGGCGGCGATGAACACCTCGAGCGGCGCGTTGCCAGCGCCTGCGCCCATGCCGGTCAGCGAGGCGTCGACGCGGTGGGCGCCGTGTTCGACGGCGGCGATGGAGTTGGCCACCCCCAACGACAGGTTGTGGTGGGCGTGGACGCCGATTTCCGTTGTGGGCACCAGTGATTGGCGCAGCGCGTCAACACGGGCGGCGACGTTGCGCATGGTCATCGCACCGCCGGAGTCGACGACATAGACGCAGGTCGCGCCGTAGCCTTCCATCAGCTTCGCCTGCTGTGCCAAGGCATCCGGTGGGGTCAGGTGGCTCATCATCAAAAAGCCCACGGTGTCCATGCCCAACTCGCGCGCGGCGGCGATGTGCCCTGCGGAGATGTCGGCTTCGGTGCAGTGCGTCGCGACCCGCACGGCCGTCGCGCCGGCGCGGTGAGCCTCTTTGAGGTGGCGCACCGTGCCGATGCCGGGCAACACCAGCGTGGCCACCTTGGCGCGGGTGACCGCGCCCGCGACGGCTTCGATCCATTCCAGGTCGGTGTGGGCTCCGAAACCGTAGATGCAGGTGGATCCGCCCAGTCCGTCGCCGTGGGCGACCTCGATGGAGTCCACTCCGGCGGCGTCGAGCGCTGTGGCGATGGTGACCGCTTGCTCGATGCTGTACTGGTGGCGCACGGCATGCATGCCGTCACGCAGGGTGACGTCGCTGATGTAGATGTCACGAGTCATGATGTAGCCCACGCGATTTCGGTGGAATGGGCGGCGATGCGTTCGGCGGTCGTTTTGGCCGCCGAGGTCATGATGTCGAGATTGCCGGCGTGCGCGGGCAGATACTCCGCGGCGCCGGTGACCTCCAGCAGCACGGTGACCCGGGTGCCAATGAACTTGCCGGTTTCCGGGATGTGCAGTGGGCTGTCACTGCCGAACGTTTCGAACTGGACCCGCTGCCGCACCCGGTAGCCCGGCACGTAGCCGCGCACCGTGTCCACCATCGTCGTGATCGATTCCTCGATGGCGTGGTGGTCGGTGTCCCCGTCGACCAGGCAGTACACGGTGTTGCGCATCATGACGGGCGGATCGGCCGGGTTGAGGATCAGCACCGTCCTGCCGCGCTGTGCGCCGCCGACGACTTGCAGTGCGGTAGAGGTGGTTTCGATGAATTCGTCGATGTTGGCGCGGGTGCCCGGCCCGGCCGACTTCGACGAGATGGACGACACGATCTCGGCATAGGACACGATGCCCACCTGGGCGACGGCGGCCACAATCGGCACGGTAGCCTGTCCACCGCAGGTCACCATGTTGAGGTTGGGTTCGTCGAGGTGGTCGTCCAGATTGACCACCGGCACACAGTAGGGCCCGAGCGCGGCGGGGGTCAGGTCCAGCACCCGCACACCGGCCAGTTCCAACTTGGCCCAGTTGGCGCGGTGCGCCCCGGCCGAGGTGGCGTCGAAGACCAGCTCGATGTCGCCGAAGTTCGGCATGCCCAGCAGGCCGTCGACGCCCTCGGCGGTGGTCGGCACCCCAATCCGAGACGCGCGGGCCAGACCGTCGGAGTCGGGGTCGATGCCGACCATGGCGCCGATGGTCAGGGGGCCGTCGCTGCGCAGGATCTTGAGCATCAGGTCGGTGCCGATGTTGCCCGACCCGATGATCGCCACCGGCCAGGTGTGTTGTGCCGTCATGGCTTTTCCTCGGTGAACTGCAGCGACACGGTGCCCAGGCCGCTGATGGTGGTGGACGCCTGATCGCCGGAGTGGACGAACGCGGCCGTGGTGAACGACCCGGATAAGACGAACTGGCCGGGCAGGATCGCGGTGCCGAAGGGTGCCAGCGCGTTGGCCAGCCACGCGACCGCGACCGCGGGATCGCCCAGCACGGCCGACCCCAGTCCCGAGTCGATCTCGGTTCCGTTGAGCCACAACGACGCCCGTGCAGTCGGCAGGTCGAGGCCGTCGCCGTACGGCACCCAGTCGCCCAGGACGACAGCGCCGGAGCTGGCGTTGTCGGCAACGGTGTCGGGCAGTGTCAGCTTCCAGTCGGCGATGCGGCTGTCGACGACTTCCAGTGCGACGGCGACCGCCTCGGTGGCCGCGCCGACGTCCTCGACGGTGACACCGGGCCCGCGCAGCGGCGAGCGCAGCAGGAATGCGACCTCGGGTTCGACGCGGGGCGCGCAGAACCTGCTGGCGGCTACCGTGCCGCCGGGAGGCAACACCATGTCGTCGAGGATGTAGCCGAAGTCCGGTTCGTCGACGCCGAGCAGGGTTTGCATCGGCTCGGAGGTCAGTCCGATCTTGTTCCCGACCAGGGTGCGTCCGGCGCGCAGGCGCCGAGTCAGGTTGACCTGCTGGATGCCGTACGCGTCGGCGACCGTCAGCCCGGGATAACGCTCGGTGAGCGGGCTAATCGGCACGCGGTGGGTCTGTGCGTCATGCAGAAGATCGGCTGCCTGGCCGATCACAGTGTGCGCCAGGGTCATCGATCCGAACCTTTCTCGATCAGCCGTCGCGCGGTGTCGACCACGGCGTTCGCGTGCAACTCGAAAAGCGCAACCAGATCAATGGCGTCGCCACCGATCTCCTTGGCGATGAACAGCCCGTCGGCGCCCGCCATCGCATAGGTGGCGACTTGGTTGACCTCGGCGTCAGTCAGCCCGGGAACAAACTCCCGAAAGGTCCCGGTCAGCTGGACGAACGCCTGAGCGCGGGCTTGCAGGAACATGGCCCGGGCGCGGGGTTCCTCGGGACGGCGCTCCAGCGCCAGCATCAGACCCAATCGGATGAAGTCGGGAGAATCCAGTAAGGCCTTGGCGACTTGCGCCGCCAGCCCGCAGGCACGTTCCCGCGTCGTCCCCTCCCGGGGGACCTCCCAGGCGGTCAACCACCTGCCGAAACTGCGTTCGATCACCGCCGCGATCAGGTCGTCCTTGTTCTTGAAATGCCAGTAGATGGAGCTGGCCGGCAACCCGCACTTCGCGCTGACCGCCGCGATGCCGGTCCCCTCGTAGCCGCGCTCGGCGGCGATCTCGGTCGCGGCGTCGAGGATTCGTTCCCGCGACATCTCACCATCGGGGCGCTTGCGCCGCCTCGGCTCGTTCTTCTCGACCATCGGGGCCTCCTTGGAAATCGGATATTGACTCCGTAGTGATCATTACAGTACCGTAGCGATCACTACAGGACAAGGCCCTCCGACGGGCCCGAACAAATGAGAAACAGCAATGACTGAAGTTGGATTGCCGGCCCGGCCGGCGGCCGCCACCAGGTACGACGTCGCGGTCGTCGGCTACGGCCCGACCGGCGCAACCGCCGCCAACCTCCTGGGCCAACTTGGCTTGAAAGTGCTTGTGGTCGACCGCGATGCGGACGTCTACTCCCGCGCCCGAGCGATCTCCACCGACGAGGAGGTGCTACGGGTCTGGCAGTCCTTCGGCCTGGCCGAGCCGCTACAGCACGACATGCTGCCCGATCGCCCCCTGACGTTTGTCGACGCCGACGGGGTGCCGTTCATCAATCTCAAGATCACCCCGCGCGGCTGCTCCCATCCTCCGCAGCAGTTCCTGTATCAGCCCTCGGTCGATCACGTCCTGCGCGACGGGGTCGCGCGGTTCCCAAACGTCGACGTGCTGTTGGAACACGAATGCCTGCGGGTGCTCAACAAGGGCGACGAGGTCGAACTGATGCTGGCCGCCCTGCGCACGGATACCTTCAAGCGGATCCGCGCGTCGTATGTGATCGCCGCCGACGGCGGCTCGTCGCCGACCCGTGGCCAGTTGGGTGTCGGCTACTCCGGCCGCACTTACACCGAACGCTGGATCGTCATCGACACCAAGGTGCTCAAGGAGTGGGATGCCCACGACCGGCTGCGGTTCCACGCCAACCCGTCCCGCCCGACCGTCGACTGCCCCACCCCGCTGGGACATCACCGCTGGGAGTACCCGGCGCGCGCCGGCGAAGACGAGACAAAGCTCGTCACCGACGAAGCCGTTTGGGAGGTGCTGCACGAGCAGGGCATCACCCCCGAACACGTCAAGATCCTGCGGGCGGTGGTCTACAGCCACCATGTCCGCGTCGCCGACCGCTGGCGGGTCGGACGCGTCTTTCTGGCCGGAGACGCCGCGCACGCCATGCCGCCGTGGATCGGCCAGGGCATGTCGGCCGGTGTCCGCGACGCAGCGAACCTGTGCTGGAAACTCGACGCAGTCCTGCGCGGACAGGCTCCGGACTCACTGCTGGATTCCTACGAGACCGAACGGAAGCCGCACGTCACCGAGGTGACGCGGCGCGCCGTTCTGGTCGGCCGGGTCATCACCGAGCGCAACCGGGTCATCGCCGCCACGCGCAACCATGTCATGCGCGCGCTGACGCGCCTTCCCGGAGTGGTTGCCGCGCTCGAGAAGATCTTCTGGATTCCCGACGCCCGCTACGGCGACGGCTTCTTCGTTTCCGGCGGCCGCGCGGTCGGCTGGCAAATCCCGCAACCGTGGGTGGTCGACACCGACGGCGCCACCAAACGACTCGACGACATCGCCGGCGGAAAGTGGACCATCCTGCACACCGGCGCACCCCCAGCCGGCACGCAAGCGTGGACGGACCTGGGAGTGCCCGTGATCGGGCTGACCGGCCCGGGCGCGCTCCGTGACCGCGATGGCACCCTGGTCTGCTGGCTGCGCCGCAAGAGGGCAACCGCAGCCGTAGTGCGTCCCGATGGATTCATCTACGCCGCAACCAATTCCGGGCGAACACTGCCACCACCCCCAGCCGGCATGACCATGCCCGCACCGATCCGAACTGGAGCGCTCACATGACCACCACCAACCTGACCGAACGCACCGTCACCGTCTCCGGAAAGCCGATCTTCTTCGCTGAAACCGGCACCGGACCCGCCGTGGTCATGCTGCACGGCGGCGGACCGGGCGCCTCAGGCGTCTCGAACTACTCCCGCAACGTCGACGCACTCGCACGACACTTTCGGGTCATCGTCCCCGACATGCCGGGCTACGGCCGTTCAATCAAGGGCGTCCACCAGAATGACCCGTTCGGCTACCTGGCGGACATGATCCGCGGACTGCTCGACGAACTCTGCATCGACACCGCACACCTGATCGGCAACTCCTACGGCGGCGCGGCCGCGCTGCGCCTCGCCCTGGACACCCCGGATCGGGTCGGCAAGCTGGTGCTGATGGGTCCGGGCGGTATCGGGACGACTCGGTGTTTGCCGACCAACGGCCTGAAGAGCCTTCTGTCGTACTACGGCGGCGACGGCCCCAGCCGCGACAAGCTCGCGACCTTCATCCGCACCTACCTCGTCTACGACGGCGCTGCGGTACCCGACGCCCTCATCGACCTGCGCTACCAGGCCTCCATCGATCCCGAGGTGGTCGCCAATCCGCCGCTTCGCCGGCCGTCGGGCCCGATGGCTCCGCGCACGTTGTGGCGCATGGACCTCACGCGTGACTCACGGCTGAAGGGCCTGCCCACCCCGACGCTGGTGTTGTGGGGCCGCGACGACAAGGTCAACCGCCCCGCCGGCGGCCCGATGCTGCTGAACATGATGCCCAACGCGGAGCTGGTCATGACCTCGCACACCGGTCACTGGATGCAGTGGGAACGGGCCGAGCTGTTCAACGAGCTGGTCACCGAGTTCCTTTCGGATGATTCGGTTCTCGCATCATGACGACCACACCGCCTTCGGTCTTCGGCAACGTCCGCCTCGGCTACATCGTCATCGAGACTAACAAGTTCGCCGACTGGCGCCGCTTCGGACAAGACGCCATCGGCATGCACTACGACGACACGCTGCCGGACGTCACGCGATTTCGCCTCGACGACAACCAATGCCGCTTCCTACTGCAGCGTGGCCCGGCCGAGGACGTCACCGCGCTCGGGTGGCGACTCGACGACCACGACACCTTCGACGAAATCCTCTCCCGGGTCACCCGGCACGGCGTTCCGGTCACCGAGGGAACCGCTGAAGAAGCCGCACTGCGCGGCGTCGAGCGCCTGGTACGGTTCCCCGGCCCCAACGGGCTGGCCCAGGAGATCTTCACCCGCGCACACACCAGCAGCACGCCGCTGGACATGCGGACGAGCGGCGGCTTCGTCACGGGCGAATCCGGCATGGGCCACGTCGCGATCACCTCGAAGAAGCCGCACCAGATGCGCGGCTACTACAACACGGTGTTCGACGCGCGCCTGTCCGACTACATCGACGAAACGATCAGCGGGGTCAAACTCAAGATACGGTTTCTACGGGTCAATCAGCGCCACCACTCGGTGGCCATCGCCGCGGTAAACCGGCTGCCCGTCAACCCGATCCGCACCCGGGTGCAGCACCTCAACATTCAGGTCGCCGACCTCGACGACATGACCGCGTCCTATCAGCGGGTAAAGGGACTCGGCTTCCACATGGCGCTGGCCGTCGGACAGCACACCAACGACAAAGAGCTGTCCTACTACGCCATGACCCCCTCCGGTTTCGAATGGGAGGTTGGCTGGAACCCCATCATCGTCGACGAAAACACCTGGGAGCCGACGACATATCAGGGCATCAGCATCTGGGGCCACACCCCCGAAGGGCAGACGATCATCGACAAGCTGGCCATGTTCAAGGCCGCCGCCCGGTCGTTGGTGCACCGAGAGGACAGCATTCCCGCGCTGGCGGGTGCCGGTATCCCGGACAACTAGACGCAACATGCTTCGTATTGATACCCACCACCACCTCATCCCGCCCGAGTATCGAAACACGTTGCATAAAGCGGGGATCGATGACACCGGAGGTCGGGCGCTTGTCCCCTGCCGGGAGAACTCACGGGTCGGGGACCTTTAAACTCGGGCAGTCCCCCGGCGACATCGCGCGGGCGACGCACGTGCTCTACGAGTATCAGTTCCTTTCCATCGACCACGTGGACGCCGTTGTGCTCGGCGCCCAGTTTGCGACGCACAACATGGTCAGTCCGCAGACGAGCCAGAACAAAGACAAAATTCCACGATCTGGCCCGAAAGTTCAGACCGCGCAAAGTCAAAGATCAAATGAATTCAGTCGCGGTAGAGGTGAATTCGTGGTGGTACTGGAAGATCGCGCCGTGCCCAGATTCGGGGTAGATAATGAGCTTCGAGCCGGCGATCCGACGGTGCATGTCTTCGGAGAGGGCCGTGGGCACCATGCGGTCGTTGTCGCCGTTCGCGATGAATGTCGGCTGGGTGATCACGGACAGGTCGGCGGGCGTCGAGCGCCTCCAACATTTGATCGCTTTGAGCTGCATCGGTGGCATCGGATTTGGCGCCCGAGAGCGCATACCGCGCACGGTAGCGCGAGGCCGCCAACGGATTAATCGGATAGAACACCCGGCCGGTTTCACGTAGCGCGGCCACCCACAGCCCCCGGTCGGTTCGATGCCCACCGGGATCCGATTGTCGGGACTGTCGCCGGCCTCGGCCAACAGCGTCAACAATTGCGCAAACCCGGCCGCATTGTTGCCGACCCGTCCGCGCGCCACGACACGCCCGTCGGCGTCGACCACGCCGACGTCGTGATGATCAGTGGCCCAATCGATTCCGCAGTACAAGCCAAGATGTCAGCACTCCTTTGCTCGGTGATTGTGTTGTTCCCAGCGGAGTCGTGCGGCGCCCTAATCGCAGGACTCGACGGTCCGTCATCTCAGTAGCCGTCCGTGACTCCAACCCACCACAGGACCTCGTTCTGTCGAAGAGCTCAAGGCTCGGGAACAACCTCGGGAGAGTCAACCCCGTGGCGGGCTCAGGCAACGGCATCCCACCACCCACACACGCGATCTGCCGCCAGGCGCGCCGATCTCTCTGGAGACGTCCAGCGTCGGGAACAACCAGGCATCACCCAGCGGCAGACCCGCGAGGAAAAGACACCGGTCCTAAGACCGGCAACCCATCCCTACTGAACGATTAGGAAGGACTGGCCACTCGCAGGTGTCTGCGTTGACGGCCGCCATGCCGATGTGCGGGCTAG
>Ga0306920_100016054_pt1 | contig 10293 bp, 5 predicted proteins | sample flu12Cox44000170_FD_204666 | JGI IMG/M metagenome (GOLD analysis project Ga0306920, IMG submission 204666) | Lab enrichment of tropical soil microbial communities from Luquillo Experimental Forest, Puerto Rico - flux4day.12C.oxic.44.000.170 (v2)... | ecosystem: Environmental > Terrestrial >...
CAAAAGGTCAAACAGCTGACTGTTGCGCTAGTCGAAGAGACCAAACGACGGGAAGGCGCCGAACGTCAGACCAGTGAGCTTGTTAGCCGACGCAGCGAGCTGGAATCCCAACTGGGCCAGTTCGGCCAGCAGTTGGAGGAAACCCGTGCCAAACTGCAGGCAGAGATGCAGCTGCGCAAAGATCTGCAGCAGGCACAGCAGCAATTAAGGAACTACCTGCAGTTGGTAGAGACCCAACAGGTCCGGGGAGAAATGCAAGCGCAGTTGGAGGAGGCTCAGAAACAACTGCGAGCGCAGAGGGAAAAGTACCTTGCCGAGGAGTCCCGGCTGCAAGCGCGGATGAAGGAATTGGAGGCGGCACACTCAGAAGTGGAGCAGCAGGTCAAGCGGTTAACCAAAACGCTGGCCGAGGAGACCAAACGTCGGGAGGGCGCCGAACAACAGGCGGGCGAGATTGGCAAACGTCGTCGCGAACTGGAAGCCCAACTGGAGGAACACAAGCAGACCCAGGTGCGCTTGCGGCAGCAATTGGAGGAGGTCCAAAAGCAAGTACAAGCGCTCAAGCAGAATTACATCGCCGAACAGTCCAAGCTGCAGGCGCGAACTCAGGAATTGCAGTCAGCCCAGGTGCCCGTTGAGGAGAAGATCAAGTCCCTTACGGAGGCGTTGGTTTGGGAGACCAAACGGCGCGAAGCGGTTGAAAAACTGGCCGTGGACGCATTCAAGCGACGTCGGGAGTTGGAGGCTCAGTTGGCCAAAGTCCAGGAGACCGAGAAGACGTTGCAGCAAAAGTTAAACGTTCCCGGGCGTGGCAAACGGCGAGCCGGTTTGGAAGCCGAGTTGGCGCAAAATAAGCACGCGCAAGCGCAATTGCGTCAGGAGTTGGCGGAGTCTGAAAACCAATCACAGGCGCAGCAGGACACCTCCAACAGCCCACAGGCTGGGTCGGACGTAATGCAGCATGTCAAGCGGCTGACCGACACGCTGGTTAAAGAGATCAAGCGAAGAGAAGCGGCTGAACAGCAGGTCGGCGAGATTGGCAATCGCCGTAGCGAGCTGGAAACTCAACTGGCACAGTTCCGACAAGATTTAGAAGCCGCGCAAAAGCAATTACAGTCGCAGCAAGAGAGTTCAAATGCTGAACAGACGTGGCTCCAGGCCCAGGCCGAGGAATTGCGGGCTGCCCATGAGCAGGGGGGGCAACGGGTCGGGCATCTTACAGAAGCGCTGGCTCAAGAAACGCGGCGTCGAGAAGGAGCCGAGCAACAGGCGAGCGAGATTGGCAAGCGGCGCCGTGAGTTGGAGGCCGAACTGTCTGAGAACAAACAGGCTCAAGCCCGGTTGCAGCAGGAGTTGGAAGGAACCCAACAGCAACTGCATGCACAGCGGGAAAGTTCAGGCAGCCAACAGATCAGGCTCGAAGCACGGGTCCGGGAACTGCAGTCCGCCCATTCAGATGTCCAGCAGCAGCTCAAACGACTGACGGAAGCATTAGCTGCGGAAACGCGGCGTCGTGAAGGCGTTGAGCATCAGGCAAACCAGATCGGTAAAGAGAAGACTGACCTGGAAGCCCAACTGGGCCAGAACAAAGAAGCTCAAGCCAGGTTGCGGCAAGACCTGGAAGCCGCACAAAAACAGCTCCAACTGCACAAAGACAGCTCTGAAACTGAACAAATCCGGCTTGCAACGCGAACCCAGGAATTGCAGTCGGCACAATTGGAGGTCCAGCAACAGATCAAGCGATTGACAGAAAAGCTCTCCGAAGCGACGACAGGTCGAGAGACGGCTGAGCAGCGGCTGACCGAACTTGGCAAGCGCCACAGTGAACTGGAAGCTGAACTGACCGACAATAAGCAAGTCCAGGGAAGGTTGCGACAAGAGTTGGAGACGGCGCAAAATCAACTGCTGGCTCAACGGGAGAGTGCCCACGCTGAACACTCCAGGCTTGAGTCACGGACCCAGCAATTGCAGGCAGCCCAAGCCCAGGTCGAGCAACAGGTCAAGCGGTTGAACGAAACACTGGCTCACGAGACCCAACGTAGAGAGGGCGCTGAGCAGCAAGTGGGCGAAATTGGCAAACGGCGCAGCGAACTGGAAGCCGAACTAAAGCAGAACAAGGAGTCCCAGGCGAGACTGCAACAGGATCTGGTTGTCACGCGCAACCAACTGCGGGCTCAACAAGACAGCTCGCATGCGGAACAGTCCAGGCTCGAAACACGGACCCAACAATTGCAGGCGGCCCAGGCCGAGGTCGAGCAGCAGGTCAAGCGGCTGAACGAAACGCTGGCTCACGAGACGCAACGCAGAGAGGGCGCTGAGCAGCAAGCGGGCGAGATTGGCAAACGGCGCAACGAGTTGGAAACCGAATTAAAGCAGAACAAGGACGCACAAGCGAGGCTGCAACAGGACCTGGATGCTGCGCAAAACCAACTACGGGCTCAACAAGACACCTCGCGCGCCGAAAAGTCCAGGCTCGAAACACGGACCCAACAATTGCAGTCGGCCCAGGCCGAGATCGAGCAGCAGGTCAAACGGTTGACAGAAACGCTGGCTCAAGAGACACGGCGTAGAGAGGGCGCTGAACAGCAAGGTGGCGAGATTGCCAAACGCCGAACCGAGTTGGAAGCCGAATTGGCGCAAAACAAGAGCGCCCAGGGCAGGTTGCAGCAAGATCTTGAGTCCGCTCAAAAGCAACTCCTGGCTCAACAAGAAAGCTCACGCGCCGAACAGTCGAGGCTGGAGGCGCGGACACAGGATTTGCAATCGACCCAGGCCGAGCTGGGACTGCAAATTGAGCGGCTGACACAGGTGCTTACCGAGGAGACCAATCGTCGGCTGGAGGCTGAGCAGCGGATAGGCGAGATTGGCAAGCGACGTCGCGAGGTGGAAGCTGAACTGGCGCAGAACAAGCAGGCACAAGCACAGTTGCAGCAAGAGTTTGAGGCCTCCAAAAAGCAACTGCTGACACAACAAGACAGCTCCCGCGCAGAACAGGCAAGACTTGAGGCGCGAACTGAAGAATTGCAATCCGCCCGTAAGGAGGTTGAGCAACAAGTAAGTCGGTTGACCGAAACCCTGGCGCAAGAGACGCGACGCCGAGAAGGGGCCGAGCAGCAGGCGGTCGATTTCGATAAGCGTCGCAGTGAACTGGAATCTCAACTGGGAAAATCCCAACAAGACTTGCAAGCCGCGCAAAGGCTGTTACAGGCACATGAGGAAAGCGCGCGCGCCGAACACTCCAGGCTTGAAACACGAACCCAACAATTGCAGTCGGCCCATGCCGAGGTCGAAATACAGGTCAAGCGCCTAACGGAGACACTTGCACAGGAGACCAAACGCCGCGAACAGGCTGAGCAACAAGCTAACGAGATCGGCAAACGGCGCACTCAGCTGGAAGCAGAACTGACGGAGAACAAACAGACGCTGGCGCAGTCACACCAAGCGTTGGAAACAGCAAAAAATCAATTACGAGCACAGCAAGAGAGTTCCCGCGCTGAAACTTCCAGGCTCGAAGCAAAGACCCAGGAATTACAAGCGGCACATGCTGAGGTCCAGCAACAGGTCACGCGGCTGGCAGAAAAACTAGCCGTAGAGACGCGTCGCCGCGAAGGTGCCGAGCAGCAGTCAAGTGAAATTGGCAAACGACGCGCCGAATTGGAAACCGAACTGGCGCAGAACAAGCAAGCCCGGGCAAGGCTGCAGCAGGACCTGGAAGGGGCTCAAAACCAACTGCGAGCACACCAGGAAAGTTCCGGCGCCGAAAAGTCCAGGCTTGAAGCGCAGACCCGGCAATTGCAGGCCGAGCAGAGGGAGTTTGAGCAACAGGTCAAACGACTGACCGAAACGCTAGCTCAAGAGACGAGTCGCAGGGAAGGTGCTGAACAGCAGGCCGGCGAGATCGGCAAACGCAGGAATGAGCTGGAAGCTCAACTCAGTGAAAGCAAACAGGCGCAGGTGCATCTGGGCCAGCAGTTGGAAGAGTCCCAAAAGCAACTGCAGGCATTACGGAAAAGCTCAAACACTCAACAAACCAGGCTCGAAACGTGGATCAAAGAACTGCAGGCGGCGCAAACGGAAGTAGAGCAAAGAGTTAATCGTCTGACAGAATCCCTGTCTCAGGAAACCAGGCGCCGGGAAGGAGCCGAGCACCAAGTTGGTGAAATTGGCAAACGCCGCAATGACCTGGAAGCAGAACTGACGGAGAACAAACAGGCGCAAACCCAATTGCGCACCGAGCTTGCTCAATCGCAGAAAACACTGGAAACGCACCGGCTGAATTACATTGCAGAGCAGTCCAAACTCGAAGCGAAGACCAAGGAATGGGAATCACTGAGCAATGACCTCGCTCTGGCGAAAACCAGAATTGAGCAGGAATCGTTACAAAACCGCAAGCTGGGTGAGAAAGTCCTGGAGGCGGAACACGCAAACGCCGGCCTGGCCACCCAAGTTGAAGCCGCCAGAACCCTTGCGGCGTCGCAAAAGGATTCCATTCGATTGCTGGATTCGGAAGTCCGCGAGCGCCAGGTGGAAGTTGACCGGCTGGGATCGCTGCTGCAGTCGGAAATCGGCGATTGCCGTGCGGCGCAGTCAAAAGTCGAAGCGCTTCAGGAACAAGCCGATCATTTGATCGACCAGCTCGCGCAAAAGGTCGCGCAACAGCAGAGTTCGCAACGGCGGGAAGCCGACCTGGAGCAGTGCGTTCAGCGGCAAAAGGATCAACTGGCAAGTTCAGCCGCGTCCAACACGATGCAGCAACTGGAGCTGAGCAGGCTCAGGAACACCATTGGCGAATTACAAGTGGTCCAGTCGGCGTTGTGCGAGCAGGTGCGAAAACTAACCACCCAGCACGTTTCAGCGTCCAGGCGAATCCTTGAATTGGATGGCCAATCCAACGCGGCCACCCGGACGGTTCAGAAACGCGACCAGGAATTGGCGGCGTTGCGTTACGCTATCCTCGACGCTGCTCGCATCGGAAACAACATCAGTTCCGAGCGCCTTCAGGTCGAGTTGCAGACGGTGGATGGGTGGAAGCGCCTGGTTAACACCTTGGTCCACACGCCCCTTTCCATGGCCCAGCGTGGGATGGTGTCAGAAATCATTTGCGCGCTGGATGGATGGCGAAAAGGACGGGCCGATGCGCCTAATGGTGCTGAGTTCCAGGTTGAACTCGCGGACCTTCATCACTCCGAATTCAATTGCGCTGAGGTGCTCGAAAGCGCACTGGTGGCGGTCCGGAAACTCGCGCAAGAAAAGCGCGCGAAGATTCAAACCGCCCTCGTCGGCCCGGTCCCTGAACGCCTCCATGGCAACGCCAAACATATTCACCAGCTCATTACCATGCTGGCTGCATCCTTGCCGGAAGTTGGTCGTGCAGAAAATCTTGAGCTGGAGGTATCCTTCGACCGAAAACAAAACGGTACCGACAGGATGCTCCTCTCGCTTCTCCTATCGTCGTCCACCACCCCTGAGACCTTGTGTCTTCTGCTGAAAACCGTCACTAGTGCCTCCGCAAAACTCCAAACCGCAGGTTCTGATGCCCCGGAATTGGCATTTGCGTCCGCTTGGCAGTTGGCGCTCGCGCTTGGAGGCAGTCCCTCAATTGAAACAATTACTGATGGCAAAGTCCGTGTGCAGATTGCATTGCCCCTTGCATCCGCCTCAGCACCCGTTTCACCGGCCACTTAAGAATAGCTTTTTATTGCATGGCACTGATCTAGTTCTTCTTTACACCTTGCTGCCAAGGGGTAAAATTTCGCCTCAAGAGTAAAGCCCAGAACCGCAAGCAGGCGAGTTTCACCTAAATCGGTGGAAAGAGAAACTTGAGGTCTGAGCTGCGAGCACAATGAGTCTTCCGTATTATTATTTGCGCCTGGAGCCATTTCGAGACGCTTTTCGAACCGGCGTGCCGATGCTGTGCTACCACCACATCGCACCGCCCCGGCGCGGCGCTCGCCTGAAGTGGCTGTATGTTAGTCCGCAGATCTTCGCGCGCCAAATTGCGGAATTCCAATCGAATGGCTTTTCGACTTCCGAGTCCCTCACGTTTGAAGCGTCTTCCGAACCCGGCAAGGTCATTGCTAATCAGCCCGATGGCAATCCGCAGCGACGGGTTGTGCTCACGTTTGACGACGGATTCTGCGACATGTTCGAGCATGCTTTGCCGTTGCTACGCCAAAATCGGCTCCGCAGCATCGCCTTCCTGGTGTCCGACCTGCTGGGCAAAACCAACGAATGGCAGCAGAAAATGGGTGATATTGTTGAGCCACTTATGGATGTGGCCCAGGTCCGCGATTGGCTGGCGGCCGGTCAGCAAATTGGCTCGCATACCAAAACCCATTCGCGCCTGACTCAGCTATCCCTGCCTGATGCCCGCGAGGAAATCACTGCCAGCAAGAAATCACTCGAAGACCGTTTTAGCGTTCGCATTGACCATTTCTGTTATCCCTTCGGCGACTGGAACAAAGCTGTTCGTGACCTGGTGAGCGAGGCGGGCTACAAAACGGCGTGCACGACTGTTCCGGGCGTAAACACCGCGGAAACTCCCCCCTTTGAGCTAAATCGTTACCTCGCCGGCTACCGCGCCCGCACCCTCAAAACGATTTGGCAGCGCTTACGCGTGCACCTTGGACCAATTACTTCGGCAATAACCCGGGGGGTAGGGCACCGGCCTGGCCAGTCCAATGCAGGCATGCAGGCGTAAAATTTAGCGTGCTTTGCGGTTAATCGTCAGTCCCTCAAAGGTGAATTCGATTTCGCCTGTGCTCTGGGTTTCGTTTCGCTTTTGATTGGTGATACGGACCATTCCGGACTTGGGTTGCGCAGCGTTGAGGAGATACACGCTCGACGCGGGAAGATGGCGGTTCTTTAGCGTGAAGCTGTGCGGGCCAGGCGCAAGCACCCCAATGTTTGCGGAGAATTCCACCTGCATAACGCCCCAGCCAGTGCGAAGCTCTTTGGCAACGGGAAAATTGGATGACGTCAGCTTCAATGCCAGCTTCTGATGGTCCAACTGTGCGAGAAGATCGTGTTTTAACAATTCGCAGTAAGCCGCGGCCTCGTTTGTTGAGATCATACCGTCGCGATTGCGGTCGATCAGGCCGAGTACCTGGTCGGCTACCGCTACCCCGGGCGTAAGGTTGATTTGCAGCCGGATCTCTTCGGGTTCAATAACCACCAGCGTCGCTTGCAAATATTCATCAAGCCGATGGGCTAGAGTAATGGACGGCAACACGACACATCCAAGCATCACAAGAGAGCAAAAGATAGGCCTGAAAGCCATCTGACGGTAGCTCATATGTCTGACGCGTAACATTTTCGGATTTCGACCTTCGGGCTTCTTTCGGGCTTCGGATTTCGGCCTTCGGATTTGGGCAGAGCTCTAATCACTCTTGGCTCCAACTAATCATCGCTTTCGCCACTTCGCTCCATATTCGTTAGTCGGATCCCGGTAAATGGTGTGGATGTGCATTGTCGGCTCGCCGCCCAGGCTTTGGGGTGCGTATTCGATGATCACCGTGGGTCCCTGGATTCGGAAATACGCGGCGCTGCCTCTTTCCGTTGGGCCGCTCCATGCAAACCAGGTTTCGGTGATGTGCTGTTTCAACTCATCCATTTTGGCTTTCGCAACGGCCTCGTGCATGATGCCGGTCCATTCGCCGGCCAAATCCAGCAACATCTCCCGTTGCTTCTCGGTCAAAGCCGAGCCCTTGATCCCTTCGGGCTGGATCATTTGGCCGTCCCGGCCCGGACCCAGCACGAGGTCGTGCATTTTGAACCCTAGAATAGCCTGCTTACGCTGTGTTTGATCCATTGAATCGATCAGAGCGAACGCCTTGTCGGTCTCCCGGCCAAGAGGACGGACGGTTTTGCCTTCGAGTTCGTAAAGCGCCGGCTGCGCGCCAGTGTGGCTGGGTGCCAGTGTACCTTGCTCCCCTGCGAGCGTTATGTTCAATGCGAGATGATGCCCTCCGAACTGAACCATCCACGGTTCGCTGGTCGAAGGCTGACCGAGCAGAGCAACATAATACTCATCATGCCCGAACATTGGCCGTCCGCCGCCAGCGCCGGCTTTTTTTAGCTCCTCGTCGCCCTCGACGATCTGCAAAACCTTTTCATAACCCTGCGGGCTGAGCGCTGCTGCCAACAAAGCCCGGACCGTCTCTTGCTGCGGCTTTGTCAGGTCGCCCATGCGCAAACCCGCCCTTTTGAACATGGTCGCCGGAAGGTTCGACCAACGTTTGCGCTGCTCCTCGTCTTTGAAATCAAATACGACCTTGCTGCGCTCGCCTTCATCGAGCGTGGTCAGGAATTTGTTCGCTGCCGCAACGATTTCTCCCGCCGCTTTCCCAGTGCTGGAGCTGCCCTGCGCAAAGCCGTTTAGATCTGCCAAGGCGCAAAAAAGGCACAGAGCTGAAGCCGGCAGCATTCTTGTGGTCATGAGCGAGTTGTAATCTCCTCTCGAGGAGCAGTCAAGGCGCGCTATACTCAACACCCGGCGTCCGAGTCGCCGGGGAGGACATAATTTATGGTCAATCGTGAAAAATGTGGTCATTACCCTTCGAACGATCCGTGGGCTTCAAGTGGGGCATATGCCCCAATAGAACACGCCCGTTGTTGAACGATGTTGCGGAGCTATGAAAACAAAACCTAAATACATTCCGGAGGGATTTCACACGGTTACACCTTACCTGACCGTGAAGGATGTCAAACGAGCGATTGATTTTTACAAACGTGCTTTCGGCGCGAGGGAGCGGGTAATCATGCCGATGCCGGACGGGAAAATCGGTCATGCGGAGGTGCAGATCGCAGATTCCATTATCATGCTGGGAGAAGAGTGCCCCGAGCATGAGGCGGTGTCGCCGCAAACGCTCGAAGGCTCTCCGGTGGGCCTCGCATTGTACATAGAGAACGTGGATAGTGCGTTTAATCGAGCCGTGGAAGCTGGTGCTACGGTTAAGGAAGCAGTGTCTGACAAATTCTGGGGTGACCGCGCCGGATCACTCACTGATCCGTTCGGGCATAAGTGGATGCTGCTGACTCACGTCGAGGATGTCTCGCCCGCAGAAATGAAAGAGAGAATGGCGGAAGCCTTTTCGGCGGCAAGCAACCGGAAGTGAGACGCATCGCATCAGTTATTTTCAAAACCTTCTGGAAACTCCATGGCCTTGGCGCTGATTTCCCTGCGTAAAGGCCGGCGCTGCGGCAGCCAATTGGGAATCACAATTCCCGTTTGGCGCGCCGCACGCGAACGATGTCAGAGCGAACGGCTTGACGTGTTCTTCCACACGGATAGCCTTCGGATCGGTGTTGAGCAAAAACTCGATTTGTCTCGCTAAGGAACGTTCTAATTTAACGCCTCTGGCCTTTTGCCTTTATAAGGTCACGCTGGTTCTGGTCGTTGCCTGCACTGTCGGGGGCGCTGAGCTGCCCGTTCCAGTCCCACCCAAACAGGGGGCTGCGCTGCTCAAAACGGACATTCTTGGTGTCTTCGCGCACCCCGATGACGAAACCGGTGTAGCCGCGGCTCTGGCATATTACGCGCTGGGCCGTGGTTCGATTGTCGCCAACGTCTATTGTACGCGTGGCGAAGGAGGAGGGAATATGGTCGGAACCCAAAGCGGCGCAGCTCTCGGAGCTTTGCGCGAAGCCGAGTTGCGCGACTGTCTTTCCGCCCTGGGGGTGCGCTACTGCTACTTCCTGGACCAACTCGATTGGGCCTACACCGAGAGTCTGGCTGCCACGCTCGATAAATGGGGTAAAGAGCAAACTCTCGAACGCCTCGTTCGGTTCGTCCGCTTACTGCGCCCTGAAGTCATGATCACCATGAACCCGGCGCCCACGCCTGGCCAACATGGACACCACCAGGCGGCTGCAGTCCTGGCTACCGAGGCGTTTACTGCGGCAGCCGACCCAAATCGATTCCCGCTCCAACTCGGTAAGGAGGGGTTGTCCGTCTGGCAGCCGCGCAGGCTTTTCTATGGTGGGGGTGAGGGAGAAGGGGTCTTTTCCATAGTGGTAAATCGGCCATTGCCAGATGGACGCACCCCCGGCGCCGTTGCCGGTCTCGCCATGTCGAATCACAGGTCCCAGGCTTTCGGCAATCCTGGCAATGCGTCCTGGCTAGAGCGTCCCCGAACCTTCACCTTGGTGAAGGCTTTCGTGCCCGTCGGGGAAACGCGCGCAGATCTTTTGCAAGGCCTCCCAAGCCAGGATGTTAGTGCGCTCCCAATTTCTCTTGGACCAACTCGCCCCGCAACCCCTTTGGAGCTCGAGTTTGTACCTCGTCCGGCATTT
>Ga0306920_100016055_pt1 | contig 10292 bp, 9 predicted proteins | sample flu12Cox44000170_FD_204666 | JGI IMG/M metagenome (GOLD analysis project Ga0306920, IMG submission 204666) | Lab enrichment of tropical soil microbial communities from Luquillo Experimental Forest, Puerto Rico - flux4day.12C.oxic.44.000.170 (v2)... | ecosystem: Environmental > Terrestrial >...
TTTGTCAGCCTCACCCACGGTGCCGGCCATCCCAGCGACACCGTCGCTGCGCTGCTGAGCGCGGCCGAGGTGAGCGGGGGCAGCGGCCGCGACCTGATCACGGCCGCGGTGCTGTCCTATGAGGTGTTCTGCAAGATCGCCGACGTCTTCGACTATCTCGGCAACGGCATTGATCATTCGACCATCACGGGTATGGCGGCAACCGTCGGCGCCGGCCGGCTGATCGGGCTGACACCGGAGCAGATGGTGCAGGCGATCGGCATCACCGTTGGCGGCAACACGGCAACGCGCCAGGGCCGCTCGGATGCGCTGTCGAACTGGAAGGCATTCGCCGCGGCGGACGCCTGCCGCAAGGCGATGTTTTCCATCGAGCTGGCGCAGAACGGCATGACCGGCCCGGGCAGTGTGTTCGAAGGCTCTTACGGCTTCTTCAAGGTGATGGGCAAGAGACCGGTCAGCCCCGTGCAACTTGCCGAGCCCTATGGCATCCGCCGTGCCTTCACAAAGCGCTTTCCGCTTGGCCAGTTCTCGCAGACGGTGGCGCAGGCCGCGGTCGAGGCGCGCTCCTTTGCCAGGAGCGCCGACGACATCGAGGCCGTCAACATCAACGTCTCGCACTCCGCCATCAAGATCATGGCTGACAGCCCGGAGAAATGGCATCCGCAGACGCACGAGACCGCCGATCACAGCATCCCTTACGCCGCAGCCGTGGTCCTGATGTACGGCAACATCGCGCCTGAATATTATGAGGACCCCTACCTGCACGATGCGCGCCTGCTCGACCTCGTGAACAGGGTCAAGGTGCAACCATCCGATGAAGCCGACAGGACGGAGCAGGAGTTCAATCTGTGCGAGCTCGAGGTTGTGCTCAAGTCAGGCGCGCGCCAGACGTTCCGCGTCGAATATCACCGCGGCCATTTCAAGAACCCGATGACGGACGCCGAGATGGAGGAAAAATTCCGCTCCATGGCGCAAAAGCAGCTCTCCGCCGACCGCGTCGACAATCTCTTGCGCATCCTCTGGAATATCGAGAACGAGCCGCAAGTCGCCAAGCTGATCGCTGCGACGATCGCCTGATTGTTTGCGCATGATCTTTTCGGAAAACCGCTGCACACTTTTCTGGATCATGCGCTGATCACGCCGCGTGCATCTGCCCTTCGCGCCCCTTACCCATGCGCGCCGCGAGCAGCACGGCCGCGCGCATCGCGCCCGGATTGGCGACGCCCTTGCCGGCGATGTCATAGGCCGAGCCGTGCGCGGCCGTCAGTACCGGGAACGGGAAGCCGCCGAGCAGGGTCACGCCTTCCTCGAAACCTATCAGCTTCATCGCGATCTGGCCCTGATCGTGATACATGGTGAGCACCGCGTCGAACTCGCCCTTGCGCGCGCGCACAAACACGGTGTCCGAGGGAATCGGCCCCTGGCAGACGATGCCTTCCTTCTGGCCTGCTGCGATCGCCGGCGCAATGACGTCGATCTCCTCGCGGCCGAAATTGCCATTGTCGCCGGCATGCGGATTGAGGCCGGCCACCGCGATGCGCGGCGGATTGAAGCCGCTGGCGCGCATGGTGCGGTCGGTCAGCCGCAGGCTCCTCAGCACGTTCTCGACTGTCATCAGCCGCGCGACGCCTGATATCGGCACATGCGAGGTGACGCGCGCGTTCCAGAGTTTTGGCAGGATGTTGAACTCGCTGCCGGCGCCCTGGATGCCCAGCATCTCCGTCAGGAACACGCCTTCGTCCTCATAAGGGGGGTAGGCAAGGCGGTTGGCCGCCTTGTTGAACGGGCTGAAGGTGACGGCGTCGACCTCGCCTGTCTTCGCCAGCTCGACCGCATATCTGAAATTGGCCAGCGCGCTGCGGCCGGCGTCCGCGGAGATTTCGCCGACAGGAATCTTTGCCGCATCGGCATTGCCGAGATCGATGAACACCGGACGGACCGGCTTGTCCGGCAGCTTGTCACCGGCGCGGACAAAATCCAGCGCCGGTTTGAGGCCGGCCACCTGCGCGCCGCGTTCGATCACGCGGCGATCGCCGATCGCAATCAATTCGCAGGCCGAAGTCACGGTCGGATCGACCAGCATGCGCGCGGTGAGCTCCGGCGCGATTCCGGCGGGGCAGCCGATCGCGAGCGCGACGCGGGGACGGCTTTTGCTGTTTTCGATGACGGTCATTGGCGTTCTCTCATATGAGTTCGTTGCGTCACTCCGCGGCCGCGGAGCGATGACGGAGACCGGTCTGGTACACGCTGCGCGCGGTAGCGCAGAATAGCCGCTCCTGGTCGGCCAAGGGATAGCGCGCGGCGATCTCCTTGAAGCCGGAATAGATGGTATCGAACGATGCGCAGAGGCTGTCGACCGGAAAATTGCTGGCAAACATCGCGCGCTCCGCGCCGAACATGGCGATGATCTCCTCGATGATCCAGCGGTTATCCTCGACCCGCCACGGCTTGCCCTTCTGGCCGAGGCCGGAAATCTTCACCCGCACATTGGACTCCTCGACAAAGCGGGCCATCGCGGCGTGCCAGCCGGCCAAGCCGTCGGCACTGCGGTCCGACGGCAGGCCGGCATGGTTGAGGATGATCAGCACGCGCGGAAAATCGCGCGCGAGTTGTTGCGCCTCGTCCAGATTCCACCACGGCGTCTGCAAATCGAAATGCAATCCATGCCGCTCCAAGCAGGCAAAACCGCGCCGCCATTTGTCGTCAGACATCAGCGTGCGCTCGGTTTCCACCGCGTCAGGGGTCGCGGGCCCGCCCGGCTTGTGGCGGACGCTGCGGACCAGCGGAAACGCCGCCTGCTTTGCTATCACCGATGCCGCATCGTCGCGATCGAGCCAGGCCTGGGCGACGATGGCATTGGGCAGGCCGTCACGTGCCGCGAGCGCGCTCGCATATCTCGTCTCCTCGATCGGAGTAGTGGGATCCCATTCCGTCTCGACATAGACGGTCTCGCTGACATCGTGGCCGGCGGCATCCTTGCGATAGTCCGCCACCAGATAGCGGCGTTTGATCGCGGAATAGTCACCGTAGCGAAACGGGATCATCGCCCCTGGCTTCAGCCAGGGATGATTGTTGGCCAACGGGTCCCAGAAGTGCTGGTGCGCATCGACGATCGGACCCGTCCACTTCACCTGCCCGGCCATCAACGCACCTCGGACTTCCGGAAATCGATCAGGAGCGTGCTCACGACATAGAGCGCCGCACAGGCCGCGAAGAAGTAAAGCGCCATCTGGTAGCCGCCGGTCGCCTGCAGGATGAAGCCGGTGATGATGGGAACGGCGATGCCGCTGGAGGAGCCGGCAAAATTCATCACGCCGCCGATCACGCCGACCTTGTCCTTGGAGACAAGGATCGCAGGGAAGCTCCAATAGAGGCTGCCGAAATAGAGCAGGAACAGCGTCGCCGACAGCACTGCGACCGCGGCATAGGGATCGGAGACCTGCGGCAGCGCCAGGAAGGAGATCATCACGCCCAGACCCGAAAGGCCGAGCGCGCTCTTGTAGACGACCGAGCGGCGTACGCCGACATCCTGGAGCTTGTCGACGAGGAAGCCGCTGAGCAGCGAGCCGAACATGCCGGCGAGGAAGATGATGAAGGTCGCCCCGCCCATCGTCTTCAGGTCAAAACCGCGCGCCTGCGCCAGATAGCTCGGGCCCCAGGTCAGAAGGCCGAAGTTGATCATGGCCCAGCTCATCCGCCCGATCAGGATCGCAGTGAGCGATCCGGGCGAGATGCTGCGCGAGACCTCGCTCCGCGATGAGGCTGCAAGCGATTGCGAGGACCTGATCTTCGCCAGTTCCTCGGCATTGACGCCGGGATGATCGGCCGGATTGTCGCGCAGGTACCACCAGGCGAGCGCGCCGAGCACGATGGTGGCAAGGCCGGCCACGACAAAGGCGCTGCGCCAGGAGCCGAGCGAGAGGATCAGCCAGGAGATGATCGCCCCGCCAAAGGCAGCACCGAGTGGTGCGCCGCTATCGACCAGCACCGCGCCGCGGGCGCGCTCCTTCGGCGACAGCCAGATCGCGTTGAGTTTTGCCCCGGCCGGAAACAGCGGCGCTTCAGCCGCACCAAGGCCGATGCGACTGATCAGCAGCGAAATGCCGCCGGTCGCAAGTCCTGCGACTGCCTGAAAGAAGCCCCAGCCGACGGTCGCGCCGGTTATCAGCGCGCGCGGCCCGAAGCGGTCGATCAGCCAGCCGCCCGGAATTTGCAGCACGGCATAGCTCCAGAAGAACGCTGACAGCACGAGGCCTTGCACTGCGGGCTCCAGCGAAAACTCCTTGGAGATGGTCGGCATGGCGATCGACAGTGTCACTCGGTCGATCAGGTTGATCACCACCAGGAAGAATACGATGGCAAAGATGCGCCAGCGCACCGTGCTGGCGCCGTGAGATGCCACCGCGCCGGCGGCAAGACTGCTCCTTGCGGTTCCCAACTCCGTCATGGGCGTTTCCTCGATTTGTGTGTTGGTTTTTTTTGCTCGTTGTTCAGGCCACCCTATTGGATTCAGGTATTCCTGAATAATGCCAATATCTGATAAGGTGATGCCAAATCAGATATCACCAGGAGACAGCCTTGGAATCCCGCCCTGTCGCGCGAGGCGAGTTTGGTGACGGCTTGAGCGTGCTGAAGCGGCTCAAGAGCCGCCAGCTCCTGCTTTTGATTGCGCTCGCGGAGGCCAAGAGCCTGCGCAAAGCGGCGGCCGGGCTTGGCATGACCCAGCCGGCCGCCACCAAGCTGTTGCAGGACCTGGAGCGCACCATCGGATTTGCCCTGTTCGACCGCGGACCGCGCGGCATGCAGCCGAACACTTATGGCGAAGCTGTCATCCGCCATGCGCGGCTGGTCGTCACCGATCTGAACCGCACCCGGCTCGAGCTCGCCGCGCTGTCGTCGGGCGCGATCGGGCGCATCAGGATCGGCGCCGTCATCAGCGCGATCCCCTTCTTGCTCGCGCGCGCGGTGGCGCGGCTGAAGCGGGAATATCCCGGCCTGTTCGTCGCGATCGAGGTCGGCACGTCGGATGCGCTGGTGCCGCAGCTCGCCTCGGGCGAGCTCGACGTGCTGCTCGCGCGCCCGCTGGTGCTCGCGGAACGTCCGGAGTTCACCTATGAGGAGTTGACTGACGAGCCGCTCCACATCGTGGCGCGGCGGGCTCATCCGCTGGCGCGCCGCGCGCGGCTGTCCTTGCGCGATCTTAACGGCTCGCCCTGGACCTTGCTTCCGATCGGCAGCCCGATGCGGAAAGTGCTGGAGCCGCTGTTTGCCGAGATCGGCCCGGGCGAGCCGCGCAACGTGGTCGAGACCTCATCGATGATGACCATGATCGCGCTGATGCAGGAGAGCGACATGCTTGCTGTCATGCCGGTCGACATCACCAATTTCGGCGCCCAGCATGGACTGCTCAGGAAACTGCCGATCGATGTACCACCGATCATGGGCTCCTACGGCGTCGTCACCCGCCGCGACCGGCCGGAATCGCCGGGAGCGGCGGCGTTTCTCCGGCATCTGCGGGCAACATTGCGCGGCGGTGTCCGCATCAGTGCCGGTTGAGGTCGTCGTCGCCGGGCAATTCCGGCAGCTTGATCATCTCCTGGAGCCGCTTGTTGAACTCCGCGTCCGACATCGGCGCCGACGGCGTGGGGGTACTGTTCTCCGTCCGTCCGAAGTGCGTCAGTTCCGGAAAGAACAGGACGACGAGCAGCAGGAGCCACTGCGCGGCGAGGAACGGCATCAGCGCGCGCAACAATTGGCGGAACGCAACCGGCTCTTTCAGCACGCCACGCACCATCATCAGCGCATAGCCGAACGGAGGCAGCAGGAAGCTCGACTGCAACGTCAGCAGCACCAGCACCGCAACCCAGCGGGCGTCGGCAATGCGGATGAGCAATGGCGGAATCACGATCGGCACGATGACGAAGATGATCTCGAACGCATCGAGCACGAAGGCGCTGACGCCGATCAGCGCCAGCACGACGGCAACCGCGACGGTATCTCCGCCCGGAATCGACGAGACCATGCTTCCGACGAGATCGGCGGTACCAAGCAGCCGCAGCACCATGGTGAAGGTCGTCGCCGCCAGCAGCAGCGAGAACAACGCGCCTGTGAGAGCGATGGCGTCGTTCAGCATCTTCGTCAGCGCAGCCTGTCCCAGCCGTCCCGTGACAAGCCCGGCCATGAGCAGCACGAAGGCGCCCATCGCGGCCGCCTCGACGGCGTAGAAATAGCCGACGGTGACTCCGCCGAGCAGAACAATGAGAAATGCGAGGGCGACAACGGCGAGCGCGCCCTGCCCGGCACTCAAGCGTTCGCGCTCCGGCAGTTTCACCGCGCTCCGTCCGGCGATCCAGGACAGCGCCACGCACATCATCAGAAAAATTCCGCCCGGCAGCAGCGCGGCGTGAAAAATATCGCCGGTGTTGACGACGCGATCGTTCCGCCCCGTGGCCGTCACCGCAATGGTATGCGCGGACAGCATCGCGTCGCTGAGCAGGATAAGCACCAGCGACGGCGGCACCAGCACGCCAAGCGTGCTCGCAACAGCAATGGTGGCGTGACGCGTCGGCGCGGGGATTCCCTCGGCAGCAAGCCGCGGCGAGACCACACGTGACAGCGCCAGCACGCTGGCGCCGACCGAGCCGTTCATCGGCCCGAGTAGCGCGCCGAGCAGCATGCCCGAAACCAGCGGCGCCGCCGGCTTGCGCGGCAGGATGGCCGCACCCGCGTGATAGAGCGCGTCCGCGACCGGGAGGCGGTCAAGCAGGAGGCCCATTGTCACAAACAGGGGAAGCGCTTGCAGCAGGTCGTTCTCAAACAGGTTGATGAGCCGGGTCGGCAAAGCACCGAGGGTTGCAGGCTCGATCGCGCCGCCTGCAAGGCCGATCGCCGCGCCAAGCGTGGCGACAGTGACGAGCACGACCGCGGCCGGCAGGCCGGTGCAGGCAATGCCTGCCCCGACCAGTCCCAGCAGGATAAGCCCGACCCATGCCATCACATCTCGCCCGGCAGCTTGCGAGGACGAAAGATATCGACGATCGCCTGCGTGATGACTAAGACCGCCATGACAGAGAGCGCGAGCTTGATCACGAAATAACCGGGGTTGCCGGAGTCCTGAAAGGATTCGAGATCGCGCAGACTTGTGAGCACCGAGGTTCGGCCTGCGATCAGCACGAACAACGCCCACGGCAATAGTCCAACCGCCGCACCGATCCGTTCGAGCCACCGCCGCGTTCGCGCGGAATAATGCCGCGCGAGAAGATCGACCGAAAGATGCGTGCCGGCGCGGGTTGCGGCCGTGACGCTGACCGCGACGAACAGCGCGAAGATCACCTGGCCGAGATCGTTGGCCTCACGGGAATAGAGGCGCAGGAGATCGCGCAGCGGCCATTGCAGAAACAGCAGCACGATCAACGGCAGCGCGAGCCATTTGGCACCGGCGACGATGCTGCCGATCAGGCGATCGAGGCGCTGCAACAGGCTCATCACAAGGCGATCCCCAGTGGGCTCCGCTTTCGATTTGTCGTGCTCAATCTAGCGGCGCTTGACGGCAGCGGCAAAAAGATAATAGCCGCAGACGACCAACGGCAGGCCGACCGCATCAAACAAGAAGGAGAACGGGGGTGGCGAGCTTCAACTTTCATCAGGTCGATGTCTTCACCTCCCGATCCCTGGGCGGCAACGCGCTCGCTGTCGTCATCGCCGCCGACGCACTCACCGACGCGCAAATGGCCGCATTCGCCAACTGGACCAATCTCAGCGAAACCACATTCCTGCTGCGGCCAACCGCGGCTGGCGCCGACTACCGGGTCCGCATCTTCACGCCTCACGCGGAGCTTCCGTTTGCGGGGCATCCGACGCTCGGCACTTGTCATGTCTGGCTCGGACTTGCCACGCCAAAGGCCGATGAGGTCATCCAGCAATGCGGCATCGGCCTCGTTCGCATCCGGCGCAGCGACGACCGTCTATACTTTGCCGCACCTCCGTTGCGTCGCTCCGGCGCGGTCGAGGACATACTGCTTGAGCGCGTCCGCAGCGGACTGGGCCTTGCCGCAAACGATATCGTCGCCAGCAACTGGGTCGAAAACGGCCCGGACTGGATGGGCATCCTGCTCCGATCCAGGGCGGCGGTGATGTCGGTCAAGCCAGACTACAGCGTTCTCGCCGGCCAGCGCGTCGGGATCGTCGGCGCCTGGGACCGCGACAAGGACGGCGCGGAGGCTCAATTCGAGGTGCGGGCCTTCACCGCGGGCGGCTACGAGGACCCCGTCACCGGCAGCCTGAATGCCGGGCTGGCGCAATGGCTGATTGGCAGCGGAATTGCGCCGGAAAAGTATGTCGCAAGCCAGGGCAGCGTCCTTGGACGCGCCGGGAGGGTCCATGTCGAGAGGCGTGGCTCCGATATCTGGGTTGGCGGCGCGGTCGCGTCCCACATTCAGGGAACCCTGACGCTCTGACCGTCACTTCGCCTCCCGTTCCACTCCGGGCCGGTCTGGTGGTAGCATCGCTCTAGACCTGTGCGTGAGTTCCGGGGGGTCGCCGATGACGCTGATGCGCGACAAGATCGTGGGCCATGACGACGAGCGGATGGCATTCAAATTCACGATGCTGGATGACGGCAAGGTCGTGCAATGCCAGATCAGCGACGCTGCGCTGGACGAACTTGCGGGCATGAGGGGGACCGAAACCAGCGCCAGGCAGGCGCAATTTTTGTCGCTGCGGGACACCATCGAGAAGATCGCATCCGATCTGTTCTCAAAGGCGCCGCCGGTGGACGGCTATGTCGTCCGGATCTTCGCCAAGCACACAAGGCAATAGAGCCGCCGGCCCGCATCGCAGGTCCGGGAACCGTCGCGCTCGTTCACGCATAACCGGCAATGACAATCCTGCATTCAATCATACCGGCGCTGTGGCTGCTCTTCACCGTCTATTGGGTGATCTCGGCGCGCTTTGCTAAACGCAGCGTCAACCGCACGGCCCGATTGAAACACGTCGCCGTGCGCGCGGCCATTCTGGCGCTGGTCGTCATCGCCTTGTCGAGTGCGACGCTGAGACACGGTTTGCGCGCGGCACAGATCTATCAGACAAGCCACGCACTCATGATTGCGACCGGAATTATCCTGGTGGGTCTCGGCCTTGCCCTCGCCCTCTCCGCCCGCCTGCGGCTCGGCCGAAACTGGGGCATGCCGATGTCGCAGCAGGAGGACCCTGAACTGATCACGAGCGGTCCGTACGCCCAGGTCCGGCATCCGATCTATAGTGGCATCATCCTGGCGATGATCGGCTCGGCGATCGGCCACAGCGTCGCCTGGACCCTGCCGCTCATCCTGGTCGGCGCCTATTTCATCTATAGCGCGCGGCGCGAGGAAGAGAACATGTGCCGGCAATTTCCGGGAACCTATCCCGCCTATATGGCGCGCACGAACATGCTCGTGCCCTACCTGCTCTGAGCGGAATACTGGCGAGCTTTCCACAGTCGTCGCATCTCATTCGCATTCCTGTAACAGTCGGCTCGCAGATTGCGCGCCTCACCCCTCGGCGCGTTCGGCGGTGACGCGGCCCGCCGTCTGCAAAAATTCTTACATTGGGAAATAACAATGATTGCAAGAGGATCGCGCCCATTCGGCGGGCTTGCCCTATCCAAGTCCGTTCTGACCCTCGCCCTGTTCGCCTCGACGGCGCTGACCAGCACGCTGGCGAGGGCCGACGACGATGAATTTCACGTCTTCCGCCCGGGCCACCTGCTTTTGAGCCGCGCCGTGTTCGTCAACAACTCCGTCACCATTACCCCCAGCGTGACTGTGCTGCCGCCGAATTGCACGTTGGCGCCCAGTTGCGTGACGGCTATCGCCGACGGCACCTATCCGACCGTGTTCAACAACGACACGGTCGACGGCTCGTTCGGCCTGACCGCGAAGATCCTGCTGGACGAGTTGCATCTTGACGGCAGGCAGGTGCGGTCGCTGGAGGTGCCGAGCACCACCCAGCCCGCCGACACCAAGGACCATATGGTCACGAGCTTCTCCTCGAAGTCTGAGCTCGCGCTCAATCTGTCGCTCGATCGCCGCACCGTCACGTTCATGGGTTATGATGCCCCGATCGGCGCTATCGACGTGTCGAACTCCAACACGCCGTTTGTGGTGGATCCGACCAACCCGGTCCCCAGCACCTACTACCGTGTGGTTGCGGAAGTCGACCAGAACGGCCGCTTCCATTTCACCAAGACCAATGCCTATAGCGGCAATAACGGCCGCGCCGCGATCTTCAACGATCGGCACAACGTGTTCTACACC
>Ga0306920_100016059_pt1 | contig 10288 bp, 9 predicted proteins | sample flu12Cox44000170_FD_204666 | JGI IMG/M metagenome (GOLD analysis project Ga0306920, IMG submission 204666) | Lab enrichment of tropical soil microbial communities from Luquillo Experimental Forest, Puerto Rico - flux4day.12C.oxic.44.000.170 (v2)... | ecosystem: Environmental > Terrestrial >...
CCACGCGCCCGGAGCTGTCGGTCACATCCGTACTCACGCTGGCCGTGTAGTCGGCATCGGCCGGCGGTTTGGCCGGAATCGCCGTATCGGTGCGAACTCTGATTTCCGTGCCCTGGGACAGGTTCTGAGCCCAGGTCGGTAAGGCGAGCAGCATCGCTCCAAGAGCGAGAAACAAATTCGCAGATTTCATACAACATCTCCTGCTTGATGGATGCCGATATGCGGCGAAGTTGTTGTTCAGGAACTTTCTCTGGAGGAAGAACTGTAAGACGAACACTCGAGGGCCAGGTCAGGCATGAGCGGGCGCATTTCTCCGGTGATCCTTGCAGCGATGACTTCCCTCCGCGTCCTCTGCGGTATCTCTGCGTCCTCTGCGATTTAAGATTTTCACCATCCCGCGAACAGATTGTTCGCCGCCTCTGCCAGCGTGGGGTGCGCGAAGATCCCATCCCGCAGCGCAGCATAGGAAAGCTTCCCCATGATCGCGATCTCGAACTGCGCCATGATTTCGCCCCCCTCGATCCCGAGTACGGTCGCGCCCAGGATCTGGCCGGTTGCGGCATCCACGATTGCTTTCATGAATCCACGGCTCTCGTCCATTTCGAGCGCGCGGGCGACGTGGTTCATCGGCATCTTTGCCACCCGGACTTTGCGCCCCTGCCGCCGCGCGTCCTCCTCGCTCAAGCCAACTTGCCCCAGTTGCGGATCGATGAAACACGTATAAGGCACCAGCCGACCATCGATGGTGACATTCTTCTTCTCGATGACATTCGCGCGGATGACCCGGAAGTCGTCGTAGGAAATGTGCGTGAAGGCCGGGCCGCCCTTGATGTCGCCGAGCGCATACACGCCCGGCACGTTGGTCTCAAGCCGGTTGTTCGTGCAGATGAAGCCCTTGGCGTCAGTCGCGATTCCCCCGGCAGCCAGGTTCAGCGCGTCGGAGTTGGGCGTGCGGCCAATTGCGACCAAAAGCCGCGAGCCAACGAGGGTTCTTCGTTGCGTGCCGTCCTTGACCTCAAGGCAAACCTGCCCCCCGGACGAACTCACCCGCTCCGCCTTTGTGCTGAGCAGAACTTCGATTCCATCTTCCTGCATGATCTTCGCAACTTCTTCCGCGACGTCCGGATCCTCGCGCGCCAGCAGTTGTTTCGCAGACTGCACCAGCGTGACCTGGCTCCCGAATCGCCGGAACATCTGCCCGAACTCCAGTCCAATGTAGCCACCGCCAAGCACCAGCAGGTGCTCGGGCACAGCATCCAATTCCATGATGGACTTGTTGTCGAGCCAGGGCACCGAGTCAATCCCCTCGAGCTTCGGAATTCTCGTCCGCGTGCCCGCATTGATGAAGATGTGCTGGGCCGACAGCGACCGTTCCGCACCGTCGTTGACCCGCACCGCGACCGTGTGCGGACCGCTAAAACTGGCCGCCCCGAAAATCAACTCAAGATTCGCCGTCTTCTCAATGCTTGACTGGCTCCCGTTCCGGAACCCGTCGACGATGTCGCGCTTGCGCTGGCGTACGCGCTTCAAATCGATATGGGTCGGGCCGGTCTCAACCCCGTAATCCGCACCCCGCCGCGCCAGGTAAGCCACTCGCGCACTCGCCACCATGGTCTTGGTCGGAGTACAACCTTCATTCACGCAAGTGCCGCCCACGTGCTCGCGCTCCACCAGAACAGTGCGCATGCCGGCCTCGGCCAGCGCACGGCTCAGCGGGGTTCCAGCTTGCCCCGCGCCGATCACGATCGCATCCAATTCCTCGCTCACACGCACCTCCTCCAGCCCTCTGATTCGATGACATTCAGAAGGTTCCAGAGTATGTAAAATGGTCGGCGCTCCGTCCTGGCCAATCCTTCACCGGCGGATTCCAGAGGTCGCGTCATGCTTAAGAAAGTCCTGCTATGCGTAGCGGTTGCTCTCTCGTTCAACGCGTTCGCGCAATCTGGCTCGACTGACGTTTTCGACGGCAAAACCTGGTGGGAGCACGTCAAAGTTTTGGCTGACGACAAATTCGAAGGCCGCGACACTGGAAGCGAAGGCCTGCGCCAGGCCGAGGCCTACGCCGTCGAGCAGCTCAAGCACAACGGCGTCGAACCTGCCGGCAAAGATGGCTACTACCAGCCAGTCAAATTCCTTTCGCGCCAGCTCATAGAAAATGATTGCAGCGCCGCCCTGGTGCGCGACGGCAAGGCTCAGCCGCTCGCGCTCGGCGACGACGTTATCTTCAGCACTCGCCTCGACCTGGCGCCCCAGGTCGAGGCCCCGCTAGTGTTCGTGGGCTACGGCTTGACTGTCCCCGAGAACTCCTACGACGATTTCGTGGGCCAGGACCTGAACGGCAAGATCGCAGTCATCCTCACCGGTTCGCCCGCCGAAATTCCTGGGCCTCTCGCTTCACATTACCAGACCGCCGGCGAGCGCTGGAAAGCGCTGCGCAACGCGGGCGCGATCGGCATGATCGGCATTCCCAATCCGGCCTCCATGGACATTCCATGGTGGCGCATCGCGCTGAACCGCAATCACGTGAGCATGGAGTTGGCCGATCCTGTTTTCAACGAAACGGCCGGGGAGCAGATCGCCATGACGTTCAACCCCGCTCGGGCCGACCTGCTGTTCGCGGGGACAGGACACACGTTCGACGAACTGGCCGCTCTTGGGAAAGACCGGAAGCCCCTGCCACATTTCGCGTTACCGGTCTCGATCCGCGCGAAGACCAGAATGGAAAAGAAGGCCGTGGAATCGGCCAATCTCGTCGCGAAACTGACCGGCTCCGATCCCGCGCTGAAGAATGAATACGTGGTGCTCTCCGCGCACATCGACCACGTCGGCATTGGAGAGCCTATCCATGGCGACCGCATCTACAACGGCGCCATGGACAACGGCTCAGGCAGCGCCCTGCTGCTCGACGTCGCGGCGTCGCTCAAGAAGCATCCCGAAAAACTGAAGCGGTCGTTGCTCTTCCTATTTGTCACCGGGGAAGAGAAAGGCCTGCTGGGCTCAAAATATTTCGTTCAATATCCCACCGTCGATCCCAACTCGATGGTGGCCGACATCAACGTCGACATGTTCCTGCCCATCGTCCCGCTGAAGCGGCTCACTGTTTACGGGCTTGCCGAATCCGATCTCGGCGAACTGGCACGCGAGTCTGCGCAGGCGCGCGGGGTCCTGGTGCAGGCTGATCCGGAGCCACAACGAAATGCATTTATTCGCAGCGACCAGTACAACTTCATCCGCCACGGTATCCCGGCGCTGACCATGGGTGTCGCGCCCGACCCCAATTCGCCAGAACAGTTGAAGCTTTTCAAAGACTGGCGGACCAACCGCTACCACGCTCCCTCCGACGATACGGCACAGCCCGTCGATCTTTCTGCTGCCGCACAATACGAAGAAATCGTCCGCGGGCTCATGATGCGCATCGCCAACGACGACCACCGTCCGGAATGGAAGAACGACAGCTTCTTTCGCCGATACGCGAGTAAGAATTCGGGGGAGAAAAAGGGGATGTAACTACTCTTCCCTGACGAGATCGGTCTTAGCCAGCTTCGTTGAATGACAGGAGATTCGCTGTCACTGTTCGCAGTGAGCATCAACACTTAGACAGGTAGGGTTTCTTTGACACTCGGACGGTGCGAATTGGAATGCTCATTTGGAGCAGTGTTCCGCTTGGCGTCGATGCTCTGAGCCACTACCACACTGCGGCCCCGAACACCCACGAAATGAAGAACCCGGTCCACGGCATGCGTGTCTTCGGTGCGGCCAGAACCGCGGGCCCCCAGGCCAGTGCGGTGAACAGTCCGATCATGGCCCCTTCTGCCATCGCAGCCATCCGCGGGAGAACGCCAAACAGAATTCCCAATCCGGCGGCAATGTGTGCGCCTCCCGTGAAATATGCCCAGCCAACATGATGCGGGAGCCACGCCGGTACGAAGTCTGCGGTCTCCTTTACATAGACAACGTGCGACAGTCCGATCGGTATCAGAGAAAGCCCAAAGATCTTTTGCGCGAGATAGATGCTTCTGTCGCTTGCCAACAAAGCCAACGGCGAGCTTCCACCAAGGTCCGCCAACTTGGCAAATAAAATCCATCCACCGGTTAGAAGCAGTGCAAGCTCGCCGATCCCGAGCCACACGCCTTCGACTTGCGGCGCCGCAACAACGGCAGGCATCTTCAGGAAGAACCATAGGAGCAGATATGGCAAAGCGCGCGGACCGACCATGAAGCTGTGTCCTTGAAAAGCAGCCCTGCTCCACCCAACAACATAATGACGCCCGCAGCGTATGCGAAGGCCGTCCGGCCCGGCACCCCTGCGGGAACGGGTTGCCACACGAGGGCGAAATCGCCGTGGATGAGCGCGAGGATGCCGAGAGCAATCATCCCTACGGCAAAGGCCGTCAGGGCAGGTTGCTGGGTTCTGGTCATTGCGGCCAGATTCTAGTGAAAGAGCAAAGTGACATCAATCAAAGTTGAAGGGATGAGTCCTGTCAGCAAACAAAAAATCGCCTAACCAAGACTCAGGTCGTTGGTTCTGTAGCCTTCGCCGTGGTCACTTCCTCAATCTGCGGCTCAACCTCCACCGCAAATCGTACAGACCTGGCAATGAAACATAGATGATGCGCCTCCTCGTGGAGAGCAAGTGCCTTCTCTCGGCTCGCGCCTGCGAGTATCTTCACCCTCGGTTGGAGGGTGACTCGAACAAACTCGCCCGAACCGTCTTCATGTTCCTGCATCACGCCACTCGCTCGATCCTGATATCCGACAACGATGATCTGGTTTACAGAGCACAGGTGCAGGTACCAAAGCATATGGCAAGCCGACAGGCTGGCAACCAGCAACTCCTCCGGGTTGTAGCGCCTCGGGTCACCGCGAAAGCTGGGATCGCTGGACCCCGGAATCTCCGGCTTGCCAGCCGCGCAGATCGTGTGGTCCCGCCGATACTCGCGGTAGCTTTTCGTGCCTCCGCCGTCATTGCCAGTCCAGTTCACCTGCACTTTATACTCATGCTGCTTCATGGTTCTTCCTCACGCTCGCGTGTCCACGCCTCTGAAACTCGCCGCCCCTTCCCCTCGTCGTCGACCACCAAGATCAACCGCTGATCGTGGTCGCTATAGACGACCTCGATGTTGACCCCGGCGTCGGCCATCCTGCGGGCAAGTTTACCGAGTTGGCCTGCCTCTGTCTGATTCAACCGCTGAACAAGTACTTCGCGCACCGCAACCACGCGGATGCCCGCAGCCTCCAGCGCGCGCCGTGCCTCTGAGCTGTCCTCGACCAGGATGTGCGCGACGCCTTGCCCATTCATCACCCAGGCGCCGCCACCCTCGACACTCACTCCGCGGCGTGCGAGCGCCTCGCCCATTTCCGCAAGCGCGCCCGGTCGGTTCTCAAGTGCGATCGTCAGGTCCTTCATTTCCTCTCCATCTCGGTCACAAGTTTGGATCACTTGGTTCTCAGAACTGCCTTATAAATAGTTTTGGGAGGGGCGCGACTTTACATACGGCGCAAAAACCGATCGCAGCGCTGGCTGCCTGCCCTGAGCTCGTCGAAGGGGCATCTTGCCCCCCGCTCTTAGTGCCTCGGGGGGCCCGCGACTTCACGGGCTGCGAAAAACACGTGCTTGTAACAGGACATCGCTTAGCGATGCCGTAAGCGGCCGGTTGTGAATGGCCCCTTTAGGGCTGGGTCGCTTCGACCCTATTTCTTGTTGTCCTCGTCCTTGACCTCCTCGATCTTCTCCAGCGAGATCGACTTCGACTCGCCGCGGCCGTACACACGGCCCGTGATCTTTACCAGTTTGCCCGCAAACGGCAGCAGCCCCTGGCGCACATCGACGTCGGGCATTTCGCTGGAGATGGGATGGTAGACCTGTTCATCCTTTGTCAGCACGACGAGAGGCGAGCCGGCCCGCACGCACGCCTCAAGACAACCATTGGGCAACGGCTTTACGACTTCATGGAAGCGGTGCACGCAACCGCTGTCCCGAAGATATCCGACGACACTCACAACCTTAGATTCTGCTTGGTCACCTGCATACAAGGAAGTTGCTGTGAAGCCAACCAGGATTGCGGCAATTCTTACGATGGTATTCATGGTCCTCCTCATTTGCTTTGCCTCTTGGATTCTAGTTGTCATGACCAAAGAGTAGCGTTCACCCTGCCATCTATGTTTAAATGGTAATCGAACTATGAATGCAACTTCCATTGTGCGCGTTGCCGGCCTGATCGGCGAGGCCGGGCGGATTCAAATGCTTTCCACGTTACTCGGCGGCGGCGGACACTCCGCGTCGGAGCTGGCAACGGCTGCCGCTGTCTCGCCGCAGACTGCGAGCTCGCATCTAGCGAAACTTTTGTCGGGTGGCTTGATCGTTTCCGAGCGCAAAGGCCGGCAACGATTGTTCCGGCTCAAGAACCGTGACGTGGCCGTCGCCATCGAGGCGCTGGGTGCCCTGGCTCACGACCCCGAGACGCCCGCGGTTCCCGAAATCCGCTTCGCCCGCACCTGCTACGACCATCTGGCGGGCGTGCTGGCCATCGCTCTGCGCGATGAGTTGTTGAAAAGGGGCGCATTTCGCGTTGGCAAAGACGGTTTTGCTGTGACCTCCGCGGGAGAGCGCTTGCTCACGACTCTCGAGATCGATTCAGATTGGTTGCGCAGCCAGCGCCGCTCCTTTGCCTACAAGTGTCTCGACTGGACCGAGCGCCATCATCACATCGGGGGAGCGCTCGGAGCCGCACTGCTGGAAAAATTCCTCCACAGGAACTGGATTGCGCGAATCCGCGGTACCCGCGCGGTGCGCGTCACTCATGCCGGGGAACGTGGGTTTGAGCGCCTCCTTGGCATCCGTTGCGCGTCCCTGCGGGCGCGAGCTGCCGCATAAGGAATCCGCTCTAGGACCTTCGAATCCTCCCGCGCCCCTCGCGAATCTCATCCCCATGAAAATCGTCTCGGTCAACGTCGGCCGCCCGCGGATTGTCCTCTGGAAAGGCACACAGGTTTCGACTGGCATTTTCAAGAGCCCGGTCGAAGGCCCAGTCGAAGTCGGCGATGTCAACCTCCGCGGGGACCGCCAGGCCGACCTCTCCGCGCACGGCGGCCGCTTCAAATCCGCCTACGGATACCCCTCCGAGCACTACGCCTACTGGCGCCAGCAACTGCCCCAGTCCGATCTCCCCTGGGGCGCATTCGGAGAAAACCTGACCACCGAGGGCTTGCTCGAAACGGACCTCGATATCGGCGATCACCTGCGCATCGGATCGGCCCTCTTGCAGGTGACCCAACCGCGCTCGCCCTGCTACAAACTCACCATCCGTTTCAACCGCGACGACATGGTCAAGCGCTTCGCCGAAAGCAATACCAGCGGGTTCTACTTCGCCGTGCTCGAACAAGGCACGCTCCAGGCCGGAGACGAGATCACGATCGTCGAGCGCGACCCGGCAGCCGTCTCGGTGGCCGACATCAATCGTCTTTACTATAGGGAATCGCAGGATCCCGAATTGCTGGCACGCGCCGTCGCCCTGGACGCCCTGCCCGAGAACTGGCGTGACTACCTGCGCCGACGCGGCGTCTGAAGACCCTCAGAATTTTCCTGGTGACCTGTCACCCCTGACCTGACGCGTAAGCCCTAAGCCCTGAGCCCTGATATCCCCCCGCCCCGTGCAATTGACTTCCCTTCCCGCCCCCCATAAGATTCCCGCGCAGAGGCCCCATGATCGGCGAAACCATTTCCCACTACCGCGTGGTGGAAAAACTGGGCGGCGGCGGCATGGGGGTGGTTTACAAGGCCGAAGACACGCGCCTCCACCGTTTCGTTGCGCTCAAGTTCCTGCCTGACGACGTCGCCCGCAATCCCCAGGCCCTGAGCCGCTTTCAGCGCGAAGCCCAGGCGGCCTCGGCGCTCAATCATCCCAACATCTGCACCATCTACGACATCGGCGAGCAGGACCACCGCGCCTACATCGTCATGGAGTTTCTCGACGGTGCCACCCTCAAGCACCTCATCGCCGGCCGCCCGATGGAGCTCGACACCCTGCTCTCGGTCGGCATCGAAATCGCCGACGCGCTCGACGCCGCCCACGCCCGCGGCATCGTGCATCGCGACATCAAGCCCGCCAACATCTTCGTCACCAGCCGCGGCCACGCCAAGATCCTCGACTTCGGCCTCGCAAAGCTGGCGGCGCTCAGGAGCCCTCTGGACGAGCCCGCGCTCAACGCGCAAGAGACCGCGCTTACCGAGCAGCACCTGACCAGTCCCGGCTCGACCCTCGGCACCGTCGCCTACATGTCCCCTGAGCAAGCTAAGGGTAAGGATCTTGACGGCCGCACCGACCTGTTCTCCTTCGGCGCTGTCCTCTACGAGATGGCTACCGGCGCCTTGCCCTTCCGCGGCGACACCTCGGCCCTCATCTTTCAGGCGATTCTCGACCGTGCCCCCGTGCCGCCGATCCGCTTGAACCCCGACTTGCCGCCCAAGCTCGAAGACATCATCTCCAAGGCGCTCGAGAAAGACCGCAACCTGCGCTACCAGTATGCCGCCGACATCCGCGCCGACTTGCAGCGCCTCAAACGCGACACCGACACCAGTCGCGCGGTCGCAGCCGCCAGTTCCGGCTCCGTGCCCGCCGCGCACGATTCAGGGTCGGCGCCCGCGATCGCACACCCCATCTCCGGGTCTGCTGCGGTTCCGCCGGCTTCATCCGCGTCGGTGGCCGCGGTGTCGGCGTCCTCCGCTTCCACGCCGGCAGCGGCTTCGACGTCTGGCATCAGGGCCACGGTTCCCGTTGCCCCGCCGCAGAAATCGCGCTGGCCCCTGTTCGCAGGCGTCGCTGCAGTCGTCATACTCGCGCTGATTGGGGGCACACTCTATTTCCGCTCCCGTCAGGCCGCCGCTCTCACTGAAAAAGACGCCGTCCTGCTTACCGACTTCGTCAACACCACCGGCGACAGCGTCTTCGACGGCACGCTGAAGCAGGCGCTGGCCACGCAGCTCGAGCAGTCGCCCTATCTGAACCTGCTCCCCCAGTCCCGGGTCCACGAAGCCTTGCGCTTTATGGGACGCCCCGAGGACCAGCGCATCACCAGCGACGTCGCCCGTGAAATCTGCCTGCGCGAAAACGCCAAGGCCATGCTGACCGGAAGCATCGCTGCCCTCGGCACGCATTATGTGGTCACACTTTCCGCCCTCAACGCGCAGACCGGCGACACCATCGCCAGCGAGCAGGCCGAATCTGACAGCAAAGAGCACGTCCTCAAGTCGCTCGATCAGGCCGCCACTAGCCTGCGCGGAAAGCTAGGCGAGTCGCTGCCCTCCATCCAAAAGTTCGCCACCCCGCTCGAGCAGGCCACCACCTCTTCCCTCGAGGCGCTGCAGTCCTACAGCCAAGGCCACGCCGCCCACCAGCGCTTCAACGACGAAGGCGCCATCCCGTTCTTCCAGAAGGCGGTCGCGCTCGATCCCAATTTCGCGGTCGCGTGGACGGAGCTGGGCGTCGCCTCGGGCAACACCGGCCAGGGACGACAGCAACAGGAGTGCTTGAAGAAGGGTTTCGAACTGCGGGACCGCGCCAGCGAGCACGAGAAGCTGTACATCTCGGCCCACTACTACGACGAAGTCACCGGCGAGGCCGACAAGACCATCGAAATCTACGAGCAGTGGAAGCGCACCTATCCGCGCGAAACTCTGCCCTGGGACAATCTCGCGCTGCGTTACGAAACCTTGGGTCAGCCCGAGAAGTCCCTGGAGAACGCTTCACAGGCCATGAAGCTGGATCCCCAGAATACCTACTCATATCAGAATGTCGCCGATGCATATCTGTCGCTAGGACGTTTCGACGAAGTCCAGGCCGTGATCAATCAGGCGGTGACGCTGAAAATCAACCCGCGTACCACCCGCTACGCCCGCTTGCAACTCGCCTTTGTCAAAGGCGCCGACGACGCCGCTCTGGAGCACATCGCCGCGGAAGGTTATGGATCGCTCGACGAGCCGCTTACTCTCTTCCAGCAGATGCGCGCAGAGTTTGCCCGCGGACACATAAAGCACGCCCACGCCGATGCCGACCGCTCGGTCCAGTATTGCCGCCAGCATGGCAACCAGGAATTCGCGGCCATCGTCCGCGGGGTCCAGGCCTCTCTCGAAGCCGATCTGGGCTATGAAAACGATGCCCGCCTGCACATCGCCGAAGCGTTAGGGCTGGCCTCCGACAAAGACACGAAAAAGATCGTGGCCAGTACCCTGCCTCAATTGGGCGACACCGCTCGCGCCCAAAAATTGAAAGACGAACTGGCCGCTCAGTAC
>Ga0306920_100016061_pt1 | contig 10288 bp, 6 predicted proteins | sample flu12Cox44000170_FD_204666 | JGI IMG/M metagenome (GOLD analysis project Ga0306920, IMG submission 204666) | Lab enrichment of tropical soil microbial communities from Luquillo Experimental Forest, Puerto Rico - flux4day.12C.oxic.44.000.170 (v2)... | ecosystem: Environmental > Terrestrial >...
AGCCGGAGCTTGGGCTTTAGAGGTCTCCGCTGCCGGCGGAGTTTTGGTTTCGTCAGCGGCAGAACAAAATTCAGAAAATAAGCTACCCCACAGCAGCGTCGCCGTGAGCGCAAATGCAACTCGAGATACTGTTGGCTTCATTATTCCTCCTCTTTTATCGACTGCAGGTTCTAGATTGCATCCTCACCCTTTTCCCCCGTGCGGATACGGATGACTTCCTCAACCGGCGTTACGAAAATCTTGCCGTCGCCGATCTTGCCGGTTTTCGCGGTGTCTGAAATCACTTCAACGACTTTCGCCGCCTTATCGTCGGGCACGAGGATCTCAATCTTCACCTTCGGCAAAAAATCCACCGAATATTCCGCGCCGCGATAGAGTTCCGTGTGACCTTTTTGGCGTCCAAATCCTTTGACCTCCTCCACCGTCATTCCTTGTACGCCGGCCTTCGTCAGCGCCTCTTTCACTTCATCCAACTTGAACGGCTTCACGATCGCTTCAACCATCTTCATAAGAGCCTCTCTTCTGTTAAGGTTTGGTCCGCAAAGACCTGTCAAAAAAATCGCTCAGCCTTAAGCAACGAGCATGCCTCAAGCCGACAACGATCGAGCGTTCATAGTTAATTAATGCGATAAGAATATAATTTTATGGAATTTTTATGCTCGCTGGATAAGAAAGAGTTGAGGAAAGTGGCAGAGACTTAAAAAACCTGATTGCTTAATGTTTATGCAAGGCGCTTATATTCTGGGCAGCCCTAAAAGAATAGATGTGTGCAGCACATCAGATAACGAACGAAGGCTACGCCACAGAGGATTTCAGAACTGGAGTGGAGGGCTAATCTTCGCGGCTCGGCATTTTACTGGCTCGGTCTGTAGGATGGGCTTGCACCGATGGGTCGAAGAGCGAAAAAGGTATCGAAGATGTTTTGGTCGACCAGATTGAGCTTAGTTTGAAACCCGTCGAGAAACTCGTGCAGGCCGCGTTGGATAATCTGTTTTGTGTCGGCGTATGCCAAATCGGCGCGTAATTGGCCGAGCCGTTGCTCGGCGGGATTGCGATAAGTTCCAACCGGCGTCCCCGAAATTGCGTGAAGCGAATCATTCGCTGCGGTGAGACAATGATGAATCGAGCGCGGGAATTCTTGATCGAGCACGAGAAATTCGACAATTTGTTCAGGCGCAATATGACCATGCCGCTTGCGATACATCTCCAGGGCGCTGGCCGAGCGCAACACCGCTGCCCATTGGATGTCGTCGAGCGGAGTTCCAACGTCGGTAACCGAGGGCAGTAAAATGTAGTATTTGACATCGAGCAATCGCGAGGTTTTATCCGCGCGCTCGATCAAACGTCCCATTCGATAGAAGTGCCAGCCCTCGCCGCGCAACATGGTCGCTTCGGCGACGCCGTCAAATAATTGGCTCGCTTTTTTTACTTCGTTAAAAAAGCCGTACGGCGAGTGGACCAACGTCTGGCTCGCCGCCGCAGCATTGATCGCAAGGTAACTCGTATTTACCTGCTCCCACATCTCCGAGGAAATCGCCTCGCGCACTGTCCGCGAGTTTTCCCGCGCGGCGCGTAAACAAGATAGGATTGAGTTTGGGTTTTCGGCATCCAACGCGAGAAATTTGATTACATTTTCCCGAGCTGCGGCGGCGTATCGTGAAGCAAAGACCCCGTCGTCGCCGGAAATGCTCACGAGCGGTTGCCATTGCTGATTGGAGCCGGTGGGCAGGTCGAGCATCATCTGCAGGTTAACGTCGATAAATCGCGCGACGTTTTCCGCCCGCTCCATGTACCGGCTCAACCAGTAAATCGAGTTCGCAACCCGGCTCAGCATCGCTTTATTGTGTGTGCTTCACGCCATCAGCACCCAGGTATCCTTACTGCCGCCCCCTTGAGAGGAGTTGACGACGAGGGAGCCCTCTTTAAGCGCGACTCGCGTGAGGCCGCCGGGAAGCACGTAAATATCCGAGCCGTAGAGTACGTAGGGTCGCAAGTCGACATGGCGTCCGGCCACTTGACCATTGACAATGACCGGCACCCTCGAGAGCGCGAGAGTCGGCTGAGCGATATAGTTGCGCGGGTTTTCCTGGACCCGCTGCGCGAATTCTTCCCGCTCTCCCGCGCTTGCGTGCGGCCCCACCAGCATGCCGTAGCCCCCCGACTCGTTGACTGCTTTGACTACGAGCTTATCCAAATTCGCGATCACGTAACCAAGCTCTTTCGGCTCGGCGCAGACATGGGTCGGGACATTGGGTATGCTGATCTTTTCGCCCAGATAATATTCGATGATCTTGGGCACGAAGGCGTAGATACATTTGTCATCGGCAATGCCGGTTCCCGGGGCATTGGCCAATGCGACGCGGCCGTTCTGATAAACCTCCATTAGGCCCGGCACTCCTAGAAGCGAATCGGGACGAAATACCTGCGGATCGAGGAAATCGTCATCAATGCGCCGGTAAAGAACATCCACCGGCTCGAATCCCTTTGTTGTGCGCATCATGATCCGGCCGTTGGCCACGACCAAATCGCTACCCTCGACCAATTCGACGCCCATTTGCTGGGCCAAAAAGGTGTGTTCGTAGTAAGCGGAGTTGTAAATTCCCGGCGTCAGCACCGCCACCTTGGGCGAGTCCATGGCTGGAAGGAGCGACTGCAAAGTAGCCAGCAGCCGGCTCGGATATTCGTCCACCGGTCGCACCCGCAACGCTTCGAACACCTGCGGAAAGGTCCGTTTCATGATCCGCCGGTTTTCCAGCACGTACGAAACGCCGGACGGACAGCGTAGATTGTCTTCCAGTACATAAATTTGACCGTCGCGGTCGCGCACGAGGTCGGTTCCGGTGATGTGGCACCAGACTCTTTGCGGCGGATTGAGGCCAACGCATTCTTTTCTGAATGAGCGGGCCGAGCGAATCAGGTTTTCCGGAATGATCTTGTCCTTGAGAATCTTTTGTTCATGGTAGATGTCGTCGATGAATAAATTGAGTGCATAGACCCGTTGCCTCAAGCCCCTTTCGAGCCAATCCCATTCGGTCGCCTCGACAATGCGCGGAATGATATCGAACGGAAAAATCTTTTCCGTTGCCGCACTGTCGCTATAGACATTAAAGGTGATGCCGTTCTGGAGCAGCAGCCGCTCAGCCGCCGCCTGACGCGCTAAGAGCTCGCCATCGGGCAGTGATGCGATCCGTTCGTGCAGCAAACGCGCGCCGAGACGAGGCGCTCCGTTTGCGAGAAACATCTCGTCAAAAAAGTCGCCTGTGTCATAGGCGAGGAACTGCATGGACGCCTCTTGGGAGACTCCCGTCGACTGCATTACTTCCTTATATGAATCTTCAAAACCCAAGCTCAGTCGCGTACCGCAACGAACATGCCAGTAAATGAACGCCGAATTCTGCCGTCTATTGCCCGTTAAAAATGCGATCGATTATTTTTTTGGCAAAAGCCTGCCTCGCATTTGATCAAAAGCTTGAAAGGCTATCCGATGCTGCTGAGCGACGCTTTATTACTTTAGCCCGAGCGAATCAATCTGAAATTTGTCGCTGCCGCGGCCGTCAGTCGCCCAATTCGATCTCTAACCGCTATTGCGCAATCCCGCCGCGATGCCGTTGATCGTAAGCAAGATCGCGCGCTTCACCCGTTCATCACTTCCCTCTGAGCGATATCGGCGGAGCGCTTCGACCTGCAGATGATTGAGTGGGTCGATGTACGGCACACGATTGCGAAAGCTCCGCGCGAGCAAGGGATTGGTCGCAAGCAACTCGTTCTGCTGCGTGATCGCGAGCAGCCGCGACACCGTGCGGTCATGCTCAGTCCGAATCCGACCGAAGATCTTGTCGCGCAATTCGTTCTCGTCAACCAACTCGGCATAACGCGAGGCGATATGCATGTCGCTTTTTGCGAGCACCATATCCATGTTGGAAAGTAAGCTATTGAAGAACGGCCAGCGCTCGTACATGTCGCGTAATATTGCCAACCCGTTGTCGCCGTGCCGCTCAATGAAGGCATCCACCGCGGAGCCAAAGCCGAACCAGCCGGGCAGCATGATACGCGCAAGCGACCAACTGAATACCCACGGGATCGCGCGTAGATCTTCGATTCGTTGGGATGCGGCTCGTGAAGCGGGCCGGCTGCCGACGTGCAAGTCGGCGATTTCACTGATTGGCGTTGCAGATCGAAAGAAGGCGTTAAAACCTGGAGCTTCATAAACGAGATCTCGGTAACTGCGGAACGCCGCTGCGGAAAGCTCGTCCATGGCCGCATAGTGGCTCGCGTTGATGTCACCTTCCGAACACAATAGCGTTGCTTCCAGAGTTGCAGCGACTAGCGTTTCGAGATTGCGCCGGCCGATTTCGGGATCACCGTACTTGCTGGCGATCACCTCGCCCTGTTCCGTGATGCGGATTTGTCCGTTAACGCTGCCCGCGGGCTGAGATAGAATCGCTTCATAGCTTGGGCCGCCACCTCGCCCCACCGTGCCCCCGCGGCCATGAAACAGGCGTAACTTGACCCCGTGCCGACGACATACCTCCACCAGTGCAATTTCCGCTTGATACAATTCCCAGTTTGATGTCAGATACCCGCCGTCTTTGTTACTGTCCGAGTAGCCGAGCATGACTTCCTGTACGTTACCGCGACTGACCAAAAGCCGCCGATACCACGGCAGGCTCAATAATAAATCCATGATCGCTGCACACTCTCGCAAGCTCGCAATGGTCTCGAACAACGGAACGATATTCATTTCTAATCGCGGCTCCGGCTCCGGACGAATCAACCCCGATTCCTTGAGCAGCACCGCCACTTCCAGCACATCGCTTACCGTCAAGGTTGTGGAAATAATCGTCGTCTGGAGCGCATCCGAGCCGTAGCGGTGCTGCAACTCCGCCGCCGCATCGAAGATCTTGAGCTCCGCTTGAGTTTCATCGCTGTATGCCAGATAGGGCGAGCGCAGCGGACGCAGTAACTTAAGTTCCTCGAGCAGCCAGCGCTGACGCTCCGATTCGGTCAACGTGTCGTAGCCCTCACGTTGCCTGCCGACATGAAACAACTCGCCAACAACGCGTGCGTGCACCGCGCTATGCTGCCGGAGATCAAGCGCCGCCATGTGAAAGCCAAAGATCTGAACTGCCCGCTGCAAATCGTGCAACCGGCCAGCTGCGACACGGCTCGATCCGTGGCGTTGCAGCGAATCAGCGATTAAATGTAAATCATGCGCTAGCTCGGAAGGATTTCCATAGGGCAGAACGCGACTGCCGCCGTCCTCGGCTTCGGCCCCATCCCCCAGTGCCAAAGCCGTGGCTAAAAGCCGATCACGAACGTGGCTTAGCGCCAAACGATATGGCTCGTCGCGGCGATGCGCCGATGTTTCTGTGGATAAGCCGGCGAGATTTTCGATTTCTTGGGTCACTCGGACGACGCGCAACGACTGTGAAAGTTCTCTCCGCAGCACTTCCAACTGCGCGAGGTAATGATCGAGAGCGACAGTGGACTGACGCTGCAAGGCATACCGCAACAGCTCTTCGTTCACGTACGGGTTTCCGTCGCGATCGCCGCCGATCCAATTTCCTATCGTCATGAAAGTCGGTACGGACGAACCGTCGCCGCTGAGTTGCTGGTCGAGTAAATCGTCGAATTCACGATAGAGCCGCGGCAATTCGGGGAGAAACGTCGTCGCGAAGTAGGAGAGTCCGTTGACGACTTCGTCGCGCGCCGACAACGTCAGCTCACGTAAGATCCGCGTTTGCCACAGTATGAGAACACTCCGGCGCAAATCGTCTTCGTTACGTGACCGTTCTTCTGGCGTGAGCCGAACCTGATCGCGCCTCCTCAGCAACACTGCAATCTCGCGTTGGCAATCGAGGACAGTCTGCCGCTGCACTTCTGTGGGATGAGCCGTGAGGACCGGTACAATGAACGCGCTGTCGAAAAAAGCTCGTAGGCTTGCAGCTGAAACACCGCCAGCCAGGGCTTTCTGGATCGCGTGCGCCAAGCTGCCCTTCTGTGGCGGCGATCCGGCAAATTGGTGCGCTCGATGACGCCGGTTCCGATGTAAGTCCTCGGCAATGTTGCTAAGCTGTGAGAAATAAGTAAACGCTCGCGCGACGGACACGGTCGCCTGATGACTCAGATTGCCGATAATTTTTTGAAGCTCGGTCCGGGCCTCCGGGTCGGCATTACGGCGAAAGCTCACCGCCAACTGGCGAATTTGCTCGACAATGCTAAAGGCCTCATGACCTTGCTGCTCCCGTAGCGTATCTCCGAGCAGGCGTCCGAGCAGTCGAATGTCTTCCCGTAACGGTTGATCTTTATCGGGCGCTGATTCGGATTCGTGAACAGTGATCATGATGTCATGTGGTGGTTAGTATGACCCCACTTTGTTTGCGTGCAGCTGCGAATCCGGTGCCGAGCGCACAACCGGTGCCCGGAGCGGTGTTGGTCATCATCGACTTCAAGCCGAACCAGATCGATTGATGACAGGCGTTACATAAGATTGAGCCGGAGAGGCTAACGCCGCTTTTTTGAGCGCTGGCTGCATAAAATTTGCGCTCACCTTCTGCACAAAATTCCATCCCATCATCAATGCGTTGAATTTCGGCGATATCCGTTTGTCCTTTTCTTGGTACATTTCCTGCACGATGCAATCGCTTTTTTGCAAACAAAAGGCCTTAGCCCCGGCGATACTAAATCTGCGTTGGGATGTACTATAACGGCAATCCTTAATGCTGCCGAAGGAAATTCGCCCCGACTACATCGCTTATTTTTCCATGGAAGTGGGCCTCGACTCTTCCATGCCGACCTATAGCGGCGGGCTTGGTATCTTAGCGGGTGATACCTTGCGGGCCGCCGCCGATCTTGGCCTGCCGATGATTGGCGTCACGCTGCTTCATCGCAAAGGGTATTTTCGCCAGCGACTCGATCCTGCGGGCAATCAAACCGAAAGTCCGGCGCCGTGGGATTTCGAGGAAGCGCTGGAGCCGATGGTCCCGCGCGTGTTCGTTCCGATGTCGGGCCGGGCAGTGATGATTCGAGCCTGGCGTTACGTGGTTCGCGGTGTATTCGGCCACAGCGTACCGGTTTATTTTCTAGACACAGCTCTGAGCGAAAACGAACCTTGGGAGCAGAGCCTGACCGATGCTCTTTATGAGGGCGACGGACGCCATCGGCTCTGTCAGGAAATCGTCTTGGGTATGGGCGGCGTCGCGATGTTGGAAGCTCTTGGCTGTAAACACATCAGTACATATCACATGAACGAAGGGCATGCGGCGCTTTTAACCCTCGCATTATTAGAACGCGAAAGCGCCCATGGGAATCTCGAAAGAGCCACAGAGTCGGACCGCGAAGCGGTTAGCCAGCGCAGTGTCTTCACGACCCATACTCCGGTGCCCGCGGGACACGATGAATTTTCCGCGGACTTGGTTCGAGCGGTTTTGGGAAGCGAACGTCTCGCGGCGCTGGAATCCATGCAGTGTGTGCGCAATGGCAGATTGAATATGACATGGCTCGCACTACGTTTGTCGAGATATGTCAATGGCGTCGCCATGCGCCATGGTGAGATTTCCCGAGGCATGTTTCCCCATTATCCCATCGATTCTATCACCAACGGCGTCCATGCCCTCACTTGGACCGCGCCGTCCTTCCGCAATTTGTATGACCGCTACATTCCCGAATGGCGCCGCGACAATTTTTATTTGCGTTACGCGATAAAAATTCCCCTCAGCGACGTGCATCGCGCGCATGTTCTGGCCAAGCGAGAGATGATCGCGCAAATCACACAGCGGACGAATGTGCACCTTGTCGAAAATGCTCTGACTCTCTGTTTTGCCCGGCGCGCTGCCGCATACAAACGCGCCGAGCTGTTGTTCAGCGATCTCGAGCGGCTGAAGAGCATTGCCGAGCAGGCCGGTCCATTGCAGATCATTTACAGCGGTAAAGCGCATCCCAGAGACGAAGGCGGCAAAGCAATGATTCGCCGCATATTTGCGCTGGCAGAGCAGCTCCGTAGTATGATGAAGATAGTTTATCTGGAGAATTACGATATGGATCTAGCGCGCACGCTGTGCGCTGGCGTGGATGTCTGGCTGAACACGCCACAGCGGCCACTCGAAGCCTCGGGCACCAGCGGCATGAAGGCGGCGCTCAATGGCGTGCCGAGCCTCAGCGTTCTGGACGGTTGGTGGATCGAAGGACATGTGGAAGGAGTCACCGGATGGTCCATCGGTGATCATGGCGACCCTGAAACGGCTCTTGGCACTGAAGCCAACGCTCTTTACGATAAGCTCGAGCACGCGATCCTGCCGCTCTACTACGGCAGACCCGACGCGTTTACCGAGATTCGCCGCTCCGCGATTGCCTTGAACGGCTCATTCTTTCACACGCAACGAATGGTTCTACAGTACGTGCGCAACGCCTATCTGGGGGTCGATCCTTAGCTGATCAGAGCTGAACAAGCACTGAAGTTTGCTCCGGAGGAAAGTGTAGTCTGGCGCCCCCATCGAGCATTCACCGGACATTTCTTTTTTGAACTGCACAAGCCCAGCCCGGATAGGCTTGTATGCTTGTCCCAGATGGCTATTCTTATGTGACAAATCATTTGACGAGGACAGTAATGATGCATCCAAAACTAGCGATTAACGGTTTCGGTCGGATCGGTCGATTGGCCCTTCGCGCGATGATCGAACGCCACAAAGCTGACTTGACCGTGGTGGCGATTAACGACATGGCGGACTTGCACACCAACGCGCATTTGTTCCGCTATGACTCGACCTATGGAACGTTTCCCGGCAAGATCGAGGTCGGAGAAGGCATTTTGAAAATCGACGATTGGAGCATCTCGGTTCTGAATCAAAAGGAGCCGGCGCGGCTCCCCTGGAAAGCGCTTGGTGTGGATATTGTCATCGAGGCAACGGGCGTTTTTACCAAAGCGGCGCAAGTGCGCGCGCACTTGGAGGCCGGTGCGAAAAAAGTCATCATCACGGCGCCCGCTACCGACGAGGACATCACGTTGGTGCTCGGAGTCAATCAATCGGCCTATGATCCGCGCAAACATCATATCGTCTCGAACGCATCGTGTACGACCAATTGCCTCGCGCCGGTCACCAAGGTGCTCCAGGAAGAGTTCGGTATCGAGCGCGGTCTGATGACCACGACTCACTCTTACACCAATGATCAGCGCACCCTCGACCTGATGCACAAAGATCTGCGGCGTGCACGCGCCGCGGCGCAGAATATCATTCCTACAAGCACCGGCGCGGCGAAGGCGATCGGCCTGGTCATGCCCGAGCTCAAAGGCAAGCTCCACGGCTTGTCGCTGCGCGTGCCGACGGCCACCGTCTCCGTAGTCGATCTCGTCGTCGACCTCAAGAAACCGGCCACGGCGGAAGCCCTCAATAGTTCTTTCAAGACGGCGGCCAATGGCCCATTAAATGGGATTCTCAGTTATTGTGATGAGCCGCTCGTTTCGAGCGATTTTCGTGGGAACCCGGCTTCGTCTATCGTCGATGCCCTTTCGACTGTTGTCATGGAGGGCAAAATGGCCAAGGTGCTTTCCTGGTACGACAATGAATGGGGCTATAGCTGTCGCGTCGGCGACTTGGCAACCTTTATGGCTGAACGCGAGTTATGAAATTGGATCTCTGTAATGAGCTATCTGGATTAACGTCCGGTTCATTTAGAAGTTTCTAAATCGTGTCCATTCACGTCGCCCTCCACCACGCTACTCATTACGCTTACGATCGGCGGGTTAACCTCGGACCGCAGATTTTGCGTTTACGCCCGGCGCCGCACTGCCGGACGCGGATTTTGAGCTATTCTCTGAGAGTCTTGCCTAAGAAGCACTTTATCAATTGGCAGCAAGACCCCCAGGCAAATTACCTGGCGCGGTTGGTATTCCCCGAGACCACCGACAAATTCGACATCGAGGTTGATCTAGTCGCTGAGATGGCAGTGATCAATCCGTTCGACTTCTTTTTGGAGCCCTATGCCGAACACTATCCATTCGAGTATGCGCACGGGGAAGCAAATGAGCTGGCACCTTATTTAAAACGGGAGCCGTTGACGCCGCTTTTCGAGCGCTACCTCAAAGCGGTCCCGCGCGAAAAATCTCGCAGCGTAAACTTTCTCGTCGAGCTTAACCGCCGATTGGCAAACGCAATCAAATATTGGATTCGTGTCGAACCCGGAGTACAGTCGCCCGAAGAAACGCTCGCCAAAGCTTCCGGATCGTGCCGTGACTCCGGCTGGCTGTTAGTCCAGCTGCTGCGCCACCTGGGACTGGCCGCGCGTTTTGTTT
>Ga0306920_100016065_pt1 | contig 10287 bp, 9 predicted proteins | sample flu12Cox44000170_FD_204666 | JGI IMG/M metagenome (GOLD analysis project Ga0306920, IMG submission 204666) | Lab enrichment of tropical soil microbial communities from Luquillo Experimental Forest, Puerto Rico - flux4day.12C.oxic.44.000.170 (v2)... | ecosystem: Environmental > Terrestrial >...
TCACCACCAAGCGCCCGGAGCTGGAGTCGACGGACGACCTGAAGCGGCGGATCGACGAGGCGGCCAAGTTCGTGCCGCTGGACCAGATCTGCCTGTCCGGGCAGTGCGGGTTCTCCTCCACCTTCGAGGGCAACGCGCTGACCTACGACGAGCAGGTGGCCAAGCTCCGCCTCATCGTCGAGACCGCCCGCGAGGTCTGGGGCTAGCACACCGGGGCCAGGGGAGGCCAGCATCCCCAGGCCCGGTCGCCTTAGCACTCCTGCTGTGCCCCCACCGCTGGCCCTGACTGCTGGTGCTGCTGTGCTCCTGTCACACTGCCGTGACGCATGATGCATGCCCGCCGTCCCGGCGGCCCCGCTCGCCGCCGGTCCATACGACGTGGATGTCCCAGCCATGTTGTTCATACGACGTGGGTGTGGCATCCACGTCGTTCAGGCTTGCAACGGGCGGTGTCAGAGTGACCAAAGTCTCGCTCTGAGACCTATGAGGCGGCTCGCCACGGGCGCAAGCTAACTCGCCACGGGCGCAAGCTAAGCAGCATTGCGCTCAAACAGCATGAATGCGGCATCCACACCTTGCTGCCTGGCGTCCGCCCGGATGCTGCTGCCCGTCACGGCGGTTCCGCGGGGGGCGTAAGCCCGTGCGTTGTGGGTGCGGCACAAGGCCCGTACGCGCCCGGGCAAGTGCCAGGACAAGAGCCGGCGTAGCCGCCGGATCCGGCGGAATCCGCCCTTGATGCATGGCCGGGCGGATCCTAATATCCAAGACAAATCGAAACACGCTCGACTTAGTTATTGTCACATACCTGAATTTCGAGTGGGTGAGCGATATGAGGCTCGGCTCAACGGGGACAGTTCGAAGATTTTCCCTCGGGGGTGCGGCCCTGGCACTGGGCCTCGTGGTCGCCGCCTGCGGCGGCAGCAGCAGTACCTCCACTACCCAGGCACAGGCCAGCGGCGCGCCGAAGGCCGGCGGGTCGCTGACCGTGCTGGAGTGGACCGGATTCTCGGGTGACTGGCCGGCCGGCCTGGACCCGGCGACGAACATCAACGGTGCCGCCGACCAGAGCCAGATGGACGCCATCTACGGCGAGCTGTTCGAGCTCGGCCCGAAGGGGAAGATCGTCCCGGACCTGGCCACCGGGTACAGCTACTCCAACGGCGGCAAGTCGATCACGATCACCCTCCGCCAGGGGGTGAAGTTCACCGACGGCACGCCGTTCAACGCCGACGCCGTGGTGTGGAACCTCAAGCGGGACCTGAAGTCCCCGTGCACCTGCAAGCCGACCTGGCCGGTCACCTCGGTCACCTCGTCGGGTCCGATGGCGGTGACGATCAACCTCAGCGCGCCCGACGGCGCGTTCATCGACCAGATCTTCGACTCGATCGCCAACTGGATCGCCTCGCCCACCGCCGTGCAGAAGATGGGCGTGAAGGCGTTCGCGGCCAAGCCGGTCGGCGCGGGCCCGTTCATCGTGGTCAGCGACACGTTCAGCTCACAGCTCGTGCTCAAGCGCAACCCGCACTACTGGCAGGCAGGCCGGCCGTACCTCAACCAGCTGATCTTCAAGACGGTCGGCGGCGACGAGGCCGCCTATGAGGCCATGCTCGCCAACGAGGGCCAGGTCTACGAGGGCATGTCCACGCCGGCCCTGATCAAGCAGGCGGCGCAGCACTTCAACGTGCTGAACCAGGCGCCCACGACAGTGTACGACCTGCAGCTCAACACGCTGGCGGGGCCGTTCAAGAGCGAGCTCGCCCGGCAGGCGATCTACGCGGCGACCGACATCAGGCCGATCCTGCAGCACATCTTCAGCAACCAGTACCCGATCGCGCAGGGCTTCACCGGGCCCGGCGGGATCTGCAACCAGCCGACGGTGCCCGGCTACCCGAGCTATGACCCGGCCAAGGCCAAGGCGCTGGTCAAGCAGCTCGGCGGCCTGACGGTCAACCTCGGCACGATCCAGAACCTGGTGGCGCAGCAGACCACCGAGGCGCTGCAGACCGAGTGGGCGGCGGCCGGGATCAAGGCCACCATCCACACCTACCCGCTGGCCGCGCTGATCGCCCAGTTCGTTTCAGGGAAGTGGCAGGCGATGGTGCAGACCGCGGGCTCCTACGACCCGGCGGGCGGCGTCGGGGTCGGCTTCAGGTTCCTGTCCATGTCGCCGTTCAGCGGCGTGCACGACCCGCACCTGGACTCGCTGTTGAACCAGGCCTCGGCCGCGCTCAGCATGAGCCAGCGGTGCACCCTGTACAACCAGGCGGCCGGCTACATCGCCCAGAAGTACTACGGCCCGTTCTACTTCGCGTACGCCCCCGCCAACGTCGCCGTCAAGAACGTGGTGGGCCCGGGCATCACCGAGCCGTTGCCTACCGTGGTCGTCCAGCCGACAATCCTGTGGGAGGACGTGGCCTACACCGGCTAGGCAACGGAAGACAGCAGCTATGGCGGTAGCCGCGCAGACAGGTGAACCCGGCGCGGGAGTAACAGTCCCGCGCCGGGTGCTGCGCTCGCCGACCCTCAGGCTCGCGGGCAGGCGCCTGCTCGCGGTGATCCCGGTGCTGCTCGGCGTGACGTTCCTGACCTACGTGGTGATGAACCTGCTCCCCGGCGACACGGCTCAGGTCCTGCTCGGCGCCAACGCCACGCCCGCCCAGGTCCATCAGCTGGAGGTCAAGCTGCACCTGAACGAGCCCTTCTGGGTGCGGTACGGCGGCTGGCTCGGCGGCGTGCTGCACGGCGACCTGGGCACGTCGCTGGCCAGCGGCGAGAACGTGACCTCGATCCTCGGCCAGCGGCTGCCCGTCACCGTCGAGCTGCTGATCTACGCCTTCGTCGGGTCGATCGTGCTCGCCGTCCTCCTCGCCGTGCTCGCCGCGCGCAGGCCGAACGGCCTCGCCGACCGGTTCAGCGTGGTGATCAGCATGACCGGGCTGTCGGTCGCGCCCTACGTGCTCGCCGTCGTGCTGGTCTACGTCTTCGCGGTCAGGCTCCAGTGGTTCCCGGCCATCGGGTACACGCCGCTGACCGCCGACCCGCTCGAGAACATCAGGTCGCTGACCCTGCCCGCCATCGCCATCGGCTTCCCGCTGTTCGCCGTCTACACCCGGCTGCTGCGGGCGGACATCGTCGAGCAGATGCAGCGCGAGGACTACATCGTGACCGCGCGGGCCAAGGGCGTGCCTACCTGGCACATCCTGATCAGGCACGCGCTGCCGAACTCGATGTTCGGCCTGATCACGCTGGTCGCGCTCAACCTCGGCGCGCTCGTCGGGGCGGTGGCGATCATCGAGCCGATCTTCTCGCTGCCCGGCGTCGGCGCGATCTTGATCTCGTCCATCAACAACCACGACGTGCCCATCGTCGAGGGCGTCGTGCTGGTGTTCGCCGTCGTGGTGGTGGTGGCCGCGCTGGCCGCCGACCTGCTGTACGCGGTACTCGACCCGAGGATCCGGTATGAGCGCCCCGCTTCCTGACCTGCGGCCCGCGCCCGACGCGGCGATAGCCGCGCCGGTGCGGAAAAAGGCGCGCGGCCGGGCGAGCACGCTGCGGATCTGGATACCCGCCGGGTTCCTCATCCTGCTGGCCTTCGCGTGCTTCATCTGGCCGCAGATCTACCCGGTGCCCAAGCCGGTGGGCGGCAGCATCCTGGAGGCCGGCCTGCCGCCGTTCTCGCCGGGCCACATCCTCGGCACCGACCCGAACGGCAACGACGTGCTCTCCCGCATCCTGTACGGGGGACAGGTCTCGTTCGAGGTCGGGTTCAGCGTCACCGTCATCGGCCTCGTCGTCGGCGGCCTGCTCGGCATGGCCGCCGGCTACTGGCGCGGGATAACCGACACGAGCATCATGCGGGTGCTCGATGTGCTGATCGCGTTTCCCGCGCTCGTGCTCGCGCTGGCCATCGCCGAGGGCCTGGGGCCCAGCGAGTCGCACGTGATCTGGGCCCTGGCCATCTTCAGCATCCCGGCCACCGGCCGGATCGCCCGCAGCGCCACCCTGGCCATCCGCGAGCAGAACTTCATGCTGGCGGCGAGGCTGTCCGGCACCAGGGGGTGGCGGGTGATCGGCCGTCACGTCATCCCCAACATCCTGCCGCAGCTCATGACGTTCGCCCTGCTCGGCTTCGGCATCGTGATCATCCTCGAGGGGGCGCTCAGCTATCTCGGGCTGGGCATCCCCCTGCCCGAGCCGAGCTGGGGGAGCATGATCGCGCAGGGACAGCAGGTCCTGTCGGCCGCGCCGGAGCAGGCGCTGATCCCGAGCGCCTTCCTGTTCGCCACGGTCGTAGCGCTGAACCTCCTCGGAGATGGCCTCAGGGAACGCTGGGGCGTGCGATGAACAGAGTGAGCACGGCGAGCGGCCCGCTGCTGGAGGTCGAGAACCTCAGGGTAAGCTTCCCGGGCCGCCGCAGCGAGCTGCGCGCCGTCAACGGGATGAGCTATTCGCTCTATCCCCAGCGGACGCTGGCCATCGTCGGTGAGTCCGGATCGGGCAAGACGGTGAGCTGCCGCGCGCTCATGGGGCTGCTCCCGCAGGCGGCGGTCGTCACCGGCTCGGCCAGGTTCCGGGGCGTCGAGCTGCTCGGGCTGACCGACGACGAGATGCGCAGGCACCGCGGTACGAACATCGCGATGGTGTTCCAGGACCCGTCCCGGTCGCTGAACCCCACGATGAAGGTCGGGAACCAGATCGCCGAGGCGGTCCGGGTGCACCAGCGGGTCAGCAAGGCGGAAGCGGGCCAGCAGGCCATCGAGCTGCTGCGCCTGGTGCACATTCCGGTGCCCGGCCGGCGCTTTCACGAGTACCCGCACCAGCTCTCCGGCGGTATGCGGCAGCGCGTCATGATCGCTATCGCGCTGGCCTGCCGCCCGAAGCTGCTCATCGCCGACGAGGCGACGACCGCGCTCGATGTCACCACCCAGGCGCAGATCATGGACCTGCTGCTCGAGCTGCAGGCCGAGCTCGGCATGACGCTGATGCTGATCAGCCACGATCTCGGCCTGGCCCGCTCCTGCGCCGACGAGGTCATCGTGATGTACGCGGGCCAGATCGTGGAGCAGGCCTCGACGCCGCAGCTGTTCGCGCGCGTCCGGATGCCGTACACCCAGGCCCTCTTCGAGGCGATCCCGCGGCTGGAGCGACCGTCGCACGCGCCGTTGCCGGTGATCGGCGGGAGACCGCCTGACCTTTCCGCGCTGCCGGCCGGCTGCTCGTTCGCCCCGCGCTGCCGGCGCGCCGCCGACGACTGCCGCGCGACCACCCCGCCGCTCGCCGAACACGAACCCGGCCACCGCTGGGCGTGCTGGCATCCCATTGAAACTCCAGTGGCATGACGTCCGGGGCAGAGCCGCTGCTGTCGGTGCGCGATCTGGTGCAGGAGTTCGTGGTCCGGGACTACGGCGGGGTGAAAGGCGGCGTCGTCAACGCCGTCTCCGGCGTGTCGTTCGACGTGTGGCCGGGGGAGACGCTCGGCATCGTCGGCGAGACCGGATCCGGCAAGTCCACGCTGGCCAGGTCCGTGCTGCAGGCGCCCAGGCCGAAGTCGGGCGCCGTGGTGTTCCGCGGTGCCGACCTGGTGACGCTGCGCGGCAGCAGTCTGCTCCAGGCCCGGCGGCACCTGCAGATGGTGTTCCAGGATCCGTTCGGGTCGCTCGACCCGAAATGGAAGGTGCGGGACCTGGTCGCCGAACCGCTGATTGCCTACCGGGTCGGCGACCGGGCCGCCAGGCGGCGCCGGGTCGAGGCGGTGCTCGAGCTCGTCGGGCTCGACCCGGCGGGCCACGGAGGCCGGCGTCCCAGGGAGCTGTCCGGTGGCCAGGCCCAGCGGGTCGCCATCGCCAGGGCGCTCGCGATCGAGCCCGCGATGATCATCTGCGACGAGCCGGTGTCGTCCCTGGACGTGCTCATCCAGGCGCAGGTGCTGAACCTGTTCGAGCAGCTCCGCGCCGAGCTGCGCCTGTCCTACCTGTTCATCGCGCATGACCTGGCCCTGGTCAAGCAGGTCAGCGACCGGGTGGCGGTGATGTACCTGGGCAAGCTGTGCGAGGTCGGGCCGGGGGAGGCGGTCTACCGGCAGCCGCTGCACCCGTACACCAGGGCGCTGCTCGACTCGGTGCCCGGCGCCGCCACGGCCCGGCCCGCCGCGATTCGCGGCGAGCCGCCGTCTCCGGTCCACCCGCCGAGCGGCTGCCGGTTCCGCACCCGATGCCCGCGCGCCGAGCAACGCTGCGCGGACGAGGAGCCGGCCATGCGGGAGCTGGCGACCGGGCACTCCGTCGCCTGTCACTTCCCGCTCGTTCCGGTGGCAGAGGTCACGGTCCGTTCGGAAGAGAGAATCGGAGAGACCCCGCGATGAGGATGCGCGTCCTGCTCGAGCCGCACCACGGTGCCAGCTACGACCAGATCCTGGCGCTGGCCCGGGCCACCGAGGAGTCCGGCTTCGACGCCTTCTTCCGCTCCGATCACTACCAGGGGATCGACCCGGACGACACCGGTTACCGTCCGACCGACTCGTGGACCACGCTGGCCGGTCTCGCCGTTCAGACCGAACGGGTGCGGCTCGGCACGCTCATGACCGCTTCCACGTACCGGCGGCCCGGGCCGCTCGCCATCACCGTCGCCACCGTGGACGGGATGAGCGGCGGCCGGGCCGAACTCGGCATCGGCGCCGCCTGGATCGAGCAGGAGCACCGCTACCTCGGCATCCCGTTCCCGCCGCTGGGCGAGCGGTTCGACCGTCTCGGCGAGCAGCTGGAGATCATCACCGGGCTGTGGTCGACGCCGCCGGGGGAGCGGTTCAGCTTCCACGGCAAGCACTACCAGCTCGAGGAGTGCGCCAGCGTCCCCAGGCCCGCGCGCCGCCCCCCACCCACCTTCCCTTCCCCCTTCAAGCCCCCCTCCATTCCGATCATCATCGGCGGCGCCGGGCCGCGGCGCACGCCCGCGCTGGCCGCGCGGTTCGCCGACGAGTTCAACAGCGGCATGTCGGACGGGCTCGCCGCGCGGTTCGCGAACTTCCGGCGGATCTGCGAGCAGTCCGGCCGGGACCCGGCGGAGGTCCGGCTGTCCACCACGCTGCCGGTATGCTGCGGGCCGACCCGCGGCGAGGCCGCCCGCCGGGCCGCCGCCCTGGGCGAGGCCGGCGCCCGGATGCTGACCATGGGCGTCACCGGCACCCCCGCCGACATCCTCGGCCGCCTCGCCGAGCTGCGCGCGGCCGGCGCCGACACCGTCTACTTCCACCTGTACGACGTCACGGACCTGGACCACGTCCGGCTCCTCGGCCGCGAGGTCCTGCCCCAGCTAACCTGAGCAGGCCCCGGCGCGCTCGGTCACCCGGCGCGCTCGGTCACCCGGCGCGCTCGGTCACCCGGCGCGCTCGGTCACCCGGCGTGCTCGGTCACCCGGCGCGCCACGGCCCTGGCCGCCGGACCGCCAGCGCGACACCGCCGAAAACGGACACCAGTCACTCCGGCACCACCCGTACCAGGCCAAAAGGCGTGGATGCCACATCCACGTCGTGTCAGCGACATGGCTGGGACATCCACGCCTTATGCAGCGGGGGCGGCCGGGCGGCGGCCGCGTACCGCCAGTCACGGCAGCGTGGCAGGAGCGCAGCAACACCAGTAGGTAAGGCTGGAGCGCACCCGCCCGCCCATGATCAACTTGACTGACCGGGAATGCCCGATTCCGGGCCCGCGGGTCACCCGCGGCGCTCCCCGGTCCGGCGAGGATGAGGAAGATGCCGTCAGCACCGGAGATCGTGACCCGGGCCGCGCAGCCCTACGCGGCGATCAGGACCCGGATGACCATGGCCGAACTCCCCGGGCTCAGCCCCCGCCTCGGCGAGGTGTTCGCCTGGCTGGGCGGCCACGGCCTGGCCCCCGCGGGACCGCCGTTCTTCAAGTACAACGTCATCGACATGATGCGCGAGCTCGAGGTCGAGGCGGGCGTGCCGGTCGCGACGGCCGCGGACGGCGACGACCGGGTGGTGTCCGGCGTGCTCCCGGCCGGGCGCTACGCCACGCTCACCCACGTGGGGCATCCCAGCGAGCTCATGGCCGCCACCAAGGCGCTGCTGGACTGGGCGGCCGGACAGGGCCTGACCTGGGACATGACCCCCGGCGAGGGCGGTGACCGGTGGGGCTGCCGGCTGGAGATCTCGTTGACCGACCCCAGCCTGGAACCCGACATGAGCAAGTGGGTGACCCAGCTCGCCTTCCGGCTGGCCGATTGAGCCGGCCAGCTGAGCCGGCCAGCCGGGCTGGGCGACTGGGCCGGCCAGCTGAGAGCGGTTATTCAGAACCACAAATCAGGGCCGGATAATTTGTGCTGGCCAACTATTAGCGCAGGCTTTCTCGACGCGGGTTGTCGCCGCTCACAACCGACCAGCGTGAAGCTTGTGGCGGCCGTCGTTGAATCAGCGGCCGCTGACACCGAGCATATCCATCATGGGATGCGGTATGGCCCGCGAAAACCGGTTGCAATTCATTTGTAACCGTCGCGTAAATAGCTGCCACCCGCAATTTACGCCTGCCCGGACGGCCTCTTGACCACCAGGCCGCCCATTCCCGCGCATCCGCGCCTGGGGACCCGCCTGGCCTACTGGCTGCAGCGGGTCCTGCGGCCGCGCTTCGGCGTCCGCTGGCTCAGCGCCAGGATCGAGGCGTCCGGCCTGGCCCGCCCGCTGTTCACCGGGGCCGAACGGGTGACCAAGGAGACCCTGTTCGGCTGCCGGATGTGCGGTCAGTGTGCGCTGCCCGTCACCGGGTACGTGTGCCCGATGGGCTGCCCGAAGGAACTGCGCAACGGGCCCTGCGGCGGGGTCGGCGCGGACGGGTCCTGCGAGGTCTATCCCGGCCTGCGCTGTGTCTGGGTCGAGGCCTACGAGCGCGCGGCCGGTCAGGGCCGGGCCGCCGACCTGCGGCTGCTGCACCTGCCCATCGACCACCGCCGCTGGGGTGAGAGTTCGTGGCTGAACTACTGGCAGGGACGGGACGAGGGGTTGTGGACCGGTGAGGCCGGCGATACTGGCGAGAAGGGCCCCGTCCCTCACCACCAGCCTGCCCTGGGGGGTTCATGAGCCTGCGCGACCGCCTGACCTCGGGCAGCTTCGCGGTGACGGCCGAGATCAGCCCGCCGCGCGGGGCCAGCACCGACCCGGTCACCGCCACCGCCGCGCTGCTGCGGGACTGGGTCGACGCGGTCAACGTCACCGACAACCAGGGTTCCAACGTCCGGCTGGCCAGCTGGGCGGGCAGCCTCGCCGTCATGGCGGCCGGGCTCGAGCCGGTCATGCAGATGACCTGCCGGGACCGCAACCGCATCGCGCTGCAGTCCGACCTGCTCGGGGCATCGGCCCTCGGTATCAGGAACATCCTGGTGATGACCGGCGACCACCCCAAGTTCGGCGACCACCCGGAGGCCAGGCCGGTCTTCGACCTGGACAGCGTGCAGTTGCTGTGGACGCTGCGGCACATGCGGGACCAGGGCGCCCTGCTGTCCGGCCGCCCGCTGAACCCGCCGCCCGACTGCTTCCTCGGCGCGGTGGAGAACCCGTCCGCCCCGCCGGCCGAGTTCCGGGCCGATCGGCTCGGCAAGAAGATCGACGCCGGCGCCCAGTTCGTGCAGACCCAGTTCGTCTTCGACGTGGCCGCCTTCGGGAAATGGATGGCCCAGGTCCGTGACCTTGGCCTGCACCAGAAGTGCTACATCCTGGCCGGCGTCGGCGCGGTCAGGTCCCGGCGGGGGCTCGACTTCATCCGGGACAAGGTGCCTGGGGTGCAGGTACCCGACGACGTGTACCGCAGGCTGCGCGCGGTCCCGGCGGACCAGACCGCCGCCGAGGGCGCCCGGCTCGCGGTCGAGACCATCCGGCAGCTGCGCGAGATCGACGGCGTGGCCGGGGTGCACCTGCTGGTGGCCGGGAACGAGCAGGCGGTCCCCGGCATCCTGGACGAAGCCGGCGTCACCGCCGGCAGGGCAGAGTCGGGTAGGGCACAGTCGGGTAGGGCAGAGTATGGACGTTGACCTGCGACCGGTTAAGAAGCTGCGGGAGTCCGCCGCGGCCCGTTCGGCGCTCGGCCCGATCATGGAGGCGGTCTGCGCCTCGCCCGCCGACCTGGCCAGGCTCCGGGTGGTCTGCGACTGGATCCAGTACAAGCAGAACTTCCGCGAGCCCGTGGTCAGCAGGCCGGTCGCTCACACCGACAACACGGGCACCGACGTGGAGATCGCCTTCGACCTGCGCCGCTGCACCGACATAGACCTCACCGCGCACGT